>Ga0335069_10009908_pt1 | contig 13541 bp, 17 predicted proteins | sample Lox_Sample_11_FD_206714 | JGI IMG/M metagenome (GOLD analysis project Ga0335069, IMG submission 206714) | Soil microbial communities from Loxahatchee National Wildlife Refuge, Florida, United States - Lox_Sample_1.1 | ecosystem: Environmental > Terrestrial > Soil > Wetlands | place: USA... | reverse complement strand
CCACCCGGGCTCGCTTATTGTGCAGTTAGCGAGCGCGCCTGGAAGCGAATGGAGGAAACGAAGTCGCCGCGCTATTACTTTGACTTTCGCAAGGAGCGGAAGGCGGCGGCCAAAGGCGAGTCGGCGTTCACACCAGCGACCTCGTTGTTCGCGGCGCTGGGAGCGGCGCTGGATTATGTACGGCAGATGGGAGATGGAGACGTCGCGAAAGGCCGCGACGCTCTGATCGCCAATGCCGAGCTTGCGGCGGAAATGACGCGTGCTGGCGCGAAGGCGTTAGGACTCGAGCTGTTCGCATCGTCATCGCCGGCCGCGGCACTCACCGCGATCCGATCTCCGGAGGGAGTGGATTCCAGCGCGATGGTGAAACGGTTTCGCGAGGATTTCAATGCGGTAATTGCAAACGGCCAGGGCGAGATGAAGGGCCAGCTGTTCCGCATCGCGCACCTCGGCTACTACGACTACCTGGACACTATCGGAATTCTGGCGGCTCTCGAGCACGTGCTAGCCGCAACTGCTGGCCGCAAAGTCGAATTTGGGGCGTCGGTTCGCGCGGCTCAGGAAGTCTATGCCAACGCCAGATCCTAGTTGACCGTGAAAGTCACCTTGTTGGACTGTTGGTTATTGGTGCGCACGTAGACCGGAATCATGGCAGGAAAGGCAACCTGAGAAGCAGGAATATTTGCCAGCACCTGGTTTGGGTTGACGAACGCGGTTGGCTGCGCCAGATTCTGCCAATAGACAACTGAATTGTTCGAGAATCCAGTGCCGTTGACGGTCAGCGTGAAATTTTGGTCGCCGGCGGAAACCGACTGGGGCACGATCTGCACAATGTTGGTCATCCCGTTCATCCTGCCCGCGTTGTAATTCGAGCCGTACCCGCACCCCAGCGTAAAGAGCGCGAACGCGGCCATCAGAATAGCGAAACTGAACTTCATAATTCTCTCCAAGACGGTGTTTCCGTTCACTGAAGAGAGTGTAGTAAGGCCACGATCAGCAGGTGTCAGGGAGCTATCATATCGGTGTCAAAGGATTGCCGGGGAAGGGTTGGAAGCCGCAACTCGACCAACTATTTGCAAAAGCTATCCCATCAGTAGTGGTAGCCTTCGTAATTGTCATGAAATACCTGCCACTCCTGTTACTGGTAACGGTGGCTGCTTTTGGCCACGAAGAAGAATCTTGTCAAACGCCGATTGAGCAGTACGGGGAAAGTGTCGAGTCGATGTTGAGGTTGCCTGAAGGCTTTTCCGTCAGTTGGCTGGACAAGCATGTCAGTCGCCTTGGTGACGATGCGGCCGTCGTCTTGATTCGATTGGGTGCGCCGGAGAACCTGAAGAACTCCTCAGACATCAAGAAGGTTCTTAACATACTACGTTTGGCTTTCGATTGTCCGCCATGCGTAGAACACGCCGAGAACCGAACAAGCGGTGTGACCATGCTCTTCCTAGATATGGTTGACGCACGAACCCAGGAAAAAGAATTGAAGGAGCAGGTACGGCAGACCGGGGATTACATCCGGGCTCAACTGGAGCAAGGAAATAGCCATACTGACTTTCCTCCACGGGTATCAGCAAGTGAAATGGCCCCGCTTGTAGTAATCGCTGCACCGACAATCATTGCCTTCTTCCCTGTCACTAAGACCGAATTGAAGAAGAGCCCGGATTCCAACGAGGGCTTATCTGATTTTCAGCTCTTCGCGAGTCAAGTGCGTGGGCCTTTGAAGGAGGCAGGAATCGAGTTTCAAGAAGTCTACGGAGAGGCGTTCCGAGTTCGTATTGGGCAGAATATTACTGCTTTCCGACCGGCAAAGGAAAACGCCGGGTATTACCTGATTACACCAGGCAAGAAACCGCGTGTTGAATACGGTGTTATGACTGACACTGATCTTTTGCGGGTCGCAAAAGAGTACTTTGGAACATTCGGCAAATGAGTCCGTAGGAGGAAGGCAAACGTAACGTCCCCGGTAGCACTCATACTCGCCGTCCAGTCACCGCACCATTCCCTCGAACAGGTTATTCTTTAATGCCAATGTTCTGTTCCCGAGTGAGTAGGATTCGTTGAGATGAAAATTGTAGTAGCAGAAAAAATATCGGCGAGTGCGCTCGACTTGCTCCGAGAGCCTGGCTGGACGGTCATCACGCCAGAAAAGAGTGAACTCTCCGCCGCTTTGGCGGACGCCGACGCACTCATCGTGCGCTCAGCAGTCCAGGTGACGGCTGATCTTCTGGCCAATGTTCGCAACTTGCGCGTCATCGGACGGGCGGGCGTTGGCGTGGACAACATCGAACTGGAACCGGCGACCCGCAAGGGCATCGCGGTGATGAATACGCCCGGGGCGAACGCAGTCGCGGTGGCAGAACATACGTTGGCAATGATGCTGGCGATGGCGCGGCACCTTTGCCGAGCCGATGCGCTCACTCATGCCGGCAAGTGGGAGAAGAAGTCGCTGCAGGGGACGGAACTGCGCGGCAAAACGCTGGGCGTGGTTGGGCTGGGAAAGATCGGCATGGAAGTGGCGAAGCGGGCGCGAGCTTTTGGCATGACGATCGTCGCGCACGATCCGTTTGTCTCGAGCGTAGTAGCCAAGGAACAAGCCATCCAGTTAGCGGCGCTCGACGAGCTTTACGCCTCGGCGGATTACATCACATTGCATGTTGGGCTGACGCCGCAAACCACGGGCATGATCAACGCTGACACTCTGAAGAAGATGAAACGCGGAGTACGACTGGTGAATTGTGCTCGCGGGGAACTGGTCAATGAGAGCGCGCTTGCCGCGGCTCTAAAAGAAGGACAGGTGGGCGGAGCCGCGCTGGATGTGTTTGTTCAAGAGCCGCTGAAAGACTCCCCTCTGACCTCTCTGCAAAATGTCATTCTGACTCCACACATCGGGGGATCGACGAACGAAGCCCAGGAAGCGGTCGGCGTCCAGATCGCGCAGCAGGTCAAGGACTACCTGAAGCAAGGCGTGATTCAAAATGCGGTAAACGTTCCCTCAGTTTCGCACGACGAATATTTGAAACTGAAACCGTACATCGCTCTGGCGGAACGTTTGGGATCATTCCTGGCGCAAGTGAGCGAAGGAGCGCTCGAAGAAATTTCGCTCCGCTACGGGGGTCATTTAGCGGAGTGGAAGACGGAATTGATCCGCAATGCGGCAATTAAAGGGATTCTGAACGAGGCTCTGGAGGAAAGAGCGAACCTGGTCAATGCGGCCGCGATCGCCGAGTCTCGTGGCCTCAAGGTGCATGAGTCACGAAAGGAAGCTTCATCGGAAACCGGCAGTCTGCTCTCGATTCTGATAAAGACGAAGATCGAAGAGCACCTCGTGAAGGGCGCGGTCTTGCGTAACGACAGCCCACGACTGCTGCATATGGACGGGATCGAAGTCGAGGCGCCGTTGGAACGTAACCTGATCTATCTCCTCAATGCTGACGTGCCTGGCGTGATCGGCAAGGTGGGAACAATCCTGGGCGATCACCAGATCAATATTGCAGACTTTTCTTTGGGACGGCGCGGCGGGGACCAGAAGCCGGACGAGGCGATCGCCGTGGTGCATGTGGACGGGAACGTTCCCGGAGAAGTCCTCAACGAGCTGAGAAAAATTCCTGCGATCCGGCAAGCGAAGGCGATTCGATTGTCCTAAACACTTCGCCGCGGATTTGCGCGGATGACGCAGATCAAATCAAAATCTTCTTATCCGTTTAGGTTAATATGGCCTAACCCTGCATCACATATAGGAAAGAGGGCACTGGATGCTTAGATCGGTCGGCGCCGTATGCGCAATTATTTTTGTTTTCACATCGCTGGGACTCGCGAAAGATGACCGCTTCGACGTCAGCTTCAATGGCGCTGGGGTTTTTACCACCACCACGAGCGGCAACGGGGTCACGCATAGCGCGACCAATGGCGCGAACTTTTTCGGAACATTTCGCTGGCGCTTCGTAAAGAAAAATCCGCATCATTCGCTGATCTTTAACTATGGCCGCGCGAAAGACTCGCAGATTTACGAAAGCACGGAAGACTTCCACGTCCTAAGCACGATTACCGAATACACCGGCGCATACGTCTACAGCTTTCACGAGAGCCATGGATTTGAGCCGTTTGTGTTGGCCGGCGCCGGTGCGCTGCGTTTCTCGCCGCGCAGCACCTGGGTGTTCTTTCCAGACCTTCCAGACGGAACACATAATAGAGTTCAAATCAACGTCGGAACGTCGACGCAGACTGAGGTGGCTTATCTGTACGGAGTCGGCGTGGATCATCGCCTTCCGCACTTCAACCGCTTTAGCGTGCGATTGCAATATCGCGGGCTGTTTTACCGCGCACCGGACTTTGGCGTCACCCCGGCTCGGACGGGCAGCGGCCTGAACTTCTTTACCGGCGGCCACGCGCACATGGCTGAGCCATCAGTAGGACTGGTATTTCGATTCTGAGTGTGGTTCGCGCTTACGAATCGAGCGCGGCCTTGCGAAGCTTGCGGCTCTCGGCCAGCAGCGCCATGGAGTGCATAAGGTTCTGCAGGGTCACGATTCCCACCAGGCGCTGATCTTCGACTACCGGAATAATGCTCAAATTACGGGCTGTCAGTTTGCGAAAGGCTGAGGCCAGCGACTCTTTTTTCTGGGCGACTTCAAACAGCCGGTTCATGACCGCTTGCACATATCCGTTGCCTTCGGCGCGAAGGGCTTGCAGGATCTTCTGCTTCGAAATCACGCCAACCATGTCGGCACCGCGGATCACCGGAAAATCGTCTTGCAAAGAGTGAACTGCTTTCTCTAACGCATCTTCCAAGGTGTCGGCAGGCGAAAGCGTAGCGAAATCGGTGAGCATAATGTCTTCCAGGCGAACGGTCTCAAGCACCGACTGGAAGACGGCCGAACGCTCTTCGAGTTGCGCCGCGACAAAGAGGAAGAATCCAATCAGCGTCAGCCAGATATTCGACAGCATCCCGACCAGCATGAACAGGGTCGCAAACGCCTGTCCGATGGTGACGGCACGTCGCGTCGCCTGCACCGGGTCCATGCGGCGGGTAAACAGAGCGCGAAGCACTCGGCCCCCATCCATGGGATACGCGGGTAGCAGATTGAAACCTGCGAGCCATAGATTGGCCCAAACCAGGCTACGCGGCAAATTTCCTGAATAAATCCAAGGCTTTGACCAAAGGTGAATTTCCGGGGCAATCGCAAGCAGGATACTGCCGGAGGCGAAGGCGATCAGGAGGTTCACCAGCGGGCCAGCGATCGCGATGCGAATATCGCGTTTCCAGGTGGAGGTCCCCGCCTGGATCGGCGCTTGCGATTCGTCAAAAACGGTTACACCGCCGATGGGCAAGAGGATTATGGCGCGAGCCGGAATTCCGGCCTGCATGCCAACCAGAGCATGACCGAGTTCGTGAAGCACAACACATCCGAAGATTATGCCCACGAGCGCCAACCCACGGGCCGCACCGGCAGAACTGTGGGCAGCGGATTCGGTCAACCAGACGAAAGCCAGCAAAAAGAAAAAGGTCGCGTGAATGCGGAGTTCTACTCCGAAAATCCGACCCGCGGGAATGGACCAATTTCTCATCTGCTCGCCTGCTTCTTCTATTTTATATAGTCTTAGACGCTGGCCTGGGTCTGCAAGTTGCGGACGGCCCAATCGGAGGTTCTAAGGCCCTTAGAGCATCGAGGCTGTCAAGACGCTATGCGAGTCATCGCTGGGACATACAAGAGTAGGCGGTTGCAGTCGTTGCCAGGGCTTGACTTGCGTCCCACAGCGGATCGGCTGCGGGAGACTCTCTTTGACATTTTGACTCCCGGCAATCCCGAGGCGCTGGCAGGAAAGGTCTGGGTTGATCTGTTCGCCGGGACAGGGGCGGTGGGAATCGAAGCGCTAAGTCGCGGCGCAGAAAGCGTTATCTTCGTAGAAACGTCTAGCCGGGCCGTTGAATTGATCCGCAAGAATCTTCAGGGGTTGAAGATCGAAACCGGCTTTCAGGTCTTGAAGCAAGATGCGGTGCGGGCCATCAGCTATTTGCGTAAAAGCGGGTTGCAGGCGGACTTTGTTTTTCTTGATCCGCCATACCAAATGGAAGAGGTGTATGCGCGCACACTTGAGGCGATTTCGGATGGCGGCATCTTGAAACCTCATGGGCTGGTGATTGCGGAGCATCAAAAAAAATTCGACCCCGGAGCCACGGTTGCATCTCTTGAAAGGCACAGGCTGCTCATACAAGGCGACGCGGCGTTAAGTTTCTACCATCTTTCCCGATGAACCATCTGTCGTATCACGAAGGCGAACGCGAGGTACAAGGCCGAGCAGGGGTTGCGGGAGATGGCTTGGCGGCCGAGGAGATGTACCACCCCGCAATGGGTGTAGGGGTTCAGCGATTCCTTAGCGCACAGAACCTTGCTGTGTTTTCCTCGATGGACGCGGAGGGCCGGGTGTGGGCATCGTTGCGCGCAGGTGCGGCAGGTTTTCTGCGCGCGCTGGATGAATACACCGTTGAAATAGGGGGACAGAGTCATCCTGGCGATCCACTATTGCGGAATTTAAAGCAGGAGAGTCCGGCTGGAATGTTGGTGATTAACCTGGCTGCGCGGCAGCGCCTTCGTCTCAATGGCACTGGGCAGCTTGCTGAAGATGGAATCGTTCGCCTGACTGTCAATCAAGTTTACGGAAACTGTCCGCAGTACATTCAGGCGCGAGAAGCGATTCCATTGAATAACCCGTCGTCGAAGTTTGCAGAAGCCAAGCATCGCGCAGGCCTGGAAGACAGATTCCGGGAATGGATTGAAAAGGCGGACACGTTTTTCATGGCCACGGCGCACCCGGAGTCTGGCCTGGATGCATCACACCGTGGTGGGAAGCCCGGCTTTGTGCGGCTTGAAGATTCAACGCACCTGATTTTTCCAGACTATCCCGGCAACAACATGTTCAATTCGCTCGGGAACATCACGGCATATCCGAAAGCCGGATTGCTATTTCCGGATTTCGAAACACATGCTGTGCTTCAACTTTCCGGCGCAGCGAAGATCTTGTGGGACGATCCGCGGGCGGCCGAATTCACCCAAGCTCGCAGGTTGGTCGAGTTCGAGATTGAAAAAGCGATCGAATTACCGGACTCAATCCCTCTCGGATTTGAATTCCGGAGCTATTCTCCTCACCTTCGATAGTTGCCCAGCTTCGGCTGACTTATTTTGAAACGTTCCATCTCTTGCCCGCACTATCTCGTCAAGGACGCCCCTGGGAGCATTGTTCGGAAAGTCTAAGGAGAAAATTTATGGCAAGAGCGAAAGCGATTTCACTGCACGAATTCACAGCCGCAGTGCACGGCGCGGTCAAAGCGGCCATGCTGAAACATCCGAAATTCAAACTCGAGTTGCCGCAAGGCATCGAGTTTTCATACCTGATCCGCGGATTCCCCGTTCCAGAAGCGGTTCTCAATAACGTGACGCTCGCCGAGACACAGGCATTCGCTAATGAGATTGTCGGCCATCTCAGCAATGCGCAACCGGAAGCTCTGGCAGACATCCGTGGAGGAATCGCGCAAGGCGCAATCTATTCCGCCGGCCGGCACGTAATTCTGGGTATTCCTCCGGTAGTCGATTCGTTCCTGCTCGAAAGGTAAGCGGAGGCGCCATGTCAAAAATGTGTCCCAGCGCGCAACCGGGCATGGACAACTGCCGAGTCCTGGGAGTGGTTCAGCAAGAAGGAGCCACTTCCAGGATTGTTTACCTCAAGCAGATCCTGCCCGCGAGCCAGGAAGTGCTGAACATGTCGGCGCCGATGAAACCGACCGAGGTGTTCCGGCTGGCGGCAACTTGCGCCGAGAACAGATGTCCGCACTTCGACGGCACTGACTGCCAATTGGCGACCAGGATCGTAAACCTGCTGCCCGCGGTGGTAGACAGTTTGCCTCCATGCACCATCCGTCAGGACTGCCGCTGGTACTCGCAGGAAGGCGGTGATGCATGCCGGCGATGTCCGGAAATTACGACCGTCAGTTACGACGTGTCGGAGAAAGTTCAACGGGTATCGGGGCTGCCCATGATGATTGAAAGGTAAACGATTTCCGTAGTCCGAGTAACTGGCGTAAGTAAGGAATATTTGCTAAAGTAAGGAAATGGCGCGAGCAGTGCAAAAAGAAGCTACCCTTACGAGCAAAGGCCAGGTTACAGTACCGCTCGAGGTCCGCCGTGTCCTTGGAGTGCGAACCGGGGACAAACTGCTTTTCGAGGGCGACAAGGACGGCATACGAGTGCGCCCCCTTCGCAAGAAAAGCGCTTTTTCCAAATACAAGGGCATAGGAAATGCTGGCATTCCGCGCGGCCGGAAGGGTATTAACGAGTGGCTGCGTCAGACCCGCGGCCGATGATCACTGCCGTCGACACCAACGTCATTATAGCTTTGTGGGACAAGGACCCGTCGCTCAGTGCTTCTGCGCAGCATGCTCTCGAAAACGGGTTTAATCGCGGCACACTTATAGCTGCAGCCCCGGTGGTCTCGGAATTAATTGCTGCACCAGGACGCAGCGAAGCGTTTGTAAACAAATTTTTCGAAGAAACCGGGATCCTGGTCGAGTGGGAACTGCCGGAACGCGTGTGGCGATTAGCTGGGCGGGCATTTCGCGACTACGCCGAACGTCGCCACAGATTGCGTGATCCTGGCCCACGACGAATTCTGGCAGATTTTCTGATTGGAGCGCACGCCGTGTCGGTGGGGCAGCGTCTTCTTACGCTTGATACACGCTTGTATCGAGCTGCATTTCCCAGTCTCACGCTCGATACCTTCTAAAGGAATCGCCCAGTGGTTCCCTACATCAGCAATTCATTCGCGCGGCGCGCGATCGGATGCTGCATCTCCTGCAGTTCGTTCTTCACCTGGTTCAGCCCGTAGACGCACTGCTCGAAGTGGCTGGAGAGACTGGCGAAGAGCGGAGCGACCTTGGTGTATTCGAAGCAGTCAAATTTGGAAACGATGTAGTAACTTTCTTTTCCGGCCTTAATCCAGTCAATAAAGTTTTCTACGCGATCACGGCGGAGACGATATTGGTTGATGCTCTCAGGAAACATGCCAGCGAAAAACAGCGTGTAGTCGCCGATATGCTTTCGCACCTGGCGTTCGCGATCAAACGACGGCGCTGGCCCAAACACCGGATTTGATTCCATCATCATTTCGCCAACGTCCGACAACGGACGACCAGAAGCAGTGCGGATTTTCAGCATCTGATCAATTTCACAAAATTCTGCGAGAAGGTGAGCGACGTAGTGAACAATCTGAGGATCGCGAATTCCGATCTCGTGTGCGTAGTGACGTTCAACTAAATCAAGGAAGAGCTGCCGTAACGGATGCGATTCCGGAATCATCGTCCACACCCCAAACCCGCGTCCCTTGCGGGTTCGCGAGATTCTCTGCGATTTCACTCCCGCCCGCAAGTGACTTTTGTAAGTCGCTCGCGTGGTCTTTCTGCTCTGGTTAGAAGGCTTCTGGTTGGGGAAGGTTTCTTGGCTACGGTGATTGGCAGTCGGCATCGTCTGCTGCCAAGTGAATTCCTGTAGCCGGATACAATATCGGCTATAGAGGAATGAGACTCATGGAACGAAAGAACATATCCAGTGGTACTCAATGGGAGCCGATCGTGGGCTACTCGCGGGCGGTAAAGATCGGCAACCAGGTTTTCGTCGCGGGAACTACGGCTACCGGCCCGGATGGAAAAATCGTGGGGGTCGGCGACGCCTATGCCCAGGCGATCCAGACGCTGAAGAACATCGAGTCAGCTCTGCAGAAGGCGGGTGCGAACCTCAAGGATGTAGTGCGGACGCGCATGTTTGTGATCCATATCGGTGATTGGGAAAAGATCGGACGGGCGCATGGCGAATTCTTTCGCGACATACGCCCGGTGACGAGCATGGTCGAGGTCAGCAAGTTGATCTCACCGGAAATGCTAGTGGAGATTGAGGCGGATGCGGTGGTGGCAGGCTGAATACATCAGTTTGTCGCGTTCCGGAACGCTTTTCATTTTGGTGATCCAAAAGTATGCCCATGAAGACTAATAAAGTGCTTTGTTGGAGCGCCTGTATCGTTTTAAGCGTCGCGGCGTTCGCCATCTTCGAGATTCGCATTGACGGATCGATTCTCGGCAGGCTCTGGCAAGCAATTCGAGGGCATCAAGTCAGCTATGCCGGCCTGCGCATAACGCTTCCAAACGGTTGGCTTGCCTTGTATCCGTCGAACGATTTAATGCTCTTGCACCTCGCGGGAGACCACACTGCTAGGATCGTCCTAATGACCACTCTAATGAACGACCCTAAAAGATGGGCTGAGCTAAAAAGTTCGTGGATTGAGTCTCGAAACGCAAAATTCGAATCTGAGGGATACGAAGTGGTTGCAACACCGGCGTTTTCAATCGCCGATGAGAGCCCCACATGTTTAAGTTTTGCTATGAAGAGCAACCACGCAAAGAGAGAAATTGTGTGCGCAATCAATGATGGACATGTTCTAGTTGTATTCAGCGGTCGCGAGAATGATGTTGAAAGCTTTGTTTTCGCCATGACCTCAGTTCGGCCAAGTAAAGTTCAATAGGAAGCTCGTGCACTGACAGGCGTAGAATGGCGTCCGCACGGAGGACGCATGAAACGTTTCGTCTCAGTCGTAGTCGCATTGCTCATCACCGCAGGTGCACTCTCGCAAGACCAAAGCGGCAAGCCTGTTCTTCATTCTTTTGTCGCCATCCGTGCAGGAGCCCTCATTGACGGGAAGTCAGACCAGCCACGGTCGAATCAGGTCATTCTTATCCGCGGCAACGTGATTGACTCCATCGGCGATGCTGCCACCGCCCACATTCCCCAAGGTGCGCAAATCATCGATCTGACCCACGCCACAGTGCTCCCCGGGATGATCGATTCGCATACGCATATTATGTTGCAGGGCGAGGACCCGGCGGCGGGTGGTTATGACATCAATCTCTTCAAGTATCCGCTCTCGTATCGCGTGGCGCTGGCTACGGTTTCGGTCAGGCGCGCGCTGGAACAGGGATTTACTACGCTGCGGGATGTGGAGACAGAGGGCGCGGGTTACAGCGATATTGGGATCAAGCAAGCCATCAATGGCGGATTTATCCCTGGCCCGCGATTATTTGTATCAACACTTGGCATTTCAACAACCGGCGGCTACGAACCGGAAGACTACGCGTCTGAACTAAAGATTCCGAAGGGCGTGCAATTGATTGATGGGCCGGTGGAGGCACGGAAAGCGGCACGGGAGCAACTGGATCACGGTGCCGACTGGATCAAAATTTATACAACGCATCGTTCCTGGGTAGGAAAGAATGGGGAACTGGTATCGCAGCCCACGATGACACTGGAAGAAATCAAGGCGATCACCGATGAGGTTCATGGCTGGGGCAAGAAAGTTGCGTGCCACTCGTACGGCGGCATAGGACTGCATCGTGCTCTGGACGGAGGATGCGATTCTATCGAGCATGGACTCGACCTGGATGACGCTGCCGTGGCGCAGATGGTTAAGCAAGGAACGTGGTATTGCCCGACACTGGCGGTTTACTACCACGACTGGGCGCCCGCCGATACTCCGGAAGGACAGCGAGACCGGAAACGAGTGGCGGTGCATGACGTGTCGTTTCCCAAGGCGATGCATGCCGGAGTGAAGATTGTTTTCGGAACCGATATCGGCGGCATTCCCTGGACCGAGCCGATCGCGCAAGAGTTTCCTTACATGGTGAAGCTGGGGATGTCGCCGATGGAAGCGATCAAGAGCGCGACGTCTCGGCCAGCGGAGATGTTAGAGATGCAAGGACGGATTGGAGTGATCATGCCCGGAGCGTATGCGGACATCGTTGCGGTCAGCGGAGATCCGCTGAGAGATATCAGCGCCTTGGGAAACGTGAGCTTTGTGATGAAGGACGGAAAGGTGTTCAGGAACGAGGTCAAGTAACCAAGGCGAAATCGGGGCAAAACAGAACCAGCGTCAGGCTTCGGGATTTATTCGAAGTTCTGACGCTGGCAGTTTGCAAGTGAATCAGGTTAATCCGGAATTACTGTCCGAGCACCGCGAATGCGCCGAGCACGCCCGAAACCAAGCCCCAGCTTCCGTTGTTATCGAAAGCGAAAGTCTGGATCGTCTGGTTGGTATCGTTCTCGTTCCACGCATCCCAGGTATCTGCGGTCTTGTTGCTGGTTTGAACCACTACCCAATACTGAGTGCCGGCCGTAACGGCTACGCCACCACCGCCGCCCTTAGACTCGACCACGCAGCAGCTGCCGAAAGGCGGAAGACCGGTAAGATCAAACTTTCCGATCACGGAACCCGGCAGACCACCCGCGTCGTTGTTGAGGCTGACCGTGACGCCATTGGTTCCGGTTACATAACCTACGGCAACGACGATCTTGTTGACCTTGCCATTTGCAGCTGGCGTGAACGGCATTGCGTCGGCATAGGTTGCGCCGATGGGCGAGTTCGGGCCGGAGATGGTCCAACCACTGCAGCACCAATAGACGCCCAGCGGATAGTTACTCAGGTTGTTGTAAATTACGGTTTCTCCCTCTCTGGGAAGATAGGTAGGAGCTACAAAGCCGGTTGCACCCCGGGTTGCGGTTGTCATCTGTCCACCTTTGCTGGTGGCAATTCCGTTATTACTGGCAGCCAGAGCTGTCAAACTGACGAAAAGGAAACTAACCAAGACTAGCGTGAGTGTTTTCTTCACAGCAATCTCCTCCATAGTTTTTTCGCAGATTTGAATTGGGCTGAAGCGAAATGCAGGCAGAGAACCAGGCTGGAAAGCAGCAGTCTGCCAGCGCAAGCAAACGACGGTTCACTCGATGAAACAGAGATGATGCCATCCGTCCTTCTCCCGGCCAACTGCAACAAGTTGTAGGGATGGCGACACGAACAGAAAGCCCCTCATCCCGCTACTGGAAAAGGCTGCCGACCCTCAGGGGAATTGGGCGAAGGTCAGACGCCTACAAAAAACGTGCACGGATTCTACACCCGCACGCGGCATTGTCAATGGGAGATCGCGCGCCGGACGCGGGTTTCAGTGGATATCCGGCTTTTCATGTTGCAGAATTGGCGCGAGTACATGGATCGGACTGGTTGTGCATGAATGACGTTGCATTTCTCTAGTGGCCTACGAGACTACGTCTGGGCCGGGCTGCATTATCGAAAAGTAACCCAATATGCCCGTCTCTAAAGTAACCGGGGCCATCCCGATGATTAATTGACCCATCCAAAGGCGGGTAGTAGCATTGATTGTCCTTTTTGCACACGGTGACTGGTTGGACGTAAGTAATAGATAAATATGAAGATGGTTTGGGTCGGTGGGAAAATCTGCTTGGGTTTGGTGGTTATTTGCACTTGTTTCGGATGCCAAACCGCACAGCGACCGACGCCTCTGGTTGCTCAGAAGCAGGCGACGGCGCCACCCCTGCCACCGCCGTCCTCGCCGCCTGCACCGAGTGCAGAAGCAAGTGCCCCTAGAGTAGAACCAGTCGTTGCCAAAGGCGACCCAGTCGCCGACCTTATCGCTCAAGTCGAAAGGGAATATC
>Ga0335069_10009907_pt1 | contig 13542 bp, 10 predicted proteins | sample Lox_Sample_11_FD_206714 | JGI IMG/M metagenome (GOLD analysis project Ga0335069, IMG submission 206714) | Soil microbial communities from Loxahatchee National Wildlife Refuge, Florida, United States - Lox_Sample_1.1 | ecosystem: Environmental > Terrestrial > Soil > Wetlands | place: USA... | reverse complement strand
CGCGGCGATGTGTTGAAGATGATCCGCCTGCGCCCGCGCGCCCACGCCTGAGGCCGGCGCATTTGGGTTCGGCGTCAGCAGATGTTTCGCAGACTTAATCGTCTATCATGAATTCCGGGCCGATATAGCCGCGGCTGGTGCGCACCACCCAGGTCTGGCCGCGCCGCTCGATTCGCTCGACCATCGCGCCGCCGGGCAGGATGTCGCCGGGTTCGACTTCCTCCATCCGGCCGGCGCCCTCGACGATGGCGCGGCCGCCGCCGACATCGCGCAGCACGAAGGCGCGATAGGGGCCGGCGACAGCGTGAGAGGCCGGCGCCGCGGAAGCGGCGGTCTGGGTCTGCGTCGGACGCGGCAGAGGTCTGGCGATCGAGGCGGTCGGGGTCTTGTCCACCGGCTTCTGGGCGGCTTTCTCGGCTTCGGACTGAACTTTTTCGAGCTTGGCCTGCAATTGCGAGGTGGTCGCCGCCGCATTGGCCTTGGCGTCGGCGAGGCTTTTTTGCAGATTGGCGATGGTCGTCTCTTCCGAGCGTGACTTCTGGACCTGGGATTCGAGCCGGCTCTTCAGATTTTCGACATGGACCCGCAGCGCGGCGAGTTCGCGTCCTTGCGTCTGGGCGGCGTGGAAAGCTTCCGCCGCCTTGACGGCGATCGGGTCGGGCTTCGGCGGTCCGAACAGGTCGCCAATGCGGTCGGCGGAGGCCCAACCGACGCCCAGCGTCAACAGCAGGGCGGCGGCCGAGGCGCTGTAAAGGCCCCAGCGGCTGCGGCGCGGCGGAACCGGGGCATATTCGATTTCCGGCGCATCGTTCCAGCGCGGCTCGAAATATTGCTGGCTCTGCGGCAAGGGTTTCGACGGCGGAATCAGGTCTTGCATGGTCGGCTCCGCACGGGCGCAACGCCCGGCTTGTTGATGCCGACAGTTTTCCAGATTCAGCTTAACCCTTGATTAATGAAGTAAGGAATTTTGTTGGCGGCGTTGCATTTTGGTCTCACTCCGCCGTCTGCGGCGCCGGCTCGTCCTCGGGCAGGCGGGCGAGCAGGGCGACCAGCGCCCGGTCCTGCATCAGCGCCATGCGCTCCTTGTGCCGGATCCAGGCGGAAGCTTCTTCGATATTGCGCGCCTCGGCGAGCTTGGCGATGGCCATCGCCCGCTCCGGGCTGATGTCGCCGCGCCTCCGATGATGAGCGGGCGGCAGAAAGGACTGATGGGCCGCGCAGAACTCTGGATCGTCGCGCAGCGCCCTCAAGCCGTCCGTATGGTCGCGGCCCTGCGCCGCCAAGGCCTCCGACAGGGAATTGGCCCGGGTGGCGATCGGCGGCGGGCTGGTCTCCTCCGGGGTGGTCAGCAGCCCGATGCGGCGGAAGGCGAGGCCGACGCTCTTCAACCCGGTCGACCAGGACAGCACGATCGCCAGGATCAGGCCGGCGATGGTCGGCGACATCCAGGCGGCGAGCGAGGGCGAGATCAGCAGCGCGGCGACGAGCGAAATGACGCCGAGTATCACGTGGTCGCGATGGCGGCGCATGATCGACTTGAAGGGCACCGAGCCGTCGTCGCGCCGCTGCGGCTCCCAGCCGGTGTCGAAGCCGAACAGGATGTGCAGGACATGGCCGGCGTGGACCATCATCATGATGGGCGCCAGCAGCGCCGACATGATCACCTCGAACAGCGTCGAGAGCACCAGGCGGATCGCCCCGCCGGCGCCGCGCCGGGTCGGCCCGTCGAACAGAGCGACGATCAGGCCGAACAATTTGGGCGCGAGCAGCACCGCCATGGTGACGATGAACAGCTCCAGCGACCGCTCGGCGTCGAATCGCGGCCAGGTCGGATAAAGCGCGAAATCCTTGGAGAAATATTCCGGCCTTATATAGCTCGCCTGCAGCACCAGCAGGATGCCCACCAGCAGCTGGGCGAGCCAGAGCGGCGAGGCGACATAGGCCATGATGCCGGTGACGATGTGCTGGCGGGTGGCGAGCGCCAGCCCCTTCGCCGGAAGCACCCTGATATGCTGCAGATTGCCCTGGCACCAGCGGCGGTCGCGGGCGGCGACGTCGATCAGCGACGGCGGGCATTCCTCGTAGGAGCCCGGCAACGAGGGCAGCATATAGACCGAATAGCCGGCGCGGCGGATCATCGCCGCCTCCACGAAATCGTGGGACAGGATATGGCCGCCGAAAGGCGGGCGGCCCTTGAGATGGGGCAGGCCGCAATGGGCCGCAAAGGCCCTGGTGCGGATGATCGCATTGTGGCCCCAGTAATTGCCGTCGCGGCCCATCCAGCAGGCAAGGCCGTCGGCGATGATCGGGCCATAGATCCGGGCGGCGAATTGCTGCACGCGGGCGAACAAGGTGTTGCGGTTGATGATCTGCGGAAGGGTCTGGATGATGCCGGCGTCGGGGTCGGCTTCCATGGCGGCGGCCAGCGCCACGATCGCGGGGCCGGTCATCAGGCTGTCGGCGTCGAGCACCACCATCTGCTCATAGGCGCCGCCCCAGCGGCTGACGAAATCGCCGATATTGCCGGCCTTGCGCGCGGTGTTTTTGGCGCGGTGGCGATAATAGACCCGCGCGTTGGGGCCGAGCCTTCCGCGCAGGGCGATGAGCGCGCGCTCCTCGGCGATCCAGGTGTCAGGATCGGTCGAGTCGGACAGCATGAACCAGTCGAAGGCGTCGCCATGGCCGGTCGCCTCGACATCCTCGTAAATAGCCTGGATCGCCCCGAAGACCCGCGAGGGCGCCTCGTTGTAGATCGGCATGACCACCGCGGTCCGCGCGGAAAGCCTTTCGGGCGGGGGCGGCGGCTTGGGCCGGCCGAACAGCAGATGCAGGAAGCCGACGATCGAGGCCGCGAAGGACAGCGCGATCCAGGAGAAATTCGCCAGGAACAGGACCAGCAGCACCCATTTCAGGAAGGTGATGCCGCCAACGTCGATGACCCGGTACATTTCATAGCCGCCCCAGGCGCTGAGCGCGAGGCCGCCGCCAAAGGCGACGAGGCGAGACAGCCAGGGCGCGCGGCGCCTGTTGACGAATTTTCGCCGTTCGGTGCGGGTGTCGAACTGGAACAATTTCTGTTCGGGCATCGCCAGCGGCGATTCGTCCGGCATGGCCGCGGCCACATGCGGCGCGGCCGGCGCGCTGAATTGGGGGGCGGTGTCGATTACAGCGTCCATCGATATAGCCAAGTCTCCGTCAGGGGGGCGCCCTGAGCTTCGAACGTCAGTCGAATCTCGCAGGCCGGCGCGCCGGCCGCGTCGATGTCGAACTGGATGTAGCAGGTCTTGCGTTCAGGCGCGGGAGAGACGCGCTGGCTGACGACCTTTCCCGGGAAAACGGAAAGATTTGGTTTCAGTTCCGCCAGCCGGGCGGCGACGCCGGTCTCGTCATGGAATTCGACCAGAAAGCGCCGTTGCTTGGCCGCAGGGGCCCGGCCGCCGCGCGACCCCATGGTCGTGGCGACCGCGGGCCGCGACGGCGGAGTCCAGCACCAGAACTGGCGATAGGCGAAATCGGCCTGCTGGCCCTTCGCCAAGGGGGTTTTCGACCGCCAGAAGGCGACCATGTTCTGGGCCATCTCGTTGTCCGAGGGGATTTCCACCAGCTCCACCGAACCGGGTCCCCAATCGCCGATCGGCTCGATCCACAGCGAGGGCCTGCGCTCCCAGTGCTGGGCGAGGTCATAGAAATCGTCGAATTCGCGGGCGCGCTGCAAGAAGCCGAATCCCTTGGGATTCTGATCGACGAATTCGGAAATCTGCAGATTGTCTCGGTTGGAGACCGGGCGCCACACCCATTCGCCGGCCCCGGTGAACATCTGCAGGCCGGACAGTTCCGCCGCCGCCTCGCGCACGTCGTCGTCGCCGCGCCGGTCGAGCGGGTTGAACAGGCAGGTCGCGCTCATGGCGCCGAGGCCGTAAAGGTCGAGAGTCGCGCGCGGGAACAGCGAACATTCGACGTCGATGATCGTCGCGTCGCCGGGATGGAGCGTGAAGCGATAGGCGCCGGCGACGCTGTCCGAATCGAGCAGCGCGCTGATGGTGAGCGCATTGGCGGCGACGCTCGCCTTTTCGATCCAGAAGGCGCGGAAGATCGGAAATTCCTCGCCGCGCGGATCGCCGGTGCGCAAAGCGAGGCCGCGCGCGGTCACCCCGAAACTCTGGCCGGGCGCCGCCGACCGGAAAAAAGTCCCACCCTGAAAGATCGCGACTTCCTTCAATGCGCCGGAATCGTCGCGCCGCAACACCCGGAAGCCGGAAAAGTCGAGATTGGTTGGCGCGGCCGGAAGATTGATTCCGCCGAAGGAGAATTGCTTGGCGTCGTAATTGAGTCGCCGCGACATCCCGTCCTCGACGAGATAGATCTGCATTGGAGTCGTATAGACGAAGCCGCGATGCAGCGGTTCGATCACGAAGCCGCTGGAATTGTCCGACCAGATCAGTCCTTCCGGCTTGATCTTGATCGCGGCAAAAGCCTCCTGCGACAGATTGGTCAGGCCGGCGGGAAGGTCGGTCGACGGCGCGGAATAAGGCTTGGCGGCGATGGCGCGGGCGAAATCTGTGACAGAGGCGCTGGTGAAAGGCGTCGGTTCGGCTGGCTTTTCCGGGCTTTCGGCGTGGGAATCGGCGTTTATGGCGACGAAAGCGGCGGCCGCGCCCGCCATTTGCAATACATCCCGTCGCTTGAGCATCGGCTGGGCCGTCCGTTCCGTCCCGAGGTCGTTCTGGCGCGGCGACCGGCCCAGGCTGACGCCTTGGAAGGCCCCGGCGGGCGCGCATTCGTTCAAATCCGGCGGGTTATAACCTAATTTGCGGCAGAGGCGAGGCGGATTTTTCGCTTTGCCGGAATTTGGCGCTCCCCTATACCTTGGCTGGCATTGCTGAAGGGCTTTCTCATGACGACTCAGTCGGACAAGGGCGCGCCGCGGCGCTGCCTCGCCGTCGTCCTTGCCGCTGGCGAGGGCAAGCGCATGCGCTCGCAACTGCCGAAAGTGCTGCACCGGATCGCCGGGCGCTCGATGCTCGCCCATGTGCTCGACGCCGTGGCCCGCGCCGGCGCCGACGCGCTGGCCGTGGTGGTCGGGCCGGGGAGAGACGACGTCGCGGCGGAAGCGCGCGCCTGCGCGACGCACGCGAAGGTCTTCGTCCAGGAAGAGCGGCGGGGCACCGCGCATGCGGTGCTGTCGGCGCGCGAAGCGCTCGCCGAAGGTTTTGATGATCTGCTGGTCCTGTTCGCCGACACGCCGCTGGTTCGGCCCGAGACCTTCTCCCATCTGCGCGACAAATTGGCGGAAGGCGCGGGCGTTGTGGCGCTCGGCTTCGAGCCGGCGGACCCCACCGGCTATGGCCGGCTGCTCACCAGCGAGACCGGGGCGCTGCTGGCGATTCGCGAGCACAAGGACGCCAGCGCCCCGGAACTCGCGGTGCGCGCCTGCAACGCCGGCCTGATGGCGCTCGACGGCCGGAAGGCGCTCGACTGGCTCGGGCGGATTGGCGACGATAACGCCCAGAACGAATATTATCTGCCCGACGCGGTCGCCATTGCCCGCGAAGATGGCGCCGATTGCGCATTGGCGATGGCCGCGCCGGAAGAGGTTCTCGGCGTCAATGACCGCGTCCAGCTCGCCGCCGCCGAGGCCGAGATCCAGCGCCGGCTGCGCCGCGCCGCCATGCTGAACGGCGCGACTATCGTCGCGCCGGAAACGGTTTTCTTCTCTTTCGACACTGTGCTGGGCGCGGATGTCGTGGTCGAGCCCCATGTGGTGTTCGGCCCCGGCGTGAGCGTCGGCGACCATTGCGTCATTCATTCCTTCTCGCATCTCGAAGGCGCGACTCTGGCGCAACACGTGGTGATCGGGCCCTATGCGCGGCTGCGGCCCGGAGCCAAGCTTGCAAGCAAGGCTAGGGTCGGTAATTTCGTCGAGATCAAGCAGGCGGATGTCGGGGAGGGGGCCAAGGTCAACCATCTGACCTATATCGGCGACGCCAGCATTGGGCCGCGCGCCAATATTGGCGCCGGCACGATCACCTGCAATTACGACGGCTTTCTCAAATATCGCACCAGGATCGGCGCCGACGCCTTTATCGGCTCCAACTCGGCTTTGGTCGCGCCGGTCGAGATTGGCGACGGCGCCTTTGTCGGCTCGGGCTCGGTGGTGACCGAAAATGTCGAATCGGAAGCCCTCGCGGTGGCGCGCGGCCGCCAGTCGATCATCCCCGGCTGGGCGACCGCCTTTCGAAAGAAAATGGCGGCCCTCAAGGCGGCGAAGTGATTTTGCGCACTGGACAAGTGGACCGGTAGAGGAGCCTTTGTGGCGTCGCCGCTACAGGGAATCCCGATCAATGCGCCAATCGACGGCAGAACCCTCAAATTGGCGCTTTTTCAGTTCTTAGATGCCACGATGACCCAGGAGAGCCGTGGTGACCCAGCAACCTGACAGGGATCCTGTTAAAGAAGGCGAAATCCTCCCGCCCGAAAACAAAAACACGTCGTATGACCGCGTCTATCAATCGTGGGGCGGCGGAACGGTGAAAATCGTCAAGCTCGGTCCTCTTGGCGCCACGGTGATGATGCTCGCCTTTGGACTGATGCTCGTCCTCGGCCTGATTTTTCTGAGCGGCATATTGGTCTTTCTCGTCGCTGGGCTCGTCATTCTCGGCGCCGGCGCTTATCTGGCGAACGGCCTCCGCGGCCTGGGGCGTCTGTGGCGTTAGGCGCATCAATTCTTCAAGCGCGGCGCTTCGACGATTTCTTGACGTCGTATCGCGGCTCCTGATCAGGGATCAGAGACGACCGGGCCGCGCTTGCCCTTTCGTTGCGGCCGACGCCTGATCTGAATTCATGACGGCATCCCTGGTTTGACCGGCCTTGACGACTTTTCCCGCATCCCTCCGAATGATGACAGGCGAGCTCTCTGGCGGGAAAAGGCAAATTGAAGCTTGAGGGGTCTTGGGCTCATCGCGGCGTCAGCCGTGTAAATAAATTTGACTTGCGCCCAGGCTGGAACATGGCCTTTTCTGCAGGCAATTGGGTCGGAGTCAAATTTCATGTGTGGCATTGTCGGCATTCTTGGCCAGGGGCCGGTCGCGGGTTCGCTGATCGACGCCCTGAAGCGGCTCGAATATCGCGGCTATGATTCGGCGGGCGTCGCCACTTTGGAGGAGGGACGGCTGGAGCGCCGGCGCGCCGAAGGCAAATTGCGCAATCTCGAAAGCCTGCTGCGCGACAGGCCGTTGCACGGCAGCGTCGGCATCGGCCACACCCGCTGGGCGACCCACGGCCGCCCGACCGAGAACAACGCCCATCCCCACGCCACCAACGGGCTGGCGGTGGTTCATAATGGGATCATCGAGAATTTCCGCGAATTGCGCGAGGAGTTGATCAAGCTCGGCCATGAATTCGTCACCCAGACTGACACCGAAGCCGTCGCCCATCTGGTGACTGAGGGGCTCAATCGCGGCCTGTCGCCGGAACAGGCGGTGGCGGCGAGCCTGCCGCGGCTCAAGGGCGCCTTCGCGCTCGCCTTCCTGTTCGCCGGCGAGGACAATCTGCTGATCGGGGCCCGGCGCGGCGCGCCGCTCGCCGTCGGCTATGGCGAGGGCGGGGAAATGTATCTCGGCTCCGACGCTTTGGCGCTTGCCGCCTTCACCGACAGCATCACCTATCTCGAAGACGGCGACTGGGTGATCTTGCGCCGCGGCTCCGCGGAATTCCGCGACGAAGAAAATCATCCGGTCCAACGGGCGAGGATCAAGACCCAGGCTTCGGCCTTTCTGGTCGACAAGGGCAATTACCGGCATTTCATGGCCAAGGAGATCCATGAGCAGCCGGAAGTGGTGGCGCGCACGCTCGCCCATTACATCGATTTTTCCGCCGGCACAGTGCGGCTGCCTTTTGACCTCCCTTTCGACCCGAAAAACCTGACTGGCATTACGCTCACCGCCTGCGGCACCGCCTATTACGCCGGCATGGTCGCCAAATATTGGTTCGAGCGTTTCGCGCGGCTGCGGGTCGAAATCGACGTCGCCTCGGAATTCCGCTATCGCGACGCGCCGCTGCCGGAGCAGGGCCTGATGATCGTAGTGTCGCAGTCCGGCGAGACCGCCGATTCGCTCGCCAGCTTGCGTTTCGCCAAGGCTCATGGCCAAAAGATCGTCGGCGTGGTCAATGTGCCGACATCGACCATCGCGCGGGAGAGCGACGTCGCCGCGCCGACGCTGGCCGGGCCGGAAATCGGCGTCGCCTCGACCAAGGCCTTTACCTGCCAGCTCGCGGTGCTGGCCGCGCTGGCGCTGGCCTTGGGACGCGCGCGCGGGGTGCTCGACGAGGCCGAGGAAAAACGGCTGGTCGGCGAGTTGATGGTCGTGCCCGGCCTGCTGGCCGAAGCGATGAAGCTGGAGCCGGGAATCGAGGCGTTGTCGCACCAGCTCGGCAAAGCGCGCGACGTGCTCTATCTCGGGCGCGGCCCTGCCTATCCGCTGGCCCTGGAAGGAGCGCTCAAGCTCAAGGAAATTTCCTATATCCATGCCGAGGGCTATGCGGCGGGCGAGCTGAAACATGGCCCCATCGCGCTGATCGACGAGCAATTGCCGGTGATCGTGATCGCGCCGACCGACGCCGTTCTGGAAAAGACGGTCTCCAACCTCCAGGAAGTTTCCGCGCGGGGCGGCCGGATCATTCTGGTCGGCGATTCCCACGCTATCGAAGCTGCGGCGGTGTCGCTCGCCGGCGAGATCGAGATGGTCGACATGGGGCCGGATTTCGCGGCGATCGTTTATGCCGCGCCGATCCAGATGCTCGCCTATTACACGGCGGTCTTCATGGGCAAGGACGTCGACCAGCCGCGCAATCTGGCGAAAAGCGTCACGGTGGAATAAGGTCGGGCGCCGGTCTGCCGGCGAAGGCCTGGGGAAGCCGATGTTTGACGACGACAGCGAGAGCCCTCGGGCGAATTCGGGGGATGGGAAGGGCCTTTTCGCGAGTGGATTGTTGCGCGAACTTCCCTATCTGCTCATCATCGCCTTGGCGATGGCCGGTGTGGTATGGACCAGCCTGTCCCACGGGCCGTCGACCCGTTATTGGGTGGCGATGACGCCAGTCTGCGCGCTGATCTGCGTCGTCGAGGGCTGGCCCTCCAGCCTCGGGCGGAGCGAAAAATTGCGATTGGCCGCAACCCAGGTGGTCCAGTGGCTCGGGGTGCTCATCGCCATGTATTTGATTGCGGTCAGCGACGTGCGCGGCGTCCTCAGCGACGTTTCGACCGGCCTGATGATGTTGACCCTGCTCGCGCTCGGCGTTTTCGTTTCCGGTCTTTACCTTGGGGCCTGGCGTCTCGGCGCCGCGGCTGTCTTCCTCGCCCTTTCGGTTCCTGTGATCGCCTGGGTGGAGCGCGCCGCATTGCTTCTGGTCCTCATCGGCGCCGCCGTGATCGCCGTGGGCCTGCTCTATTGGTGGATGCGCGGACGACAGGCCGACGCCTCGGCCTGAACCCGCGCTGGCTTTCATGGATGTCCACCACGTCAAGTCCGCATGTCATCTGGAAGAGTTCATACTTGAACTAATTCCGATTCCCGTTATCTTTCGCGGCGTAACTCACAAAAGCGCCATGCAAGCGCCACAAGACGCCGAGGGGGATCGATGAAAAAGTTCAAGGGGATTGTTCTGGCTGGGGGCGTGATCGCCGCATTGACCGCCGGCGGATTGACGTCCGCCGCCAGGGCTGGCGACGCCACGGGCGTCTGGCTGCGCAGCGACGGCAAGACCAAGGTGCGGTTTTCGCCCTGCGGCTCTGGCCTGTGCGGGGTCATCGTCTGGCTCAAGAACCAGGATTCGCCCGCTCACGTCGGCCAGCGCGTCTTCAACGACATGGCGCCCGCTGGCGACAACCAATGGCGCGGCACCGCCTTCAATCCCGAGGACGGCAAGACCTATACCGGCAAGATGAGCCTGTCGGGCGCGAGCCTGACCACCGCCGGCTGCGCGCTCGGCGGCCTGATCTGCAAAAGCTATAGCTGGCGGCGCGCGAACTGAGAGCGCCGCGCGTCGCCGTGTCGTTGCGAGCGGAGGCAAGCGATCTATCCACACTATCGTCCGGCTGATGGGTGAATTGCTTCGCTCCGCTCGCAATAACCGTTTTGGTCGTGCGGAGTCTACACTCGCAACCCCGCTTCCGCCGCCTGCCAGTCGGCGATCCAGCGGGGGAGCGCCGGGGGGTCAGCGGCGCCGGCGCCAGTGAGCGCCATCAGATCGCGGGTCGGCAGGGAGCCGCCGGGCCCTACGAACAGGCCCTTGACCACCGCCTGACAGAAAATCTCGCCGTCGTTTTCGACCAGATGTTCGATGAACAGCCATTTGTCATCCCAGCCGACGAGGCGGGTGCGAATGTCGTAGCGCTGGAAGGGCGCGAGCGAGCGGCGGTAGCGCACCAGAGTCCCGGCGAGCACCGGTTTCAGCTTTTTCCGCCACACCGCCTTGCCGAGGCCCGTGCGGAGCAGGAGGTCGATCCGCCCGATGTCCATCGCCGCCAGATAGCGGGAATTGTTCATGTGCAGATTGATGTCGAGGTCGCCCGGCCAAACCCGGAACCTGACGCGGGATTCCCCCGTCCAGCTGATTTTGGCCTGGAAGGGCGCCGCGGCCAGCAATCTGGCCAGACGCAGCCATGCGGAAATCATGTCCCCTCCCGGCTTTCCGTCGGATCAAACGGTTCAGACCACCGGCCCTTGCAAAGGGTCGATGGCATGCGCGGCGCGGGTTGCGCCGGCGGGCGCCTTTGCTTGCGACGAGTCGAAAGCAAAGGCCAATGAAATCAGAATGCCGCTTCGTCGAATTCCATCATGGTTTTGGCGCCCGAGGTGATCGCCGAAAGCAGGCTGCCGGTCTGCGGCAGGAGGCGCTCCACGAAGAAACGCGCGGTCAGGATCTTGGCGCGATAGAAGGCGTCCTGCCCCGCTTTGGGCAGGCAATCCTCGGCGGTGCGGGCCCAGAGATAGCCGAGCGCGACGAGGCCGAAGAGACGCAGATAATCGCTCGCCGCCGCGCCGGCTTCATCCGGCCGCGCCATGCCCCTCTGCGCGACGAAAGTGGTCGCCTGCTGCAGCCGCCCGAAAGCCTTTTCCAGCGGGACGACGAATTCGGTCAGCGCGGGATCGGTCTTTTTGGCGGCGACATAGTCGGAGATGGGATGGAACAGGCTGCGCAGGTAGCGGCCGGCGTGGGCCGGCAGCTTGCGCCCGACGAGGTCAAGCGCCTGCACGCCATTGGCGCCCTCATAGATCTGGGTGATGCGGCAGTCGCGGACGAATTGCTCCATGCCGTGTTCGCGGATGAAGCCGTGGCCACCGAAGACCTGCATGCCGATATTGGCCGTCTCGAAGCCGAGATCGGTCATCAGCGCCTTCACGATGGGGGTGATGACGGCGATGAAATCCTCGGCCTTGGCGCGCTCGGCGGGGTCGGGATGGCGTTTCGCGACGTCCAGGCTCTTCGCTGCCCAGACCGCGAGAGCGCGGCAGCCCTCGACATAGGCGCGCTGGGTCAGCAGCATGCGGCGGATGTCGGGATGGACGATCAGCGGATCGGCCGCCTTGTCGGGATGTTTGGCGCCCGAGAGCGAGCGGCCCTGGAGGCGCTCGCGGGCATAGGCCGCGGCGCCCTGATAGGAGGCTTCCGCCAGGCCCAGGCCCTGCACGCCGACCGCGAGACGCTCGGTGTTCATCATGGCGAACATGGCCTGCATGCCCTTGTGAGGCTGCCCGATCAGCCAGCCCTGGGCGTCGTCGAAATTCATGACGCAGGTGGCCGAGGCCTTGATCCCCATCTTGTGCTCGATCGAGCCGCAGGCGACGCTGTTGCGGGGGCCGAGCGTTCCATCTGGCTTGAGCAGGAATTTCGGCACGAGGAACAGGCTGATGCCTTTCACTCCCTTGGGGGCGTCCGGCAGGCGCGCCAGCACCAGATGGATGATGTTTTCGGTGAGGTCGTGTTCGCCAGCCGAGATGAAGATTTTCGTGCCGGTAATTTTATACGAGCCGTCGTCCTGCGGCGCGGCGCGGGTGCGCAGCAGGCCGAGATCGGTGCCGCAATGCGGCTCGGTCAGGCACATGGTGCCGGACCACGTCCCGTCCACCAGCTTGGGCAGATAGGCGTCCTTGAGCGCGTCGGCGCCATAGGCGTGCAACGCCACATAGGCGCCGTGGGTCAGGCCCGGATACATGCCGAAGGAGAGATTGGCGGCGCAGATCATCTCTTCGACCAGCGTGTTCACCGCCGCCGGCAGACCCTGGCCGCCATAGGCGGGGTCGCAGGCGATCGAGGTCCAGCCGCCGTCGCGGAACGTGTCATAGGCTTCGCGAAACCCTTTGGGGGTGCGGACGACGCCATTCTCGAAATGGCAGCCTTCCTCGTCGCCGGAGCGGTTGAGCGGCTGCAGCACTTCCTCGCAGAGCTTGGCGGCCTCGCCCAACACGGCTTCGATGGTGTCGCGGGAAAAGTCCTCGAAGCCGGGCAGCGACGTGAGATCGTCGCCGTCCAGGAGTTCGTAGAGCACATAAAGCATATCGCGCTGCGGAGCCTTGTAGGCGGGCATGGCTTTTTCCTCCTTCGGCGCCGGGTCAGTTGCGGAGCGGCTTGCCGGTTTCGAGCATATGCTCGATCCTGGCCATCGTGTCGGGGTGACGGATCAGTTTCATGAAGCCTTTGCGCTCGAGTTCGAGCATTCCGTCTTCGGTGATCGTCGCCGTCGGGTCCGTGTCGCCTCCGGTCAGGACGTCGGCGAGGACTCCTGAAACAACCTTGTCGTGCTTGGTCGCTTTGCCGAGACGGACGAAGCCGTCAACCGCCATCTCGAGCAAGACCTTGCCCGAGGGGCCGGGCAGAACGAAGGTTGGCGGCGCCGGCGGCGTGTAGTTCTCGGCCAGTTTCAGAGCCTTGGCCTTGGCGTCGGCCAACAGGCGGTAGCGGTTCATGGTGATCCCGTCGCCCGGGCGCAGGATCAGCATCTCCTGCGCTTCGGCGGCGGATTTCGCCACGGTCGCGGTGCTGATATATTCGAATACCTTGGCGACCGCCGGCACCGGTCCCTTGGGCAGCTTGCCAAGGCCCTGCCAGCGGACGAGCATTTCCTTGCACCCGCCCCAGCCCGGGATCAGGCCGACGCCGACCTCGACGAGGCCAGCATAGGTCTCGGCGTAGGCCTGGATGGCGTCGGAATGGAGCAGGATCTCGCAGCCGCCGCCTAGCGCCATGCCGGCGGGGGCCGCCACGACGGGGAAGGGGGCGTATTTCATCGCCTTGAGCGCGAAATGTCCGAGGCCGACGAGGCCCTGGATGTCGTCCCAGGCGGCGATATTGGCGCCAAAAAGCGCGAGCCCGAGATTGGCGCCGACCGAGAAGTTCGAGCCCTCGTTATAGATGACGAGCGCTTTATACTCTTTCTTCACAAGTTCGATCGTCTTGCTCAGCAGCGTGACGATGTCGGCGTCGAGCGAATTCATCATGCTGGTGAATTCGAAGCAGAGCACGCCATCGCCGATGTTCCAGACC
>Ga0335069_10009906_pt1 | contig 13543 bp, 15 predicted proteins | sample Lox_Sample_11_FD_206714 | JGI IMG/M metagenome (GOLD analysis project Ga0335069, IMG submission 206714) | Soil microbial communities from Loxahatchee National Wildlife Refuge, Florida, United States - Lox_Sample_1.1 | ecosystem: Environmental > Terrestrial > Soil > Wetlands | place: USA... | reverse complement strand
ACCTGCGCACGCGCGCGCTCTGGGTGAGTTGGGGTTTGAATTTTGGTTGGAAGGCAAGCCGGGCGCTCCTCTTCGGCCTTGCCGTGAGCGGCGTCAGCAGCCATTCCTCGATCATCGAGGGCGATCCGATGGGGCCGTTCTGGTTCACAGGGGGCGGCTATGGGCTCGACGGAAGCTGGTTTGCGTTCTTCATTCTGCTCGCGGCCATTCCGGTGATGTACAGCCTTACCCGCGATCTCGATTTTCGGCACAATGCTCCCGTGATTGTCCCGGGCGGAGTTCCGGTGGATATCGAGGCCATGTCGCAGGGCCAGCACGATGCCTACATGGCCTCGGTTCAGCCCGCCGCCGTGCCGCTGGTGCAAATCCTTCCGGCTGGCCCTGCCCCCTCCTCTGACGGCGCAGAAAAGCCGTCAGACGGCAAGCGCGAGGAGACAATGCGTTGATTGCGAGCGGGATTCGCTCGTTTTGCAACCACCCCGTTTCAGGCCGTCTCAGAACAAATTTGACCAGCGCTCTTGATCGGAACTATCGTTTGGGCAATGCTCGATGCAGAGGCCATGGGAGGTTCCCATGCGAAGGCTGATCTCGCGCACTACTTCTGCTGATAGTCGACCCGCTCCGTTCTGGTTGAGCCTGTTCGCCTGCGCCTCGACGGTGCTTCTCGCGATTCCGGCCTTTGGCCAGGCCATCACCATCGATAGCAGTGGACGCGCCGTCGGAGCGCCCGGTCAGGCCGGCACGATCGATCGCCGCTACGCGCAGATTCAGCCAACCAATATCCCTCTGCCGAACAACGACTTGGACGCCAAAACCCGTCTCGAACTGATCCGATTCCTGCAATCCGACCAGGGCTTTGCCATGCGGCCGTTCCCCAAGGGGCACAAGGGACTCACACTCGTGGCAAACGGCAAGCTCGAGCCTGCGGGCGATCCCTATCTCTCGATGGTCACCTCGAATGGGATGTCTGCCAAGCCGGGGGATCGCCTGGTCATCACCGACGTGAAGATCGATCGTTCGAAGATGGTCTTCGATCTCAATGGCGGCCCGGACCCACGTCATCGCTTCTTGCGCCACATTCAGATCGGAGCAGGCCCTGAGCTCAGTCCTGTTACCCCAGACGCTGGCGACGGCCAGGAACCCACCGGGGCACGCCTCACACTCGCGTTCAAGGACCGTATCCCGGAGCTTACGGGCAAACAGGTCGAAGCTCTTCTGGCGCCTCTGATCTCTTTCGAAGTCAAGACGCCGATCCAGGCTTTTACCGACACCCTCCCACCGGTGCTCAAACAGGCGATCCTCGACCACCATGTCCTTGTGGGGATGAGTACGGACATGGTCCTCTTCGCCAAGGGCCAGCCCGAACGCAAGGTTCGCGAGATGGAAGGCCAGATGCCTTTCGAAGAGTGGATCTATGGCAATCCCCCAAGCGACATTGAGTTCGTCCGCATCAACGGGAACCGAGTCATTCGCGTCGAGATTGCGGCGGTGGGCAAGCCCCCGGTCATCTTCACCCAAGACGTCGTGGACGGCATGATGCGGACCGACGGTACCCCGCTGACGGCGGAACCTTCCAACACGCACACCATTCAACTGGGCGATGTCCAGCGCAACCCCGACACACAGGCGCCGGCTGCCCCGCCCAGCCTGCGTAAGCCGGGCGAGACGATCCCCGCTCAGGACGGGAAAGACACCCGCGTGGGTGTGATGAAGCCGGTCCAGTTTCCGAAGGAGTCGCCGGACGACGAGCCCAATGCGCGTCCGGATCGCCAGCCCGCAGCCGCTCCGGCAGGGGACTCCACCCAATCTCCACCTTCCTCCACACAGCCGGCGCCCCCGGCCGGTTCTTCGCAGCCCGCTCCGGCCGCGCCTTCGCCCTCAGGAACGCCGCCCCAGCAGCAATGAACTTCAGGTAGACTGGGACGAGCGAGTCTCGCTTCCTCCTGACGGTCATCTCTGGCTGTGAGGCAAGCCCTTTAGACCGCGCCGTTGAAGCCGCGCGCCGCATCTTGCTGCGCGTGAGAGCAGAGACACTTCATCAAGGAGAAACACCCGAGCAATGGCAAAGATCGCAAAGACCGGCGACCGCAAGAAGGTGATGGACACGACGAAGTCCACAGACTGTCCCAAATGCAGCAAGCCCACCCGCATCGTCAAGCGTGTGAAAGACCGCGAGCGCGGCGTCCCGGGCGGAGTCTATATCTCTTGCTCAGCCTGTGACTTCTACGAAAAATTGTAAGCAATGCTTGAGTTTTGAACCGGCCAAAGCCCGGCAACTTCGCCGGGCTTCGCTGTCTCTACAACGCGGTCGCCATCTCGTCCAGAATCTGCCGTGCGGCAAGTGCCGGATTCGCGGCCTGAGTGATCGGCCGCCCCACCACCAGAAAACTGGCTCCTTGGCGCAATGTCTCGGCTGGCGTTGCGACGCGCTTCTGGTCTCCGAGCGCCGCTCCTGCCGGACGAATCCCCGGCACCACCAGAATCCCTGCGGATCCTGTCATCGTCCGCAGTGCTGCCACTTCCTGCGGCGAGCACACAAATCCCCGGATGCCTGCCTCGACTCCGAGCCTCGCCAGGCGCTCCGCGGCCTCTCCCGGTGAGGCTGCCACGCCAACCGCGCCGAGTTGAGCGGCGTCCATGCTGGTCAGAATCGTCACCGCCAAAAGCTCCGGCGGATTGGCCACCTTTTGCATCTCGTTTCGCGCCGCCGCCAGCATGGATGGCCCTCCCAGCGCGTGCAGCGTCATCATCCTCACACCGAGAGCGGCGGCCGAGCGCACGGCCCCGGCTACGGTATTGGGAATGTCATGAAACTTCAAGTCGAGGAAGATCGAGTGTCCGCGGCCAACAAGCTCTTCGACCATCGCTGGTCCAGCGGCAGTGAAGAGTTCCAGACCGATCTTCAGCCACTGGCAGGTGCCTTCGAGCCGGTCCACGAACTCCTTCGCCGCTTGCGCCGTGGGCACATCCAAGGCCACAATCAGGCGCTGTTTGGCTGCTTCAAGCGGGTTGTTGCTAACGGACTGTCCGACAAGTGATTCGAGCTGCTGCGGGACGACCATGACTCAAATCGTAGCTGAATCGCCGACAGCCCGTGTCGGATTTCAGCAGGTCGCTACCTCTTCCGTTGCTTCCGCTGCGAGGATCGCAGGAAAGGTCTGTTCCTGCGACGGTAGAAAGCGCCTCAGATAGTTCATTGGATCGTCCGCTGCGGCCATCTGGCGGAGGTGGTATCTCCAGACGTCCGGCTTCATCGTGCGCCGGGTGAACGGCTTGCGCGTCACCTGGACCACTTCGCCGCGCCGGTTGATCCGCGGGTAGGTAATCGACGGAACGAGGAAGCTGATGCGGGCCCCGGACCGCCAGTAACAACGTGCAAACTCATGAGAAAAGAGGAGGGCGTAATAGCGGCTTTCCGTGGCCAGGACACTTAGTGCTTGCTCGGCTCCCGGCCAGATGGGTTGAACTTGCGTTTGGAACCATGTGCGAAACTCAAATCCGTTAAACTGAGCCTGACTGAGCACAAGCCGCAGCAACTCTTTGCGGGTCATCGCTGGAATCCTTTTTTCGAGCCTCCGGGCTCGGGTAGCAAGCGTGCAACTGCTGTATGGGGGACCGGCCCTCTCGAAGAGAAAGCCTCTATGCACTCAAACGTGAATCAGCAGGATTTCCCTTTGCCGGAAGTGACATTTTGCACGCCAAACATCTCTAAGGAGTTGTGAACTATCTCCGATCGACCGTCTCATTCCGATCCGGGGATCTGGAGGGCACGTGGTGGGGGCTCCTCGAAAGGTACGTCGATGAGGGTGGGGCCCTGCTGGTGTCTCGTGTTCTGGTCGGCGGTCGTTCTGCTGGCGATCCCTGCCGTTGCAGCGACTCCGGTGCACAGCAACGCCCTCAACCGCGATCCGCTCGTGCGCGAGGCGTCCGAACACTTCTACAACCTCGATTTTCCCGGTGCCGTGGAACGCCTCGAGCGCTTCCACGCGCAGCACCCTGGTGACCCCCAGGCCACAGCATTGCTACTGAATGCGGTGATCTTCGAGGAGCTCTACCGGCTCGACCTGCTCGACACGACCTTCTACGCCAACGACGGCTTCCTCACCGGCCGCCACGCCACCCAGGAAGACCCCAAAGCCCGCGACCATATCTTTGCCCTGGCAGATGAAGCAGTCCATGAAGCAGACTGGCGTATCGGCAGGAATCCGAACGATGTTGACGCGCTGTTTGCCAGAGGCTGGGTGCGCAGCCTGCGCTGCGCCTACGTTGCCATGGTCGAGCGAGGCTTCAGTTCCGGATTTCGTCTGGCCACGAAGGCAAAAGACGACGAGGAGAAAGTCCTCCAGCTCGATCCGGACTACGTCGACGCCAAGCTCGTCGTGGGCGTCTATGAGTACGTGGTTGGAGCCTTGCCGTGGCCCTTTAAGCTGCTGATCGGATTTGCCGGCGTAACTGGCTCCAAAAGCAAGGGACTCCAGATGCTTTACGATGACGGAAACCGCGGCATCCTCACGAATGTCGAAGCCCGCACGGTGATCGCCCTCTTCCTGCGCCGCGAGAGCCGCTACAAGGAGGCCATTCAGGTCGTCCGCACGCTCATAGCGCAATACCCGCACAACTACCTTTTCTGCCTGGAAGAGGCAAATCTCCGCAAAGACGATGGCGAAGGCATGGTTGCCGTCGACGCCTATCGCCAGATCCTCGCCGACGATGCCAAGCCCGGCTACTTCGAGCAGGCCCGGCTTGAGCTGACCTACTTCGGCCTGGGCGATGCACTGCGCGGTCAGCGGCACTACGGAGAAGCCGCCCATGCCTATGAGCAGGCGGCCATGGCCCCCAACGTCGGCGCCGAGCTCAAAATCCGCTCTCTCCTGGACGCCGGCGAGTGCCGCGATCGGAACGGCGAGCGGCCAAAGGCCCTGGACGATTATCAAGCCGCCATCGCAGCCGGCCCCAATACCTCGCGCGCCGATACAGCCCGGAAGCGCCTGCAGAACCCCTATCGCGGCAACTGACCCGAGAAGGGCCAACGGCTCGGAACCGCACCTCAGTGATTTGCGTAGAATCGGTTGAGTACAGGAAGACTGGGGAGCGAACGGAGGTCCGCCATGAACTTCTTTTGCTATCGCTGTGGAACGACCCTGCCCATGGGCGCGCGTTTCTGCTCGAGCTGCGGCACGGTTGTGAGTGCGACGGCGCCGCCTCCCGGCCATCCTCTGGTCCGGCCCATTGTTGGGCGTCAGATCGGCGGAGTGTGCGCGGCTCTGGCGCGGTCCAATGGCTGGGATCTCTCCCTGATCCGGGTCATTACCGTTGTCGGCTTCTTCATGAGCGGCGGTCTGGTGGCCGTGGCCTATGTGGCTGGCTGGATCGGCATCCCCGAGGAGCAGATCCTGCCCGCTCCCGGCATGTATCCTCCGCCTCCACCCCCCAGCGCGTCGTAGGGCCCTCGGTCAGACGCGCCCTTCGGCTGAGGTCGCAGAGGGTGATGTTGTCGTTGTGTAAGCCTTTCCATGCGACGATGCAGGGGTGGTAACGGCCCTGATCCCCTAAGATGGTTCCGATGAAGAGCGCTTCCTATCTCTCTGCCGGAGCTCGAATTCACTACCTCGATGCAGGCACCGGCATTCCCGTTGTCTTCCTCCATCCCACGCCTCTCGATCACGCCTACTGGCTGCCCCTCATCGACCGTCTGCCAGCTCTGCGCGCCATCGTTGTCGATCTGCGCGCGCATGGCGCCTCCGAACTCGGGGCGAACCTGCCCATGGGCGGCTTCTCGCGTGTGCCGGACGCGCCCGCGCTCACCATGAGCCAGCTCGGGAGCGACACACTCGTTCTCCTCGACCAGCTCGGTATCCGCGAGGCGGTCTTCGTCGGCTGCTCCATCGGCGGCTACGTCATGCTCGAGCTCTGGCGGCGCGCACCCGCGTGCATGCGCGGTCTCGCCTTGATCTGCTCCAAGCCCCAGCCCGACGCCGAAGCCAATCGAGTCAAGCGAGCCGACACCATTGCCCGTGCGCGCGCCGGAGAAAGGGAAGCGCTGTTCGATGGCATGGTTCAGGCCTCGACGGGAGCAACCGCACGTGCGCGCCGCCCTGCGATCGTGCCCGAACTCCGTGCCCGCATGACGCTCTCGGCGGAAGGCATTGTTGCCGTGCAGGCCGGACTTGCCGCGCGCCCCGACTCGGTTCCCACCGTCGCCACGATCACGGTGCCTGTCTTCGGAGTTGCGGGCGGCGAAGACTTCGCGGTCTCACCGGCCGAGATGGACGTCTTTCGTTCCGCGCCCGGGGGCTGTGGCCTGCACGTGTTGCCCGACGCAGGCCACTTCGTCGCTTATGAGCAACCCGACACGGTTGCCGCGCTGCTTGCTCCCTGGCTCAGACAATTCGGGGTGTAGCGGAACCCGCCAGGGGGGACTGCCCTGAGCTCCTGCGAGTGCCTCCGTCTCCAGCACCCCTTGCGCACGTTTAAACTAGGTGGTTCCAGTGAAAGGACAATCCATGGACCGCAGAGAGTTCCTCGGCATGGCATCAGCCGCAGTTCTTACACAGAGTCTTCCCTCCAGCGCCGTCGCCGCTCGGCCCCCTTCGCTCAAGCCGATGGCCGTTGGCCTTCTCGTCAGCCCCTTCAAAGCGCCGGAAGAGACGTTTCGGCGCGTCCATGACATGGGCTTCTCCAACTGCTTCCTCTCGCTCGACGCCTACATCGGCGGCTTCACCGCGGGCGTCTCCGCGCAATTCCAGGACCTGCTTGCCCAATACAATCTCGTCGCGACGACAGTAGAAGTTGTTGGGCCTCCGCCGCTCGAGTGGAACTTTACACGGGGACCTTCCACCATCGGCCTTGTTCCTCCGGCGACCCGCGCTGCACGCATCGACGCGCTGCGTCAGGTGTCCGACTTCGCAAAGACGCTTGGCATTCCCCAGGTTCAGACGCATTGCGGTTTCATCCCCGAAGATCCCGCCGACCCGCTCTACCCCGGCGCTGTGGAGGCCATTCGAACTGTCGCCCAGCACTGCCACGACAATGGGCAATACTTCCTGATGGAGACAGGCCAGGAAACGCCCACAACCATGTCGCGCATGATCCGCGATGTGGCGATGCCCAACCTCGCCGTCGGCCTCGATACCGCCAACCTGATCCTCTACGGCAAAGCCAATCCGGTTGACGCCGTCGATATCCTCGGTTCGCACGTGCGCAGTGTGCACGCGAAAGACGGCCGCTGGCCCACCGATCCGAGCCAACTCGGCGAAGAAGTCCTCATCGGCCAGGGGCTCGTCGATTTCAAGAAGGTGTTCACCAAGCTGCACAGGCTTGGGTACACAGGCGCCATCACCATCGAGCGCGAAACATCAGGACCACAGCAGATCGAGGATGTGCGCAACGAAAAGATCTACCTCGAGAAGATCCTCAACGAAGTTCTGGCCTGATGGAGCAGCAGGGCAAACCAACCTCGCAGAAGATTGCAGAAAGAGACCTCATGAACCGCCGCCAATTCGTCCAAGCCAGCGCCGCAACTGCTTCCACCTTGCTTTTGCTCAAGTCGCGCACGGCCTTCGCCTATGATGCCAACTCGGCCGTCCGTCACGGCCTGCTTGGCTGCGGCAATCGCGGAACCTCGGTCGCCGAGTCCTTCTCCAAAAGCACCTCGGCGCACGTCGTGGCGCTTGCCGACCTTTTCCCGGACAATCTCGCGAAGGGCGAGGACCACTTCAATCAGCTCAATGCAAGCCTCGGTCGTGCGCCCATCGACCGCAAACTGCTGTTTGGTGGCCCGCACGCCTTCGAACAGCTGGCCGCCTCCGATCAGGTGGACCTGATCCAGATCTCCACCCCGCCCTTCTTCCACGTGCAGCACCTTGAGGCCGCAGTTGCGTCCGGCAAGCACGTCTACTGCGAGAAGCCCGTCGGCATCGACATCCGCCAGGCACGGCAGGCCCTCGAGATTGGCAAGCGGGTCAAGCCCACGCAGAGTGTCGACGTTGGCTTTCAATGCCGCAATGCGCCGCCCATCGCTGCGGTCTCCGAGCGAATCAAGGCCGGTGGGTTGGGCAAAGTCGCTCTCATCGCCGGCTACTACTATGCACCGGCTTCGACGGAAAAGAATCGTCCCGGCGCAGGGCCCGACGAGTACCGTCTACGCAACTGGCTGTGGGATCGCGCTCTCTCGGGCGACATCCTGGTCGAGCAGAACATCCACATCATCGATCTCGCCAACTGGTTCCTCGGCGCACATCCACTCAAGGCAACCGCTACTGGCGGGCGTTCCATCCTTACGCACTACGGCAACTGCTGGGATAACTACCAGGTCGACTTCACCTATCCCGGTGACGTCCACCTGTCCTTCACTTCGTCCCAATTCGGCACCGACGGCATGTTCGACGCCGGACTCCGCCTCTTTGGGGGCGATGGATCGGCCAGCGTCCCTTATTCCGGTCCTGTGAACATCACAGGTAAGCAGGCCTGGGCGTGGGAGGACTCGGCCGCGACCGCGCCGGGCTCTGGCAAGTTCGCCGCCAATGGCGCCTTCAGCGACAATCTGGCATTCGCCGATCGCGACAAGGAGCGCACGTTCATCGACAGCATCACGTCGGGCAACTGCCACAACCAGATTGCCGATGGCGTCGAGACAGCGTTGAGCTGCATGCTTGGACGGATGGCCGGCCTCACGGGCCGCGAGGTCAGCTGGGAAGATCTGCTCGCTCATGGTGAAACGTATGAGCTAGGACTGAACCTCGATCAGTTCGCCTGATCGCGGCCCGGTCCTGGCGTGTGAGCTTCACGGTTGAGCGCCTCGCAGCGAGAACTGCGAGGCACACTGCTTGCTTGTTCCAGAAGCACTCCGATCGGTTGTCGAAGGTTGAACGCGACTCAGGCCGATCGGAGCGACCTCGATGTCAGCGGAGAAGGGAATCCGAGTGACGGTTACAGCGCGGTCCCGAGGTCGTTGCTGATTGTGTTGAACGCAGTGTTGATCTCGGTTGCCAGGCCCTGCATCGCAGCGACAGCGCCGAAGGCAATCAGCGCGACAACAAGAGCATACTCCACGAGGTCCTGACCTTCTGTGTTGCGGAAAATTGCCCGAATGAACTGTCGTACTGCATCCATGTGTCTCTCCTTTATCCCAGCTCCAGTAGGCCTCAAAACACCGCTCCGCACAACCTGCCCATGGGCACCGTTCACGGGAAATTAGGTAATGGAGCAGCAAGTACTGTCGTCCTGCGCGCGCTGCCACGATTGGGTCACGAAGGGCAATTCCGAGCTGAAACGAAAGATCTTGGCCGGCAACCTGGTCCGCCGGCTACTCAGGTCGGGCAGTAGGAATTGGGGTCGCGCCGATGGCTCAGCTGCGGGGCATAGGTGAAAGTGCCGTTTCCATTGCCGAGCATCACTTCGTAGTCGCCCTCATGATCCTCGTTCGTAATCACGACGTCCGCAATTCCATCGCGATTGAAGTCCGCCGTGGCAAGGTGGAACTCCATCCCGCGCTGCGGCAGCTCGAACGACCAAGTCTGTCGAAACGATCCATCGCCGGCGCCACGAAGAACTACGGCAGAATTCGACTCGGCATCGGAGACAAGCAGGTCGAGATTGCGATCCCGGCTGAAGTGGCCGGCCGCGATGGACACCACGGACCCAAGGCTCGCCACCTTGCCTGCGGGCATCAGATTGCCGCGGCCGTCCCCTGCAAATTCAAGGAGGGTCCCATCCCCGTCGCCCACAATCACGTCGGCGTTGCCGTCCTCGTTGAAGTCGCCTACAACGATGGCCCGCGGATCGCTCCCGATCGGATGGTGCGCATCCACACGTCGGAATGTGCCGTCTGCGTTGCCGAGGAGGACGATGAGTACCTGTGGTCCCGGGACGCCGCCCTCCTCTAAGGTCGACTCGACGATGTCGGCGATACCATCCCCATTCAGGTCTCCCGTTGCAATCACAGCCGGTTTGCCGGGAAGGTCCGGTGCGCCGACGGCCTGAAGCATCCCCGGCGCTGAGATCGCAATCATGAGAACGAGCGTGCTATGCTCCATCCGATTCAAAGAGCCGGATTCTCCTTCCTGAGGCGGGCGAGCGCGATCAATCGCCCGTAAGCAAGCTGGATCCTCTCAACCGCATTCCGCAATGTTAACCGATGTGAAACTTCCAGGTGGCCCGCCACCCGGCCGCATCGGCCCGTTCAATGTTCGAAACTGCGCTTCTTCACAGTGCTTTCTTGAGATTGCTCCGATACCGCTCGAATGTTTTGCGTCCTGTCTTTGTAAGGCGCAGGAGTGTCTGCGGCACCTTGCCCCGATAGGTTTTCTCGACTTCGACATAGCCAGCCTCTTCCAGGCGCGTGATGTGGCTCGAAAGCGTGCCCTTGTTCATTTCGGTCTCATGTTGCAGGTATAGAAAGTCCGCTTTCTCCACGGCGTACAGCAGGGCGGCAATCATAAGCCGGCCCGGCTCATGAATCACGCGATCAAGCTCGGAGAAGGCCCGGATCTGCTCGTTCATTCGCTCTCCCTCGGTGCTGGCTGTGTGTGACGGAGGTAGAGCCAGAAGCTTATAGCGCCCGAAACAAGAAACAAGACTCCGAAGGCGGTCCAGGTGAGCCAAGAGGCTCCCAGGGTTCGGGCCGTGAGCGCGGAACCCAGGCTGGAATGGCCAGCCAAGTTCTCCAGCAGACCCGCCGGAAGGAACGCGATAAGCACAGTACTGACAACCATCGCTGCGAAGACCGCCCATTTCCAGCGATAGGTCCGAATGATGCGAATATAAAGGACGGCGAACAACAAAAAGAACAAGAAAGCAGGCGTGAACAGCGCGAAGTGTTGCCGCGCCGCAATGAACAGTCCGGCTGATGTCAGGGCCGCAACACAGGAGGCCAGCGCCATGGTGGCCCAGTGCTTGCGTTTCAGATACTCGACGTATCCGGTGCGCCGATAAGTGATCCGACTCTTGATGGCCTTGCTGCCGATGTGAATGATGCAGCTGATTACGCCGATGAAGATGAAGAGCGCGTACATCTTGTGCCAGACGGCGGTCTCTGGCGAATGCAACATCATCCAACCGAGGAGCGAATAGCTCAGAACCATTAGACCAATGCCCAATTCGCCCACGCCATCGATGTTGTAGTAGAGTTGAGGCCGGCTCAGAAGCTTGCTTAGGTCCTCCATTTTGTTTCTCCGTTCAGCGATGTAAAGGTACGTGAATCGGTGCGACGTGGATCTTGCGAGCACTGCCAATGCGCCTACTGGTTTGCACTACCAACCAGTTGACGTCAAGAGAAAAGTGTGGCAATGGCAAATCATGGTCGGCTGACCGCTAGCCTACATCGGAAGTAGCACCAAAAACGGGTCACTTCCGAGTTGGCCACCACTCGGCCAAGACTCCAATCCGAGCGTAGAATCGCCCGTGTTCGTCGATCAATTGCTGTGCTAGAAAACAGGTATCAATGAGTAACTCGATTCCATCGAATCGCGGCTTCAATCCGGTTCCGCAACTCGCTTTTCTGGCCGTGTTAATGATTTTCATGTACTTGTGCATGCGCACATTGCGTTTCACAAACGATGGGCTGAACCTTGCTTTTGGCTTTCTTTTTCTGGTGATCCCTTTCTTGGCCATCAAGCCTGCTTTGCGCCTGCCTCGCAGGGCAAAAATAGCGACTCTTACCTTGCTAGTGCCCCTCTTGGCGTTCTCATTGGTGGGCCTGTCGGCGATGGTGGCGTGCGATATTCCGGACGCGGTAAATCATCGGCAACGCAGCCGGGAACTGTGTACGTTGCAACAGGGACAATACTCGGTACATCTTGTTTGGGAAGAGACATCGGGAGGGGCTGTAGGTCCACACGGTGTGGGCCTCGAACAGCGGAGGAGCCTTGTTCCAGGCGTCTATGCGGTGAGATTCTTGGACTATTTCGAGGGCGCGACTGAAGGCAGTCTCTCATTTGCAGGTCCAAACAGAGTGTCGTTGAACATCCCCATTGCCGGATATAAACGAGATCAAAGGAACATTCAGCGAGTGTATTCATTGAGGCGCTGGCTGTACTTCTGATACGGGCACCTGATCGCGGGTTAGCGTTCGGGTTCCATTACCCGCAATTAGGAAGTTGCACCAAAACCAGGTCACTTCCGGATCGCCCACTATCCGACCGGAAAGCGAAAACAGGTTCTATAATCGAGCAATTGAGGCGCTGGGCTCGCTACCGCGACTAGCAGCGCCCTCCTCCTTTGCGAGAACAGTTAAACCCTCTGCGGTTCGTAGACCGTGTCCTCGAATCAGACGCGCCGGTTTGGCAATTGTGGGACGGAGATACCTCAGGACTTCTCTCGACCCTTATCGCGTTCGCACGAACCGAGTGTTCCAATGAAGCGGTTCCCAGAAATCGTGCGGTGCGTGAGCGCACTACCCGACTGATGTGGCTGTTGGATCGCCTTGCACCCGAAACCGACAACGCGATGCTGGAATCGTTCGTAGATGACTCTCTGGGCGTTTATGCCTGGGGACGCCGTCTGCCGCCGGAACGCCGACAAGAACTCCCACAACTGAAACTCCCAGTTTCGGATCAAACGTGGACGCGGACTCGCTACCTTCAATACTTGTTGTTGGCTTGGTGCGACTCATGTCCCCAGCACCAGATTGACTCATTGCTTGATTGGCCCGACTACTGGTGGCCCGTAATGTTGCGGACCGATCATGGTTGGCTCCCGAGTCCTATTCGAGAGTTCTATAGCCGTTGCATTGATGACCCCGCAGCGCGACGGGAGCGGATATACTCAGCGATCGATAAATACATCAACCTATTGAGTCACCCTGACGATGCGATGAGACAAAATGCCCGAGGGCTCGTTCTCGATGCGTGGTTGCTACTCTTGCAGGATGTTGCGACCGAAAATCCCTCTTCGGCGCCGGGTCCGTACACACCAGATGATCTGCCAACTTGGTTCAAGTCAACTCTCGCCGAAATGCCTTTCGCTAGGTTGGCTGAAATTGATCGCCGTCTTCCGCCTTCCCCGAACCGGACCGAATATTGGGCTAAATGGGTTTGGGTCTGGCGACATAGCGCCGCCAATTGGAAGAATCTGCATGCGTATGCTCTATGCAATCCAGAAGAGCGAGTGTTTGATCGGCTGGCGGAAATCACTCCTCAAGATGATCTGGAACCATGGGACGATTTGCTCATTGGACAGACCGTGGACAATGGCCAAATGCGAGCATTCTGTCAGTGGATTTCTCCCCGGTACGCGGAGGCATTGCGAGAGTCTTTTCATCACAGCAATTGCGATTGGCGCACGTGCGCGTTTCTAAACTATCTGACTAAGGCACCTGAACCAATCCTCCTACATCACTTGAGAGGAGCGGACGAAATGCCCGTCTGGCAGACCAAGCTGCTGGACCGGCGGCTCTTTGCGCCGGAAGGTGCGCGTCCGCCGGCTGCTCTTGAAGACAGGCAAAGGATGCTCGCTGATCCACGTTTAAAAGACCCTTTCACCCCGTAATCTGTAAGCGTGGTTTTTTGGCCGTCTTTGATTTGTGAGGCAGATGTGTGTAGTTGTA
>Ga0335069_10009905_pt1 | contig 13544 bp, 13 predicted proteins | sample Lox_Sample_11_FD_206714 | JGI IMG/M metagenome (GOLD analysis project Ga0335069, IMG submission 206714) | Soil microbial communities from Loxahatchee National Wildlife Refuge, Florida, United States - Lox_Sample_1.1 | ecosystem: Environmental > Terrestrial > Soil > Wetlands | place: USA... | reverse complement strand
AAGCCAGAGCCCCATCACCACGACCAGCGAAGAGGTCGCCATGAGGGTGAAGAGTCCTGCCTCGTGAGAACCGAATGGTGCTCCATGGCCTTCGAGGAAAGCCTGAAACCATGGCCAGAAGGGCGTGCCGAGGAAACCCAACGTGATCGCAAAGAAGGCAAGAATCACCAGCGGCATCAACATCACCGAGGGACTCTCATGAGGTTCATGGTGTCCACGCCAGTTTCCCAGAAAGACGTAACTAATCTGCCGTGTCATGTAAAACGCTGTAAGCAGCGCGCCGAAGACGAGCAGGTACAGTGGCGTCCTTGCGACGCTCCAATGCTGTGCGGCTTCGAGAATGGAGTCTTTGCTCCAGAATCCGGCAAAGATGGGGACGCCGCTGAGCGCGACCATGCCGGCCATATAGGTCAAGAATGTGAAGGGCATCTCGATTTTCAAATTGCCCATGTTCCGGATGTCTTGCTCCTCATGGCAGCCGTGAATCACCGAACCAGCGCCCAGGAACAGCAGCGCCTTGAAGAACGCATGCGTGATCAGGTGGAACATGCCCACTGCGACGCCGCCCATTCCCAGGCCGGCCATCATGTAACCAAGCTGCGACACCGTCGAATAGGCGAGGATTCGCTTGATGTCGTTTTGAGCGACGGCGATCAAAGCAGCAAAGACAGCTGTCAGCGTACCAATCCACGTGACGACCGTAAGTGGCACCGTGGTACCGCCAGTTAGCGCACCAGCCTGCATCAGTGGATAGACGCGGGCGACAAGATATACACCCGCAGCCACCATCGTCGCCGCGTGAATCAGGGCGGAGACCGGCGTCGGGCCCTCCATGGCGTCCGGCAGCCAGACATGCAGCGGCAACTGTCCGCTCTTCCCTACCGCCCCGGCGAAGATCAGCAGTCCAATTGCTCCGGCAGCGGTCAATCCCAATCCAGCAGGGGATGCCAGCAGAAGCTCCAGCTTGAGCGGTTCCATCGAACCGACTCCGCCGTTGTAAAACAGCAATGTGCCCGACTGCGCGAAGAGCCACACGATGCCAAGCAGGAAGAAGATGTCGCCAACGCGCGTGGTGAGGAAGGCCTTTTTTGCTGCTGCCGCAGCGGAAGGCCTCTCATACCAGAATCCGATCAGCAGATACGATGTCAGGCCCACTATTTCCCAGCACATGAACAGCAAGAGCAAGCTGTTCGCGATCACCACGCCCAACATGGCTCCGGCAAACAGCGACAGGAAGCAGAAGAAACGGGTGAAATTCTTGTCATGCGCCATGTAGCCCGTCGAGTAAATGAAGATCAACAGGCCAACAAAACAGACCATGACCAACATCACGGCCGAGAGCGGATCAAGCACCCAGCCAAGATCCACGCGGCCCGTACCGATATTGAGCCACGTAAAATTTGCCGTCTCGCGTACCAGGCTTCCCTGAACCCAACCCGCTACGACATGTCCGAAAGCTGCCAGGGAAAGAAGAAGGGACAGGCTCAGTGAACCAATGGCAAGCGCGGCTGATACCTTCCGCTGCGGCTGTTTCAACAGTGCCCCAACTCCCGAGGCAACGATCGGCAACGCAGGAATCAGCCACAAGATCCCAGTGATTGCTGAGGTGCTCGCGCGCAGAGTGAACACAGTTTCTTCCTGAATCACCGGCTCACCCTTTCATCCTGTTCATCTGGTCGAGATCTGCGGTTTGCGCATGCCGATAGATCGAGATCACCAGGCCCAGTCCCACAGCAGCTTCGGCAGCTGCAACGGCGATCGAGAAAATGGCGAACATCATTCCGGTCAGCGCCTCGGGATGTGGCCCGTAACGCCAGAACGCAATCAGGTTCAGATTCGCCGCATTGAGCATCAATTCGATGCCAATCAAAACCACGATTGCATTGCGCCGCGTCAAGGCGCCTGCCAGCCCGATAGCAAACAGAATCGCCGCTACCAGAAGATATCCGATGAGAGGGGTTACCATGTGCTACTTGGCCTCCTCTTTCTTTTCGTGTAACGCCACGATCACTGCCCCAATCAAGGCCGCCGTCAACAGTGAAGCCACAATCTCCAAAGGTAAAACATAGCGCCCCATCAGCGCAGCGCCGATCTGTTGTACCGATGCGGTTGCTGTGCCCGTCTCATGCGGAAGTCCCGGCAAGCTCTGCAAAACAGCCCAAGCCAGCACTGCAAAAACTGCGGCCGCGATGACCAGTCCCGCCGCCCAGGTTTTACTGAAGACACCCTCCGTCTTTGGAGTCTCCGCTCCGCGCGTGAGCAAAATCGCAAAGACGACAAGAATCGCAACAGCTCCGACGTACACCAAAATCTGCACGAACCCTGCAAACTGTGCATCGAGCTGCAGAAACAACAATGCAAGCCCGGCGAAAGCGATCGTTAAGGCCAAAGCACAGTGCACCAGGTTCCGGAGCAATATCGCCGCCATGCCTCCCGCAATCGTCAGCGCCGCAACAATCCAAAACGGAAAGCCCATCACCGGCCGGACCTTTCCACTTCCGAGCGCAGCTCATTCGGCATAGCGATAGCTCCTCGGTCCGAAGTTTTTCCGCCGCATGCCTGTTCTGCCTGCGACGACGTAGACCAGAATCAAAAGGGACGAGCAGACCACCCAGCGCAGCCATCCCTCGCCCATGAATCTCCAGAGGGCAGCGACGAATAGGTTGAGCAGTGTCATCGGAATGACGAACTTCCACGCAAAGTTCATCAGCTGGTCCTGGCGCAGGCGTGGAAGCGTGCCACGGACCCAGATGAACACAACGATGGAGAGCATAACCTTTGAGAAAAACCAGATCCACGAAGGCACCCAGTTCAGTGCCGCGAGAGGCGCCGACCACCCTCCAAGAAACAGCGTCGTTCCCAAACCTGAGATCGACAACATGCCCAGATACTCGCCGAGAAAGAACAGTGCAAATTTGAAACCCGAATACTCGGTGAAATAGCCGGCGACCAACTCCGACTCCCCTTCGGGCAAATCGAAAGGAGAGCGGTTCGTTTCCGCCGTTCCCGCAATTGCATACATGACGAATCCGGCTAGGCCCCACGGTGTGAAGATGTTCCAGTGCGGCAGGCCCCATGTGTACTGGTTCTGCGTTTCCACAATCTTCACCAGCGACAACGAACCGGTCGCCATCACAATCACCACGCTCGACATCAGCAAGGGCACTTCATAGCTGATCATCTGAGCCACGGCGCGCATCGCTCCAAGCAGCGAGTACTTGTTGCGGCTCGACCAGCCGGCCATGAAGATGGAGACTTCGGTCGATGCGCCCATCGCAAAGTAAAACAGCAGACTGGCATCGATATCGACAAGCACCATGTTGCGCCCAATGGGCAACACCGCGAAGCCCATAAACGCTACAACCACCAAATAGACGGGCGCCAAAAAGTGAACGATACGGTCCGCATTTAACGGAACGACATCCTCTTTGGTGAGGGACTTGATCGCATCGGCGATCGGCTGCAGGATTCCGAACGGTCCTACCCGGTTCGGCCCGAGGCGATTCTGCATACGCCCCAGACCCTTCCGCTCCAGGAGAACAGAGATCGCAAACAGTGCCGGGAATACGGCAATGATCCCGATGACACCCAGAACAACGCCCGCAGCCGTCTGCCATCCGGCTGGAAGGAATCCGACGATCCAGTTGCGCAGCAGAATGAAGATTTGATCGGCCTTCTCGATCATGCCTTGCTCTCTTCCGCTCCCCCTGCCGGCTTGGAAGCAGCGTTTGCCGCAGGAGCAACTTCTGCGGCCTTTGCCGACGCAGTGGCTTTCGCCGCCGCAGCCTCAGCCGCCGCCTTGGCCTTCGCTTCCACTTTTGCTTTTTCCTCCGCGAGCCGAGCGTCGACTTCTGCAGCTTCCGTTGGATGAATCGAGTGATAGTACTCGTTCGACTTGGCGAGACGTTTCCGGTCGTGAAGCAACCCGCCGAATCGGTCATCTGTACTCAACTCGAACTCGCTGTCCATCTTGATCGCTTCGAATGGACAGACTTCGACGCAGATCTGGCAGCTCATGCACACGGAAACGTCAATCTCAAACCGTGCCGGATATATCTGCATCTTCCCGACATAGTCTGGCTTCTTGTCCTTGCTCTTCTCGATGTAGATGCACTTGGGCGGGCACTCTTTTTCGCAGATCTGGCAGGCCACACAACGCATTCCTGCCTGCCAATCCGAACCGTCATAGACAAGGAACGGAAAGACGCGTGTCGCTTCCGGCAGCGGTGCCCGCTCTTCGGGGTACTCGACGGTCGTCAGCCGCTCTTTCGAGACAAAGCTGCCGGCAAAGTTCTTCGCCGTCTCCGACAGTCCCTTCAGTATGCCCTCACCCAGCAATGCTGCCTCCCCCGTCCTCTTCCCTCACCTGTCTACTTCCCCAAGCACAATGTCGACGCTGCCGAAGATCAGCACGACATCGGCCACATTGTGGCCCAGGCACATATCTTCAAGTACCGTCAGATTGATCAAACTCGGCGGCCGTACGCGATACCGGTAGGGGTTCGGACTCCCGTCACTGATCAGATAAAATCCCAGTTCACCCTTCGGCCCCTCGATTCGACCATAGGCCTCACCCGGCTTCGGACGAAAACCGCGAATCTTCGCCTTGGGGTCCATGACCGGCCCGCCAGGAATCTCCTTGAGCGCCTGCTCCAGAATCCCAATGGACTCGCGCATCTCCAGCATGCGCACCATGTAACGGTCGTAGATGTCCCAGTGATCGCCCAACGGCACGCGGAATTTGAAGCGGTCGTAGATTCCGTAGTGATCGACCTTGCGAATGTCATAGTTCACACCGGATGCGCGCAGCATTGGCCCTGTGATCCCCGCATTCACGGCGAGTTCCGGCCGCAGAACGCCCATGCCCTGCGCTCGTGCCATCAGGATCTCGTTGGTGCGAAGGAAACGCTCGAACTCATCCACAAACTCGGGCAGACCCGACACGACCTTGCGCGCTGCATCAAGCCAAGCCGCCGAGGCGTCCACGCGGCATCCACCGAAGCGCATGTAGTTGCACATCATGCGCGATCCGGTCAGACTCTCAAATAAATCGAGTATCTTCTCGCGTTCACGGAATGCATACATCAACGGCGTTCCGCTGGCGCCCATCTCTTGGAGCAGAAACCCAATGGTCGACGCGTGATTCTGAATGCGGGTGAATTCAGCGAGAATCACGCGCAAATACTCAGCACGCTCGGGAACCGCCTGCGCTGACAGCTTTTCCACGGCAAGCGCATACGCCCAGTTATTCGTCAGAGAGCAAAAGTAATCGAGCCGGTCCGTGTAAGGCATCGATGCCAGATACGACGTGTTCTCTGCGATCTTCTCGTGATTGCGATGGAGGTAGCCGAAGACAGGCTTCAGCTTGATGACCCGCTCACCGTCGAGCACGACGTCCATGCGAAACACACCGTGCGTCGAAGGATGGTGCGGCCCCATGGCCAGTTCGAGCAGCTCACCCTCGCCTCCAGGCTCTATCACGGGTGGCCGATTCCATCCTTCTTGTCGGGCGAGTTGCATCGAGAGGTCGGTCGTTGGTGCGCTCATCGGCCGCTCTCCTGCGGAGTGATGCCCATCCCGGTCGCCGCCTTCTGTGCCTGTGCTCTCGCCAGCACCTCGTCATGCGCCGTTGGCTCATATTCGAAGTCGTCGGGTTCGATGTAATCCTTGCGCATCGGGTGGTCCTTGAATCCATCCCACATTAGAATCCGGCGCAGGTCGGGATGTCCCCCGAACACAATCCCATACAGATCGAAAACCTCGCGCTCCTGCAACTCTGCCGAGCGCCAGATCGGCGTAAAGGAGGGTAGCGTCACATTGTCCGATCGATTCGCCGTCCGCATGCGGATCACCACAGGCCCTTGCTTCTTGGCCATCGAGTAGAGGTGATACACGGCTTCGAGACAACCCGGCTCCACGCGCTTGCGCGTCTCCTCCACCATCTCTTCCACCGTCTGCTCGACTCCTTCGACCGTCTTGACGACCTGCTTCGGCACCTTGACTTTCTCTGTGATCTCCTTATCAGGCCAATCAACTCCAGTGACATTGGAGAGAAAATCGAGAGCGAACTCTGGATCGTCGCGTAGAAACCGGGCAACTGCTGCCGCCGTCGACGTTGCCAGCAGCAGCGAGTGCTGGCCGCTCGGCCCGGGATTGGTCAACACGTCAACCCTGGCTCCACGCACGGCGGCTTCAATCGCAGCTTTGATTTCGTCAACTGTCTTCACGTCTCTTGTCCCTGATTCCTTGTCTCCAGTTCAGCGAATGACGAGCGGCACCGGCCAGACATCCTTGTTCGATGTTGGTTCCAGATCGTGTTCGCCTTGTTCCGGAACTGGAAACTCGCTTTGCGCTTCGGCATTCAGGAAGCGCGGACGGTCCTCCCCAGTCAAATGCTGCCCGTCAATCTTCTTCTGCAACGTGATCAACGCCTGTAGCAACGCTTCGGGCCGCGGTGGGCATCCCGGAATGTGCACATCCACCGGAATATAGCGATCGATTCCTTTCAGCACGTTATATCCCTGCTTAAATGGGCCGCCCGAAATTGCGCATGCTCCCATCGCGATCACGTATTTCGGCTCAGCCATCTGGTTGTAAAGCCGAACCACTTGCGGCGCCATCTTCTTGGTCACGGTGCCCGAGATAATCATCATGTCTGCCTGTCGCGGCGATGGACGAAAGACCTCCGCCCCAAAGCGGGCCATGTCGTAGCGGGCCATCGTCGTGGCGATCATCTCGATCGCGCAACAGGCCAGACCGAACTGCATCGGCCATACTGAATTGCGCCGCCCCCAGTTATAGAGATCCTGAAGGGACGTGACGAATATGCCCTGCTTGCCGAGTTCGATCTTCAGTCCCTCATCAACGGCCATACACTCGATTCACTCCAGATCGTTCATTCCCAAGTCGATCGCGTATCGTCACGGAAACAGACTGCGCCATGGACTCTTTGAAGGGCTTGCTTCACGCCCAGGTCAGCACACCCTTCGCCCATGCCCACGCCAACCCTTCAATCAGCAGCAACACGAACACCAGCATGGCAAGGCATGCGCTCAATCCAAGTCCCGTGAAAGCCACAGCAAATGGCAGCAGAAACACTGCTTCCACGTCAAAAATCAAGAAGATAATCGCGTAAAGATAGTAGGCAGATCGAAATTGCACCCATGCATCGCCCTTCGACTCCAGCCCACACTCGTAGATGGCGTTCTTGATCGCGTTCGGCTTCGGCGGCGAAAAGACCCTCGCCCACAACCAGGCCAGGCCTAGTGGCGCGAGGCCGAACCCCAGCGCGGCCACGAAGAGGACAGCCAAAGAAAAATAAGGATTTGACGCCATCGTCGGAGAACGGAGACCTACTCTTTCAAGCTATCAGTTTCGGGGTGCCGTTGGCTAAGGCCAAGTGATCCGTGTCACTCGATTTAGGATTGTTTTCTCCCAGTTCATCCCACGTTATGAACCATCGGCTGACGTCCTCATAGAATCGCCTCGGCAGGATCCCCCTCTCCCAACTTCGATTCAACCTTCCCACTGCGGCTGCGCCATCGGAGAGAATGGATGCAATGGCGGCGATAAGAACCTCCCTAACTCGATTTGGGCTTGCGATGCTTGTCGCCCTTGTCGTCCTGGGCGCTTGCCCGCGCGGAGATGCGCAGGACATTATGCTCCCCGACCCGAACTATCAGCCGCGTGTCAAGAAGCCCAAACCGAAGCGCGATGTCCTGCCTGCAGCTCCGCAACAACTGCCCGCGTTCTCGATCCCCGTGGCGCCACTGGGTTTTGGATCGCCGAGCGCTACCTATCTGGGCCGCCAGTACAGCCTGATGAGTCTCGACTTTCTGGACGAAAAGCGGCTGCTCTTCAGCTTTCGTGCCCCGGGGTTGCTCGCGCGAGACGCGAGCGAGTCCTCCGGGGATCGCCAGATGAAGGCTGTCGTTCTGAAACTGCCCGAGGGCACGGTTGAATCGCAGACGTTGTGGACTTTGTCTGACCGCTTACCCTATCTCTGGATGCTTCAGGACGGGCATTTCCTATTGCGCGATCACGAAGGCCTCAAGATCGGCGACGCAAGCTTGCAGAATAAGCCTGTTCTCAATCTCAGCGGCGAATTCCAGAACCTGCAAATCAACCCCGAGGGCACAGTCGCAGCAGTGCAATCGCTCGAACGCATGAGCCCGACCCCTAATGCCGCTCTGAATGTCGTAACGCGCGTCGTTCAACTTCGAAACGGGCAAGTCGAAACTTCGCATTCCAGTTCGGTTTCCGAACTACCCGTCAACTCCGACGGCTTCCTCGCGATCACACATGACAACAAATACGATTTGTGGTCTCTGAAGCTGACGTCCTTCAGCAATGACACCAGGCTCCTCGGCCACATCCGGTCGAATTGCCTCCCCATTGCAGCATTCCTCTCCGATCAAAAGATCCTCGTCTCCGGCTGCAATCCCTATCACATTCCGACTCTGCAGGCGGTTTCGACCAGCGGACACGTCCTTTGGGAAACCGAGACACCTGTAGCCCCGATCCCGCCGCTGCTCATCACGACACCGAGTGACTCTCGCTTTGCAAGAGAGAGCATCATCTTCAAGAAGGTGCCCAGCGCCGGATCCGAGATCCTCTGGGTGAAGGCAGTCCGCGGTCAAGTTGTGCGGGTGTTCGACTCCGCCACCGGTAAGGCTGCCCTCGAAGTGCCGATTAAGCCGATCTTCGACGCTGGCGGGAATGTGGCCATCTCGCCCTCGGGACGGCGTGTCGCGATTCTCAACGGCGGCGCGATCCAAGTGTTTGAGCTCCCGACGCCGCCGGTGAACTAGCGTTTCCCGCCGCTTCGAATCAATCGGGCGGCGAAGTTACGCTTCCCGGTGGCACAATTCCATACTTCCGCTCCAGGAACTCCTGCAAACCTTGCGGCAGCGAGGCGCAGAGTTCTTGCCAGGTCAGCACCTTCAGCCGGACGCGCAGAGCTGCCTCTTTGACCGCAGCCATGACCTGGAACCACGCCTCACGCAAATCGGGACGCCTTGCGTCGAGCAACACGCAGAAGCTCGTTCCCGTCGCATGGGCTGCCAGCACATTGCGAATCAACTGATAGCTCGCATAGCCGGAAATCGTCTCCCGGACGGTCTCCCAGATGTGCGGTTCCCACAATTCCGGAGCAATGCGCATCTCCTCCTGCGTGTAGTCTTCAGGAACTTCAATCGACTGCTTCCTTCGACTCACGGCGATCTCAGCCCGGGGCAGCTGGTCGCGCTCAAAGACTTCATCCAGATCGCGATAGGCTTCCACCAGTGCAGGTTTCGCAATCTGAAAGTCTGTCTCCGTCAGCTTCGCCTCCACAAGCAGCGATCCGAACTTCATATCGACTTCGGTACGGTCGAATCGGCAGTTGGCCAGAGGAACACGCGCACGCCATCCAAATACAGGCATCTCTTTCGTGTCGATCCCGAGGAGGTTGCGCACCTGGGAAGACTCTCGAACGCCCGGAGTGCAAAACACATTCATCAACAGTGCGTCCGAACTCATCGACGAGTCCAGCTCACGCCACTTTCTTTCCCTTTTCGGCAGAGAGCGTCCCTGTGCATGGACCTTGCTGAAGCGCCGCAACCATTCGGGACGGGCTGTGATGGCCGCGTACGCCGCGTCGAAGAAGTTCCCGTGACGCGAACCCTCCGGCGCAAACACTATGATCGGAGATTCTCCGTAGCTTTCGACGTGCGCACGATCCCGCGCATAGAGCCGACTACGCGCAATCAGCTCCTGCCGGAGCTGCGATGTGTGCCAACTCGATCCTGTCGCCATACACAGAGGCCGTTCTAAATCCTTCGGCCATTATCAGGGACGAGCTAATGAGCGCAGCCAAGGCCCGATCAGACGCCCGGCCAAGTCACGCCGGTCAGCTGCTCGGAGATCTCCCACAGACGCCGGCCGAGTTTCGGATCCTTGGCCCGTTTGGACATGGTTGCGACACCGGACGGACCGGACAATTGAAATGGACCTTGTGGCCCGTAATACTCTCCTGGCCGGACCTTTGGCGATGTCGCTGCATACAGCAGGGGCAAGGCGCCGGCCGCAGCAGAATGCGCCAGCCATCTGCCCACACCGCGATGGATCACGTGGATAAGACTCTTGCTTCCGGGACCTCTCTCAAACAGGGCGGTGCGTGCATAGCCAGGATGGGCTGCTACGCTCGTCAGACGCCATTTACCCGCGTCGCTGCGACGTTGTAGCTCGATCGCAAAGATCAGCATGGCAAGCTTGGACTGCGCATACGCCTTGAGCGAGCTATATCCACGTTCGAGGTGTAAGTCCTCCGGATCGATGTTTGCCCAGCGATGGGACAAACTGCTCACCTGGACGATGCGTGTGTCGCGTCCACGCAGCAGCAACGGCAGGAGCTGCGCCGTGAGGGCAAAATGCCCGAGATAGTTCGTCGCCAGCTGCATCTCGAAGCCGTCCACACTCACCAGACGGCGCGGCAAGGCCATCACGCCTGCGTTGTTCACGAGCAGGTCCACGGGCCTTTCAATCCTCTCGATGCGTTCGACAAAGTCTGTGATCACCGAAAGCTTCGATAGATCGAGGCGTTCATACCGTACCAACGACGCCGGTGCCAGTGGCCGGATCTTCCCGACGGCCCATCGGCCCTGCGACTCATGGCGCCCGGCGACAATCACGTCCGCGCCGGCCTGAGCCAGGGCGACTGCCGATTCGAAGCCCAGTCCGCTTGTTGCGCCAGTTACGATTGCAAGTTTTCCGGCCTGCGAGGGAATGTTCGCCGCAGACCATTTCAGGGGGGATTGTGCTGCGATTATTGCCGTACTCCTTACTGCGTTGTTGTTGACTGAGCAGAAGACCTACTCAGGTGTCTAGGCGGGAAAGATCAACAACCAGTCAATCCTCGCCAGATCAGATTGAAGCCCAACTCGCGACTGTGCGATTCCTGCTCTGGATGGGCAACGATGTACTCGATTGTGGCTTCCGCATGCGCCCTCAGAAGCAAAACAAAAAACTCGACGGACGCACCGCAGAACACGCCGGCTTGAATGACGTCGCGCACCGCGTCAAGAACCTCGACGACCATCTTTCCGGGTTGTTCGTTTTCCTTGAGCAGTCTTCCGGTCGACCGAATCTGCCTCATCACACCAAGCCGTGCTGGCTCAGCCACTCCGAGGTCGATAAATGCATCCCAGATACACTTGAGACGCGTTCTTGCGTCGGCGTTCTGGGGATATTTCGCCAAGCTGCGGTCGAAGTCCCTCCTCATTTCGAGATAAAGCGCATTCAAGAGCTCGTCTTTGCTCGGAAAGTACGTGAAGAGGCTGCCCTCGGCGATTCCAGCCGCTTTCGATATGGCTGAGGTCGGTGTATGCGCAACGCCCCGTTCCGCAATCAGTTGCTTTGCGGCATCCAAAATCGCCTTGCGCCTGCGGTCACTTTTGGGACGGGACATCGAGAGCTCTTAGTTGAGCGCCTACTCACTCATTTTATGATAATTCGATTTTGTAGGCCGAATCAAGGGGTTTCTACCCCATCGATTTACTTGCTCATAACCTGCGCCCCTCCATCGACCTAGGTCACGACAGGCACGTTGGCCACACCGACGGTCCCGAAGACGCGCCGGTAACGCTCCACCTCGGGGCCTGGCCCGAGGGCCTTGGCGTAGTTGTCCGAGAGCTTGACTGCTGGGCGGCCATCCACTTCGCTCAGCTTGCATACCAGGCTCACCGGATCGAAGCGGTCATCGCCATGCGGATTGCAGTTGCGGAAGTCATTTGTCAGGAGTGTGCCCCATCCGGCCGAGAAGCGGATCCGACGATCGGGAATCCAACGGGACTCGTCGAGAAAGTCGCGTGCGTGACGAAAGCTCGAAGCCGCAGCCCCGTTTCGGAGAGTGCCTCCGAAGTAGGCGTGCAAGGCCAGGATCACATCAACGTCAAGCGAATCAGACGCGATCAGACGCTTCTTGCGGGGATCCCGCCCGCGGGACTGGAGCCATGCGATGTATTCGTCTCCGGCGATGAAGGGGTCCTTGCTGTCGATGCGCTGGCCTGTCCAGTCCGCGACCCAATCGGGCGCACCGCGCAGGAACTGGGTGGTGCCGAAGGTGTCAGGTAAGAGAATGAGCAGCTCGCCCTGGTAGGTCTGTTGCCAGAGTTCGAGCAAGCGGTACTGAGCCGACCTGAGCTCGTCGTCGGAGTCCGCGAGCGCAGCAAGAGCCATGGGCAATTCATGCGCGTTGGTGCCGATCGCCTCGAGGTCATGTTTGTACGCGAGATAGGTGTTCGAGCTACCGACAAAGTTTGAGCCGAGCACATCGGCCATCGAAGTGACGACGTATTCCTGCCAGAGAAAGCTGTGGCGACGCCGCGTGCCGAAGTCGCTGAGGTTCAATTCAGGCACGCCGCGCAGGCGTTCCATTTTTTCCCAAAGGCGCGTCTTGGCGCGCGCATAGAGAATGTCGAGCTCGAGTTCGGTGAGGCGTTTCAGGCTGGCGCGGGTCTTCAGCTCATCGATCGCGGACAGAGCGTAGATCTCCCACATCGTCGTTGCGGTCCATGGACCGTCGAATGTGAGCGATATTTGGCCATCCTTTACACAGAGGTCGAAGTCCGAAAGGCAGAAATCGCGGTCGAGCCACTCGAGAAAATCCGGTTCGAACATACCGCGCTTACCGTAGAAGGTGTTGCCGGCGAGCCAGATGAGTTCGGATTTGTGAAAGCGCAGTTTCCGCGTGGACTCGAGCTGTTCGCGGAGCTCGTCGAGGTTCACGAGAAGGCCAAGGGGAACGGCCGAGCTACGATTCGCGAGCGTGAATTTGGCGCGCGTTTTCGGGAAATGCTTCCAGATGAACTGGAGCATCAGGAGTTTGTAGAAATCGGTATCGAGAAGAGAGCGCGTGATCGGATCGAGTTCCCAGTTATGGTCGTGTGCGCGCCTGGCGAGGTTGATGATCACGGTTTCTCTACTCTAAAGCATGGCCGATCCCTTGTTGGGATTCGCGTGGCGTGCGATTCGCAAGGCAGGGCGCCGCTTTGGACGATTCTGAGGTTGTGCTATCTGTCACAAATGTTCCACGTGGAACAATTCGCTCTCTGTGCGCCGTACTTTAGTGCCCTGTTGTGCTGGGATTCGTTGCGAAGAATTTTGAAAGCAGGGATTAGGGATGAGGAGCGTGAGGCGTGCGGCAATGTGTCTACCTGGTTGTCGACAGATCGAGGATGTGCGACGGGGGTGGCGCCATAGTCGACCGCTCCATTGGTAACGAAGGTGGGCCGACAAGTTTGCGCATTTATTGCAGAAGGCGAAGAGGGGGAGAATCGGACCCTGGGGGCTAGGGGGTATTTTTCCCGGCCGTACAGTTACTCCGGAGAGGATTCCTCTGCTCCCCAGCCGGCGATTTTGGAAGACAGCACAGTTCCAGTTTGCGCCGAAGGAACGTAATTTTCTGCAAAGAGACGAACAGAAACTCACGCGAAGGTGATTTCGGTCCAAGGCCGGAATCAGGCTGGGTCGTCCCCTTCGTTTTTTGGGTCTTGTTTTCCAGCCAC
>Ga0335069_10009904_pt1 | contig 13545 bp, 10 predicted proteins | sample Lox_Sample_11_FD_206714 | JGI IMG/M metagenome (GOLD analysis project Ga0335069, IMG submission 206714) | Soil microbial communities from Loxahatchee National Wildlife Refuge, Florida, United States - Lox_Sample_1.1 | ecosystem: Environmental > Terrestrial > Soil > Wetlands | place: USA... | reverse complement strand
GATCCCACGACCGCACCCGCGATACCGCGGAACCTCGCGCTTGCTACCAAGCTATCTTTCTTTCAAGTCTCAATCCTTGTAGAGTCCAATCGCTGCGAAGGCGCCGCGACCTTCGCTTGCACCGAGCAAGAGCGATCGCCACGGCTCTAACGATAAACGTCTCAGGCTTCCGACGAAGGCCGCAAGGAAATATCCCACCCACAACCAAGCATAGGCGAGTCTACTCTTCTGACTCTTGTTCCAGTGCTTTAGAAACAGAAATATATTCGCTCGGCTATGGCGTCTGAGCCAATGGTCGGTCAACCGACCGCTCGGGTCATGATTGTGAGCAAGCCGAGCGGCTGGTGCGATGACCAGGCGGGAACCTCTCGGTAACCTATAGCAAAAGTCAACGTCTTCGCCGTCTGACACGCCTTTTAGATTTCGATCTAGATTGTCATCAAACGAAACTCCTGATAGTGCGGAACTTCTGAAACTCATCAATGCTCCGGTAAACCGATCAGTTTCGAGAGGCTCTGAAGATCTTAGCCTGTCGGCGCTCCAATAAATGGACTGTCGAATATCGCGAAAGGGTCCGAGCATAAAAACCCGGCTCCAAGTCCGACCCAGTACCCCAGGACGCGGACAATTAGTGACAACGCCTGAAACACCTGTAACCTTTGGGTATCTGTTATATACGTTGGTAAGCTGCTCCACGAAGTCACGCTCGAGGACAACATCATCGTCTAGGAAAAGCCAGATTCCGCCTAAATCTGCCAAGGCCATAGCACGATTACGCGCCATCGCCGCTCCAGCGATTGACGGATCGTAAATATAATTGAGTATGGGTACCCTCCCTCGAGTTTTACTACTCGCTATGGCCCGCTCGACTCCGTGACGTGCGTCATCGACCTTACTTTGATCAACGATAATGAGTCTGTCTGGTGTGATCGATTGACCTACCAGACTGTCTACGGCCTTAAGCAAAGCATCACGCCGATTCTTTGTCGGAATCATTACACTTACGCGGAGATCACTCCTCACGATCGATCTCCTATCACAGGTGAGTAAGCAAAGGATCTATTAGTTCGCAATGACGTATTCATCAAGCCATCCCAGCTACAAAAAGCGTTTGCGAGCAGAGCGAAGAACAAAATAGCAAGCGACTTCTAGCCCAGATACGCTCAGACGAATAAGCATACACTATCGCATGAACAGTCATTGGTCCTATAGCGAGAAGCTTCTGGGGTCGAATTATCCTCCGGGAGGTCTAAGATCTCGCAGGCTCTCGGGGAGGAGGCGGCGGTCCCGACCTAATGAGGTAGATCTGGAAAAGCTGTCGCAGCTCAGGTAAGCGGTAACCACCAAAATACATAAAGAATGCAGCGCTCAGTAACCAGATGCCGGTAGCAGCAGCAGGCTCCAAAGGTAGTCGATACAGAGCAATTGTCGCAACTGTACACTCCACGCACGCGGCGCTAATCCATAGATTGATTATCGATGGGTAAAAAGGGGCGCAAGCTCGCGCTAAGACAATTAGGGTGACGCTCGAACCAAGGGTCGCTAAGCCATTCGCCAGGACAGCAGCGTACAATAGGTTTAATCTGCGAAGGGAGAAGAACATCGCACAAAAGATCAGTGCCTTAAGAAGGTTTGCCCATATCGCGAGTCGTTGTTGGTCTACGCTAGCGAGCAAAGTTCCGCCGTAAGCGCCAGGGACGGCAAGACTTAGAGGTAAAATCCCAGCAATGAGAAGTGCGGCCAAATCGGAGTACGAAGCACCCATTAGTCGCACTATGTTAGGCGCAAAGGCTATAAGGAAGCAGCTCCCCAACACTACGACAAGGAATAAGATTCGCATATGTGTGAGGAAGACCTGAATGGCGCCCTCTTTATTCTGAGCGGCAAGCATATTGAGGAGAGATGGCAAAAGCGTATCCATGAACAGCGAGGCTACAAGAGTCAGGGAAGTGGCGAAAACCATAATGGCGACATAGCGCCCGAGCGTCTCTATACCAGCTAATCCCGCTATCAGGGTGTAGTCTAAACGCCCTGACAAAAAATTCGCCACACTGACAGCTTGAGTATCAAGAGCGTATCGCCAGAAGCGCTTAGGTAGATAAAAATGCAATGACGCAAGTGAGCATGTCCGGCAGATCCGGAAGACGGCGAATACTGCGAGACCCGCCGCGCACCCGAAATAAATTCCCCAAAGCAGCAACCATGGGTGCTCGATAAGCAACGATTGCTTCACGGCCACCAAAGCGCCGTAGCAGACGAACGATAAGAGCGTCAGAGACTTTGCAAGAAGCTGTGACGCCGTAATCTCAAGGAGCCCCTTCAAGGCCGCAATCGCCATCTGAAAAAAGATCGGCACCGGCGCCATGCAAACAAGAAGCACGGCCGTATGCTGATCTATGGTACTTCCTAGAAAGCTGCTTACAAGCTGAGGCCAAAGCCATACGATTGCTACAAAAAGGGCAAGATAAAGAAGGTTGATTCCACCGTACGAGAACAAGAAGGGCACCCGGTCTCTTTGCTCTGCTTCCGGAATGAAGCGAATAATTACGGCGTCCCCACCAAAATACAAAAGTGAGGTGAATAGACCAACATAGACGCTTAAGAGGCCGTAAACGCCAATTACCTCAGGGCTGACGCGGGCGAGCAAAAGATTGGTTGCTGCGCCAAAAGGAGCTGCTAGAGCAGATAACCAAAAAGCCCATCGCATCCCGCTAAAGACACGGCCGTGCATCTGCTTGGCGTCAATGTTTTGCTCGCAGTCTGTACGGGGGAACATAGTCAATTTCTCTCGGCAATTGCGAAGGTTTAAGCCGATACGCCACGGAGTTGAAAAACACGGGAGGCGCTCAAACTCCGCTTAGCTAAGCTGCTCGCCACAGTCTCCGCCCGAGTAATGTCAAACAAGCGAAAAGATAGGTACACTAATAGCCAAAACGGTAATAATTCGACAGTTATGAAGCATGCCGCAAACGCGACAGCACTCAAGGCAGCTTCTAAGGAAACCCCCAGTGCTGCGAGTTGTCCGTCGTCAGCAGTTTCAACCTTGCGCAAGCGGCTTCGAGAAAGCAGTATCATAGCCAAGAATGCAGCCAAAATTGGCAGGCCCGATTCAGCCGACATCTGAAGGAAGGTGTTGTGCGCGATGTATCCAAAGTTTGTAAGCGTTCGCAACTCCGGGTTGTACTGGGGCGCTAGTTCCGAGAACCGACCCACTCCGACTCCGAAAAAGGGATGTGCAAGTGTCATTCTCATAGCGGCTCGCGAGAGTTCGACATGGATGCGGGTCGAAGCTTCGTCACCATTTCGAGCGGCTCCGCTGAATTTTATATTGCTGAACCTCTCTTTCAGATCTGTAGGTCCAAAGGTCAAAAGCAATAAGGTCGCGGCTGTCAGAAGCGCGAAGCCTAAAGTACGCTTCCTTCCTCTCAAAACCGCCACAGATCCTTCTAGAATCATCGCACCAATGCCCGCTCTCGACTTAGTCAAAATCAGCGCGCCAACCAATAAGATAGCGCAACTCCAGCCGATGCGGCGCCACCTAAGAGACGTCTCCCAACCACCCATCCAAAAACTCAATGCGACGGCGGGTAACAACATGAGTGCTTCATAATTGGGTTCGCCCTCGAGCCCGAAGGCTTGCTTATAGTGCTGCAAAAAATATTGCTTATAAACCCATAAAGCTCCAAACGTGAAGCCTGTGACGACGCACCTCACCACCATTGTGAATCGGCCGCGGTCTATCACTACTAAACCCATCGTCACGTACAGCAAAATTGCCGTCATCGCTTGAGAAACGAAATTTGGCGGTACAGGCAAGCCCGACAGCACTGTACTAAGCGAGGGTAGTATAGAAAAAGGAATCAAGAGAAAGGGGAGCGGATTAACGGTGCGTTGCGCCCCCGGCAGCGTCCGCTTTGACAGGAAGGCCACTATTAAAGTGACGAGTCCGAATAGCTTTAGAGGCGTCAAAACTAGAAAGCTATTCTGAATTATCACATAACCGAAACGAGGGTCGGAATGGAACGGCAATATAAATATAAACAAATAAAAAAGCATCATAAGGCGGCAGCGACCTTATCGCCTTTCTCCCCAATAGTGGCACGTTCGCAACGAGTGGCGGTTAAGAGGTCGAGGTAATGCTGGGCTAAGTAACCGCAGGTCGTGCTCCAGTCGTAGCTGAGGGACAGCGATCGCCCATTCGCTGCAACTGTCCTCCAAAGCTCATAATCCTCTCGCAACCTGCTAACGTGAGATAAAAATGCCGCCGTGTCGTCGGCTATAAGGCAGTCAACCTCAGGTTGAATTCGTAGTCCTTCGGCTCCCAGAGTAGTTGTCACAACGGGAACCCCCGCGGCCCAAGCTTCGGGGATCTTTAAGCGCGTACCTCCGCCGATGAGAAGCGGGACCACCGTAACAAGCGCCTCCGCATAAAAGGGGCGAACGTCAGACACAGTACCGGTGACCTCAATGCCCGGCCTCTCGCCTAGAGCGCGTATTTTCTCCACGGGGTTTCTACCAACGATCGTCAACCGCAATGCGGGGTGGGTCGACAAAATGCGCGGCCATATCCGATCAGCGAAATCTAAAATCGATACAACATTCGCCGTGTAATCCATTGCTCCAACGAAAAGAACCCTATTCCGTTCTTTCCATCTGTCAATCGAGTCGGAAAGGGCCGTCTTCACCGTGAAGTACTCAGTATCGACTCCGTTCTCCCCGGTTGTGAAATGTGCGTTGGAGTTCACTCTCCGCAGGGCTGCTGTGTCCCTTTCGCTCATAGTGATATGTAAGTCGCATTCACGCAGCACCGTACTCTCCACTCGTCGCATCTGCGCGGCCGCCCGCTTGAGATAAGTCCGGTGTAGTGCTGTCGCTGCAAATTGAGCATGGCGCTCTAAGGCCTCCGACTCTATGTTGTGCCAGTCAAGGGTGATGTAGGTAGAAGGGCGAGTGAAGGATCGGACTAAGGGGATATATGGTGACATCTCCACCCCTTCGAGTTGAACGATGTCAAAGATCTGCTCTCGCAGCAATTGCAAAAGACTCGCTTTCATTGGCTCACTGATGTAATTCAACAGAGGAGCAGGAACGGGACCAACGAAGCCGCGGATGAGTGTGGCGAGTGTATATGACCGAGGACGCGGAACGTGATTGAGGCGAATCGATCCTAGTTCCTTTGTATCGACGACATCCTCATCGAGGTTATAGAAGCCAAGATGAGTAACCTGCATCGTCCGAGAGAGCTGCTTCGCCATGTGGTAGTTGCGGAGCTGCACACCAGAGCGAGGTGTGGCAATGGTTACGGGACACAGTTGAAGTAGTTTAAGCATTGAACCTCACGAGGACCTACGGTCACAGGGCGTCGCTTACTGAGTAAAATAGAGGTAGGGACGCCTGGTGCTGCCGAGCAGGTAACGTCTAAGCACGTGTGTCTTCCAGAAAGCGGTGGTAATTTCTGGTAGCAGCTGCCGCAGCGGCCTCCCAAGTCCGAATGTGTTCTAACGGACCGGGATATGGTAGACCGGCTGCCAAATGTTGCCACCTCGTCGAGTCATAATTGACGCCACCTGATAGTACTTCGGGTGCAGCAAGAAATAGCTGACTAGCCGCAACATATATAAGGCGTCGGGGTGATCCCCGATGCGCAATCTGTATCCACCTGGGAAACGAAGTGAAAAACTCAGCAGGTCTACAACGCCGAACGGTGGAAGCCCAGCTGCGAAGCCAATCGAAGCGGTGTTCTCGCGAGCACCAGGTATCTATGAGGGTGTCGTTATTGTCCGGAGATGGAGTATCCCCATTCAGGACCCGCAATTCCCATTGCCATAGGAGATGGACGTCGCCGATTAGATCATTGAGCTCCCGCAGAGTCACGATCGGTTCGCGATGATCTTCGCCGAGCTTCCAACGAGTCGCCATAATCGTCCTTTGTAGGAGGCGTGGGCGAAGCACAGACAGTTCGTCGGGTCCAATAAAGCCCCGTGAAATGCTGCGAAGGCGTTTCGCGTATGAAGGTTCATAGCTGCCGAGGAAGACTAGCAACGATGTCACCATGTCAAGACATAGCTTTGTAGAGCGGTGTCGGACTGACTGCGGAAGGGGTCGAAGAGTAGTCGCCTCTGCTAAGCTTTCGAGAAGCTCAACGATGCGATTCATTAATATTCTAAAGCCGTCTTCTAGAGAAATCTCGGCAGCGGTAAAGGTCGGGGCCAAGACCCGAATCTCTTCACCCCAAATCGTTTTCCCATACACTTGCAGCTCGTAGGCAAAAATGTGCGGTTGCAGTTGCTCAAAGAATCGTGGCGTTATAGCGCCGAGGTCGATTTTTACCTCGATCCCATTGTCCAGTAGTAGTTGCTGAATATAGTCTTGGGCAGAAGCTATCTCGGCATTCGACGGAATTGAGCGTCTACGGTCGAAAACAAGCAAGAACTCCGCGTCCCCGGTGAGGCGGACGCGATTTCCTAAACGGTGCCAAGTGGCCTCGTTGCGAGCAAGACTCCCCGTCAACACGACGGACCTCAAGCGGCGACCAAATCGAGCAGACAGTACGCTTGTAGTTGCAGCACTTATCTGTTCGCTATAGATGGATGCTGTAGACGATCGAAGTGGTGCGGATTCTCCTGTGGTAACGATCGATCCTTCTACACGATTCACTTGGTTTTCGCGCGAGATCCCCGCTCACCCCTAGAAACCCCGTCGCCCCCTCAATAGCTGTGTATAGACCGCTTCGGTCTCCCGCACCTGACGTACGTCAGTGAACCGATCCTCGACTAGGCATCGCCCGGCGAGCCCAAGCGTGCGGGTCAATGTTGGGTTTTCCAAAAGCCGTGAGATTGCAGCACAGAGTGGTTCAGGTTTTCCCGGAGGGACCAAGAGTCCCGTCTGTTCGTTTAAAACGACTTCGCTGGTTCCGTCAATTTCGGTTGCTACCACCGCGCGCCCTGCTGCCAATGATTCGATAGCTACAAGAGGCAGCCCCTCATAAAAGGATGGCAACACGCTGAAATCCGCCAGTGCCAACCAGTCAGGAATGTTCGCCTGATGGCCAACAAAATGTACAGATGTACCTATTTCAAGATCGGTGGCTAGTTTCTCGAGCTTGGCTCGCAACGAACCCGTACCTACGCATACCAGGTTGGCTCCGGGAAAGCGCCGAACGACGGAATGCCAGGCATTGAGTAGTACCGCATGTCCTTTTTGTGGCTCCAGTCTTCCAAGAACGACGACTACTGGATCGTCTCGTTCAAGCTTGAGCGAGTGACGTAATTCAGACGGCGACTTGCGACTAGGATCGAAACGCTCAACAGCAATACCATTACAAACAACATGCACCTTTTTTGCTGGAAGCCTCTTCTCGTTTATCAAATACTCGCTGTTCGCATGTGAAACGGCGATGTAAGCGGAAAGGAAGCGCCCGATCAAGCGATCTGGCCAAAAACTGCCCTTGATAAATCCTTGTCGCCAATGTTCCCGTATATGTGGAGTCTCTACAATCGCGGGAACCTGTGCCATCCAAGCTAACGGTGACGCCAGACGACTTGATTGGAACATATGTGAATGAACCAAGTCCACCCGGTGCTTTCGCAAAAGATTCACAAATTGCAAGGCCCCCGACATATCGGCCGGACTGGAGAGTGCAAGCGGCACTGTGAGGATGTCTGCCGGTACATCAGAACCGAGGAGTTGAGCTAATTTAGGGTGGAGCACCACTATTAGTCTAAATCTGCTACGGTCAAATCCTCGCAGGAGCGTTAATAGATGCTCTTCGGCGCCGCCCCGAACCGGCGCATTGTCGAAATGAAGAACCGTAGCCCTATCGCACTCACGCCGTTCTTGAGAAGATTTAACGCTTCCTCTGGCGGGATCAGTCAATGAGCTGCAGGTTCGACTTCTTCGAATGGTAGCGAGCATAGCGTACCTAATTCATACGCCTTACAAAGCGCAACGTCGATAATCTTTCCTCTGCGGTTTGGTTTATTCTATCCAAGTTTCTTTTGATCCTGTTCTCTCGTCCTCTAAAACTAGATTCTACTCAATGCCGTTCAGGAAACAGCGATAGACATCTAAAATGGTTTTAGGGTTTGTTACAGGGGTTTTATTACTTAAATAAATGGCATCAGATTGGTTGTCCGATGGGTGGTAACCGTGCATACCTGCTGGCTGCCAGCCGACACCATTAAAGTCGCTCCGAGCAAAAAGCCAACCGGGGTCAAGGAGAAAAATCAATTCACCGTAACGCCTGTCAGGAAAAAGAATTCCAAGCCGTTCAAGTTCCTGATCCGATAGAATCCGACCGCAACTGGCGTGTTCCAACAGCGAGCCAACCGCGACACGCGCAGATTCATCAAAAAACCAGTAACGTGCCATAGTTGAGTCATATACCGCGAGGTATTGCTCGGGCATCTTCAAGCCGAGCTTCTCTATCTCACTAAGAAGGTCATAATAATTATTTACTGGAGTCATTCCGTGGTCGGAGATGACCGTTAATTCAGCCCTGGAGTCGCACCGCAACGCTGCCCCGAAAACCTTTCGGAGTTGAGTCTCATAATCTGCCAGTCGAGCTGCAATCTCGGTATGGTCATTACGATGCACGTGCAAAAAATGATCTACCTCGCAGAGATAAAGGAAATAGAACCCAGCTTTACGCTGCTCTATATCTCTACTGGCTTGAAGGCATATATCCGCATCCGAGCAGTCATGATAGGAGTACACGCGATAAGGAATCTGCAGTTCCTCGAGACGATCGAAAACCGAGATCGCTCCGGGAATTCCACCGGTCGTGTAAATATTTCCCTTCTCGACCCAGTCGAAATAAGGCAGTATCTTCGGACTCACGCTGCATTCGAAGAGTGGTCCCAATCCAAGCACTCGACGCCCAACTTCGCGAACAAGCCGCCGAACGTAACGGTTATTAACGAGTCGGTCGGGCAATCCACGACACCATTTGAGCCAGCGAAACGGCGACGTCGCAGGGTCGTACCTAAGCAGATTCCATCGCCCAGTTTTTGACGGCACCTGTCCGGTCAAGATCGCGGGAATTGCCCCGGAGCTATAGCCTAGGACTGTAGTAAGAGGCATCCGCACCGAGAGTTCTCCCTCTAGGAAAGGAAAATTCCTCACCACCTCCCACCCGAGCGCGTCGATCAACACGAAAACCCGGAGAGCCGGAAACCTATCGACTGCTGGAGATCGCGTCATTACGGCAGCACTCTCACTAAGCGCGGACCTAAAGAATTTGTAACGGTCAAGGGTAGATGGCGCCAAACCTTCGTCGCAATTTTAAACTTAGGGTTGTCCGCGTGCAGATTTGGAGCTGACGCGCCATCTTTGGTTCGATAATACCAATATAAAGGGCGCTCAACCGGATTCCAGTGTCTCTTAAAGTTATAAGTGCCGCTGTCGCGCTGACAACGCCCAAGGTCGATTCTTTCAAAACCCTGAGATATAGCGTGTTGGATGAAGAGCCAATACATCATCACCTGCGAATACTTCTTCCTCGACTCTAGAAGGGAAGCAGACCATGGCAACTCGAGTGTTCGTCCATGCGCAGTTAGAAATGATCCAGCGACCACCCTCTCTCCTTCCCAGAGGGTAAGGATCGTGATCCGATCACTCATTCTTCTAAGTTGGTTTTCGAAGAAGCGAAAAGGGTAGACTGGCGTTCCAAGGTTCCGCATGTTAATAGCGAAGACCTCGTAGAAGGCACGAGCCAGTTGGATCCCACCCCACCTGATCTCGAAACCTGCTTTCTGTCCTTGCCGAATTTTGTTTCGCATTCCAGAACTTAATTTCTTCCAATATTCCTCGGCACTGGTCGGCAGTACCAATTCCATCGTTACTCGCGGCGACGACTCGATCCAAGGTATGGGAGCAGCCGAGCCCTGCCGGATTTCTACCGAGCGAGCCCCAAGCTGGTCCGCTAAACCTTGAGCCGTGTTCAGCAAGAGACTTGTTGCAGCCTCACTCGAACTAAGTAATCCGGCGTAGGTGAAAAAAGGTAGCGAAACCAAAGAATTTCCAAAAAGACGGCTCCGGATGAGAAAAAGAGGTAGTACGCCGCAAATTCTCCCATCTTCGATAGCAGCCAAGTAATACGGCTCGTGCCCAAACGTCTCCTCGATAATTGTACGCCACGACCAGGAATGATAGGACGGTTGCGGCGCAACTGAAGTCACATAGTTGTCCCAATGCTCCGCTTGCTTGACGAACTCGACTCTCATGTTGGGTCCTCTTTCCCCTCGTCAAAAGAGATATTCACAGTCTACCGACAAAAGGAATAGCTGAAACGTAAGCCGTACAAGCGATCACAAACCCGAAGCCCTACCGTAGCGGGGTAGTCGAGAGTGATGCTTCTTGATCCGGGTGTGATCGATGTAGCTTTGAGCATTGGAAAACTTAAAGTGATCTGCAAGTAGGCGTGCTATGGTGTCGAACTCGTAAGACATGAGTATGCGGCGAATCTTATGTTCTGTCGTACGCAAGTTAACGTATGACCGGAACTGCCGTCGGAGATTCATGTGGAGCCGAGGTTGCTCCGGGTCGATCTCTCGAGGATGAACATAGAACACAACTGGCCGTCCGTCGCTTAGCACCCGATCAGTCATGCGAAGTATGGTATTTATCGGGAACAGGCGGAGGTAGCCACCGCCAAAAAAACATAGAGATCGACCTAGTATTTTACTTACTGTCACGGGAAACTCGACTAAGGTTCCCTCCGGACGCGATAAAATGTGAGGAGATAGTTCACCGTGCTTCCATCCTCCCTCAGCACGATGCATTGGAAAGAGCGAGGCATCGTATGAATACCCAGCACGCAATAATTCATCGAAAACCCAGCTGCTTCCCGGCGTCAAGGAAAAGCCCGCGCACCGATAACCCAAAACTCGCACGCCTGCGATCTGCTCCAGGGTGACTTTGGCACGGACCGCATCTTCGTAAAACTCCCGTGGTGTCAACTGGTAGGCAAGCCGATGCGCCCAGCCATGAGACGCAATCTCGTGTCCTCGATTCAGCGCGGTACGGACCAATTGAGGAAATCGTTGGGCAATCCAACCAAGAAAAAAGCACGTCATACGAACGTTGTATTCGTCCGCGATGTCGAGCAAACGCATAAAATTGCGTTCAACCCGTGACGGCAACTTTTCCCAGTCGGCTAGTTTGGGAGTGCTGGGAACATCAAGAATATGAAACCAGTCTTCGACGTCGATTGAGAAGACACATTTGTTATCGAGTTGTATCATTGCAATCGCCAATAGAGGTCGGCTTAACGACACCGCGGGAGAGAGTTGGAATTTCCCAAACGTCGAAACGCTTTCCCGCGAAGCACTCCAGAACGCCAAGGCACGAGGCCACGACACTGAGTAGTAAGTAGAATGGTACTGCGAAAAGCCGCGAGCTGTGACGCCCCGCACGTTTAGTTACTAACCCGATGGCTGCGGTCGAGTAGAAGAGGATTTGTAGCGCGAACGCACTTTGATAGAAAAGGCCATCTGGTATCAGAGCTGTCGAGGTGACGAGTGCTGTTATCATGGGAATCAGCAATAACCACCGAAGGATCTTGTGGGACGCGATCTGCCAACCGCGAAAGCCGCGTACCACGCCTCGAATGCGGAGAATTGCGAGCATCCCTTGCGCGGCCATCCGTCGACGGCGATTGAATTCCTCCGCGGCAGAGCTTGTATCTCGCTCAAGGGCTCTGGCGGCTGGTTCCACGACAGTCCAATATCCGTTGACCGACGTACGAAGGGGAAGTTCGAAGTCGTTTGCAAGCTCGGGACTGACCGGAAGAAAGGAGGAAGCTGTCATACAGAAGATCGCTCCATCGCATGCGAGTACCGAACCGAGCGAACTCTCGAGGTGTTTGAGCATCGACTCGTAGCGTTCGTAAACGCCGGCGCCGCATGTTAGGCTGGGATCGTCGCCCTGCACGTGCTGTGTGTGGCCAGTCACACAAGCAATCCGTCCGTCCGCGAGATGGCGCACCATCAACCGCAAAATCTCCGGTTTGATATGTGTGTTGGCGTCTGTAAAGAAGAGCACCTCGCCGTGTGCTAAGCCCGCCAACTGGTTGAGTGCACGACCCTTCCCGCCTCGTAATTCCATTCTGTGGAGAGCCACCCGCGAGCTATCGAAGCTTCGAACAATGTCGTCGGTTCCATCATCGGACGCGTCTGAGCAAACTAAAACCTCTAATTTCTGAGGCGGGTAGTCCCAGTTGAGAGTCTCCTGAATCTTCCATCCGATGTCTGCGGCCTCGTTTCGGGCCGCTATCAAGACCGATACCGCGGGAAGGAATGAATCGGAAGAAGCTATCGCGACGCGACGGAGGCGCGCGATGCACACCAATATCATCGGGTATCCCACATACACATACACGAGCCAGAAGGAGCTCAAAAAGAAAACTGCTTTCATTCCGGGATATCAAAGGCAAAACTTCCGCTTGAAGCCAAGGTTAAGGATACGTACTAGCTCACGTCTAGCGAGAGTTCCCTCGCCAGATGGGTAAGTTAGCTCACATCCATGCTATTTAATCCTACCGCTCTACTCTAAGGCTATATTATACTAGATGCTCTCGGAAGGTGACAATCTCCGCTAACGCTTGTTTAGCTCTCTTTAGTTAATTTTCACCTGCGGTACGACCACACCTCTCGCTTCTGACCAGTGCGCAGGAATTCGTTTGGGTAGCAGAGAGTCTCGGGATGCTATTCTCGAAACTTCGTCAGCTCTTAAACGGAAACTACTGATTACCCTTGAAAGAGGCGATGGCGACGACACCTGAGCCGGCAGGGTTTTGATTAAGTGCGGCTTGGTAAGTGCCCGGAGCGGAAGAGACGTAATAACCACCGGGACAGCCGCCTACGCCGTTCTCCGTGGGGTCAAAGGCGTTGAACTGAACGCCCCCGATGCTCGCGGTGGTGGTACCTGTGTTAGCACAGGCCGAAACCGTGACGAACAACTCAGGAGCCGTGCCCCCGGTGATCGCCGGCGAAAGTAGCGTTGTTGACGGGGCCGTTGTATCCAATGTAGCCGCGCTGTCTTGTGGCGCGGTATTGCTGAGTCCCTTAACTTCGAACAGACAGGCCCCGATAAAGTTGTTCCCCGCTGTGGTGTGAATCGTAACGATCGCTCCGTTGGTCTCACCCGCGATGTTGGACGCATACCAAATATCGGTGGCGCCACCCGTGCTGTCGTTACCCTGGACACCTGTCGCTTGCCGCCAAACGTCGCCCTGATTGTAATCATTTGTAATCCCCGTCACCTGCGCTCCGGGTGACGTGACGATCACCATCATCAGCGTGTCCCCAGCGGTCACGAAGGCGTTTGGTGTTCCGATGTGGGCCGTGGTGCTACCAACGCTCTCGATACAGCCATAGTTAGCGGCCGTCGGCGCCGTGACTAGCGAAATTCCCGTGGCGGTCGGCGTTCCAGTTGCGGTCGCCGTCGGAGTCGCCGTGGACGTTGGAGTAGTCGTCGCGGTTGCCGTCTGAGTTGGCGTCCGTGTCGGAGTTGGCGTCCGTGTCGGAGTTGGCGTCCGTGTCGGAG
>Ga0335069_10009903_pt1 | contig 13546 bp, 9 predicted proteins | sample Lox_Sample_11_FD_206714 | JGI IMG/M metagenome (GOLD analysis project Ga0335069, IMG submission 206714) | Soil microbial communities from Loxahatchee National Wildlife Refuge, Florida, United States - Lox_Sample_1.1 | ecosystem: Environmental > Terrestrial > Soil > Wetlands | place: USA: Florida... | reverse complement strand
TTGCTGTACACCGTCACCGTCCGCCGCTGCGGCCCGTACACCGCGCCGGTGTCGAAGCGCGCCTGCACCGAGCCGGCGGCGCGCGGCGCCAGCTCGTTGCCGCCGACCAGTTTCGCCTGCGTGTCGCAGGCCGCGCGCATGTTCAGGATGCTCAGATCGGTGCCGCCGGCGTTGGCGAACGCGAAGGTGTGCTCGACCGCCGTGCCTTGGGCGACGCGGCCGAAGTCGTAGCTGGTCTCGGCGAACGCGAGCTTGGGCGGCGCCTTGGGGGGTTCGGTGTCTTCGCAGGCGGCCAGCACCAGCACGAGCATGGCCACCGCGCAAGGGCCGAGCGCGGTGCGCAAGGCCACGCCGAGGGGAGCGCGGATCACGGCAGCAGCGCGATGGCGCGCAGCGGCCCACCGGAGCCGCCCTCGATCTTCATCGGCAGGGCGATCAGCGTGGCGCCGCTCGGCGGCAAGCGGTCGAGGTTGGCGAGGTTCTCGAACCCCGGCTTGTTGGCGCCGTTGATGATCTGGTGGACGATGAAGTCCTGCGACGGGCCGTAGTCGATGCTGGCGGTGTCGACGCCGATGGCGTTGATCGCACGCTCGCGGACGAGGAACTCCGCGGCGTCCTGCGAAAAGCCGGGAAAGTGCAGGTTGACGGTGTCGCCCGGAACGTCGGTGCCGAGGTAGCGCTTCGCGTCGGGCCAACGCGCCGCCCAGCCGCTGTCCATCACCACGATGGCGTTGGGCGGAATGCGGCCATGCGCCGCTTCCCACCCGCGCAGGTCGTCGACGCTGAGGCGATAGTCGCGGTCTCGCGCGGCCTGGGCGCTGACGTCGACGCGCACGATGGGGCCGATACCGGCCGTCACCGGCACCTGGTCGGCGGTGGCGTGATCGCGCGCGAAGTGCACCGGCGCGTCCATGTGGGTGCCGCCGTGCTCGGCGGTGCAGAAGTTGTTCGCCGCATACCAATGGCCGCCGCTCTCACCGTTCGAGACCACCTCGAGGGTGAAATGCTTGGCCGTCGGCCAATAGATGGTCTCCGCGCCGAAGCCGTGCGTGAGGTCGACCACCTTGGCGGGATCGACGTCGATCGCCAGCGCCCCGCGCGCGGCGACGCCCACCAGCATCGCCACCGCCACCCGGAGCGCGCGCGTCATGCCGCCCTCATAGTGCAGGCCGGTGCGGCGGGCAACGTGCGGCGCTCAGCGCTTGCCGCGCTGCTTGCGCCGTCGCTGCGCGCGGCCGCCCTCGGTGGGCTCGGGTGCCGGCGCGCCGACCAATCGCGCCGGCAGGAGCTGGCGCAGGTTGATGCCCGCCCAGATCGCGAACGGAAAGAGCTGCGTGTCCCAACTCTGAAAGAAGGCGTCGAGGAACTGGTAGACCCGCGTGGCGAACGGGCTCCACATGCCGGGGAAGGTCACCGAGTAGAACGCCTTGATCCCGACCACGATGTCGGCGACCTGCAGGATGAGGGCGACCCCCAACGCCAGCGCGAGCTTGCCGAAGCGCGCCCGCCAGGTCGGCGCTGGCGTGGCGAGCATGAGCGGGATCAGCAGCACCAGGTTCGCCATCACCCACTCGGCGGGGATGCCCTGCGGCGGAAGCTTCTCCTGCTGGAACAGCGTACGGTGGAAATAGAAGATCGCGGTCGGGCTGCGCTCCGGGCTGATCAGCAGCTCGGTGGGGTGCTGCCACAGCGGGTCGGTCGAAAACTCCGTCAGCCACACCCCGACCCGCGCCGCGCGCAGCAGGAACTGCGCGTAGGTCGGCGCCAGGGGCTGCCAGGCCGCGTACGTCAGCCCGAAGTACACGAGCAGGCGAGCGAGGAACCGCCACGGGTCAATGCGCTGGCGCATCGGCGAATCGCGTCGCCCAATAGAGCCACAGGGCCACGGCGACACAGACCACCAGCGCTTGCGCGACGTACACGTGAGTCTCGTGGAAGAGCTGGTGGAAGTAGAGCCCGATCAGAAAGAGCACGCACACGCGGACGACGTTGACCGCTTGGATCACGCCGATGCCGATCGCCGTGCCGATCCAGCGCGCGCGCCAGCTGGTCGGGTAGGCGTAGACCGCCGCCAAGTAGATGCTGGTCGGCACGGCGCCCGAGCACGCCGGCGCGATGTCCACCTCGAACCCGCCGGAGCTCATGATCGTGCCCATCTTGTTCACCGGAAAGCCGCCCGCCCAGCCGATGACCTTCAGCACCCCGTAGCTCATCCACGCCGACAACTCGGCGAGCCCGGCCCCGATGTCCACCACTTGCAGGATCGGATCCCAGGTCAGCACGAAGAAGAACGCCATGATCAGGAACAGGAAGATCCCGATCACTCGTACGCTGACCCAGTAACTCATGCCGCGGCCGGTGCGACCGTGGCTAACGGTGGCCTGGGGTCAAGTCAAGGCGCGGCGCGGCGCGCCCCGCGCCGTTCGGCGTTGTCCGTTCGGCGTTCGGTGGGCAGCCGGGATGCCGCGCGGTGAGCAGGCAGCTCACCGAACGCCGAACGCTGAACGCCGAACGGAAGCCTCCGTTCCCCTCGTGCGACGCGCCTCGATATAGTGCGTGCGTGCGTCCCCGCGACCTCGCCGCTCTCGAGTTTCCGCGCGTCTGCGCCCGGCTGGCCGAGTTCGCCACGTCGAGCGCGGGCGCGGAGCGCTGCCGCGCGCTCGCCCCGGTTGCCGACCGCGGCGCGGCCGACGCCGCGTTGGAGCGCGCTTGGCAGTGCTTCCGTCTGCTCGAGGAGCACGGCGAGCCGCCGCTGCGCGCCTTCGCCGACGTGCGTCCGCACCTGCGCAGCGCCGCGCACGAAGGCTTCGCGCTCGACGGCAAGATGCTGGTCGCCGTCGGCCAGACGCTCGAGACCATCCGCACGACCGCGGCGTACTTCCGCCGCCACGGTGACACCGCCGATGCCCTGCGCGACCTGCCCACTCGCCTGGCCGCGTTCCCGCATCTCGAGCAGGCGCTCCACCACGCGCTCGACGACGACGGAACCGTGCGCGACCAGGCGAGCGATGCGCTGGCGCGCGTCCGCGTGGCGATCCGCCGCCTGCGCGAGTCGCTCACCCGCAAGCTCGAGGAGCTGGTGCAGCGGCGCAGCATGGCCGACGTGGTCGCCGATACGTACGTCACGCTGCGCAACAACCGCTTCGTCGTCCCGCTGCGCGCCGGCGCGGCCGCGCAGGTGCAGGGCGTGGTGCAGGACCGCTCGGTGTCGGGCGAAACGCTCTTCGTCGAGCCGCTCTTCGCGGTCGAGCTCAACAACGAGCTGCTGCTCGCGGTGCGCGAGGAGGAGCTCATCGTACAGCGCATCCTCGCTGATCTCACCGCGCTGGTCGGCGCCGAGCACGAGGCGATCGCGCACAGCGTCGACGCGCTGATCGACGTCGACTGCCTGGTCGCGCGCGGCCGCTTCGCGCGCCTCTATCGCTGCACGCGCCCGACGTTTTCCGACGGCACCATCGCCCTGCGCGCGGCGCGCCACCCCGGCCTGCTGTTCACCGGCCGAGCGGTGACCCCGGTCGATCTCCTCTTACCCGTCGACCGCCACGTCCTGGTAGTCAGCGGTCCCAACACCGGCGGCAAGACGGTGGCCCTAAAGACGCTCGGCCTCTGCGCGCTGATGGCCCAGAGCGGCATCCTGATCCCTGTCGCCGAGGGCGCCCGCCTGCCCTGCTGGGGCGCCGTGTTCGCCGACGTCGGCGACGAGCAGAGCATCGAGCGCAACCTCTCGACGTTCTCCGCCCACATCGCCAACCTCCGCGAGATCGCCGCCAGCGGGGTCGACGTGCCGCTCGTCCTGCTCGACGAGCCCGGCGTGGGCACCGACCCGGAGGAGGGCGCCGCGCTGGCCGTGGCGTTGCTCGGCTTCTTCGACGCGCGCGGCGCACGCCTGGCCATCACCACCCACTACACCCCGGTCAAACTGTTCGCGCTCGACAGCGCGCGCTGCACGGTGGCGGCGGTCGACTTCGACGTCGACACGCTCACCCCCCGGTACCGATTGGTCTACGAGTCCATCGGCCGCAGCTTGGCGCTGCCGATCGCCCGCCGTCTCGGCCTCCCCGAATCCCTCCTCGCCGCGGCCGAGCAGGCGCAGTCGCAACAGGCGCGGGTGCTCGGCGCCGCCCTCGAGCACCTCGAGCGCCTCCGCACCCAGCTCGAGGCGGAGCTCAGCCGAGCGAGCGAGCACACCGCCGCGCTCGCCGCGCGCGACGCCGAGTCGCAGCGGTTGGCCGGCGAGCTGCGCGAGCGCCGGCGCAGCGCCTGGGCCGACGAGCTGCGCGAGGCGCGCGCCTTCGTGCGCCAGCTCAAGGAAGAGGGCCGCGTCCAGCTGCAGGGGGTGCGCGCCGCCGCCGAGCGCGCCGCGTTCCAGCGCTTCACCCGCGAGCAGGAGGCGGCGATCGCGGCGCGCGAAGCGCCCGCGACGGCGGCGGCCGATCGCCGGGCGCCGGTCGACGCGCCGCTGGTCGTCGCCGCGCGGGTCGGCGACCAGGTCGCCGTGGGCGACCGCGGCATTCACGGCGAGCTGTTGGCCGTCGACGGCGCGCGGGCGTGGATCCAACGCGGCACCATGCGCTTCGAGGTGCCCGCGGCGCAGTTGCGCCGGCTCGGCCGCGACGCTCCGGCACCGGCGGCGCCCGTGACCGTCACTCGCGCGGTCGACGAGGGCGGTGCCACGGAGCTCAACCTCATCGGCCTGCGCGCGCGCGAGGCGGTCGAGCGGCTGGAGGACTTCCTCGACCGCGCCGTCCAGACCGGTCGGGACTCGGTGCGCATCATCCACGGCGTCGGCAGCGGGGCGTTGCGACGGGCCATCCACGAGTATCTATCCACCTCGCCCTACTGCAGCAGCTTTCGCGGCGGCGAGGGCAGCGAGGGCGGCGCCGGAGTGACGATGGCCACCCTGCGCGGCTGAGTGCGGGAGCACGCGCCATCGCCGGCGGCGGCCGGCATCGAAACCTTGACGCCCCGGCGTGGACGTGGTCGAACGCTGGCGTGGGCCGCGGCCCAGACAGAGCAAGTTGAAGGACCTGCCCGCAAGGCAACCCGCCCGCGGGTGATCGTGAATCTTCGCAACAGAGGAGGAGGCCATGGCTGCAGGACCGAGAGAGCGCCTTGCGTCGCTGATCCGAGATGTCGAGAAGGCCGCCAGGCAACTCCGCGCGGACATCCGCAAGCGGGCCCAGGCGGCGCCGAAGAGCATGGAGACGGCCGCGATGCGCCTGCGTAAGGGTGCGGCGGACATCGCTGGGCAGGTCGAACGGTACGTGCACGATCTGCGCATCGGCCTCGAGGGCAAGCGGCCGGCCGCCAAGCGCACCGTCAGAAAGCGCAAGGCGCGTCCGCGGCGAAGGCGCGCGGCCTGAAGCACGCCCTCCGGCGGCACGCACCGACTCCCCTGCGCTGCGGTCTTTCACAAAACCCGCAGCGCCCGTAGAGCCAGCCCTGCCGTGCGAAGCAAGGTTCCGGCCGGCACGGTAGATCCAACGAACTCCCGGGAGCGACGGTCGTTCCGCACAAAAGCCTTGCCCCGGCTGCGGAGTCGCCAACGTAGCGCCACCGGCTCGAGCGTACGAGCCGCCGCTCGTCTGACCATCACCGCATCCACTCGATCGGGCGCCGCGGGTCTGGCACCGAACTGCCATACGCGTTGCTTGACGGGCGCCGCGAGGTGCCGTGCGAGGTGGTCCCCGAGGGAGATTGTGGGGGCCGCGCAACGGGTACGTCCGGAATCTGGCGATTCTGTCAAATCGCCCGTGTATGCCGACTAACCCGCTCCCGTACTTGACAGGGGAAGCCCTATGCGAAAATACCGCGCCGAAAGTAGGGAACAGTGCCTGATCCGATCACTCATTAGGCGCAATCACTGAGCGGGAGGTGGTCCATAGAAACGCCGCTGGTCACAGACCACGCCGGAATTCCACGCCGGGCGACCCAGTCTCGGAGCTTGGAGAGTAACTTCGAGCATAGGGGTCGCTGAGAATGCCGGGCAGCTACTGGCTTCCATACGGAACGAAACGCATTCAGTTTGCGCCGGCGCCGGGTTGGCGTGTGCTACGCGTAGAGCCACGGGTGCCAGTGCGGCGCGACTCGACCACCGAGATTCTCGACGCAGCGCTCGCTGCTCCCATCGGTTCGCCTCCGTTGCGTGTCATCGCCCGCGGCCGCCGGTCGGCGGCGATCCTGATTCCGGGCAAGGCGCGCTGCGTCGGAACTCGGGACTATGTGCCGCGGCTGCTCGGCGAGCTGAACGCGGCCGGTATCGCGGACGATGTGATTGAGGTCTTTCTCGCCGACGGCACGCATCAACAACATCTTGAACGCGATATCGTTGAGCTGCTCGGCCCCGACGTCAGCCGGCGAGTTCGCTGCGTGGGGCACCTGTGTGACGATCGCGACAGTGTCGCCCAGCTGGGCACGACGAGCTTCGGGACGCCTGTCTTCGTCAACCGACGCGTGTGCGCGGCAGAGCTGAAGATCGTGACTGGTCGCATCGTGCCACACTATTTTGCCGGATTCACGGGCGGCAGAAAGACCCTGATCCCAGGTGTCGCCGGGTTCGAAACAATCGTTGCCAATCATCGCCTGACGCTCGACGGCACGCGTGGAATTCACCCGGCGGCGCGGCCGTGCAATCTCGATGGCAACCCGGTGCACCTCGACATGCTGGAAGCCGCCCGTATGGCGCCGCCCGACTTCTGTCTCAACACACTGTTGGACGCCGAGCATCGAATCATGGGGGCGGTGGCCGGCGATTTCGAGGCGGCACACGCCGAAGGCGTGCGGCTCGCACAGTCGCTGCTTCATGTGACGCTCGATGAGCCGGTCGATGCTGCGATCGTTTCCGCCGGCGGTCTGCCGTACGACTGCAACTTCATGCAGGCGCTGAAGGCGCCGTTCAACACGCAGACGATCGTCCGCCGCGGCGGTGCCCTCCTCTGGTTAGCCGAGTGCCGCGGGGGCATGCAGTCGCAGTTTCTCGAATGGGCCGGCATCGATTCGGATAGCGAACTCCGGCGCGCGGTGTCCGCGCACTATGCACTGACCGGGCACAATTCGATCATGCTGCGTGAGCTGATCCGTCGCGTCGATGTCGCGCTGTACAGCGAACTGCCGAGCGCCGCCGTGCAAAGTCTAGGTATGCACCCGGTCGGATCGGTAGCCGAAGGGGCGCAGTGGCTGGCGGAACACTGCCCCAAGGCGATGACGTGTGCCGTCGTCCCACATGCCAGCAGCATGCATGTGTCGGTGACTGCCCGGCCCAGTGGTGGACGGTGAGACTCGCCTGCGTGAGCTGCGGCAAGGCGTTCCCGGCCGGTTTCCACCCGCTCTGCGATGCCTGCGACGCGATGGTTGATGTCGAGTATGATCTCAATCGCGTGCGCATCGCGGATTCACAGAATCCCTATCGACGATTCCGTGATCTGCTTCCGATTGACGATGCGGATCAGATGCCGGCGGACGCGGCCTACACGCCCTGCCTCCATGCCGAGAAGCTCGGGGCTGCGCTGGGATTGCCGCATCTCTACCTCAAGGACGAAACCGTTCTGCCCACTGGCACGACCAAGGACCGGATGGCCGCCGTGGGGTTGCCGTTTCTGCGCGAACGCGGCGTGCGCGTCTTCGGTACCTCGTCCACGGGGAACAGCTCGACCGCGTACGCGCGAGAGATCGCGCGCTATCCGCAGCTGCACCTCGTGCTGTTTACCGGCGAGGCCTTCTGCGATCGGGTCCAGCTTAGACCCGCCTCCAACGTGCTACACTTCGGGCTGCGCGGGGCAAATTTCGTCGAAGCGTTCGATTACGCGCTGCGCTTCGCGCAACGCACTGGGATTACCGATGAGGGAGGGTTCTTCAATCCGGGGCGCCGCGAGGGACTCAAACTGGCCTTCTTGGAGGCGGCCGACCAAGTACCGCGGCCGATTCATTGGTACGTGCAGGCCGTCTCGAGTGCGATGGGCGTGTACGGGGCCTACAAGGGGGCGCGAGAGCTGTACCAGCTCGGGCGCATCTCGTGCCTGCCGCGGCTCCTGTGCGTGCAGGAAGACACGTGCAGTCCCATGGTGAAGGCATTTGCCGAGGGATCACCCGTGATCCGTCCGCACCACATCGTCCACGATCCCACCGGCATCGCCACGGCGATTCAGCGAGGCAACCCCACGAAGGCGTACCCTTGTATCGAAGGTCTCGTGCGGGAGAGCGGCGGGGACTTCGTTGCGGTGAGTGCAGCTGAGATTCGCATGGCGCGCTCGCTGCTCGAAACGCTCGAAGGAATCCTGCCGTGCCCTGCTGCGGCGGCCGCGCTGGCAGGCGTCATTCGGATGAGCCGTGCCGATGCCTTCGCACGGGACGAGACGGTCCTCGTGAACCTCACCGGGAAGGCGCGCGAACCCGTGATCGATACGGGCCAGACGATCTGGCTGAAGAAGATGCACGGCGACTGGGTTCCGGAAGATGGACGGGCTAGCCAGATGCATTGGTGGGCCGGGGCCATCGCCGTGGAGGCCTGATGGCGATCGCCGATCACGAGCGAGCCGCCGTGTTGCTGCAACGCGGTGGCGACGCGGCGGGTTTCGTACCGTTTGCAGGGGCGGATGTGAAGCCGTCGATCACGGCTCGCTTTCGCGAACAAGCGGAGCGCCATCCTGACCGCGTGGCAATCAGCACGGACGGCTCTGACACAACGTACGCTGAGTTGCAGCGACTGGCAGGTCGCATCGCCGCCGCGGCGCTGCGAAGCGGTCGCGGGAACGTTGCCATCCTCTGTCACCCTGGCGCCGAGGCGATCGCCGCCATGCTCGGAGTTCTGTACGCCGCGCGAGCCTACGTGCCGCTAGACCCATCATTCCCGGCGGCACGCCTGCAGCAGATTCTCGACGATGTGGAAGCAGATCTCATCATCACGGATGGGAAAACCGACGCGCAGATCCACGGGCTGCACCGGCGCAATGTCACGATACTCGTCATCGATGACGTCCGAAACCGGTCGGAATCCGCGACCGTCGACGTCGAGCCAGACACCTTGGCGTACGTCTTGTACACGTCGGGATCCACGGGCGGGCCGAAGGGCATCGCACAAACCCACCGCAACCTGCTGCACTTCATTCAGAGCTATACCAACAGCCTGCGCATCGGACCGCAGGACCGATTGTCGCTGCTGCCGCCGCTGAGTTTCAGCGCGTCCTTGATGGATATCTACGGCAGTTTGCTCAACGGGGCCGTGATGTGCCCGTACGACGTCGCCCGTCGAGGAAGCGATGGACTTGCGGATTGGATCGACGGGCAGCATGTCACGATTCTCCACGGCGTGCCGACCCTGTTTCGGCAACTGATGCTCGCGCTCCGCGACAATCGCCACTTCAACACCGTACGCGCGATAGATCTTGGCGGAGAGACAGTGCATGCGCGAGACGTGACACTATATCGCGCGCACTTTTCGCGCTCCTGCGTGTTGATCAACCACCTCGCCTGCAGTGAAGCGTCGGTCATTGCCCAGTATTACATCGATCATGAATGCGCGGTGGACTTGAGTGCCATTCCTGCGGGTCCGACGGCTTCCGGCATCACCGTTCGCATCACCGCCGGCGACGGCCAGCCGGTAGCCAATGGATCGATTGGAGAAATCGTCATCGAGAGTCGCCACCTCAGTCCCGGTTCTTGGAGAGAGGCGCTCGGCTCCTCGGGTGCACATCGGACCACGCTGCGTACCGGTGATCTGGGGTGCCTCGACGCAGAAGGAATGCTGGTTTACCTCGGCCGCGGCGGCTCGCACGTAAAGGTCCGCGGAAACCGGGTCGAGCCGGCGGAAGTCGAGCGCGTTCTCCTCGCCGTCGAGCGCGTCAAAGAAGCCGTGGTCGTCGATCGGCCTGTGCCCAGCGGCGACCGCGACGGGCGCATTTTGGTCGCTTACCTGACCTCGCGAGATGGGCAAGCTATCCCAGCCGAACACCTTCGCTCCGCACTGAGAGCGCAGCTGCCCGAGTTCATGGTTCCCTCCGCATTCGTCCACCTGCAGTCGATGCCATTGACCACGACGGGAAAGATTGACCGGCGCGCGCTGCCGTTACACACGGGCGAGCGGCCGACGCTTCGGCAACCGTTCGTCGAGCCGAACGATGAGATGCAGCGGCGCTTGGCCACCATTTGGGGCGAGTTCCTCGGACTCGATCGAGTCGGCATCGATGACGATTTCTTCGAGCTGGGTGGCGATTCGTTGATGGCGGTTCTACTCGTTCTCCGGATCGAGGCTGTGCTGGGCCGAGCGATTCCGCCCACGCGCCTGGCCGCCGCCCGTACGGTCCGCCGGCTTGCCGCCTGCGTGGCCGCGGGAAGCGATGCGGAAGGAGAATGGGTCTGTGTGCATCCCGGGGACGACCGGCCCCCGCTTCTGTGGTTGCCGGGCATCGATGGGACAGGATTCGGCTTTCAGCACCTCAGTGAAGCAGTAGACCCCCGCCGCACCGCTTTCGCATTCCCGTATCCAGGTATCTTCAGAGCGGAGGAGCCGCTCAGGCGTGTTGAAGCGTTCGCGGCGAGCGCGCTTTCGGCGCTGCAGTCCGTTCAGACCGGCCCTCCCTATTACCTGTGTGGGTATTCATTCGGCGGCTTCGTTGCCTATGAGATGGCGCGCCGACTGTGCGCCACGGGAAAAGAGGTAGCGTTCCTCGCCTTGTTGGACACGCCCGGTCCGAAACGCCGCCGGCCGCGCCCGCTTGCGCAGCGACTCGTGGTGCACGCGCAGCGCCTGCATGCAGCCAGTGACAAGCTTGGGTATCTCAGGCAACGAGCAGTGTCGGCGCGGCGCCGATACACGCGCCGCCACGGTCGCGACGACGGCGAGCGCCCCGACGGCGGGCCGACAGTCCCCGCGCTTGGCGCGGTGCAACGCGCATGCATTGCGGCGGCGCGCGCGTACCGTCCCGATCCTTATCCTGGGCGTCTTGTCGTCTTTCGCTCGCCCTCCCCAATTGACGACGCATTCTGGCAACCCCACCCGTATTTCGGATGGGACGAGGTCGCACTCGGTGGCGTCGAAGTCGTCGACATTTCGGTGCACCACGACGACATTCTCCGCGCCACACATGTGACTCCCCTGGCACAGAAGCTCCGCGAAGCGCTCGCCGCTCCGATGCGCGCGCAGCTCAGCCGCGCCGCGACGGCCCACTTAGCCAAAGGCGGGGAAAGTTGACGGCGCGCGTTCGGCGGGTCTTCGCCGATCACCCGCAGGCCCATCCACCGCGACATTAGCGATGCGTATTCGCCAACTTAGCGCCGTCGGCTCGAGAACGTGGGCCGCCGGGGTCGCTACGCACCCCGTGCCGGCCAATCCGTCGGTCGTTTTTTCTTGCACTCTCCAGCCGGGTTGGGGCATACAAGAAGCGGGGAACGAGCGGCTTAGGCCTGAGCCGCTCACAATTGAACAAAGGGGGGACATCATGAATTCAGCGGCCCGAGTTGTGATCGTTGGCGTCGCTACGCTGGTCGTCGCCGCTGTGGCGGGAGCGCAGAGCCAGGGACCGAACTTCGTCGTCAACTCCGCCAACATCCTCGACGACTCGAGCATCGGCACCGTCATGTGGAATGCGCCGGGGCAGGCGCAGACCAGCGACAACCAGTACGCCAACGTCAACCTCAACGCCGGCAACATCAGCCACTACCTGCGCGCGACCGGTTTCGGCTTCTCCATCCCTCCCGCCGCCGTCATCCTCGGGATCGAAGTCGGTATCGAGAAGGTCGCCGTCGGCGGCAACGCGTTCGACAACGCCGTGCGCGTCGTCAAGGCCGGCGTCATCGGCACCACCGACAAATCAGAAGTGCCCGCGTGGCCACTCTCCGACACCATCGTCACCTACGGCGCTCCCAACGATCTGTGGGGCAACACCTGGACACCGTCGGACATCAACGGCGGGGGGTTCGGCGCCGCCATCTCGGTGCACGACAGCGTGAGCGGAGTGCTGGCGCGGATCGATGCGTTCTCGATCACCGTCACCTACTCGCTGTGCGGCGACGGCATGACGGCCGGCGCCGAGCAGTGCGACGACGGCAATACCGTCAGCGGTGACTGCTGCTCGTCGACCTGCCAGTACGAGGCCAGCGGGAGTCCCTGCGCGCTCGACACCCAGCCGTGCACCACCGACGAGTGCAACGGTGCCGGCGTCTGCAGCCACGACGATGTCCCGCATCACGGCTGCAAAACCGCGCAGAAGGCCGTGTTCCTGGTGAAGGACAACGCCGACAATTCGAAGGACAAGCTGGTCTGGAAGTGGCTGAAGGGCGAAGAGACGACCATCCAGAACCTCGGCACGCCGACCGGCACGACCGCCTACACCCTCTGCGTCTATGCCGGCACCAGTGTCGCCGAAGTGGCGACGATTCCGGGTGGTTCGGGCTGGCAGCAGACCGGCACGACCGGCTTCAAATACAAGGAGCTGACCGGCAGTGCCGCCGGCATTCAGAAGGTCATCCTGAAGAGCGGCGCCGACGGCAAGGCCAAGGCCATCGTCAAGGGCAAGGGAGTCAACCTGCCCGATCCGACGCATCCGTTCGCGCTCGATGTCTGGGCGCAGCTGGTGAACAACACCAACGACATCTGCTACACGACCCAGTTTAAGCTGCCCAACGTCAAGAAGAACGACAACAGCCAGTTCAAGGCCAAGACACCGTAAGCAATTCTCCCTCTCTGCAGCTGAGGCGCGGCGGGGTCTTCATGAACCCCGTCGCGCCTCTTTTTTGCACCCTCGGCTGCTCATCGCGGGGCACGAAGCGGTGGTCCGTTACCGATCGGCCCTCGACTACACGGCCGTCACCGCTTCGGATAAAGGTCCCTACATGAAGCGAGACATCTTTACCGAGGAGCACGAGCTCTTCCGCGAGCAGTTCCGCCGCTTCGCGGAGAAGGAGGTCGCGCCCCGCGTCTCGCAGTGGAACGAGCGCGGCATGAGCGACCGCGAGACCTGGCGGCGCTGCGGCGCCGCCGGCTTCCTCGGCGCCAGCCAGCCGGTCGAGTACGGCGGCGCCGGCGGCGACTTCCTGTACGACGCCATCATCATGGAGGAGCTCGCCGCCCTGCGCGCCCACGCCCTGATGATCTCCCTGCATTCGGACATCTGCCTGCCGTACCTGCTCGCCTACGGCAGCGAGGCGCAGAAGCGCCGCTACGTCCCCGGGGCGATCGCGGGCGAGATCCTGCTCGCCATCGCCATGACCGAACCCGGCACCGGCTCCGATCTCGCCAACGTGCAGACCAAGGCGCGCCGCGACGGCGACCACTACGTCATCAACGGGGCCAAGACGTTCATCTCGAACGGTCAGATCGGCGACCTGTTCATCGTGGTCTGCAAGACCGACCCGGACGCCGTGCCGCCCCACACGGGCATCAGCCTGCTCCTGGTCGACGCCGGCACGCCGGGGTTCAGCAAGGGGCGCAAGCTCGACAAGCTCGGCCTGCGCGGCCAGGACACCAGCGAGCTCGCCTTCGACGACTGCCGCGTGCCGGTGAACAACCTGCTCGGCGCCGAAGGGCAGGGCTTCAAGATGTTGATGCAGGGGC
>Ga0335069_10009902_pt1 | contig 13546 bp, 13 predicted proteins | sample Lox_Sample_11_FD_206714 | JGI IMG/M metagenome (GOLD analysis project Ga0335069, IMG submission 206714) | Soil microbial communities from Loxahatchee National Wildlife Refuge, Florida, United States - Lox_Sample_1.1 | ecosystem: Environmental > Terrestrial > Soil > Wetlands | place: USA... | reverse complement strand
CAGTAATAGGCCTCCCGCCGGCGCGTGACGATGCTGTGGATCGACAGCGTGCCCTCGCTGCGGTACCAGAGCCAGAAGATCAGCGCGAGCACCACCGCCCACAGCAGCGTGGTACCGGCGTAGGGGATGCCGACGAACAGGTGCAGGCCGTCAGATACCCCGGTGCCGAAGATCGCGATCGCGTAGGCCAGGGACCAGTAGGCAGCCGCGACGTAGCGGCGGGTGCTGAACTGCCAGACCAGGGCGATGACCAGCAGGCCCGCTTCCACCACCGCACCGACTTGCCGGTTGCCGAGGGCCAGGTAGTCCGATACCGCCTCGCCGCCGCAGGTCGTGAGGAGCTTGGCGACCCAGAACAGAAAGATGATCTCCGGCACCTTCGCGGCGGCCGGCTCCGGGAAGAGCTGGGCGCGGCGGGTCCCCGAGCTCACCCGCCGCGTCCCGAGTCGAGCCCCGCGACCGTGCACCCCGGCTGGCCCAGGTCCACATCCGACCAGAGCAGCGGTACTGCGGGCAAGTCTCCTCCATCTTCAGACGGCGTGAGGCAACGCTATGCCGCGGCCCGCCTCGGGCGGGACATCCCGGAGGACGAATTAAGGGCCAGCCCGTCTCATCCTCAGGTCGGAGACGCAGCCTGCGCACCGGCTGCTACCAGCGACGATGCCCCCCATTCCGTGGCTGGTCCGAAGCGGTGCGGGTACGCTGCCGGTAAGTCACCACGAAGGACGCACATTGGGCACCATGACCAGGCTTCCTGCCCCGCCCCTGGCCCCCGGGTCGGCGTGGCCGCCAGAGCAGCCGCCCGACGAGATCACCCGCGGGCTGTTCGGCCAGGGGCGCCGGCTGATTCGCACCCATCCGCTGGCCAGCGACGCGCTCCTGGCCGCGGTGCTGCTGGGCCTGTGCTCGGCCTGGCTCTCCTGGTCAGCCTTTGCCAGCTACCGCGCCGCCATCGTGCAGACCGCGCTGATCGCGACGCTCATCTTCCGCCGCCGCCACCCGTCCGTGGTCTTCCTGACCGCTAGCGTCATCGCGTTCGCCCAGTGGCTGCTCGGCTTCCCGCTGCTCGGGGACGTGACGCTACTGGTCGCGCTGTACACGGTGGCGGCCCACGAGTCCCGGATCCGCGCCCTGTTCGCCACCGGGCTGCTCGAAGCCGGCGCGATCATGGCGGCGTTCAGGTGGCAGCTGGCCGGCACGGTGCCGCGCTCGCTGCTGTTCCTGTCGGCCATGGTCGTGGCCGCGCTGTTCGCCGGGCTGACGGTGGCCTCGGGCAGCAGGTACCTGGCCTGGATGGACGAGCGCGCCCGGCGGCTCGAGACCGAGCGGGACCAGCAGGCGGTGATCGCGGCGGCCGCCGAGCGGACCCGGATCGCCAGGGAACTGCACGACATCGTCTCGCACAGCCTGTCGGTAGTGATCACCCTGGCCGACGCCGCGGCCGTGGTCGGCCAGTCCGATCCCGCCCGCGGCGTCGAGGCGATGACCGAAACGTCCGAGGTCGCCCGCCATGCCCTGACCGACATGCGGGCCATGCTCGGCGTGCTGCGGACCGATGAGCCGTCCGCCGGGCTGGCCCCGCAGCCCGGCATCGACGACCTCGGCGCGCTCGTCGAGCGGATCCGGGCGACCGGGCTGCCGGTGGCCCTGTCCGTCGAGGGCGTCCCGTTCCCCCTCGGCGCCGCGGCCGAGCTGACCGCGTACCGCATCGTCCAGGAGGCGCTGACCAATACCCTGCGCCACACCACGGCCCGCCACGCGACGGTCACGATCGCCTACGACCAGCCCCGGCTCCGGGTGCGGATCGCCGACGACGGCACCGCGAAGGCGCCGGACGCGCGCCGCGGCCACGGCATCGAGGGCATGCGCGAACGGGCCGCGCTGCACGGCGGCACGCTGCGCGCCGGGCCCGACCCGGATGCCCCCGCCGGCTGGCTGGTCGAGGCCACGCTCGAAAGACCCCGATGAGCGTCTCCATCTTGCTGGCGGACGACCAGCCGCTGCTGCGCCGCGGCTTCCGGATGATCCTCGAGGCCGAGGACGACCTGACGGTGGTAGCCGAGGCAGGCAACGGGGAGGAAGCCGTCGAGCTCGCCGGGCGGCACCGGCCGGACGTGGCGCTGATGGACATCCGGATGCCGGGCACGGACGGCATCGAGGCGACCCAGCGGATCACGGCCGCCGGCCCGCTGCCCAAGGTGCTGGTCCTGACCACGTTCGACCTGGACGAGTATGCCTTCGGCGCGCTGCGGGCCGGCGCCAGCGGCTTCCTGCTCAAGGACGTGCGCCCCGGCGACCTGGTCGCGGCGATCAGGACGGTCGCGGCCGGGGACGCGGTCGTCTCTCCCCGGGTGACGCGCCGCCTGCTCGAGGAGTACGCCCAGGTCCTCCCGCTGGCCCCGGGCCAGCGGGAACAGCAGTTCCCGCAGCTTGCCACGCTGACCGAGCGCGAACGCGAGGTGCTGATCGCGGTGGCGCGGGGGTTGTCCAACACCGAGATCGCGGCCTCGCTGTTCGTCTCGGAGGCCACCGTGAAGTCCCACGTCGGGCGGATCTTGTCCAAGCTCGCCCTGCGCGACCGGGTCCAGGTGGTGGTGCTGGCTTACGAGGCCGGCCTCATCCAGCCCGGCGTGCGCTAGCGGCTCAGATCCCCGGCCCGGATTCCCGCCGTGTATCTAGTTCCGCCCACACGGCCTTGCCCGCGTCGGTCTCCCGCACCCCCCAGTTGCTGGCCAGCGCATCCACCAGGATGAACCCGAAACCTGACTCGTCGTACCCGTCCGGGGTGCGCGGTTGCGGCCAGTGCCGGTCCGTGTCCTGGACCTCGATCCGCAGCCAGGTTCGCCCGGCATGCAGGTCCACCATGATGACATCGGTGCCCCTGGCGTGCCGGACCGCGTTGGTGACCAGCTCAGAAACGAGCAGGGTGGCGGCCTCGTCCACGTGGCTCAGCTGCCATGCGGTCAGCACGGCGCGGGTCGCGTACCGGGACAGCCGTACCGAGTTGTTCATGGCCGGCAGCGTCATGCGCAGCTGCCGGGGGATGTCCATCCCGACCGGACATGCGTGAGCGCCGTAGAGTTCTCCGTTTTCAACTGTCATCACTTTCAACCCTCAACCCTCGTATCCGCCGGGTGCCCGGCACTACTCACGGCGGATGCGACAGCCGGCTTGTGGCCCGGCGGTCGCTGGCACGATCCCGGGCGCCGCCCGCGACGTGCGTCTTCCCCGTGTGCTCTGCGTCGTCTCAGAATCGGGCCTCAAGCTACGCCGAAACTGAAGAGAGCCTCATCGTTTACGCCAGATCTACTGATTAGTAGCTAAGTGCCGCCTGAATACAAGCTGATGGCCGCGGTTCCATCCGTATGGAAGGCCGTCATGAGGGCTGTTCAAGCGACATGGCTGGTACATCCACGCCTTATTCCGGCGGGTCTAGGAGACAGCGAAACGGCACGGCCTGATCAGGCCGTGCCGCTCGGTGTCCGAGGATCGTGGAGGCGGAGACGGGAATCGAACCCGTGTACAGGGCTTTGCAGGCCCTTGCCTAAGCCACTCGGCCACTCCGCCACAAGGGGCATGCCGCAAGGGCATACGGACCTTCCCGAGCGGACGACGGGATTCGAACCCGCGACCCTCACCTTGGCAAGGTGATGCTCTACCAACTGAGCCACGTCCGCAGCACACCCTTGGGGTGCGATCAGAACTGTAGCCGATCCTGCCGCTCGCGCAAACTCGGATCGCCCGTTACCTTTCGATGCCGGTCGAAAAATACCTGAGCTAGCGTCGAAGCATGACGGTACCGGCCGACAATCCTGATCCCCTGTCGTGGGACACCGATATCGCGGCGGCCGCGGCGCTGATCGCCGACTCAACCAGGGCCGCGATCCTGCGTGCGCTGCTGCCGGACCGCCCGCTGGCGGCCGGGGAACTGGCCCGGCTGGCCGGGGTGAGCGCGGCCACCGCCAGCTTCCACCTGGCCAAACTGCTCGAGGGCGGCATGATCACCGTCATCAGGCAGGGCAGGCACCGCTACTACCGGCTGGCCGGGCACGAGATCGCCGCGGCCTGCTCGAGGAGAAATCGGGCCGAACGGACCGTGGTAATACGTCCTCCCTTCGCTACGAAGTCACCGGGGCCGGAACGAAGGAACTCGGCTCGTTCGGCCTGAATCTCCTCCAGCTCCGCCGCTCACGACGCCACTTCGCCGGGAGCTGCATCGACTGGACCCAGCGCCGCAGGCACCTGAACGGCGCGCTGGCCGCGGCCATCACCAGCCGGCTGTTCGAGCTCGGCTGGATCGAGCGTGGCCAGGGGAAGGCAGCGCGCCGCCGCAGCGTGCGCGTCACCCCGGCCGGGATCGAGGGCCTGCCCAGTACATTCGGGGCCGACCTTCCCTAGGCTACGGATCATGCGTGATGTGGTGGTGGACGGAAGCGCGCTGACCGTAGACGACGTCGTCGCGGTGGCGCGCGGGCACGCCCGGGTCAGGCTGGGCGACGACGTGCCGGAGCGGATGGAAGCGAGCCGTGCCGTCGTGGTGGAGGCGCTGCGCGGCGGCGCGCCCGTGTACGGGGTGAATACCGGGTTCGGCGCGCTGGCCGACACGCCGGTGGGGGAGGCCGACCTGACCACCCTGCAGGGCGCGATCGTGCGCTCGCACGCGGCGGCCACCGGGGCGCCGCTGGACGACGAGACCGTCCGGGCGCTCCTCATGCTGCGGGCCCGGACGCTGGCGGCTGGGTACTCGGGTGTGCGCGCCGACCTGCCCGCCCGGCTGCTCGAGCTGCTGTCCCTCGACCTGCTGCCGGTCATCCCGGGCAAGGGCTCGGTGGGCGCCTCGGGTGACCTGGCCCAGCTCGCACACCTGGCCCAGCCGCTGATCGGGGAGGGGCGGCTGCGGTCGCCGGGTGATCCGCCGTCCGGGCGCCCGGCCGGCGAGGTGCTGCGTGAGCACGGGCTCGAGCCGCTGACGCTCGCCCCCAAGGAAGGTCTTTCGCTGGTCAACGGCACCGAACCCATGCAGGCCCTGCTGGCCTTCTCGGTGCACGACGCCGGGATGCTGGTGCAGGCGGCCGACGTGGCCTGCGCGCTCTCCATCGAGGCGCTGCTCGGCACCGACCGGCCGTATGACGAGCGGGTCCAGGTGATCAGGCCGCATCCGGGGCAGCTGGTCAGCGCGGCCAACCTGCGCGGGCTGCTGTCCGGGTCGCCGCTACTGGCCAGCCACCGGCACAGCAGGCATGCGGTCCAGGACGCGTACTGCCTGCGCTGCGCGCCGCAGGTGCACGGCGCGGTCAGGGATGTGCTCGCCTTCGCCCGCCAGATCATCACCACCGAGCTGGGCGCGGTGGTGGACAACCCGGTCATCGTGCCGGACGGCGAGGTCATGACCACGGGGAACTTCCACGGCGAGCCGCTCGCGTTCGCCGCCGACATGCTCGCCATGGCCCTGGCCGAGCTGGCTTCGATCAGCGAGCGGCGGGTGGACCGGATGCTCGACCCGGCGTTCTCCCGCGGCCTGCCGCCGTTCCTGGCCCCGGCGGCCGGCACCAACTCCGGCTTCATGCTGGCCCAGTACACCGCGGCCTCGCTGGTCAGCGAGAATAAGGTGCTCGCCCACCCGGCCAGCGTGGACACCATCCCGACCTCGGGCAAGCAAGAAGATCACGTGTCGATGGGCTGGACCGCGGTCCGTAAGCTGCGCGACGTGGTGAGCAACGTCCGTGCGTGCCTGGCGGTGGAGATCTGCTGCGCCGCCCAGGGCATCGACCTGCGCGCGGACGTGGCCGAGCCGAGCGTCCCGCTGAAGGCCGTGCACGCCCTGGTCCGGTCCGAGGTCCCGCGGATGGACATCGACCGCGAGGTGGCGGCCCAGCTCGCCGCGGTCAACGACATGATCCCGCGGATCTGCCAGACCGCGGCCGAAGCCGTCCCCGCCTTCCAGTAGCCCGTCGGCCTGCCGCTGGGCCGATTCGTCACGAAGAGTAACCCCGGCCCACCACAGGGAGCGGACCGCGGCCGCCCCGGCAGGCTGAGATGCTTTGTTACGCGTTGCGGAGTAGGTCGTTTAGCTCCGTCTCGATGTCGATGCAGCGGCTTTCCCGGCCAGCCGGGACGATTTGATAAGTCCGCTGCAGGAACGCCGACATGGCATCGGCCGGCGCCTCAAAGTGAGCCTGGCCGAATGGCGACGACAGCTCGATATTCAAGACCTTTCCCTGAGTTCCCCCGGGCTCCTCCGTGCCGATCAGGTCCAGCTCGCCGGTTTCCGCGACCGACACCGGGGAGGGCCACACCTGCACGTCTCCGTCGCCCTGCCGCGACTCGATCCCGGCGGCCAGCAGGTCCCTGGCGAAGATCCACTCGACCGGCTCGTCGGTGCCGACATGGAACGCCATGCGCACGGCGTAGGGGTCGCTGCCGCTGTAGGACATACTGGCCACAAGGGGGACAATCGTTTGCCGCGGAACAACGAGCTTAAGACCGAGCTCGGCCGAGATCGTGGTGCTGCTGCTTCGGTTCATCGCCTACCACCCCTACCTAGCCGGGACCCGGGCAGCCCGGGTTCTGCCAATCTGACGCGGTCGGCGGGCAACCATGACGCGTACGGATAGTGGAGCTTTCACAATCCGTAACCGTTCCGTTTTGCGCCTTTCGTTCCCAGCCGAAGATGAGGCCCTCATCATTGCCTTGACCTGGACAAATGCTGTGGGCTCAGGGCGATGACGTTGATGCAGTTTAGTGTTCCGGCAGCTGGATTGCATAGACTGTGATGCTCATCTCATGCATTTATCTACGAGGCGTCTCATTAACAGTACTGAGCGTAATTAAAGTCCTTCCGAAGCACACGTTTGCCGGATTTGACCATTACGCAGAGTGACAAACACTCCCGCGATACGCGCCCGCCGTGCCTGACGTGCGACGCGATGCGAGGATGCGCTACCCTATGGAAGCGCCGGGACGGTCAGTGAGCCCGGCGGCGGGCGATTGGCTCAGCGGGAGAGCGCCTCGTTCACACCGAGGAGGTCACTGGTTCGATCCCAGTATCGCCCACCAGGTCAGCGGCTATGTCGATCTTCGTCAGGATCACTGTGGGAGCCATTCCTGTAGCCAATTGGTCAGCCGCCCGGTACGCTCCCGGCCATGACCGGCAGGCGTGGCTAGGGCGAAGACAGCATCTACTTCGATCACTCGGGGGAGTGCCGCGACCCTGAGACCCACCGGCATTGCCCAGGCCGCTGGCGTGGCGTGGTTAGCCTTAAGCCCGGGCCTGACGGGCGGCGGCGACGCAAGAAAGTCTCTGGCAAGAACAAAACCGAAGTCCGGGCCAAGCTCGCGGAGTTGCACGACGAGCTGAATGACGGAGTAGTCTCCCACGCTGCCTACACCGTGGCCCAGGCAATCAACGACTGGCTGGCCGACGGCCTGGCCGGCCGGGCACCAAAGACAGTCAGCACCCAGCGGGAAGTCCTGGAGCCGCTCATCGGCGTCATCGGGGCAGTGCCGCTGCGCGAGCTCACGACGGCTGCCGTCCGGTCGGCGCTAAAAGATCTGGCGGCTACCCGCGCCACGCGCACGGTGGCCATGGCGCACGCCGGGCTAACCCGGGCCATCAGGCACGCCGAGGCCAACGACAAGGTGCGCCGCAACGTCGCCACTCTCGTGGACACACCGGTCGGCCAGGAAGGCCGCCCGTCCAAGTCACTCACCTTCGGGCAGGCCGTTACCCTGATCCAGGCGGCCCGGTCGTCCGGCTTGTACGCCTACGTTGTCTTGAGCCTCCTGGTAGGCGTCCGGACCGAAGAGGCGCGGGCGCTGCGGTGGGATCACGTCGACCTGGAGGGCGATCCGGATGCCGAGCCGCCGGTACCTCCCCATGTCGACGTCTGGCGCTCGGTACGTGCCCACGGAGACACCAGGACGAGAAAGTCCCGGCGCTCGCTGGGACTGCCCAGGATGGCGGTGGAAGCGCTCGGCGAGCAGCTTCAGCGGCAGGCAGCCGCGCACCTGCGGGCGGGTGTCCTGTGGCAGGACAACGGGCTTGTCTTCACGACAGCACTCGGGACACAGCTCGATGCGGCGGATGTGCGCCGGTCGCTCCGGACGATCTGCAGGAAAGCAGGCCTCGCCGAGGAGTGGACGCCCCGCGAGCTGCGCCACACCGTCTGACCGCGTCATCACGCAGGCGGTGACATGCTTGTGGCCCGCCAGGTACTATCAGGCGGCCGCGGTCGGGCCCCCCGCGTTGCACTCGCACGCCCGCTTCCAGGTCACCGAGATCGTGGGCGTGCGGCCGGATGCCCCGGCAGGCCGCGGCGGAGATCTCCCCGACCCCGTCCCTTGCGAGGGTGGCTCGCCGACCGTCGGCGGCGATCAGTGCCCGCCCGTGGGCCGCCATCGCTGCCGCCCGAGCAGCGCCGGTATCTTCGGCAAATTGCTCGAGTTCACCCGTCCAGGTCCGGATGTGGCCGGCATGCACGCGGTAACGGTTCACCAGCAGGAAGTCGCACGACCGGGCGGCCGGGCAGGCATCCCGGTCACTCAGACAACGCCAGCCCTGTTCGACGCCTGTGCCTCAAGCGGGCGGTAGGTGGTGGTCAGGCGGCGTGGTGCAAGGCGAACCCTGGCTCATGCGGGGCACGCGAGGAGACGTGACGGAGCTAGCCACGTCCCATGGCGCTAGGATCACGCCATGCCACGTACGGACAGGGGGTCGCGGGTGATCGCTGCGCCGCCCGGGCGCGTCTGGGCCGCTCTGGTTGATCCCGGGGCGCTCATGGCATGGCTCCCTCCTGGCGGGATGACCGGCATGTTCGAGCGGTTCGATGCCCGGCCGGGCGGGTCGTACCGGATGGTGCTGTTCCGGACGGCATTTCCGCGGAGGACCACGCCGCGGGGCTCGCCTCGTCCCTGACGAACCTCGCCGCCTACGTGGAGCAGTAGCCCCCGCTCCGGCCCGCCGTTCGGACGGATCGGTGGTCGGCTGGCATAGCCGTCCGCTGCGCACCCGAACGGTTGATACGTGCGCGAGGAAGAGCTTTCGCGCCGGGGGTCGACCTGTACTGGGAGCTTATGAGCTCTAGTGCTGCTAGGCCTTTTGGATGCGGGCGGCCGTTTCTCGCCGCAAGACCCGCCGTACGGGATGCTGGCCGACGGGGCGGCGGGCGGTACCGGGATGATCCGGCCAGGTCCTCCGGCACCGTGACGGCCGGGCGGCCGACGGCGAGTCGCGCGTGAGTGGTCAGCTGATCCAGGTCACCGCTGCGGAGAATCGCCGTGAGCGGCATGTCTGCTCCGGCTTGTGCAACGCCAGACTCAAACGCCAGCTCAGGCGCACAGGGCTGGGGTGAGGCTCCCGCTGTCCAGCCGCCCGCCGCGGCGGCCGGGCCGCCGGGGACGGCCCGCAGTCACGGACGCGGCAATTCCGAATTTACCGGGCCCGGCTCGCCGTACCTCGATCGCGATGCCGCACGCGCCTACCTCACCCAGATCATCAAGGATGACGACCTGGTTTCGCCTTCCTGGCGCGCCGCCTCTCCCGTTGGGAGTAGCGATCCGGCGCGTCTAGCCAGCCGGGGGATGTGGTCGCGGCGCGCTCTGCGCCAGGCTGGCTCTTTAGATCGCGACAAGATTCAAGCGACGATCGAAGGACACCCGCTATGCCCAAGCTGTTTAAGCACAAAGACACCGAGGACACCGGCACTCAGACCACCCAGGCTCAGGGCACGGGCGGTCAAGGCACCGACGCCCAGGCCACGGAAGACCAGAGCCGCGGGGAGCAGGCGAGGCCCTACCTGGAGAACGCGTCTTATCCGGCCCGCCGCGAGCACCTGGCGGCATCGGCCCAGCAGCAGGGCGCCGACCAGGACGTAGTCGACCTGATCGTCCTGATCCCGGACGAGGAGTACGCCGATGTCGACACGGTGATCGTCCAGATCGAGCTAGTCGACGCAAACGCGTAAGCCGGAGCCCGCCCTCGGCCCGGGTCACCGCGGCCCGGACCGGGGCGCTCCTCGTCTCAGGCCGAACGTTCCGGGATGAGCCCGCTGTATTCCGCGGGCAGCTCGGCGATCATGTCGAACCACTCCTCGGCGTCAACCGCCTCGGCCAGTGTCGCGAACACCGCGCGGACATGCTTGAATATCACGTCTACCAGCCCGGCCTCGTCCACGTCCGCGCTTTCCCGTCCGGCCACCCGGCGCAGGAACTCCGCCAGCGGCATCCGCCGCGCGGCCGGGCCCGACGAGGCGATGCCGCGCCGCAACGGCGGGTGCAGCAGCGGGTCGAGCCGGGCGATTAGGTCCTCGACCTCGCCCGCGGCGATCCTCTCCGCCAGCGTCTCCAGCACCGCCTCGGTGACCCGGCGGGCTCTGTCCTCACCCGGCGCCTGGTCCGGGCCGAGGTGCTGCCCGACCCGCCGCCAGAACTCGTCCGCCGGCATGATGTCCCAGAACCGCTGCTGCGCCTCGGCCACCAGCGGCTCGAAGGTCCGCGGCAGGCTGGCCGCCAGGTGCGCCACCGCGTCGGCGTCCAGCGCGCGGCCGAGCGAGGCGAACACCGCCCGCGCGTGCCGCAGTGCCGTCTCGATATCCGTGCCCTCGCGCTTGGCCACCCGTTCGAGGAACTCGTCGATGCCGAACCCCTCCGCATCCGCCTCGGTGTACACCCACGGCTTCAGCTCGGCAGGAAGTTCGGTGAGGATGTGCCGCGCCTCACCGCGGGGCAGGCGCTCAGCCAGCGTCTGCAGCACCGCCTGGGCCGCGCGCTCCGCGACGTCGGGCGGCAGGTCGACGGCCTCCCGCCCGATGGCCTCGATGATCTCCTCGTACTCCATTCCCGCAGCCTTCGGCCGGCCCCGGCCCGGCCGTATCCCCCATCCAGGTAGAAAGGCAGAACTCCATGACCACCAGCTTGAACAAGCACTCCTACGAGTTCGCGCAAGACCAGATCAAGCAGGGCCACGTAGTGCTCGACCAGAGGGACGACTGGAGCGAGCACCAGCCGTCAACCCAAGCGGAGAACGACTTCATCGAGGCCCACGGCTGGGACGAATACGCCAACTGGCACCTCGGCGTGGACGACGAGGCGTCCGAGCACACCAAGGCCAGGTACAAGTTCCCGTATGGCGACTTTGAGCGGGTCCACCGCTGCGGCCTGATCGCGGCCGAGGTCCGGGCCGCGCGGCAGAAGTACCTCGATATCGAGGACGCCGCCATCCGCCTCCGGGAGATGATGGACAAGCAGGACCGCTGACCGCCGTACCCTGCCGCCCCGCCGACCCAGCTTCCCTGGATCTTTGGTACCGAACGGACCGGGTTGACGCCTCCGTCACGTGGTGGCTGTGAACCCCGTCGATGACGACGGCTCGCAGCAGCGGGCGCGACTCAGATGTGTGATGTGGTCACGCCTCCCGGGGCGCAGTCTGGAGCCGATGCCCGAACGCGCGTGGAAGGGATGAGCCGACCATGCGGATGCGGGCGCTCTGGCATGTCCTAGTCGGGCCGCCAGTGCGGGCACGGGACGTCTCCCGCGAGCAGATTACCCCGGTGGGAGGGCTGTCCGCGCTGTCCCTGGATGCCCGTCGCCCGGCCCATCGTGGCCTTCGTCGACAGACTGCGCCGCCGCTTAAGGACAGGGCGGTAATCCTTACCGGCGCCGTGTCGACCTACGCGCAGAAGTTCGCGGCGGTCCGTGCCGCCTCGCGGGTGTACGGCGTGAAGGCCGTCGCCGATGGGCTGATAGTCAAGCCCACCGGGGAGCCGCGCGACGACTCTGACATCACCCGGGCGACCGCCCACATCCTGGACAACAACACTCAGATTCCCGAGGGCAAGGTACATGCGCAGGTGCGAGCCGGCTGGGTAACGCTCAACGGGGAGGTGGAGTGGCAGTACCAGCGGCGATGTTGGGATGGGCATTGTTAGGGGATGGACAAGCGTCTTCGCTTCATTGCGGACCTCATCGAACCGCTGCGGGTAGCGCCAGGGAGCACGGTCAAGCTGAGCCGGGACCACGATCCGGGCTACACCGGCCAGGTGAGGCGGCCGCAGGCCACCGCACTGCTCGCCGATGGTGTAAGGCTTCTCGCCAAGTACCAGGACCGGCTCGCCGCCCAGGACACCTTCGGCGTGCTGCTGGTCCTCCAGGGACTGGACGCCTCAGGCAAGGACAGCACCATCAAGCACGTGATGAGCTGTGTCAACCCGCAGGCGGTCGCCGTCCGTGCCTTCAAGCAGCCTTCCGCCGAAGAACTGAACCACGACTTCCTCTGGCGTTACCAATGCGCCCTGCCCGGGCGGGGCAGGATCGGCATCTTCAACCGGTCCCACTACGAGGAGGTGCTCGTCGTCCGGGTGCATCAGGACCTGCTCGCCGCGCAGCGACTGCCCGCGGCGGCGACGCAAGGCGACGTCTGGGACCGCCGGTACCGGGAGATCAACGACTGGGAGCGCTACCTGGTCGACAACGGCATCCATGTCGTCAAGATCATGCTCAACATGTCAAAGAGAAAGCAGGCCAAACGGTTCATCAAGCGCATCGACCACCCGGCAAAGAACTGGAAGTTCTCGCCCAGCGACGTCAGGGAGCGACGCTACTGGGACGACTACCAGCGCGCCTTCGACAGCATGCTCACACATACCAGTACGCAATGGGCACCGTGGTACGTCGTGCCGGCCGACCATAGGTGGTTCAGCCACCTGGCCACCGCCGGGGTCCTCGTGACAGCGCTCAACGCCATCAACCCGAGGTACCCGGCCGCTGACCCCGCGGAGAGGGATCGCATGGCGCAGGTCAGGGCCGAGCTTGTAGCAGAACTGGCTGCTGCGCAACCCGGCTGAGTGCTCCCCGCAGGCATCCTGAGATCCTTGCTCCGCATGGCTGGGTTAGAGTCCGGGTAGCGGGCCGACGCCAGGGAGCCCGGGCTCAGGCACTACGGGCGGAACGATCCCCGGCGGGGGATCTCTGGCTTTCGCCGGCTGGCAAGGGTCGCTTCGATTGCCCCGGCGACCGCGGGTATCCCGGAGCTGTCATCGGTCCTCCATCTGCCGCATCGTCTTCAGCGACTGAACACTCCTGCCCGCCGGCGGCGCCGCAACTCCCGGCGTTCCCCGGCGACCAGGCCGCCCCACACCCCGTACACGCCGATGCCGAACGAGTGCCGGAGCGAAAGCTCCAGGCACTCCGCCCGCACCGGACACTCGGCGCAGATCGCGATGGCCCGGGCGGCCTGTTCCCGCGCCCGCCCCACGTCCGCGGTGAGCGGGAACCACTCGTCCGGGTCGAGGCAGGAAGTGGCGCACCGCGCCTGCCGGTACACCCGGACGACCAGCTCATGATCGTTCAGCTGGCCTGACCGGCACTGCACCGGGCGAGGCGAAACGGTCGTCACCACCGGCTGCACCTCCTCGCGCTCGTCTCCGCTCCAGCCTCACCGGCACGCCACCCGGCCGCATCCCCCGACCGGACGGTTGACCAGGCTCGTTATCCCAGCGGCAGAACTATCCAGGTGAGGGATGCGGCCACGGCCGGCTTTCTCCAGTGTCAG
>Ga0335069_10009901_pt1 | contig 13546 bp, 13 predicted proteins | sample Lox_Sample_11_FD_206714 | JGI IMG/M metagenome (GOLD analysis project Ga0335069, IMG submission 206714) | Soil microbial communities from Loxahatchee National Wildlife Refuge, Florida, United States - Lox_Sample_1.1 | ecosystem: Environmental > Terrestrial > Soil > Wetlands | place: USA... | reverse complement strand
AGGCGCGTGAGGTCGAATTCGTTGTCGGAGTAATAGCTGCCGACCTTGCGCGCCGCGTCCGGCGTGAGGATCCGGTAGGTGCCGACGACTTTGCCGGATTGTTCATCGCGCACGATCAGGTGCTGGCAATGGGGATCGTAGATGTCGGCGTCGATGCCCGGGGCGCGTGCGGGAATCCTGGCTCCCATTTCCTCGGCGAAGACTTTGAAGCGCAGGCGTTGCGCTTCTTCGATCTCGCCGTCGGTGCGCGCGAAGCCCACCGAATAGTGTTGATGCCGGCTCTGTTGGTACAGCCATTCCTGGGCATGCAGCATGCCTTTCTCCTTTGTCGTCTAGGAAACCGCGGCCATTCTTGGCTTCGCGGTTTGCATTGGTATTTCGGTGAGGTGAAGCGCTGGTGACGCGAGGTGCACCAGTTCGATGCGACCGTCGAAGTGTTCGATGGCGGCCGAACAGCTGTCGACCCAGTCGCCGCAGTTGACGTAGGTGACGGCGCCGGCCTCGCGCAGCGAGGCACTGTGGATGTGGCCGCAGATGACGCCGTCGAGCCCGCGCTCGCGCACGGCACGGATCACCGAGTCCTCGAAGTCGAAGATGAAGCTGACCGCCGTTTTCACCTTGCGCTTGGCGTATCCGGCCAGGGACCAGTAGCCGGGAATCCTGAGACGCCGGCGCAACCACGAGAGCCAGCCGTTGATGCGCACCAGCGTGTTGTAGGCGATGTCGCCGAGCAGGGCGACCCAGCGATGGTGACGCGTCACCTGGTCGAACTCGTCGCCGTGGATCAGCAGATAGCGCCGGCCGTCCGCCCCCGTATGCACATATTGATTCGCGACACTGATGCCGCCGAACTGCATGCCGTCGTGTTCGCGCAGGGCCTCGTCGTGATTCCCGGGCACCAGGACCACCTTCTCGCCATGGCGCGCACGGCGGAGGATCTTCTGGATCACTGTGTTCTGGGCCGGCGACCAGTAGATGCCGCGCCGCATCGCCCAGAAGTCCACGATGTCGCCGAGCAAGTAGAGATATTCGGCTTCGTGGCTCTTGAGGAATTCCAGCAGTCGCTCGGCCTGACAGCCGCGGGTGCCGAGATGGATGTCGGATAGGAAGATGGCGCGCACCTTGTACGGGGTTTCGCTCATCTGACAGTCCGATTGACACCATCCATGCAGTTATGGTGGCACGTGATTGTGAAGCCATTGTTTGCGCCATGTTGCCGGATTGTTGCCGGTTCGCCGTGAGTTCGGGCGGGCCGCCGATCCGTCATTACGTCTCGCCGAGCCCTTCCTTGGCTTGGGTGGTGCAAACGTTGTCGCGCCGGTGGTCGGGGCCGTGCTTGCGACGTTCGACGAAGATGAAGCTTCCGGCAACCTTCTTGGCCTGCTTCTTCGCGTCCCCAACCGCGGCAGCAACTTCATGGTGGGTGGACACCGTTCCGGGCTCTATGACCACGCATCCCATGGACAGGGATGGGAGTGCGTGAAACACCGGGTGGCCCTTGCGGTCCTCCCCGCCGTATCCGCCGGCCTCGATGTGCGCGCGGTCGAGGAGACCGGGCAAGCGCTCGTCAAAACCTCGCATGATCAGGGACAGGCGTTCAGCCCAGTCATGGCTTTGCAGGAGCAGCATGAAGTCGTCGCCGCCGATGTGGCCCACGAAGTCGATCCGCGAGTCGCACGCTTCCACGAGGAGGTTCCCGAGCATCTGGATGAGATCGTCCCCCCGCCGGTACCCATAGGTGTCGTTGTATGGCTTGAAGTTGTCCAGATCGCAATAGCAGGCCACAAAAGCGGCTTCCATGGCCAGCAGGCGCTCCAAGTGCTCGTGAATCGGCACGTTGCCCGGCAACTGGGTCAATGGATTCGCATAGCGCGCCGCCCGGATCTGAAGGTCCGTTATCCGAGCCATCAGGGCGTGACTGCTGCCGATTCCCAGATACCGTCCTTTGCTGGTTACCACAAAGCCATCGAACATGTGGTGGTGCGCCGACTGGCTGAGCTTCTGGCTGACGTCCTGAATGCTGGTGGCCTCATCGACCACCAGGGGCATGTCGTCCATGAACAACGTGCATGACCTGCGTCCGAACAACTCGCGCCGAAACGGGCGCGCGAAGCGATCGACCAAGGAATACCGGTTGACCATGCCAATCGGGCGCCATTCGCCGTCGACCACGGGCAGTGCAATCAAGTCCGGATTCTGTTCGAAGCGCGAGAAGACGACGTCATTGTCGCACTCCGGGTGCAAGGGGGTGACCGTGGTGAGAAGCTCCTTGACAGTCGCGGATCCGATGCGGGGGTTCGCGATGCGCGGGAAGACCACGACGCTGCAGCGCTGAATCAGCTTGAGTATCGACTCGGGCGGCTGCAGGGGGGGAGCCGGATCAGGCCGGGCCACGAGGAAGCCCTGGCCATACGCGATGCCCAGATCCCTGACCGCCGCGAGTTCCCGCTCGGTCTCGATGCCTTCGGCGACCAGATGAACATCGTTGGACTCGGCAATTTCATGCATCGCGCGGACCAGCTGGAACTTCAGGTTGTCATTGGCGATGCCGGAAATGAAGTGGCGATCGATTTTCACGAAATCGGGACGCACCTCGGACCAGATGCGCAAATTCGAAAAGCCCTCGCCGAGGTCGTCTACGGCGATCCGATATCCTTGCCGACGGTAGATGTCCAGCACTTCACGCAGGGTGCGAAAGTCGTTGACGTACTGGTTCTCGGTCAGTTCAATGACGATGTTCCGAATCGGGAGCCCAAGGTGCCCGAGGAGATCCGCGGTCTTCGCACCCGAGAAGCCCGGATCGGCGAGGCCGGTGATCGACGCGTTCAGAAACAGGAGGCCAGGCAGCTTCCGCTGAGCGAACTGAGTGGCTACAACTTCACGGCACAACGCCTCGAATGGCATGGCAAGTCCGGCGGCATTCGCCAACGAAAACAACTGCGCGGGACTATGTAGGGGGGAGTCTGCCGGACCACGCACAAGGCCTTCAAAGCCCAGGAACTGGCGCCCGCGAAAATCAATGATGGGTTGAAACGCGACGTTCAGCCGGCGGGAATCGTGCAACTCGCGAAACGCGCCGATGGCTTCGGCGCCAGGGATACTGCCCGGGTCGCGCTCCTGCGGCGCCGGAACGCGCGTGCTGTCGCGCAGGCGCTGAAGTGCGGAAAGGTTTTGCATGGGGACATCCGGACGTGGGGTCGACGAGGCACTTTATGGCGACCAAATTACGGGGCCGTTACGGGGACGTTTGTCCGCCACCGGCCCACCATCGGGCAATGAGACGGGCTACCCAGTCGCCATCATCCAGTGGCAGGTCGTGGCCGGCTGTTGGATGTTCCGCGTAATCGGCCGTCCAGGCTTTAGCCAAACGCCTGGAGCAAAGCGGATGCACAAGGATGTCGCCCGTCGAGGCCAGTACCAGCATGCGGGCGGCGGGCCTCGCCATCCCCGGACCATAGCGGAGTGCGGCCAAAATCTGCCGCATTGCATTGGCTATTGACACCGGGCGGGCTCGGCGGATCTCGGTCCAGATCCTGACGACATCGGCACTCCTGGCCGGACGCGAACTTGTCAGGCTGAGGACAATAGCTTCCCGCGCCGAATCGGTGCGGGCAAGCAAGATCCGAAGCAGGGTCGCGCACGTCCGAGGACGCAGGCGTTGCCACGGCGGGCAGAAGGATCGCGCACTTGTGTTAATCAGCACGAGTGCCGCCACTTCATCCGGAAAGGCCCCGGCCCATGCCACCGCCACCATGCCACCGAGGGACAAGCCGACGATGTTGAAAGGCGGTTGCAACCGGCGCGACGCGGCTTGGCTGCGACAAAAGCTCGCTATGTCTTCGACGCGCGCCGGACTGCGCATTCGCCAATGCTGCCCGGAGCCCGGGAGGTCCAGGGTGACGACATCCGTGTCGCATGCGGCGAGCGCTGATCCAAGCCGTTCCGGAAAGTCGCCCCAGTGGCCCTGCTCCCGCGTGAGGCCGCGCAGCAAGATCCACGTCGTCATGGCTTGCCGCCTGCGTACCAGAGTTCCATCGCAGCCGTGCATTGCGCCGAGTGTTCGGAATCGACCGGCAACCAGCGCTTGTAGCTTCGCGCCGCGCGCGTAAGGAACTCCAGCCAGGAGAGATGCCGACGCAATACCCGCTCCTGGCGGTGCCGGATTAGCGGATTGAAGATGCCGTGCCTGGAGAAGAGCTGTCGGGGATTCTTCTTCACCCAGAGCCACGATCCCAATTCCAGAGTCAAGGGTAGGAAGACGCCGAGGCCTCTGGCCACGGACTTCTCGTACAGGTAGTCCCACAGGTCGCCGTGCGCAAGATAGTGCCGGCTTTGCGGCTCGAACGTGTAGTCGTGGTGGACGTAGGACTGATCGAAGATCTGCTTGATGGCGTGCATTTCGGCGAGATGCGGGATCGGTGCAGCCGTGCGGGCGTAGGGGAACCAGATACGATCCTTCATGCCGAATCCGGAGTGGCAGTCCAAGGCCAGCGCAAACGGGCGGCTCAGCAGTTCCCGTTCGACGATGTCGCATACGGCCAGGCTTTCTGTTTCCATCGGCTGGCCTGCGTAGCCGCGAAACCACGGCAGGGAGGGCGTCAGGCGTTGGCCGCCGACCAGGAATGGAACTGGCTCCGTAGCGTCCAGGGGCGCATTGCGCATCAGGTCGACGCCGCGGGGATTGGCGCGGGTCCCGCGCTCCAGGCCGCCTGGATTGACGATCGGCATGAAGATCAAGCGGAGCGACTCGAGTTTGCGGCTAAGGTCGTCATCCCATCGCAGGCTGCGGATGACGCTACGCAAGTAAGCGATGACCACCTCCGCGCCAATGCGTTCGAGTCCGTGAATCCCGCCGAAGAATCCTACGCCGGGTACGTCCGTTCCGGACCTTCCGATCGCGATCGAGTATATGGGCAGACGCCCCTCACGAGATTCGACCTCGGAAGCGACCGTGACTTCGATCAGGCTGCCTGCCTCGCGAATGACCTGTTCCAGCTCGGCTAACTCGGATGGTTTGGGCACGTCGTCGCTGTGGCTGTCGAATGCCTCAGGATACTGCAGACGTGCCGCCAAGGTAAGCGCCGGTGCAGGTGGCCTCCACGGCCAGCAAGGTTCGTTCATTCCACTGCAACATTTGCCGCCTAAGCTCAGCGCGGCGTATTGCCCGGTTGTGTCGTCAGGAGCAACACCTCAGTGTCGGAGAGCATCGTGAAAGCACTTGCCGCTAGGCGCTTCTTGTTCATTGGCATCGCGGCGGCCTTGGGTGCCGCGGAGATGTTCGCCCTTCTTCGCGCCAGGCTGCGCGACGGTGGGCGCATTCAGGGCGCTCGAACATAGTCGCGAGGCGGGGCGTTCAGAAGAGGTTGAGGGCGACCTGCGCCAGCAGGGCTCCGATCAGCGAGCCAGCCAAAACGTCGCTCGGGTAGTGCAGTCCCAGTATGGGCCGCGACAGGCCGACCGCGACGGCAAACGGTATGAGTACCGGGCCCAGGCTTGGAAATCCGGCTACACAGACCATCGCGAGAGACGTGGCATGGAGCGTGTGACCCGATGGAAAGCTAAAGCGGTCCAGGGCGGGGGCTGCGGCGGATATTGCGGCGTAGACCTCGCACGGTCGTGGCCGGCCCGTGCGCTGCTTGAGCCACTTGTAAACCACGAGTCCCGAGACGCCGCACACCAGCATTCGGGCCACTGTGATCCATGCGCCGGGCCCAAAGAGCAGTGGCAGGGCCGCCATGAGGGAGTACCAGAAGAGGCCGTCGCCCAGGCGGCTGATTGCTCGAAATGTGTTGCGACACGGATTCATGTGGCTCAACCGATTCATGCGCAGGCACAGCGCCAGATCGACTTCGCTAATCCGATGCCAGGACAAGACCTCTTTCACGATCCTTCCTCCCGCGGTGCGTGGCTGCTACCTCTGCAAGTACAAGGGCGAAACGTTCCTGGATTCGGCTCCATTCCATGTGCGCCACGGACGCCGAGGCCGTCGCGCGAATGCGCGCGAGTTCGTCGCCATCCATGGCCAATCGGGAAGCTGCGGCGATGAATGCGTCGTCGTTTCCCGGGGGGGCAGTGATCCCGTTCCGGCCTGGCTCGATCAAGTCTGCCGCGGCGGCACAATCGAACGCGATGACGCCCAGGCCGCTGGCCAGCGCCTCAGGCACGACGTTGCCGAATGTTTCCGTCAGGCTCGGAAACAAGAACAAATCGGCCGACGCGTAATGTGCGGCCAAATCTTCGCCGCGTCGCAATCCGGCGTATATGTGGTTAGGGTGCCGGCGCCGCAGCGAATCCAGTAGGGGGCCATCGCCGACGAACAGGAGCCGCGCATCGGGGCGCTGCGCAACGATTGCCGCGAACGTGCGGGTGACGAGCCCGAGGTTCTTCTCCGCCGCGATGCGGCCGACATAGGCGACGACAAGATCTTCCGGGCCGACACCCCAGGAATCGCGCAAGTCTGCAGAACGCTGCGCCGGATTGAACACGTGCGTATCGACGCCACGCGCCAGGATGTCTACATTGCGGTAGCCGTCGGCCCGCAACTCGCGCGCGAGCCGGGCCGTGGGCGCCAGGGTCAGATCGGTTCGATTGTGGAAGCGCCGCAAGTGCCCGCCGACCAGGCTCTTCAGCCACCCCAGGCGATAGTGCCGGCTGTAGGCGCGGAAGTTGGTGTGAAAGCCAGAGGAGACCGGCAGGTGCAGTGATCGCGCGGCACCGACCGCCGCGGCACCGAGGGGCCCTTCGGTCGCGACGTGCACGACATCAGGAGGATCGCGGAGCCACTGCCGGCGCAGACTGCGATGTGCGGGAAGGCCGAAACGCAGGCCAGGATAGCCCGGGATCGGCAGGCCGGGGATCAGCAGTTCACCTTGGCCGGGGTCGTCGAGCCTGCCCTGCCGAGGTCTGATCACCTGGACCCGGAGATCTCGCTGACGCAATCCGTCGACCAGACGCGCCACCGTCAACGCAACGCCATTGACCTCCGGTGGATAGGTTTCGGTGACCAGGGCCACATGCAGCGGGAGGTCTGCGCGCTCGTGCATGCGGCGATGATGCGCGTCGGCTGCGACGCGACGATGTCGGCCGCGTTACGGAAAAATGTCAGCCGATTAGGACCAGTGCCCAGGTGGCGATCACGTTCATGAGAGCAATCAGCACCGCTGCGCTGCCGATGTCCTTGGCGCGCTTCGACAGCCGATGCTTCTCGAGGGAGATGCGATCGATGGCGGCTTCGATTGCGGAATTGACGAGCTCCACGATCAGTACCAGCAGCACGCTTGCTACCATGAGAGCATGACCGACTCCGTTCGCCGGCAGATAGAAGGAGAGCGGGATCAGCAGTGCCGCCAGCAGCGCCTCCTGGCGGAAAGCGTCCTCGTGACGATAGGCGGCCTTGAGGCCGGCGAACGAATAGAACATCGCGTTCCAGATCCGGGTCAATCCGGTCTTGCCCTTGAACGGGCTTTCGCGGCTCGGCTGCAGTTCCTGATCCGTCATCGTGTCGATGGTACCAGCGATCGATACAAGGCTCCTAATTGCCGTGCCCGTTCCGGCGCCGACCATTCGGCGGCGAATTTGCGGCCCTCTTGCGCAAGCTGCCTGAGAGCATGCCGGTTGCCGATGTGCGTGGCCAGTTCCCTGCCGAAAGAATCCGGATCGTCCGGCGCGACGATGGCGCCGCGCCGCGGTTCGACGATGCTCCGGGTGCCCAGGTAGGGCACGGCAAAGACGGGCAGCCCCGCCGCCATGGCTTCGAGCAGAACCAGTCCCTGGGTTTCGGTGCGCGAGGCGAAGACGAACATGTCGGCGGCGGCATAGCAATCGGGAAGTTCCGCCTGGCGGTCCAGGTAGCCGACGAAGCGGACGTGCCGCTCGAGTCCCAGGCTCGCGCTCAAGCGCTGCAACGACGCCAGAGCCGGTCCTTCGCCGGCGATGAGCAGCAGCAGATCCGGTCGTCCTGCGAGCGCCGCGTCCATGGCGCGCAACAGGAACTCGATATTCTTCTCGTGGGCCACGCGGCCGACGTAGAGCGCCACCGGCTGTTCAGGCGGAATGCCATGGCGGCCGCGGAACGTCGATCCGTCGCCGTGGGCGAACCGGTCGACCGGAATGCCGGTCGGCAGCACATGCATCGGTTTCTCGATTCCGTATTCGAGCAGGCGTTCCCGCATTTCGGGCGACGGAACGACGACGGCATCGAGTTCCCGGCACTGATGGCGCGCCATGCGCCTCGCGATGCCTTGCAGGAACCGCTTTGGCAGCAGCGGCAGGTAGTGCTGGATGTACTCCTCGAAATGCGTGTGATAGGTGGCGACGATCGGTACTCGGAAGCGCCGTGCCACTCGGAGCCCGGCGTAGTGGGCGGCAAACGGCGTCTGGATATGGACGAGATCCAGGCCTGGCGCCGCAGCGCGCATGGCCGTCGTGATGAGCGGTCGCCACCGCATCAGACGGTCTTCCGGGTCGAAAGGCAGCCGCCTGGATCGGACCCGCCAGGTGTCGGCAGAGACGTGTGGCGTCGGATAAGCCGGGGCAACCAGGGTCACGGGCACGCCTTGTTGGAGCAAGTCCTCCCGGAAGGTTTCAATGGATGTGGAAACGCCATTGACGCGCGGGAAGTAGACATCCGTCAACATCAGGACGCGAACGGGTGGCTGAATCATGGCCGCGAATGGTGCCGGCGCGTGATTACAGCGGCGTTACAGGGCTGTACCGGGCAGTGTCACGAGAGTGTCACATTGGCTTGCTAACGTGGCTGCCGTTCCAAACAACTCTCGGAGAATCCCCATGCTCAAAGTCGTCAAATGGCTCGCGCTGCCGCTGGCGTCATTCGCGGCCAGCGCCATGGCTGCAGATATTACGGGTGCCGGTGCCTCCTTCCCGGCTCCGATCTACGCGAAGTGGGCCGATGGCTATCAAAAGGCCACTGGCAACAAGATCAATTACCAGTCCATCGGTTCGGGCGGCGGCATCAAGCAAATCACGGCGAAGACGGTAGATTTTGGCGCGTCGGATATGCCGATGAAGCCGGAAGATCTGGAAAAGAACGGCCTAATGCAATTCCCGACCGTAATCGGCGGCGTCGTGCCGGTGGTCAACCTGCCGGGCATCAACCCGGGCCAACTGAAGCTGACCGGCGCTGTCCTGGCGGACATCTATCTCGGCAAGATCGTCAAGTGGAACGACAAGGCGATCGCCGATCTCAATCCCGGACTGACCCTGCCGGCGCAGGACATCGGTGTTGTCCGTCGCGCCGACGGCTCGGGTACCACCTTTATTTTCAGCAACTACCTGTCCAAGGTTAGCGCTGAATGGAAGCAGAAGGTTGGCGAGGGTACAGCGGTGCAATGGCCGGTCGGTCTTGGTGGCAAGGGTAACGAGGGTGTCTCGGCGTTCGTGCAACGCCTGCCAGGCTCGATTGGCTATGTCGAGTATGCGTATGCCAAGCAGAACAAACTGACCCACGCCGTGATGCAAAACGCCGCCGGACATTTCGTCGGACCGGATGACACGACTTTCAAGGCCGCCGCCGCGGGCGCCGACTGGTCGAAGTCCGCCTTCTACGAAATCCTGACCGATGAACCGGGCAAGGACGCTTGGCCGATCACCGGCGCAACATTTATTCTGATGCAGAAGGTGCAGGACAAACCGGCCCAGGGCACGGAAGTGCTGAAGTTCTTCGATTGGAGCTACAAGAATGGCAGCAAGATGGCTGACGAACTCGATTATGTGGCGCTGCCCGACAGCCTGGTCAAGTTGATCCACGGATCGTGGGGCCAGATCAAGGACGCTTCCGGGAAGGCCATCTGGACGGCAAAATAGTACTTGCCTGCGGTTCCACCAAGACGTCGCCAGCAAGCTGGCGACGTCTTCGTCTCTACCAACGACAAACTCCGCTATGACACGACCAGCGCGCCTGTCCGGTCACCAGATTGGTGATTGGCTGTTTTCGAACCTGACGCGGTTCTTTGCCTCGCTCACGTTGGCGATGCTGGCGGGCATCATTGCTTCACTTTTTTATGGCGCGTGGCCGGCGATCGAGCGCTTCGGCTTTGGATTCCTGACTTCCGGCGAATGGAATCCGCCCATGGATCGATTTGGCTCGTTAATCCCGGTCTATGGCACCCTGGTCACCTCGTTTGTTGCTCTGGTCATTGCTGTACCGGTTAGTTTCGGCATTGCGCTCTTCCTGACTGAACTGGCGCCGCCGTGGTTGCGTCGGCCGCTGGGAACCGCGATTGAACTGCTGGCGGCCATTCCGTCAATCGTCTATGGCATGTGGGGTCTGCTGGTGTTTGCGCCGATCTTCTCCAAGTATGCGCAGCCCGCGCTGGCATCCACATTGGGCAAGATTCCGGCGCTGGGGGAACTGTTCAGCGGCCCACCGTTGGGCATTGGCATCCTTTCTGCGAGCGTGATCCTCGCGATCATGATCATTCCTTTCATCGCCTCAGTGATGCGCGACGTGTTCGAGGTGACGCCGGACATGCTCAAGGAGTCCGCCTATGGTGTGGGCGCAACGACTTGGGAGGTTGTTTGGAACGTAGTCTGGCCCTATACCAAAGTGGGTGTCGTCGGCGGCATCATGCTTGGCCTTGGTCGTGCACTTGGCGAAACCATGGCCGTGACTTTCCTGATCGGCAACATGAACGTATTCACCGGCCTTTCGCTCTTTCTCCCCGGCAACAGTATCGCCTCGGCGCTTGCCAACGAATTCGCCGAGGCAGAATCCCCCATCTATACCGCTTCGTTGATTGAACTCGGCCTGATCCTGTTCCTGATCACTTTTGTGGTACTTACCTTGTCCAAGTTGTTGCTGATGCGTCTGACAAGCCAGGAAGGCACCCGGACCTGAAATGGAACTGCAGGCAAAACGCAAGTTGATCAACGGAGTCGCCCTGGCCCTCTCCATGGCCGCAATGGCATTTGGCTTGTTCTGGCTGGCCTGGATTCTGTGGACCGTACTCGATCTTGGGCTGTCGGGGCTGTCGCTTCAGCTCTTTACCGCGATGACGCCCCCGCCGGGGTCATCCGAGGGCGGGCTGCTCAACGCGATCGTCGGCAGTCTGATCCTGGTTGGTCTGGCAACGCTGATCGGTACACCTGTCGGCATCATGGCCGGCATTTATCTGGCGGAATATGGTCAGCGCGGCTGGTTGGGCGCTATCACCCGCTTCATCAACGACATCCTGCTATCGGCACCATCGATCATCATCGGCCTGTTCGTCTATGCCGTTTATGTGGCACAAATGGGAAAATTTTCCGGATTCGCCGGCGTGCTGGCACTTGCCCTGATTGTTGTTCCGGTCGTCGTACGAACGACCGAGAATATGCTCCAGTTGGTACCGAATAGCCTGCGCGAGGCTGCATTTGCGCTTGGCGCGCCAAAGTGGGCCGTGATTTCCCGCGTTACATTGCGAGCTTCTGCGGCCGGCGTAATGACCGGTATCCTCTTGGCCATTGCGCGCATCTCAGGCGAAACGGCGCCGCTGTTGTTTACCGCTTTGTCCAACCAGTTCTGGAGCGTTAGTCTGAGCGATCCCATGGCAAACCTTCCGGTCACCATATTCAAGTTCGCCATGAGTCCCTTCAAGGACTGGCAGGAACTGGCCTGGGCCGGTGTGTTCCTGATCACCCTTGGTGTGTTGGGTCTCAATATTGTCACCCGGGTAATTTTTCGCGAGAAGCACAAGCTTTGATGAACGACACCAGCCAAGCCATGATGACCGACCCCGCCATAGCGCTGCAAGCGCAGATCGCATTCGAGAATTTCGACTTCTATTACGGCAAGTACCATGCGCTGAAGAACGTGAATCTTGAAATTTACAAGCGCAAGGTGACTGCATTCATCGGCCCGTCTGGATGCGGCAAGTCAACACTTCTGCGGACGATGAACCGGATGTACGACCTGTATCCCGAACAGCGCGCAACGGGGAAGCTGATTCTGGATGGCCAGGACATCCTCGACCGAAGTGCTGACGTCAATGTCTTACGAGCGAAGGTCGGCATGGTGTTCCAGAAGCCGACGCCTTTTCCGATGTCCATCTTCGAGAACATTGCATTCGGCGTGCGCTTGCATGAGAGCCTATCCAAAGGGCAGATGGATGATCGTGTCGAGTGGGCGCTGCGCAAAGCGGCGCTGTGGGACGAGGTCAAGGACAAACTGAGGCAGAGCGGCATGAGCCTGTCCGGAGGCCAGCAGCAGCGCCTGTGCATCGCGCGGGCCATCGCTGTGAAACCGGAGGTGATGTTGCTCGACGAACCAACCTCGGCCCTCGATCCGATCTCGACAATGCGCATCGAGGAACTGATCGACGAACTGAAAGATGAGTTCACGATCGCTATCGTCACGCACAACATGCAGCAGGCGGCACGCATTTCCGATTTCACTGCCTACATGTATCTGGGCGAGATGATCGAATTCGGCGTAACCGACCAGATCTTCATAAAGCCGCAGAAGAAGCAGACCGAGGACTACATTACGGGTCGATTCGGGTAAGCGGCGGAGGCCGCATCGTTTGCGCCTCCCGTCGTGCGTCGGGTACAATTATCGGTTCGGATGACAACGAATCGAAAAGAGACAAGCACGATGCCCCGCACCAAACTCGTTGCCGGCAACTGGAAGATGCATGGCAGCCTCGCCGGCAATCTGGCCCTGCTGACGGCCGTCAAGGCAGGCGCTTCCGGCCTCAAGGCCGTAGTCGCCGTGTGCGTTCCCTACCCGTATCTTGCCCAGGCCCAGTCCGTCCTGGCGGGATCGAATGTCGCCTGGGGCGCGCAGGACGTTTCCGAGCACGCCCAGGGAGCATTTACGGGCGAGGTGAGCGCCGCCATGTTGGGAGAATTCGGCTGTCGCTACGCGATCATCGGCCATTCCGAGCGCCGCTCGTACTATGGCGACACGGACGCGGTGGTCGCGGCGAAATTCGCTGCTGCGCAGAAGGCGGGCCTGACGCCGATCCTGTGTGTCGGCGAGACGCTCGCCGAGCGTGAGGCTAATGTTACCGCTCAGGTCGTGACCAGGCAGCTCGACGCCGTGATCGCCGGTTCAGGTGTGACGGCACTCGCCAAGGCGGTCGTTGCCTACGAGCCGGTTTGGGCGATTGGTACGGGCAAGACGGCGACGCCGGCACAGGCGCAGGAGGTGCACGCACTGATTCGTGCGCGCGTGGCCGCCGAAGACGCAACTGTCGCTGAAGGTCTGCAGATTCTTTACGGCGGCAGTGTCAAACCCGGGAACGCCAAGGAACTCTTCGGCCAGCCCGACATCGATGGCGGTCTGATCGGCGGCGCATCGCTCGTGGCGGACGACTTTCTCGGTATCTGCGCGGCTGGCTAGTTAGCAAGAGGATTAATCGAATGGACATGCTCTTTCCGCTGTTGCTGGCGGTTCATATTCTGGTGGGCCTCGCCGTCATCGGTCTGGTCCTGATTCAGCACGGCAAGGGTGCCGACATGGGCGCTGCGTTCGGCAGCGGTGCGTCCGGCAGCCTGTTCGGCGCGTCGGGGTCCGCGAATTTTCTTTCCCGAACAACGGCGGTGCTCG
>Ga0335069_10009900_pt1 | contig 13547 bp, 13 predicted proteins | sample Lox_Sample_11_FD_206714 | JGI IMG/M metagenome (GOLD analysis project Ga0335069, IMG submission 206714) | Soil microbial communities from Loxahatchee National Wildlife Refuge, Florida, United States - Lox_Sample_1.1 | ecosystem: Environmental > Terrestrial > Soil > Wetlands | place: USA... | reverse complement strand
TCTCGTTCAACACCGGACACGACCTCGACCCGTCGGTGCTCAACGACGGTCGCGTCGTGTTCACGCGCTGGGACCAGAACTCGGGTGCCGGCATGCACCTGTACGCGATCGACCCGGACGGCGGCGACATGCAGTTGCTGTACGGGCGCAACAGCCACGACACCGGCAACCCGACGACCGCACAGGGCGGCTCGCTGGTGCAGTTCACCCAGGCGCGCTCCCGTCCGGACGGCAAGATCGTTGCGCTCCTGCTGCCGTTCCAGGGCACCGAGTTCGGCGGCGACATCGCGCTCGTTGACCAGGCCAACTTCGTCGAGAACCTGCAGACGGTCCTGGGTGCGACCGTCGCGGCCGGCGCGACCGGCCAGGTGCGCATGGTCGTCAACGACGTCGTGACCACGGCCGCCGATCCCAACGCGACGCCGCCGGTCGCGCCGCCCTCACCCGGCGGCCGCTTCTCGAGTGTGTTCCCGCTGTGGGACGGCACCAACCGGCTGCTCGTCAGCTGGAGCCAGTGCCGGCTGCTCAACCAGACGCTGGTCGTGCCGTGCACCTCGCAGAATCTCGCGATCACCGGCGTGACGCCGGCACCTACGATCTACAGCATCTGGATCTACGATCCGGCCAACAACACGCAGATGCCGATCGTGACGCCGGTCGAGGGCATGATGTTCACCGACGTCGTCGCGCTGCAGCCCCGGCTGCCGACGCCGACCGTGATCCCGGACGCCCAGCCGAGCACCACCGGCTCCTACACCTTCGCCCTGGCGGCCGAGGGTGTCGGCATCCTGGATATAAAGAGTGTCTACGACTTCGACGGCGTCGATACGGCTCCGGGGGGCATCGCGACCGTCCGCGACCCGGCGCTGCGCCAGCCGAGCGCGACCCGGCCGCGCTTCGTGCGCGTCGAGAAGGCGGTCAGCCTGCCCGACAAGGAAGTGCTGTCGAACAACAACTTCCCGAACTATGCCTTCGGCGTAGCCGGCGGCTTCATGCGCGAGATCATCGGCTACGCGCCGGTCGAGCCGGACGGCTCGGTGCGCATCAAGGTGCCGGCCAACATCGCCTTCCAGATCAGCCTGCTCGACGCCAACGGCCGGCGGCTCGACGGGACGTTCCCTCGCCACCGCGCGTGGATGCAGATCCGCACCGGCGAGACCGTCGTCTGCAACGGCTGCCACGTGCAACAGCAGATGCCGCCGTCTAACTCGCACGGACGGGTCGGCCTGTTCCCGCTCGTGAACACCGGCGCCCCGGTGTCCGGCCAGGCCTTCCCGAACACGGCGCTGCAGGTCACCGACCGCACCGGCAACATCGTCCCCCCGCCGCGCCAGCCCAATGCCGGCGAGACGATGGCCGACTACCGGGCCGCGATGCAGGTGACGTGCGTCGATGCGGCCTGCGCCAGCGACCCGGCGGTCGACATCGTGTTCACCGACGTCTGGACGACGACCGGTGTCGGCACGCCCGACCCCTCGTTCTCCTGGACGTACGCGCAGCTCGGCACGCCGGCACCGGTCCGGGCCGACTGCGAGACGAACTGGCAGAACAACTGCCGCATCACGATCCACTACCCGCTGCACATCGCGCCGCTGTGGACCAGCCCGCGGTCGACGATCACGGCCGTCGATCCCAACACGACGATGCCGTACACGACCTGCACCGGCTGCCACAGCCCGCTGGACACGGCCGGAGTCAAGCGCGTGTCGGCGGGTCAGCTCGACCTCTCAAGCAGCCCGGCCCAGACCAACCCCTGCGACCAGAACGAGTTCACCTCGTTCTGCCAGCTGCTGTTCCCGCACCCCGAGCTCGACCCTGTTACTATGCAGCCCGTCGTCGTGCCCGGACCGCCGGACCCGGTGACGGGCCTGCCCACGCAGGTCATCGTGCAGGTCACTCCGCCAATGAGCGGCGCGGGAGCGAATGCTTCGGCGGCCTTCTTCAATGAGTTCGCCACTGGCGGTACGCACGCCGGCTGGCTGACCGGGGCCGAGCTGAAGCTGATCTCCGAGTGGCTCGACATCGGCGGTCAGTACTACAACGATCCGTTCGCGATCCCACCACCGGCCAACTGAGCGAATGCGTAAAGTCCTGAAGCTCGCGACCTTACTTATTCTGGCCACGGCAGCGGGACTCGCACACTCGGGGGACGCGGCGCGGCAATTCGACCGCGATGCCGGCCGCTACGCGGAAGTCGCGGTCGCGGATCCGTACCTCGAGCTGCACACGGGCCCCGGCGGCGGCTACCCGGTGTTCAGAGTGATTCCGCGCGGCGAGCGCGTCGAGATCCTGTTCCGTCGCACCGACTGGTTCAAGGTCCGCGACGAGTACGACCACGAAGGCTGGGCGTTCCGCGACAACATGCGCGAGACGCTGCTCGCGAGCGGCGAGAAGCTGCCGCTCGAGGACCTGTCGCACCGCGACTTCGACGTCTGGCCTTGGGAGGCCGGCGCGCAGACCGGAAACTTCGGCGGCGGCAACGTCAACAGCCTGTACGTCGGCTATTCGCTGAACGCGAACCTCGCAACCGAGCTGCAGGTGGCGCAGACGATCGGGCACGCCTCGAACGGCCTGATCGCGCTGCTCGGCCTTGCGCATTCGCCGCGGCCGGACTGGCGCGTCGCGCCGTTCCTGGACCTCGGCACCGGCGTCGTCCGGATCCAGCCGAAGGCGACGATCATCTCGCCGCCCGAGAGAACCGAACAGATCGCTTACTACGGCCTGGGCGTCAAGTGGTACCTGTCCCGGCGCTTCATCCTGCGCGGCGACTACCGCAGCTACGTGCTGTTCACGAAGCGCGACCAAAACGAGGATCGGAACGAATGGAAAGCAGGCTTCGCGTTCTTTTTCTGATTGCCTGCGCGCTCGCGCTGGGTGGCTGCTCGATGTGGCCGTTCCACAAGAAGCAGCGCCCCGAGGAGCTGCCGGTCGAGGCGACCTCGGCCGAGGGCGCGGCTCCGGCGGTCGTCGAGCCGGAGGTCGTGCGCCGCAAGGTCAAGACCCCGAAGATCAAGAATTCGAACTTCGAGATCGGGCCCTACATCGGCACCTACAGCGCCGAGGATTTCGAGGTCAACCCGGTGATGGGCGCGCGACTCGTCTATCACATCAGCGAGGACTTCTTCGCGCAGACGCTGATCGGCCGCACCACCGTGGGGCGCACCAGCTACGAGCGCCTCTCGGGCGGCGCACAGCTGCTGACCGATAGTCAGCGCAGGCTCACATATTACAGCCTCGACTTCGGGTACAACCTGTTCCCGGGCGAGGTCTTCGTCGGCAACCGGCGCGCGTTCAACTCGGCGCTGTACGTGGTCGGCGGCGTCGGCGCGACCCACTTCGCCGGCGACAACCGCTTCACGGTGGCCGTCGGCGCCGGCTACCGACTGCTGCTCAACGACTGGCTGGCCGCGCACTTCGATATACGCGACAGCATCTTCGACATGGACCTGCTCGGCTCGACCAAGACCACCCACAACCTCGAGACCGGCCTCGGCGTAACGGTGTTCTTCTGAACAGGCAATAGCACGGAGACCATTCATGAGGATCAAGACACTTCTTCCCGCGCTTGCACTCGCCGCCGCCGCGAGCGTGTCCTCGACGGCAACCGCCGCCGACCCGATCGGGCAGCCGGCACCCGCGTTCTCGCTGCCGTTGCGCGGCGGCAGCGCCCCGCTCGGCCTCGAGAAGCTGCGCGGCCAGGTCGTCATGGTCAACTTCTGGGCCTCGTGGTGCGAGCCGTGCCGCAAGGAATTCCCGCTGCTCGACCAGATCTACAAGAAGTACAAGGGCGCCGGCTTCACGCTGGTCGGCGTCAACGTCGAGCCGGAGGCCAAGGACGCCGAAGGGTTCATCGCCAAGACGCCGGTGACCTTCCCGATCGTGTTCGACAAGGACAGCGCGGTCAGCAAGCTGTACCACGTCTCCGGCATGCCGACGACCGTGCTGATCGATCGCAAGGGCACGTTGCGCTGGGTGCACCGCAGCTATGTGCCGGGCGACGAGAACGAGTACCTGAACCAGGTGCGCGCGATGCTGATGGAGAAGTAGCCATGAACAGGCTCGGCATGCTCGTCCTGCTCGGATGCGTGGCGCTGACCTCGGCCTGCGGCCAGATCCAGCCGTGGGTCAAGCCGTATGAGCGCGAGCGGCTCGCGGATCGCGTGATGGCCTGGGATCGCGATGCGATCGCGACCTCCTACATCACGCACGTGCGCGAGAACCGCGAAGGCGCGCGGGGCGGCACCGGCGAGGCCGGCGGCGGCTGCGGCTGCAACTGAAGACGCGCATGGATCGGATCGTGTCCAAGCCGCGTCCCCTGCGCCGTCCGCTGTGCGCGGCGGCGCTCGCGTGCCTGGTCGCCGCGAGCGCCGTGGCCGACGTGCTGCCAGAGGAGCGCGCCGACGCCAGCTGGCGGGTGTACGACGGCGGCGGCCTGAAGGCACAGGGCCCAGCCGTGCTCGTGCGCAAGAACTTCTCCGACAACATCTCGGTCACCGCCGGCTACCAAGTTGACCAGGTTACCGGGGCGTCGATCGACATGATCGTGCTCGGGGCGAGCCCGCTGCACGAGGTGCGCAAGCAAAAGCAGCTCGGTGTCGACTACCTGTACGGCAAGACGACCTACAGCGCCGGCGTCCAGAGCAGCATCGAGAACGACTACGATTCGAGCACCGCGAGCTTCGGCATCTCGCAGAGCATGTTCGGCGACCTGACGACGATATCGATCGGCGCGAGCCGCGGCTGGGACATCGTGACGCGGGTCATCAACGCCGCGCACCAGAAGGACCCCAACTTCCGCAAGCGCGTCGACCGCAAGACCTGGTCGCTCGGCGTCTCGCAGATCCTGACGCGCAACCTGATCTCGGGCTTCGACTACGAGGCAATCACCGAGCAGGGTTACCTTCAGAACCCTTACCGCGCGATCCGCTACCTCGCCGGGCCCGGGTCGGCGATCTACCTGACCGGTCCCGAGGTCTATCCGGGCACGCGCACCAGCAACGCGGTCGCCGGCCGCCTGAAGTACTTCCTGCCCTGGCACGCCTCGGTGACCGGCAAGTACCGCTACTTCTTCGACACCTGGGACATCCACGCGCACACGGTCGAGGTCGACTACACCGAGCCCTTCCTGAACGATCGGCTGATCGCGGACCTCACCTACCGGTACTACAAGCAGAACTCCGCGTCGTTCTACTCCGATCTGTTCCAGTTCGCGAACCAGCAGAACTACATGGCGCGCGACAAGGAACTGGCGGCGCAGGACAACAACGCGGTCGGCGCTGCGGTGACCTACGACTTCCTCAAGTCACAGCACTGGCTCGTGAAGAAGGCGTCGGGCTCGCTGCATTACGACTACATCATGTACAAGTTCAAGGACTTCCGGGACGCGACGCAGCGCCAACTGCCGGCCGGAACCGAGCCGCTCTACCACTACAATGCGAACGTCGTGCAGGCCTTCCTGTCGATCTTCTTCTAGGCCCGCAGGTTGCGCCACTTACGGCGGCGCGAGGCCCTTCGAGTACCAGACCTTGCCGTCCTTGTCGACGACGACGGCATCCATCTGCGGGTATTGCTCGATCAGGCGGATGCCCTCCGCCGGACCCTTGATGAACACGCCTTTCGACCAGCCTTCGGTGTCGGTCGCGGTCGGCCCGATGATCGTCACGCTGCGCACGCCCGTCGGGCTCTTGCCGGTCTTCGGGTCGATGATGTGGTGATAGCGGACCCCGCCCTCGTCAAAGTAGCGCTCGTAATCACCCGATGTTGAGATGCCGACGTCCGACAGCGGCATGCTGAGCACAACCTTGTTCTTGTTGTCGGGATTGCGGATGCCGACCATCCACGGCCGGCCGCGGCGGTCGCCGAGCAGCCGGGTATCGCCGCCCGCCATCACCATCGCGTTCTTGACGCCGAAGCGCTTGACGATCTCTATCGCCTGGTCGCACGCGTAGCCTTTGGCGATGCCGCCGAGGTCGATGCGCATGCCCTCGCGGGCGAAGCGCACCGTATGGTGCTCGGCGTCGAGAATGAGGTTGCGGTAATTGATGCCGGGCAGCGCTGCCTTGATCTCGGCATCGGTGGGGTGCACGTGCCGCGGGTAGTCGTACAGGTAGCCGACGCTCGCGTACGTGATATCAAACGCGCCCTCGGTGATCTCGGAGTAGTGAATCGACGTCTTGATGAGGTCGAAGAGCTCTGGATCCACCGCAACCGGCTCGACCGCGGCGTGCATGTTGATCTGCGACAACTGACTTTCGGGCTTGTAGTGGCTCATCAGCTCGTCGATGCGCCGCATGTTGTCCATGACGGCATCGATGGCGGCGTCGCCCTGGATGCGGTCGTCGTGCCACAGCTCGACGTAGATGCGCGTGCCCATGATCGATTCTTCACGGTGCATCCAGTCGGCGCGCGCCGAACTGACTGCAATCAGCGACAGTGCCAGGGCTCCGAGGGCGACGACGGTGCGCATGTAGATCCTCCGGGAGCCGCCATTATCAGCTGTGTGGCCGCGACGCGGCCACCGCCTCCTCGGTTATCATGGGGCAGCGGAACCTGACGCGGGTTCCGTGGTCTTGGATAACGAGGTAGCACAGGGGATTGACCATGGTCGCACGACGCATCGTGCTCTCGGTGGGGCTGTTGGTGATCGCGAATGCCACGGCGTTCGCCGGCAATCGCGAAGAGGCGCGGGTACTGCAGGCCACACAGGTGCTGCAGAACACGCAGGCGATGCCCGACCAGAGGATTCCGGACTGGCTGATGCGCCGCGCGCAGGGCATCGCGGTCATTCCGAACGTCGTGAAGGTCGCGTTGATCGCGGGCGGCCGCGGCGCCAAGGGGCTGTTGATGGTGCGCGACGCGCAGGGCCGCTGGAGCAATCCCGTGTTCCTGACGCTCGGCGGCGGCAGCTTCGGGTTCCAGTGGGGCCTCGAGGTCAGCGACGTCATCTTGGTGTTCACGACCCGTCGCAGCATCGAGGGCGTGACCGGCGGCAAACTGACCCTCGGTGCCGACGCGACGGTCGCGATCGGCCCGCTCGGCCGCCAGGTATCGGGCGCGACGGACGTCGGCCTCGCCGAGATCTACTCGTACTCCGAGTCGAAGGGACTGTTCGCCGGCGTTGCGGTCGACGGCACGGTGCTCGCGATCGATCACAAGGCGAACGCGGCCTACTACGAGCGCCCCGGTGTACTCGCGTCCGACATCATCGCTGCCAACGCACCGGCGCCGCCGCCGAGCGCGCAGCGACTGCTCGATGCGCTACGGCGGCTGCCGAGCGGTGGCGACGGCGTGGCGCCCCCCGCAACGGCTCAGCAGACGAGCGCTCGCCCGGCAGCACCCGCCGCACCGACGTCCTCGCCACCGCCGGACGGCCGGGGCCTCGAGTCGAGTGCCGCGACGACGTATCCGCTCAACGATCCAAAACCGCACTAGCGGCGTTAAAACCGCCGCCACTGCCGGCGAGGCGCTGCAGCAGCGCCTCGCCGGCGACGAAGATCCCTAGTGCGGCTTCAGCGTCACCGGCACCTCGATGACGCTGTCGACCGGCAGGTGGTTGAGCTCGGCCGCCTTGCGGACCGCCGCCTCGCTCGGACCCTCATAGACGCAATAGGTCTTGGTTTCGTCGGCGTTCGCGTAGCTCTGCACCCAGCGCACGCCGACCGACGCATTGTTGGCGTTCACCTTCTTCTTGGTCGCGGCATCGAGCCCCTTCAGCGCACCGGCCGGAAAAGTGCGCTCGATCAGGTAGCGGTGCATCGGCGCCTTCGCCTCGGGCGCCGGGCTTTGCGCCGGCGCATCAGCCGCGATGGCGGGAATCGCGAAGCACGCGGCCAGGACGAGAATCAGAGTTTTCATGACGATCTCCAGTTGAGGTGGGAGGCCCGCCGGATTCGGACGCGGATCGGGCCGTCGCGACGTCGCAGGCGTCCCTATTCCGCGGTGGCGGGGTCGATGACCGAGGTCACGCGCGAGATTCGGTTGGCCGGGAATCCGCCGAGCTCTGCGTGGCGTCGGACGAGAGACTCGTCGGCCGCCTGGTAGATGCAGTAGATCTTGTCGCCGGTGACGTAGCTCTGGACCCATTGCACGCTCGGTCCGAGGCTGCTCAGCACGCCGCAGGACTTCTGCGAGATCATCTTGAGGTCGGCCGGACTCATCTTGCCGGCACCCGGAATGTCTCTTTCGATGACGAACTTCGGCATGGTTGTCTCCTCGTTATTGTGCGATGCAAAAGACCGCGCCTTTCGGTGCTGCCTGTAGCCTTGCCAGGCCGTCCCCCGGGCGTGGACACAGCATCGGACGGCGACCCTGCCGACGTCTTGAATCCGTCGTGAAATTATTCTAAAAGCAAGCGCACTCAAAGGGCGGAGCGCGAGACGCCCACATCGGCAAGACGCAAGACCTGCGGCTCGTCGCCCAAGGGGACCTGTCGCATGGACGTCATCCGGATCGGGGCGTTCGAACTCGATCCTTCCGAACGATCGTTGTGCCGCGCCGGGCGTCCGGTCGACGTCGGCGCACGCGCCTTTGACCTGCTGCTGGTCCTCGCCGAGCACCCGGGCAAGCTCGTGAGCAAGGCGATGCTGCTCGAGCGCGTGTGGCCAAACCTGGTCGTCGAGGAGAACAACCTGCCGGCCCAGATCGCGAGCCTGCGCCGGGTGCTCGGCGCAGGCGCCATCCGGACAGTGCCGGGCTATGGCTACCGGCTGGAAGCGCCCGTGTCCCGATCATCGGGGAACGTCCCGGCGCCGGCCGAGCCCCCGGCGATTCCCGCCGCGGCGCCGCGCCGAACAGGGTCGGCGCAATTGACGGTCCTGGTGGGCCGCGGGGAGGACGTCGAGGCCGTCGAGGCACACCTCGCAGAGGCGCGGCTCGTCACGATCGTTGGCGCGCCTGGCGTCGGCAAGACCCGCCTCGCCGAGGAGATCCTCGCGCGCGTCGCGCCCGGCAGCACGGCGCTCGTTCCGCTCGCCGCCGTCGCATCGATCGCGCAGGTGCCCTCCGCGATCGCACTTGCCCTCGGCCTGTCCTTGGCGGAGGAGCCTGACGCGTTCGCAGCGCTCGATCGGACGCTTGGCGCAACGCGGCCCTTGCTCGTGCTCGACAGTGTCGAGCACCTCGCCAAGGACCTCGTCGCACCGCTCAGCCGGCTCGCGACGCGTGCAGGAGGTCCGCGGCTGCTGGTGACCAGTCAGATCCCGCTCGGCATTCGCGGCGAGATCGTCTACCGGCTGGCGCCGCTGGCCGTCCCCTCGTCCGGGCATCCCGACGACTGTGCCGCAAGCTTCGCCGCGGTCGCGTTGTTCACGCAGCGGGCCGCGGCCGCGGACCGGAACTTCAGGCTCGACGGAGCGAGCGCGGCGCTCGTGGCGGAGATCTGCCGGCGACTCGACGGGAACCCACTCGCCCTCGAACTCGCGGCGGCCAGGGTACCGGCACTCGGGCTCGCGGGGCTGCGCGACCGGCTCGACGATCGGTTCCGGCTGCTGAAGACCCCCGCCGGGCCCGGCGACGCGCGCCACGGCGCGCTGCACGCGGCATTCGAATGGAGCCACGGGCTGCTGTCGCCGGCGGAGCAACGCGTCTTCAATCGGCTCGGCGTGTTTCCGGCGAGCTTCTCGCTCGACGCGGCCGCGCGCTGCGTCGCCGATCCCTCGATCGATGCGATCGAGGCGATCGACCTCATCGGCCGCCTGGTCGACCGCTCGCTCGTGACCGCGCTGCCGGTGGATCCGCCGCGCTACGCGCTGCCGGAAACGGCACGCTACTACGCGCTCGAGCGGCTGACCGCGGCCGGCGAGCTCGCGAGTGCAAGGGCGAACATGGCCGCGGCGACCCTGCACCAGCTCGATGCGGCGTACGACGAATACTGGTCGATGGACGAGGCGATCTGGCTGCAACGCTTTGCGCCCGAGATCGACAATGTGCGCGCCGCACTCGACTGGACCGCGGAGCATGACCGCACGACCGCAGTGGCACTCTATGGCTCCGCCTGGCCGCTGTTTCTCGAGGCCGACCTCCACGCCGAAGCGCGCGAGCGCTATGAGCGTGTCGTGCGCCTGCTGCCGGGCCCCTTGCCGCGCGGACGACTCGGGCGGTTCTGGGAAGCCGTCACCACCTACGACTCGACGCGCCAGTGCGACCGGGCGCGCTACGCGGCCGAACTCTCGGCGACGCACGCCGAAACGAGCGACCACCGATCCCGTTACTATGCGCTGATGCAGCTGGCGCTCAATTCCCGCGACCATGCACAGCTGGCGTTCGCGGCGCTCTCGACCGCGCTCACGCTCCAGGATCCGCGCTGGCCGCCGCGGCTCCTGATGCACGGTGCGCTGACCGAGGCGAGCCTCTACATGGATCGCGGCGACGTCGCGCGGGCGCGCGACGCGTCGCGACGCGCGATGCGACTCGCGCTCAGCGTCAGCGAGCGCCAGGCGCTCGCGGCGACCGTGCGCGTCGTCGAACTCGACCTCGCGGCGGGCGACGTCGCCGCCGCGCTGCAGCTGGCGCGGCCGCTGTTACTGACGCTTCGCCACGCGGGCCGTCATGCGGCGCAGCTTGAGCTGCTGATGCTGATCTTCAGCGCGCTGGCGCTCGGCGGCGAGGTGCGCGAGGCCCTCGACGCCGGCGCCGAGCTGCACGCGCTCGCGGCGCAGACCGATCCCGGCAAGCTCTACTCCGTGCTCGACGCGATGGCCTTGCTGGCCTGCTCTGCGGGGCGGCATGCGGATGCGGCGCGCATCGCATGTTACGCGGACGTCGCGCACGAGGCGCACGGCGTGCTGCGCCGGGGCTTGATCGAAGAGCGCCTCCGCGCCGACGTCACTTCAAGGCTGGCGGCCGCGCTCGGACCCGGCTGGCGTGACGCGGGCGAGCGCGGCGAAGCGCTGGCAGACGAAGTCGGCGCTTGCGCTTTGGCGCTCGGGCTACGTGGCTGAGTCGGCGGGCCATCGCGCCTTGGCATGGGCAGGGGCGCGCCGGTGGCAGCCCGCCCGCGAGCGCGCGCAATGAGCCGCATTCGCACGCTGTCGCTGACGGCGCTCGCGATGGTGGCGTTCGCCGGCAATTCGCTGCTGTGTCGCGTGGCGCTCAAGCACACCGCGATCGATCCCGCGACATTCACAGCAGTTCGCATCACCTCCGGCGCGATCGTGCTCGCGCTCCTCGTGCGGCTGCGCGGCGGAACGCTCGCCGGCCGGGGAAGCTGGCGCTCGGCGCTGACGCTGATCGCCTACGCGATCGCGTTCTCCTTTGCCTACGTCACGCTCCCGGCGTCGACCGGCGCGCTGCTGCTGTTCGGTGCCGTCCAGGCCACGATGATCGGCGCCGGCGTCGCGATGGGCGAGCGGCCGAACGCGGTGCAGATTGCCGGAATCGCGCTCGCAGTCATCGGGCTCGTCGTGTTGCTCGCGCCCGGCTTGTCGGCGCCGCCGGCGGCCGGCGCGGCGCTGATGCTTCTGGCTGGCGTCTTCTGGGGAATCTACTCGCTGCGCGGCCGCGGTGCCGGTGACCCGGCCGAGGTGACGGCCGGTAACTTTGCTCGCGCGGCACCGTTTGCGCTCGCGGCGGCCCTCCTGTACGCCTCGCGGACGCGCATCGATGCGGCCGGCGCGGGTTACGCGGTCGCGTCGGGCGCGCTCGCCTCCGGCGTCGGCTACGTCATCTGGTACACGGCCCTCCCCGGCCTGCGCGCAACCAGCGCCGCGGTGGTGCAGCTCAGCGTGCCGGTGATCGCCTCGCTCGGCGGGTATCTTCTGCTCGGTGAACCGGTCACGGCGCGACTCGCGATCGCCTCGGTCGCGATCCTCGGAGGCATCGCCATGGTCGTCGGGGCTCGACACCGATGAGCGCGGTGCTGCACCGCTCGCATCACCGGACGGGCGTGGCATGACCACGCTCCGGTCCGTCGCGGTCGTCGGCCTCGGCCAGATGGGCCGCGGAATCGCCTTGCGCCTGATCGAGGCGGGCTTTGAGGTTCGCGTACACAATCGCACCGCGGCCCGGATGGAGCCGCTCGCCGCGCGTGGTGCGCAGGCCTGTCCGTCGGCGCGTGCGGCGTGCGAAGGCGCAGACGCGGTTCTCGCTGTCGTCAGCGATGACGCCGCTTCGCGGGCCATCTGGCTCGGCCAGGATGGCATCCTCAAGGCCGCACTTGTGCCCGGAGCGCTCGCCCTCGAGTGCTCGACTTTGTCCCACGCGTGGGTCATGGAGCTTTCGGCACACGTGCGCCGCTGCGGACTTCGCTACCTGGACACGCCGGTGACCGGACTTCCCGAGATGGCCGCGACGGGCCGATTGACGATGCTCGTAGGAGCCGAGTCCGCGGACCTCGATGCCGCCCGGCCGCTGCTGGCGGCCATCTCCGAGCGCACCATTGTCTTCGGAGCGGTGGGCACCGGCACCGCGTACAAGCTGATCGTCAATCTGCTCGGCGCCATCCAGATCGCGTCGGCCGCCGAGAGCATGGCCATCGCCGAGCGGGCGGGGCTGGATCCGGCGACTGTCGCCGATGCGATCGCCGCCGGTCAGGCGGGGAGTCCTCAAGTCGTTCGCACGTGCCGGCGGATCGTCGAAGGTCGCCACGACGAGCACGTCGTGTTCACGCCTGCCCTGCGCCTCAAGGACGTGCGTTACGCGCTCGAGTTCGCTCGCAGCCTTGGAATCGGGAGTCCGTTCGGCGCCGTCGCGGGACGTGCATTCGAGCGTCTTCTCGATCTCGGGCTTCGGGACTTCAACGAGACGATCGTGATCGAGGTCGCCCGCACGCAAGCGGCCGACCCGCCCGGCGCTGCATAAGGCGTCTCAGCGGCCGCGGACCTCCGCGAACGAGCAGGTGCCGGCATAGCGGAACGTCGGGTTGCCATCGGCGTCCTTCCCGGTGCCGATCACGCTGAGCGTGCAGCGCACGTCGGGTCCCGCGATCGGATCAGTCAGGTACACGGACCCGTGTTCCTCGTCCGTCTTCAAGTTCACCTCGAATCGGAATCGCTGGTCGTACAGCAGCACCGGCTCCGACCCCGCGACGGTACCCGAAAACACCTGCTGACCGGTGTTGACAAGCATCCCGCTCGCGAAGTCGAAGGTCGACGTGACGTGGTAGAGCACGCGGCCGGTCAGATCGCCCCGCAGCTCGATGATCTCGGTACTCAGTTGCACCATGCCGTTCGGCGTCTGCCGCTTCGAGTGGATGACGGCACCGTTCAACAGATCCGTACCGGTACCGGCGACGGCGATCGTCCGGGCCGTCGCTGGCCTGGCCCCTCCACCGTCGTCCGCGGCCGCGAGTGTGACTGTGATGGCGGCCGACATCGCGACAAGGACACGAGCGGGAAAGTTGAGCCGACAGCTTGCCATGCGGTCCTCCGCAACCGCCATAGGCGGGGGGTTTCAGCGTCGACACGCTAACGCACGCCTGAGTCGCGAGCCCGCAGCTGGCGCTAATATGGCCGCTTGTGACCCACCTTGACCCACCGGCGCCCGCCGGCCTTCGGTCGTGCGACGAGGACTCCACCCGATGCACGTGCGCCCAACGAGCCGCCTGACGTCGT
>Ga0335069_10009899_pt1 | contig 13549 bp, 4 predicted proteins | sample Lox_Sample_11_FD_206714 | JGI IMG/M metagenome (GOLD analysis project Ga0335069, IMG submission 206714) | Soil microbial communities from Loxahatchee National Wildlife Refuge, Florida, United States - Lox_Sample_1.1 | ecosystem: Environmental > Terrestrial > Soil > Wetlands | place: USA: Florida... | reverse complement strand
ACGCTGCGGGCAAGCCCACGGGCGCGGTCCTCTGCGCGATCGCCGATGGCACAGACGGCTGCGATGCGAGCCTCACCGAGACGGCGAGCGGTCGGGTCGCCGTCGTCGTCCAGGCGACGGCGAAGGGTAGGGCGATCGTCTCGCCCGTGGCGACGCTGCGGGCCGCGCCGGCCGCCACCGTGGCGGATGTTGACACGCTGATAGCGATCCAACAGCAGGTGCAGTCGCTCTGGACCGATGCGAAGGGGCGGCTGGGTGACAGCCTCGATGCGCGGATGGCCACGCTCGCCGCCGCACGCCGCCTGGACGGTGTCGCTGACGCGGCGCTGTCGGTGGATGAGGAGGACCTCGTCTTTCGCTACACGTCGGGCCTCCTGGGAGAACTCCTGCTGGGCACGCGGTTCGACGGCGTGCCGGCCGCCACCGGCGCCGCTACACCCGCGACCGCCGCGCTCCTGCGGCGCGGGGCGCCGGCCACCGTCGCCGCGAGCGGTCCCTGCACCCAGACCAGAGAGATCGTCGGGAACCTGAAGGCGCTGATCTTCGACCCGGGGTTCTTCGCAGACAGCGAAGCGCCGGCGATCGCCGACCAGCTCAATCAGATGACGTGCCTCGGTTTCGATGTGAAGCTGCTCAGCGGGGCGGACGCATCCGTGGCCGGCTTCCTCGGTGCGGGCGACTACTCGACGATGGTTCTGGACACGCACGGCGGAGTGGATTGGCTGGGCCGTGTAAACTTCGCCACGGCGGACTTCGTGGCGAACGTGAAGTCGACGTACCTTTCGCTCTTCGACACGGATCTGCTGACCGGCGCGTCGGTCGACAGCCCCAACAATCCACCGCGGGCACTCATCACCTCGGACCTCGTGGAAAGGCTGACGAGCATGACCGTCCCGAACGGATTCGTGTGGGGCGGATTCTGCTTTAGCCTCGCCAACGACACGCTGGCCCTGGCGTTCAATCACCGGGGCGCATTGACCTACTACGGCTTCGATCGGCGGGTCAGCACCACGTTTGCGGATCAGGTGGGAAGGGCGCTCTTCACCGACCTCGTGCCCGACTTCCAGACGACCGGAGAGGCGTTCGCCGCCATCTCGCCGAAGGTCGATCCATACCGACTGGCGTCCGACGGCGGCACCAGCCGGGGCGTCGGGCGTACCATCGTGCGGCCGTTGAAGCGGGTTCCCGCCAGGTTCCTCAAATCGGGGGGTACGGGCGACCCGGGCGCCGACGACCTCGCCTACGTCGGCGTGGCGCACCTGATGCCGGCCTCGGCATCCCTGCAGCCGGGAGGGCAGGAGGACGTCACCGTGTCCGTCGAACGCGCCGACACCTGCGACCTTCTCTACCACTGGCATACGAGCGCGACGGTCGGGGATCTCGCGAACGCCGACGGCGCCGACGACTTCGACAGCAGCCATACGACGGCGACGTACACTGCCCGTTCCGACGTGACGCAAGGGGGCACCGATACGCTGCAGGTCGACGTCCATCCGCCGGGGGAGACTGGCCCCGCCGCCACGCAGATCGCGAGCGCGTGCGGAACCGTGTCCGTCGGCTCGCAGATGCTGCCGACGACGCTGGAGATCGTCTTCGACGGCAGCGGCACGTGGTCGCAGACCGCGACGCCGGGCGTCGGCCATTCCGTCACCTTTTCGGCGTCGGTCGACTGGCACGCCGTGTATCAGGTGTCGCTCCCGGATTTCATGCCGAACAGCATGCAGAACGCCGGCCCGGGCACGACCGTGACGGGCAACAGCTCGATCTCGGGTGCGGCAGGCTGCTCCGGTCCGATCGTCGTCAACACGAGCCACGGTCAGGGCACGCCCCCGCCCCAAGCGCAGACCCCGTTCTTGATCCCGCTCCCGTCGGGATCGCAGCTGACGAAGCGCTTCGCGATCGACGCGATGGGCGGCTACGACTACCGGCTCTGCGACGGCCAGTACAACATCGGCGAAGGGTCGTGGGCGCCGGGCTCGCCGGACTTTCCGAACTACGCGGGGGCGCCGTTCTTCGCGGACATCACCTTCGATCGCGCCGCCTTCGCGAACGCGCCGCCCCATACGCAGCAGATCCCCGTCGGCGTGACACAGCACGTGACGGATGCGGACGTGTCGTGGAGCGGGACGGTCACGCTGACATCGAAGCCCTGATCCCGAGCAGTTGTGGCGAATCGTCGGCGGCCGTTTCACCTCGAGAATCGGATGGCATTCAAGAGGTCGAGGGTTCGATTCCCTTCGGCTCCACTTGCCATTCGCTCGGCCGTTACACCTAGCGCATGCCCGTCCAGCCCTCGCGCGCGGCTCAGAGGGTGCTGGCGATCTGATCGGCGCGCTCCTTCGCGTCGCCGAGCGTGCCCGCGAGAGCCGCGCTACAGGCTGGCGACAGCGGACGCTTGCGCGCTTTTGCTGCCTTCGTCACGCGGGCGATGTCCTTCGCGAAGGTCGCTCCGGCGCCGTGCACGATCTTCTTGACCTTCTTGGAGGTGACGAGGCCGGCGGCGTGCTGCATGAGTGTGCAGGCACGCGTGAAGAGCCTGCCGACCACGGCGGGAACGCGGTCGCCCATGCACGCCGACGGGGAGAGGCCGCCGGCGCAGACGCACTGCTCGCCGTCAAAGCCGGTGCGGTCGGCGCAGGGTGAGGCGGGCAACGTCGTGGTCGTGGTCGTGCCCCCCTGGATGGTGGTCGTCGTCGAGGTGTCGGAGGTCGTGGGCGCGACGTCGATGCCAGCCGCCGTCACCGTGACGATCGCGCCCGTGATCGCGTCGAAGGTGCCGCTCGTCGTTCCGGCGTTCAGGATGTGGAACTGCTGGCCGGGGTTCGGCGTGAACCCGTCGATGAGGGCGACGTGCAGCGTCCCGGCGAGGGTGAGGTGCCCGGTGACGTCGATCACGTCGTAGTCGGTGCCCGCGTTCGGGCCGCCGATCTGGATCTCGAGAACGGAGCCCGTCAGCGCGCCCTGGTCGTTCATCGACTGGAGCGTGAGATCGCCCTTGACGGTCACCGTACCGGGGGAATGGCCGGGCGCGATCGTGCCGAGGTTGGTGACGTTCCCGTTGAAGGTCTCATCGCCGATGATGGAGCCGGTCACGTCGTTGGTGACGTCGCCGTTGATGGTGAAATCACCATCCAGGGTGCCTGCGTTGTACACGGGCGCGTTCAGGGTGGGTGGGCCCGTGACGCGGCCGCCGGAGTAGACCTCGAGGTCCGCGGTCGTGACCGCTCCCTTCTTGCCGCCGAGGACCCCGTTCCCGGCGACGCTCAGCCGCGTCGTCGCCGTGAGCGGCCCGCCGCTCTGGAGGTCGAGCTCGGCGACCTGGGGACCTCCGCCGAGCGTGAGGATATCGATCGTGGTGGGAGCCGCCGGCCCCGCCACGAGCAGCGGACCGGCCGCCTGTCCGGCAATCGTGACGACGCTGTTCGCCACCGGATCGACGCTGAACGTCCAGTTGCCGGCGGTATCCCACGCGCCACCGCCGGGTTGCGCCCAGCTGGGATCGAGCGTGAACTTCATCACCGACTGCGAGGTGAGGCCGCGGGAGTTCACGAACGTGGCCTGGGCGCGGTCGTTCAGCGGGCTCAGCCCCTCGATCTGCGAACCGAAGAACGCGCGCGAGTAGGCACCGGTGGAACTGCCCTCGGCGCCGAAGAAGTCGTCCGAGCCCGCGCGCACCGTGGTGGTGCCGTCGGTGAGATAGACGCCGCGGCGGTTGCCGGAGGAGCCGTCGTACGCCTGGAAGGCGACCACGTCGTGGTTGTTGATGACGGCGTTCCGGAAGCCGGCCGCGGCGGCATAGGGCGCGTGTCCCTCCAGCGCCATCGCCTCGAGCCCGTGCGCCTGGGTGTAGCGGTACACGCCGTGGCCGGGGCCGCCGTCGGTCCAGCCGACGAACACGATGCTGCCGTCGTCGTTCATGTGCGGCGCGTCGAAGACCATCGAGGCGCTGCCGTTCACCGAGGTCGAGAAGGTACCGCCTCCAGGGGCGGGGGCGCCGGTCTTGGCGATGATGTCCAGGGTGCTGCTGCCCCGGAGGAGGAAGACGTCGCCCTCGCACGTGCCCCCGCTGCAGAGCGAGCCCAGGAACGCGATGCCGGCCGGGCCGAAGATCAGCGAGCTCGCGTCGAAGCCGAGTGTGCGGCCTCCCACGTCGTCGCCCGAGGACACCGAGGCGGAGACGATGCCGTTCGCGGTGTTCGAGGTCGCGATCGTAAACTTCTCGCTCGCTTGGTAGTCGATGGTGGCGAAGAACGCCGCGTTGCCGGCGTTATCGATCGCGATCGGGCCACTGAACCCCACCGTCTTTCCGTTCAGGTAGTCCCCTTGCCCGCTGTAGGCAACGATGACTCCGCCCTCGAAGAGGGCGGTGATGCCGCCGGTGGCGAGGTAGGCGACCTGCCCGAGGTCGTTGATCAGGGGGTCGCCGAACGAGGAGAGCGTGAATATGGGGCCGCCGCCCCCCACGAGCTGGACGGTGTCCCCTGCCGACGCCACGACATGGCCGCCGTTGGTGCCGTGCACGACGATGGCAGCACCGCCGTTGGCGTTGAAGGCCACGACGCCGCTGGCATTCTCGGCGACGCCTCGACCAATGCTCGTCAGCACGTCGCCTATCCTTGCCACCGCCGCGAGATCGCTCGACGACGTGCCCTGGTAGACCCCGACGTCGGTGGCGCTCGGGAAGTTGGGGTTGCTGAGGACCGTGAATGCCACCTGCCCGGCGGCGTTGATCACCGGCACGCCGAAATTCGCGCCGAACGTCCCCCCTCCGGGCGCAGGCTCGCCCGTCGCCGCGATCGTGAGAAGGCTGGCCTTCGCAGAGGCTCCAGACATCCCGACGAGGGCGGCGATCAGGACTAGACGGATGAGGGTCGGACACGTCATGGATCGGTCTTCCTTCTGCGAATCGGTTGCGCCCCGGCCCTGGGCGGATACCAGCGGTCTCCGGCCCGGGGGAACGCTGCGCTCGGGAGACAACAGTACCGCTCTCTCCGCCGCAGGACGTTACGCAGGGTGGTGTGTCGACGTCAAGAAGACCATCGCCCGCTTCCATCCGCGGGCTACGCCGGCTGCGATCGCGTCGTCAATGCGCGATGTGCTTCGTTACGGGCGTAACCTTCGTGGACGGCGAACTCTGGCACGCGACGTGGGAGGACGACGCGAGCGACCTGCGTCTGCTAGGGTGCGGACGCGTCTCGAGATGCCCCAAGGCACGTTCGTCACGGGACTAGGGTCTTTCTGTGGCGGCGGCCGGAGCGGCAAGGTCCGCTGGAGCGATGTGCCCTGCTGCATGGTCGCCCAACCGTCAAAGCTGGACGTCTGACGCGCACCCCCTCGAAGCACGATCGGAGAGTGCCAAACCCGTTGGGCACCGGACAACAGGGTGTCAAGAAAACTCGACACCGCGTACGGTCGCGACGCCTCGCCGCCGGTGAACTTCCGGATGTCGTCGTGGCATCACGCTTGCTGGTGAGACGACAGGAGGTGCCACATGGCGACGTTGATGCTCAATCCGACCACGATCGACCTTGGCGGTGGGGTGATGTCCTTCCAGTGGACCGTTCCCGGCTCGGCGCTCCTCCTTGGTGCCATGCTAATCATCCCCGCGCTTCTCTTCGGGCTCATCGCCGTTGTCAGGCGGATCGACCGAGCGATGCAGGCGATGGGAGCGCCCCTGGGGGCGTCGCCCGTACTACGCATCACTCCGTCGCTGGACCGCCGAGGTTGATCGGGTCGAGATCGAGACCACCCTCCACGAAAGACCGTGATTTGAGTGCACCGTCTGCGTCGAGGTATCTCGGGTGGGTGACCCGCCTCCTCGACGACCGCGCCCGGCTCCGCCTTCTTCACGAACTCGGCGCAGCCTTCATCTCGCGGGTGGACCTGGATGAGCTGATCCCGCTAGTGACGGTGCGGTGTCAGGAGGCGCTCGATGCAGAGGGTGTGAGCGTCGTCCTCCACGACCCCGAACGCGATGAGCTCTACTTCCCCTACGTCTCGGGCCCGCCCGCGGTTACCGCACGGCTCGCCCAGCTCCGCTTCCCCGCGAGTCACGGCATCGCCGGAGAGGTGCTGCGGACGGGGCGGGCGCTGCGTGTGGACGACGTCGCCGCGGACCCACGCTTCTACGTCGACGTCGACCGGACAACGGGCATTCGCACGCGCGGACTGCTCACAGTTCCGCTGACGTCGCGGGAGGGTGTCATCGGCGTCCTCCAGGCCCTGAACTCCCGACGCGGAGGGTTCACCGACGACGACTTGACCTTCCTCGACCTGCTCGGCGGAACGGTCGCGGCCGCGATCGAGAATGCGCGGCTCTACGAGCGGCTGCGAACCGTCAACGACGGCCTGCGCTCGCAGGTTGGTGTCCTTCGCCGGGATGCCGCCCGGCGGGAGGGCTTCGAAGGAATTGTCGGCACGGGCACCGCCATGACCGAGTTGTTCCGGCTGATGGAGAGCGCGGCTGCTTCACCCATCTCCGTGTTGCTCGAGGGGCAGACCGGTACGGGCAAGGAGCTGGTCGCGCGCGGCATCCACCGGGCCAGCGCGCGCGGCGAGGCGCCGTTCGTAGCCATCAACTGCGCTGCGCTTCCCGAACACCTCCTCGAGAGTGAGCTCTTCGGGCACCGGCGCGGGGCGTTCACCGGCGCGACGAACGATCAGCCGGGCCTTTTTGAGGCGGCGTCAGGCGGGACGATCTTGCTCGACGAGATCGGGGAGATGCCGCTCGCAATGCAGCCGAAGCTCCTCCGCGTCCTGCAGGAGGGCGAGGTCGCACGCGTCGGGGAACAGCGACCACGGAAGGTCGACGTGCGGGTGATCTCGGCCACCAACCGCACCCTCGTGAACGAAGTGACCGAGCACCGCTTCCGCGACGACCTCTACTACCGGCTCGCGGCGTTCCCGATCCGCGTCCCGCCGCTGGCGGAGCGGCGATTCGACATCCCCCTCCTCGTCGACCGGTTCCTCACGGCGGCCGCCGAGCGCCATCACAAGCACACTCCCGGCATCGAGCGGGACGCCCTGGCCGCGCTCACTGCCTTCGGGTGGCCTGGCAACGTCCGCGAACTCCAGAACGAAATCGAGCGGGCCGTGGCGCTGGCACGCAACGGCGAGTCCGTCGGGCTCGCGCACCTCTCGCCGAAGCTGCACCTTGCTGATGCCCCGGCCGCGGCGGACGCTGTGCTCATCGAAGAAACGATGACCGATCTGCGTCTCGCCCGGGCGGCGTTCGAGGCCCGCCATGTCCGGCGCGTACTTGCCCTCCATGGGGGGAACGTGACGAGGGCCGCGGGCGCCCTCGGCCTCTCGCGCGCCATGCTCCAGAACAAGATGAAGGAGTACGGGCTGCGCTGACATACCGGGGAATAACCCCTCTCTTTTCGCGGAGAAAGTCGGCGTTCGATTCCCCCCGCCTCCAGTCCCACCTGCCTGACGTGCTCGGGGCCAGCCCTCGAGCGGAGCGACCCCCGGCGCATCTTGCGTTGACCTCCCGGTTCGTACGTGGGTACAGGGCGGTCGTCCATGGGCACCCGCTTCACGCGCGCGATGCTGGCGCTGAGCTTCGTGGCCGCCCTTCCGGGGACGGGAGGGGCGCGCATCGCCGGGGGCGGCCCGGCGCGGTCCGACTGCTACGTCGAGTTCGACGGGGTCTCGGGCAAGGGGAACAAGGTCGACTGCACCGACGGTGATCCGGCATGCGACCGGGACGGCACCTGCAACGGGATATGCACGTTCCATGTCACTCTCTGTGCGGCGCAGGCCGACCTGCCACGCTGCTCGCCTCCGACCGTCACCGCGATCACGGTCCGAAAGGGCCCGGCCCTGCAGCTCCCCGTGCTCCCGGCGACCGCGCCGACGTGCGGCCCCGCGAACACGATCGCCGTGCCGCTGCGGAAAGCCGGCAAGAAGCCCGGCACGCTCACGCTGCAGGTGGTCGCAACCGCCGTCGCCAAGCCGTCCAAGGACGCCGACACCCTCGTCCTGCGCTGCCTGCCGAACCGGAATCGCGCGTCGTGCCTGACCCCACCGACCACGAGCACGACGATCCACTCGACGACGACCGTCCCCACCGTCACGACCACGACGACGAGCACGACCACGACGACGAGCACGACGCTGCCGCAGCGACTGGCGGCGGTGACCATCGGATCGCCGGCGGCCTTCGCGCTCCTCACGATATCGCCCGCCGCGGTGTCGGGGACCGCGACGGGGGTCGCGACCGTGCGCTGCAATGGCGTCGAAGCCGCGGTCGCGGGCGGCGCGTTCACCGCGACCGTGCCACTCGGGCCGCAGGACACCGTGATCACCTGCCTCGGGACCGGGGAAGACGGCCGCGTGGCGAGCGACTCCGTGAACGTGACGCTCGACAACGTCGCCCCGAGGGTGGTGATCGAGTCCCCTGCGCCCGGGCTGGTCACCGATGCGGATCACGTCGACGTGAACGGCGTCGTCGACGATCCGCTCGCCCCGATCGGGTCGCCGCTGCCACAAGTGCGGGTGAACGGCGTCGACGCCACCGTGGCGCAGCATGCCTTCCTCGTGACCGGCCTCCCGCTGTCACCGGGCGACAACGCCATCGCCGCAATCGCGACCGACCGCGCTGGAAACACGAGCACCGTCTCCCTCCACGTCACGCGGCAGGCGCTCGTCGGCCAGCGCTTGCGCCTCGTCTCCGGGAACGGCCAGACCGCCACGGTGGGTGCGGAGCTGCCCGCGCCTCTGGTGGTCGAGGTCCTCGATGCCCAGGGAGCACCCGTGGTCGGGCGGCTCGTCTCCTTCGCGGTGGCGCGCGGGAGCGGGACGCTCGGCGCCGGTGCCGAGCACGGCCGCACGGTCACGGTCGCGAGCGACGCCCAGGGCCGTGCCGCCGCGCGCTGGACGCTCGGCACCAACGCGGGGCAGGGGAGTGACCGGGTCACCGCGTCGGCGGCGGGGTTCGTCAGGCAGCCGACGTTCTGCGCCTCGGCGACCACGGGCACCGCGGACCGGATCGTCGCGCTGGCGGGCGACCATCAGACCGGCGCGGCGGACGAGCGGCTCCCCTATCCGTTGGTCGCGTCGGTGCTCGACGCCGCCGGCAATCCCGTCGTCGCGGCGCCGGTGCGCTTCACGGTGGTCGATGGTGGGGGCGTGGTCGGTGACCAGACGGTGCTCGACGTCGCGACTGGTCCCGACGGCAGGGCGGGGGTGACGTACCGGCTCGGCCCGGCTGCGGGCGTGAACGCCCATCGCGTCGAGGCCACGCTGGTGGGTTCGTCGGCCCCGCCGGCCGTGTTCACCGAGAATGCCATCGTGGCGGGTGCCGCGGTCGACACTACCGTGAGCGGCGTGGTCCTCGACGACGGGGAGCGTCCAGTTCCGGGGGTGACGGCGCAGATCGCCGGAACGGGGCTCGAGGCGGTGGCCGATGCCGACGGGTACTTCATCATCCGCGGCGCGCCCGTTGGCCCGATCCGGCTCTGGATCCGTGGCCACACGACGACGCGGCCCGGCGTGTGGCCCGACCTCGAGTTCATGCCGGTGACGGTGGCGGGTCAGGACAACACCGTCGGTTCGCCCATCCGGCTCCCCGAGGTGGATCCCGCGACCGCGAGGACCATCGGTGGCGACACCGACGTCACGCTCACGCTGCCGGACGTTCCCGGCTTCGCGCTCACGGTGTTCGCGCACTCGGTGACGTTCCCCGGCGGTGCGCGCACCGGTCTCCTCGGCGTCACCCAGGTGCACTTCGACAAGGTGCCGATGCCGCCGCCGAACGGTGCGCCGTTCACGGTGGCCTGGACGTTCCAGCCCCCGGGCGTGCGCTTCGATCCGCCGGCGCGCCTCACGGTGCCCAACACCGGGCTCGCGCCGGGCCAGCAGGCCGACATGTTCTGGTTCGATCACGACCTCGGGATCTTCGTGTCGATCGGCAGCGGGACCGTGTCGGCGGACGGCGCCGTCATCACGTCGAACCCCGGCTTTGGCGTCGCCAAGACCGGCTGGGGCGGCGCGACGCCCCCGCCACCGCCGCCGCGGTGTACGGCGTCCTGCACCAAGTCGCCGTGCAAGCGCCCCGTGCCCTGCAAGGGGGGCGGGTGCACCCTCGACGACCAACCGCGCTGCACCCCCTGCACCGCCGGTGGCAAGCCCGGCCAGTGCGACGGCGCGGGGGCCTGCGTTCCGTTCATGGCGGGGCCGATGCCGAAGGCCGATCTCTTCACCGGGGGCCTCATCAACTGCAAGGGGATGGAGACGCTCGCGATCACCAAGAAGACGACGCTGGAGGCGACCAACGTCGAGGACATGGACGAAGCCGTCCAGGGCTGCCCGCAGAAGGCCGACCGCGTGTCGCCATCCCACATCAAGTGGACGATGTCGGCCGGCACGCCGAGGAGCGGCGTCGGCCGGCAGCTCCAGTGGCGCGCCCCGGACGATCCCGCCACCGTGACCGTGACGCTCGAGATCGACGACGACGGGGTGGTGGCCGACGACGGCGGATTCATCAAGGCCGACGAGCGCCAGGTCGCGGTCGTCATCCCGAACCAGGACACCAGCACCATTGCCAACCGCATCACCTGCCCGGCGGGACAGTTCGGCAGCGGCGACGCCTACTCGGGGCAGGTCGACTACGAAGGCTGCGGCATCGACTTCAGCGGCCTCAAGGTGCGCGAGAAGGAGGGCGGGCAGAGCATCTCTGTGACGTGCGCCAACGGCCAGTCCGGGACGGTGAACAACAGCACCGGTGGTCCGTGGCTCCCGATCGACGGGTCGAACACCTACCGCTTCGACGATCTCGTGCGCAGCTGCGCCGGGACGGATCCGGCGATCCCCACGGGCGGCTGCGTCTTCCGCAACCAGACCACGTGGCTCATCTCGCCCAACTCGTTACCGTACATCACGCACATGAACACGATCAACGTGCCGGGCGGCAGCGCCACCAGCATGCCGCCCGGCGGCGTGTCGGCGGTGACGACGTCGAGGGTGCCGTGAGACGCGCGACGCTCGTCCTGATGTTCGCGTTCCTCCTTGGCGCTCCTCGCACCGGCGCGCAGATCCCGGACATCTTCGGTGACGCCGACAACGACGGCATCCCCGACGCGTACGAGCTTGCCCACGGCCTCGATCCCTCCGACCCGAGCGACGCCGCCGCCGATCCGGACGGCGACGGGCTCTCGAACGTCACGGAGTTCCGCGTCGGCAGCGACCCGCAGAAGTCCGACACCGACGACGACGGCCTCCCCGACGGGGCCGAGCTCGCGGCCGGCCTCGACCCCACCTCGGCCGCCGACGCCACCGCCGACGCCGATGGCGACGGTCTCTCGAATCTGGACGAGTACCACCGCGGCACCGCGATCCAGCGTGCCGACAGCGACGGCGACGGGCTCCCTGACGGCTACGAGGTTGCACACGGGCTCGATCCGCTCGACCCCGCCGACGGCACCGGCGATCCCGACGGTGACGGTCTCACGAACCTCGAGGAGTTCCAGCTCGGTACGGATCCGCGGAATGCGGACAGCGACGGGGATGGCATTCCCGACGGCGTCGAGGTCGTACACGGCCTCGATCCCACCAACGCCGCGGACGGGACCGAGGACCGCGACGGCGACGGGCTCGACAACGCCGCCGAGCTACGCGCCGGGACCGACATCGACCGACCGGACACCGACGGCGACGGGTTCTCCGACGGGATCGAGGTGGCCGGCGGCACGGATCCCCTCGACCCGACGTCGCCGCCGCGCCTCGACGAGACCTGCGTCGTCACGCTGCAGAACCAGGTGGCGACGGTGAACGCCGACGGCACCTACGTGCTGCCCAACGTCCCTACGGTCCCCGGGCTCTTCCGCGTGCGGGCGACGTGCAACCGGCCGGCCGGGGTCGTCGCCGGGTTGTCGCCGTTCTTCTCGCTCCTGGGGCCCGGGGCCGACGACGTCGGGCCCATCCTGCTCGGCCCGCTCCCGCCGACGGTCGTCGCACTCACGGTGGTTGCGGCGCCGTCGGGACTCGGGTCTGCCGGCGCCACGGCGCACCTCACGGTGACGGGCCGGCTCTCGGACGGCACCCAGCGCGACGAGGCGCACGCCGTCGACGGCACGACCTACGCCGCGAGCAGCGCCGCCGTCTGCACCGTGGACGATGCCGGCGTCGTCACCGCCGTCGGCAGCGGCACGTGCCTCGTCACGGTGGCGAACGATGGCGTCGTCGCGACCGCGCTCGTTCCCATCACCCTGGGGGCCGATCGCGACGGCGACGGACTCCCCGACGACTACGAGGAGCGCCGGCCCTGCCTCGACCCCGACCACGCCGACGCGACGGCGGACCCCGACGGCGACGGGCTCACCAATGCCGCCGAGTTCATGCTGGGCAGCGAGCCCTGCATCGCGGATTCGGATGGCGACGGGCTCGACGACGGGGCGGAAGTGAGGCTCGGCACCAACGTGCTCGCGCCCGACAGCGACCTCGACGGGCTACTCGACGGTGACGAGGTGGCGCGCGGGACGAATCCGCTCTCGGCGCAGAGCGACAGCGGGTGCCTTCCCGACGGCGTCGAGGTGCGTATCGGGACCAACCCCCTCGACCCTGCCGACGACAATGGCGATCACGACGGCGATGGGCTCACGAACTGCGACGAGTTGGTCATCGGCACCGATCCGGGCAACCCCGACACCGACGGGGACGGCACCAACGACGGCGCCGAGATCGCCGCAGGCTGCAATCCGCTCGTGGCGGAGGTGACGACGGTCACGGGTCGTGCGCTCGACGAGCTGGGGGGACCGGTGTCGGGCGCGACGGTGCGGGTGGGGACACGGTCGGCGCGCTCGGACACGGCGGGACGGTTCTCGGTGGCGGGCGTCGGGGCCTGCCCCGCCCGCGACGTGCAGGCGGCGGCAACCGCAACGGTCGGCGCCGTCACTCTCTCGGGGATCTCGGCGGCGGCGCGCACCGTCGTCGGTGGCAGCACCGACGTCGGCGACGTCGTCCTCCATCCCCTCTCCGTGAGCGGTCCCGCGCCGTATGCCGCGGAGAAGTTCGCGCTTGCGAGCGGGAGCATACAGGCGGTCGCCACCGGCGACCTCGACGGCGACGGCCGGCTCGACCTGGTGGTCGCCGGCGCCAGCGCGGTGCACGTGCTGCGGGGCAACGGCGACGGGACGTTCGTTCCGGTCGCCGGTATGGCGGCCGTGGGGACGAGTCCGGTAGCGGTGGCCGTCGGCGACTTCGACCACGATGGGCATCTCGACGTCGTGACCGTGAACCAGGGCAGCGACGACGTCTCGGTGCTGCTCGGTGCCGGGGATGGTACCCTCGGGGTCGCGACCTCGTTCGGCGTCGGTTCGGGGCCCACCGCCCTCGCCGTCGCGGACCTCGATGGCGACGGCGACCCCGATCTGGTCACGATCAACGGCACCGGCGGCGACCTCTCCGTCCTGCGGAACCTCGGCACTGGCCGCTTCGCCCCGGAGCAACGCCTCACCGCCGGCCTCGATCCCACGGCACTGGTGGTGGCCCGCGTGAACGGCGACCAGGCGCCCGACCTGGTGGTCTCGAACCAGGGCTCACTCGACCT
>Ga0335069_10009897_pt1 | contig 13550 bp, 10 predicted proteins | sample Lox_Sample_11_FD_206714 | JGI IMG/M metagenome (GOLD analysis project Ga0335069, IMG submission 206714) | Soil microbial communities from Loxahatchee National Wildlife Refuge, Florida, United States - Lox_Sample_1.1 | ecosystem: Environmental > Terrestrial > Soil > Wetlands | place: USA... | reverse complement strand
AAGCTCGTATTCTGGCCAAACGTCGCGACTTCCACCAAAGACAAGTCTCGGCTGCAGTCGAGTTCGGGCGATCAGCTCGGTTGGCAGAACGCTTCCTTTACACGGAAGAAACGGGCGGGGAAAGCCGGTCGTGGGGTGCGATGGTCCTTGCAGGATCAGCGCGCCTGCGCCTGCGATTTCGGCGCCCGGTGGCCCTCCCCTGGCGTTGCGACCGGAGTGCTCCGCGGAAGGGCGTGCACGAATTTACGGCGGTAGGCCGCGGGTGTCAGCCCCATTCTACGCTTGAACAGGCGGCGGAAGGAGGTCGCGTCTTCGTAGCCCACGGCGCGCCCGATCTCGTCGATGCCGAGCCCGTCAGCGTCCAGCATCTGCCTGGCTTCCTCGACCCGCAGCGACTGCACATAGTCGATCGGATCGATCCCGGTCGCTGCCCGGAACCTTCGGGCAAAGGTTCGCGGCGTCAATCCGCTCATGGCCGCCATCCGGGCGACGGGATTGATGCAGGCATAGTTGGCGGAGATCCATTCCTGCGCGTCGGCGATCGCTGCATCGGACACAGGGGCGCTAGGCAACATCAGCGCGAACGGCAGCTGACCGTCGCTGCGGTCTCCGAGCAGAAAGACCTTGGTGGTGAGGATCGCCTGTCTCGGGCCGCCGAACCGGCGGATCAAATGCAGCGAAAGCTCCTGCCAGGAGGTCGTCCCGCCGGCGGTCACGATCCGCTCGTCCTCCGCGGAAAGACACAGGATCGAGTCTTCTCGAAGCTTCACTTTCGGATAGTGATCGCGAAACACCTTGTGGTAGGCCCAGTGGGTGGCGCTCTCCAAGCCGTCCAGGAGACCGGCTTCCGCGAGCACCAGGGATCCGGTGCAGACCGAGCCGAGCAGCGCCCCGGCGCGATGCATTCTCTTCAGCCAACCGACCTCGTTCGGGTAGCGGCCGCGCGGCGATGCATCGATGGGCTGGAACATGTCGCAGACGATGACGACCTCGGCGAAATCGATCTCGTCGATCCCGGCGGCGGGCTCCAGGAGAATGTTTCCGAAGCAGCGGAACGGAGCCTTGGTGGCCGCGACGATCTTCACGTCGAACATCAGGTTGCCGGTCTTGCCTTCCAGCATCTCCGGATAGACCGAGCCAGCGCTGCTCAGCACGTCGAACAAGCCGAACAGCACGGAGGGCGACGTCTCCGGCGTGGTCAGCAGGCAGACAACGGGGGTGCGCGACCGCGGGTGCATGATGTCCGGCATCTCGTATCCTCGGCTCGGATGTCACTTTTGCCCTGCTCCGGGACATTCTGCCTCTACCTCCGCCCGGCGGCCAGACCTACCCTTGCACCATCCGCGATCGTCGCAAATTGCGCGCGGAATCGGCGAAGGAGGGAACGATGGACCGCGTCGATGTGCCGGCAACGACCGAGCAAGCGCTGGCCCCCTTGCGGGCGGGTTTCGCGGGCGAGCTGATCCTTCCGGGCGACCCCTCCTACGATTCCGTCCGGCAGCTGTGGAACGCCATCTTCGACAAGCGGCCCGCCTTGATCGCGCGCTGCCGCAACGCGCGCGACGTCAGCGCGGCGGTGACCCATGCGAAACGGCATGCGATGGAGGTCGCGGTCCGGGGCGGCGGGCACAATGCCGGCGGCAGCGGTTCCAGCGACGGCGGGCTCGTCATCGATCTTTCGCTGATGAACGGCGTCACGGTCGACCCTGCAGCGCGGCGGGCGCTGGTCGGCGGCGGCGCGACCTGGGCGGAGTTCGACGGCGCGGCCCAAGAGCACGGCCTCGCGACTCCGGGCGGCGTCGTCTCCGCCACGGGTGTCGGCGGGTTGACGCTGTCGGGTGGAATCGGATGGCTGCGCGGCAGCTACGGCCTCAGTCTCGACAACGTGCTCGCGGTCGAGATCGTCACCGCCGACGGCGCCGTCCACAACGCGAACCCGCGGGACGGTGCCGATCTCTTCTGGGCGATACGCGGCGGCGGCGGCAATTTCGGCGTGGTGACCCAGTTCGAGTTCGCGGTTCATCCGGTCGGCCCGGAGGTCATGCTGATGCTGCCGATCTATCGCGCGGAGGATGCGGCACCGGTGATGAAGGCGTGGCGCGACTTCATGGCGACGGCCCCCGACGAGATCGGCGGCAGCCTGGTCGAGTTCTCCACCATCCCTGAGGATCCGGCCTATCCCAGGGAGGCGTGGAACATGAAGGTGATGGCGCTCGCCGGCGTGTGGGCGGGTCCCACCGACGAGGGCGAGCGCGCGATCGCACCGCTGCGACGCCTGGCGACCCCGCTGCTCGATTTCTCGGGCCGGATGAGATACTGCGAGGTCCAGAAGCTCTATGACGGCCTGTTCCCGAAGGGTGGCAACCGCGCCTACTTCAAGTCGATGTATCTCGACCGGCTCGACGACGCGGCGATCGACGAGATCGCGCCGCGGGCGGCCGACCGGCCTTCGCCGTCATCCCTCTGCTCGGTCTGGTTCATGGGCGGCGCGGTGGGCCGGGTCGACGCCGGTGCGACCGCGTTCGGCGACCGCAGCTTCCGCTGGATGCTCAGCATCGACGCGCTCTGGCAGAAGGCAGAGGACGACGCAACCAATCTCGGGTGGACGCGCGGGCTCTGGAACGACATGCAGCGGTTCTCGAACGGCCGCGCCTATCTGAACTTCGCCGGACTGCCGGAGGACGGCGACTCCTTGCGCCGCAGCACGTATGGGGCGAACTATGCGCGGCTGGCCGAGATCAAGGCCAGATACGACCCCACCAACCTCTTCCGCCTCAACCAGAACATCGTGCCGAAGGCGGCACATCGCGGCTAGACCAGCCATCGCCATGGCCACTGGCAGTGTCCGCCAGAGCCGGACGCTGGCCAAACGCCCTGACTTCCACTAAAGACGGTCTCTGCTGCCGGCGGGTTCGGGCGATTAGCTCAGTTGGTAGAGCGCTTCCTTTACACGGAAGATGTCGGCGGTTCGAGTCCGTCATCGCCCACCACCACCTCCCACAAAAAATACCAAACCGGCCGCGCGGGTCGCCCACGCGGCCGGTGATGGTGTGAGACGCTAGCGGATTAGTTGACAGCGTCCTTGAGGCCCTTGCCGGCCTTGAACTTCGGCTGCTTGGAGGCCGGGATTTCGATTTCCTCGCCGGTGCGCGGGTTGCGGCCTTTGGAGGCCGCGCGCTTCGCCACGTGGAACGTGCCGAAGCCGACGAGGCGGATCTCCTGGTTCTTCTTCAAGGCGCGGGTGATCGATTCGAAGACCGCGTCGACGGCCTTGGCCGCATCCGTCCTGGAGAGCCCGGTGTCATCCGACACTTCGGCGATCAGGTCGTTCTTGTTCACGGGGGTCATTCCTTCCCTTGTTCTTTTGTGCGGAGGGCCCGGCCGGAACCGCCAGGGCGAAGTCGGCGCGGATTCTAGTGTGCGAAAATCAAGGGCGTCAATTGGGTAACGGGCGGGCAGTAACGGGTATCACAAAATGAGAACGGCCTCAGGCATGAATGCCTGAGGCCGTGATCACGCTTTCTCGATTGTGACAGCGAAAGCTCGGCTAATTGCGCTGCATCAATGGGTAACGATGCCGCGCTCGTCCTCGCTCTCGGCCGCTGCCGCAGGCTGCTCGATCTCCGGTGTCTCGATCCACTCGATCGGCGTCAGCGGCTTGGTCAACGCCTGCTTCAGCACCTGCTCGACGCTCTCGGCCGGGATGATCTGCAGGCCCTTCTTCACGTTGTCCGGGATGTCGGCCAGGTCCTTCTCATTCTCCTGCGGAATGAGCACGGTCTTGATACCGGCCCGGAGTGCGGCCAGCAGCTTCTCCTTCAAACCGCCGATCGGCAGCACGCGTCCGCGCAGGGTGACCTCGCCGGTCATCGCGACGTCGCGGCGGACCGGAATGCCGGTCAGCACCGAGACGATCGTGGTGACCATGGCGACGCCCGCGGAAGGACCGTCCTTCGGCGTGGCACCCTCGGGCACGTGCACGTGGATGTCGCGCTTGCTGAAGGTGGTCGGCTTGATGCCGAATTCGACCGCGCGCGACTTCACAAAGGACTCCGCGGCCTGCACGGATTCCTTCATCACGTCGCCGAGCTTGCCGGTCGCCGTCACCCTGCCCTTGCCGGGCAGCGTCACGGCTTCGATCGTCAGGATGTCGCCGCCCACCTCGGTCCACGCCAGGCCGGTGACCACGCCCACCATGTCGGTGAGCTCGGCCTCGCCGTAGCGGAACTTGCGGATCCCGGCATACTTGCCGAGGTTCCGCCGCGTGATCGTGACCTTGGTGAGATTCTTCATCAGAATCTCCTTGATCGACTTCCGCGCCAGGTTGGCGATCTCGCGCTCGAGGTTGCGGACGCCCGCTTCCCGCGTGTAGTAGCGCACGAGGTCGCGAATGCCGTCCTCGGACAGGTTCCACTCGTCCTTCTTCAAGCCGTGATCCTTGACCTGCTTCGGGATCAGGTGGCGCTTGGCGATCTCCACCTTCTCGTCCTCGGTGTAGCCGGGGATCCGGATGATCTCCATGCGATCCAGCAACGGCTGCGGCATGCGCAGGGAGTTGGCGGTCGTGATGAACATCACGTCGGAGAGGTCGTAGTCGACCTCGAGGTAGTGGTCGTTGAAGTTGACGTTCTGCTCGGGATCCAGGACCTCGAGCAACGCCGACGACGGATCGCCGCGCCAGTCCTGCCCCAGCTTGTCCACCTCGTCGAGGAGGAACAGCGGGTTCGAGGACTTCGCCTTCTTCATCGCCTGGATGATCTTGCCCGGCATGGAGCCGATATAGGTCCGGCGGTGGCCACGCACCTCAGCCTCGTCACGCACGCCGCCGAGGCTGATGCGCACGAAGTTGCGACCGGTGGCACGCGCGATCGACTTGCCGAGCGAGGTCTTGCCGACGCCCGGAGGGCCGACCAAGCAGAGGATCGGGCCCTTGATGCGCCGCTGACGCTGCTGCACAGCCAGGTACTCGAGGATTCGGTCCTTGACCTTGTCGAGGCCGTAATGGTCCTCGTTCAGCACCTTGTCGGCGAGCCTGATGTCGCGCTTGATCTTGGTCGGCTTCGACCACGGGATCGAGAGCAGCCAGTCGAGGTAGTTACGCACGACCGTCGCTTCCGCCGACATCGGGCTCATGGTGCGAAGCTTCTTGACCTCGCCCTGGGCCTTCTCGCGCGCCTCCTTCGAGAGCTTGGTCTTCTTGATCCGCTCTTCGATCTCGGCAACCTCGTCGCGACCGTCCTCGCCCTCGCCGAGCTCCTTCTGAATGGCCTTCATCTGCTCATTCAGGTAGTACTCGCGCTGGGTCTTCTCCATCTGGCGCTTCACGCGGCTGCGGATGCGCTTCTCGACCTGCAGCACGCCGATCTCGCCTTCCATGAAGGCGTAGATTTTCTCCAGCCGCTCGGCGACCGAGCCGATCTCCAAGAGCTCCTGCTTCTCCGAGATCTTCAGCGAGAGATGCGAGGCGACGGTGTCGGCGAGCTTCGACGGGTCCTCGATCTGGTTGATCGAGACCAGCACCTCGGGCGGCACCTTCTTGTTCAGCTTGATGTATTGCTCGAACTGCGAGACGACCGAGCGCGCCAGGGCCTCCACTTCCTTGCCGGCGGGATCGGCGCCGTCGACGATCGCCGCGGCCTCGGCGACGAAGAACGCCTCGTTCTCGGTGAAGCGCTTGATGCGGGCGCGATAGCCGCCCTCGACCAGCACCTTCACGGTGCCGTCGGGCAATTTGAGCAGCTGCAGGACGGTCCCGACCGTGCCGACCGAGTAGATATCGGCCGGGGTTGGATCGTCCTGGGCGGCGTTCTTCTGGGTGACCAGCAGGATCTGCTTGTCATCCTTCATCACGTCCTCGAGCGCCTTCACCGACTTCTCGCGGCCGACGAACAGCGGCACGATCATGTGCGGGAACACGACGATGTCCCGCAGGGGGAGCACCGGGTAGTTCTGGGATTGGCCGGGATTCGGTTCGCGCGGATTCTGTTCCATGATTCTTCAAGGTCTCCAGGGCTTTGGCCAGAGTAGCGCCGGCCTTGGCCTCACTACAATCATTGTATCCTGGCGCCGCGACGCGGCGAGGGCATTTGGCTCTCGATCTTGAATTCGGCTGTGGAAAACCAGAGAAAAGCGCCGAAAAGGACCTCTGCGACCGAGCACCGCAGCCCGCCAGTCCAACTCGTTAACCTATTTGGTCACGCTCGCAAGGCGTTCAAGTGCCGTGCCAAATGGTCCCGGGCCGCGTGACACGGCCCGACTCGAACCCGGATTCTGAACGCGGGAGAGGCGCTTCGGTTCGCCGGCTGGTTTACTAGGCGCCGGCGGCGTCGCCGCGGCGGTCGGTGTAGATGTAGAGCGGCCGCGCGTTGCCTTCGACCACTTCGCGGCTGATCACCATGGCCTCGACTCCGTCGAGACCGGGGAGCTCGAACATCGGCTCCAGGAGAATGCCTTCCATGATCGAGCGCAGGCCGCGGGCGCCGGTCTTGCGGGCGATCGCCTTGCGGGCGATGGCGGCCAGCGCATCGTCGGCGAACTCGAGACGGACATCCTCCATCTCGAACAGCCGCTGATACTGCTTCACCAGGGCGTTCTTCGGCTCGGTGAGGATCTTGATCAGCGCGGCCTCATCGAGATCCTCGAGCGTCGCCACGACCGGCAGGCGGCCGACGAACTCGGGGATCAGGCCGAACTTCAGCAGATCCTCGGGCTCGACCTCGCGCAGAATCTCGCCGGCGCCGCGCTCATCGGGCCCGCGCACATCGGCGCCGAAGCCGATCGCGGAACCGCTGCGGCCGCGCTGGGCGATAATCTTCTCGAGACCCGCAAAGGCGCCGCCGCAGATGAAGAGGATGTTGGTGGTGTCGACCTGCAGGAACTCCTGCTGCGGATGCTTGCGGCCGCCCTGCGGAGGCACCGAGGCGATGGTGCCTTCCATGATCTTCAGCAGGGCCTGCTGCACGCCTTCGCCGGAAACATCTCGGGTGATCGACGGGTTGTCGGACTTGCGGCTGATCTTGTCGACCTCGTCGATGTAGACGATGCCGCGCTGCGCGCGCTCGACGTTGTAGTCGGCCGACTGCAGCAGCTTCAGGATGATGTTCTCGACGTCCTCGCCGACATAACCCGCTTCCGTGAGCGTGGTCGCATCGGCCATGGTGAAGGGCACGTCGATGATGCGCGCCAGCGTCTGCGCCAGCAGCGTCTTGCCGCAGCCGGTGGGGCCGACCAGCAGGATGTTCGATTTTGAGAGCTCGACGTCGTTGTTCTTGCCGGCGTGCGAGAGCCGCTTGTAGTGGTTGTGGACGGCGACCGAGAGCACCTTCTTGGCGTGATCCTGGCCGATCACGTAGTCGTCCAGCACCTTGCAAATGTCGCGCGGGCTCGGCACACCGTCACGTGACTTCACCAGCGTGGTCTTGTGCTCCTCACGGATGATGTCCATGCAGAGCTCGACACACTCGTCGCAGATAAAGACCGTCGGGCCGGCGATCAGCTTGCGAACCTCGTGCTGGCTCTTGCCGCAGAAGGAGCAATACAGCGTGTTCTTGGAGTCGCCGTTGGTGGACTTGTTCATCGCCGACCTATTCGAGCCCTTGCCGCCCCTTATCGAGAGTCGCCGTCAAGGTTCATGTTAGACTGTCAATTCCCGGAAACACAACGCATTTCTGGCCGCAACACACACCGGGTTGGGTGTCGCGGCAAGTTTGTCACGCGGTCTCCAGCCCATCCTTAGGCGACCATAGACTAGCCCGGTATTCCTGAGAAATCCGTTAAGCCGGACCGCGATCCGGCGCAGTACGATAGTGGATTCTATGGCGTCAGGAACGGGTCTCGTCGTCCAGTGGACGCGGGCGCTCCGTCACGACCTCGTCGATCAGGCCGAAATCCTTAGCCTCCTCCGGGGTCATGAACCGGTCGCGGTCCATGGCGTTCTCGATGTTGGAGAGTTCCTGTCCGGTATGCTTGACGTAGATCTTGTTCAGCCGGTCGCGGGTCTTCAGGATCTCGCGCGCATGGATCTCGATATCCGCGGCTTGGCCCTGAAATCCACCTGAGGGCTGGTGAACCATGATGTTGGAATTGGGCAGGCTGAAGCGCTTGCCTTTCTTGCCTGCGGTCAGGAGCAGCGAGCCGGCCGAGGCCGCGAGGCCGATGCAGACCGTCGAGATCTCCGGGCGGATGTACTGCATGGTGTCATACATCGCGAGACCCGAAGTCACCACGCCGCCCGGCGAGTTGATGTAGAGCGAGATCTCCTTCTTCGGGTTCTCCGATTCCAGGAACAGCAGCTGCGCGCAGACCAGGCTCGCCATTTCGTCATGCACCGGGCCGACCACGAAGATGATCCGCTCCTTCAGGAGGCGCGAATAGATGTCGTAGGCCCGCTCGCCGCGATTGGTCTGCTCGACCACCATCGGCACCAGCAGGTTGTTGTAGGTCTCGATCGGATCGCGGTCTCTCATGATCATGTCTGCCTTCTCTCTTCCCACCCGCTCCGCCAAGGACGCCCCTAGGAGGAGCCGACTCGAACTCGGTCTATTCTTCTGCTTAGTTCTTCTGCGCGGCCAGCTCTTCTTTGCCTTCCTCGGCGAACTGGTCCGGCGTCACCACACGCTCGCTGACCTCGGCCTGCTCCAGGATGAAGTCCACGACCTTCTCCTCGTAGAGCGGCGCCCGGAGCTGGTTCAGCGCCTCGGGGGAGCGCTGGTAGAAGTCGATCACCTGCTTCTCCTGGCCGGGATAGCGCCGCGCCTCGGCGATCACCGCCCGCGTCAGCTCGTCCTGGGGCACATCGAGGTTGCTCTGCCGCCCGACTTCGGAGAGCAGCAGGCCGAGCTTCACGCGCCGTAGCGCGATCTCCCGATACTCCTGCTTCAGCTGCTCGTCGCTCTTGCCCTTGTCCTCCTCATCGAGGCGGTCCGCTTTCTTGTCCTCCTCGATTTGGCGCCAGATGGCTGCGAATTCAATATCCACCAGACCTTCCGGCAGGGTGAAATCGTGGTTGTCCGCGAGCACATCCAGGAGCTTGCGCTTCACGCGGGCGCGAGAGACGGTGCCGTATTCGCGCTCCATCCGCTCCTTGGTCTGCTTCTTCAGCTCGGCCAAGTCGGCGAGACCCAACGACTTCGCCAGCTCGTCATCGACCGCGGTTGCCTTCGGCGCGCGAATCTCGGTCGCTGTCACGTCGAACTCGGCGTCCTTGCCGGCGAGATCGGTGTTGGCGTAGTCGGCCGGGAAGGTCACCTTCACTGCCCGCTTCTCGCCCTTCTTGATGCCGATCAGCTGGTCCTCGAAGCCGGGGATGAACATGCCCGAGCCGAGCTCGAGATAGTGGCCCTCGGCGCTGCCGCCCTCGAACGCCTCGCCGCCGACCTTGCCGACGAAATCGATGACGACGACATCGCCCTTGGCGGCCGCATGGTCTTCCGTCGCGGGTTCGGAGCCGCCCGAGCGCTTTGCGAGCAGCGCGAGGCGCTCGTCGACCTCGGCGTCGGGAACCGCGATCTTCACCCGCTCCAGCTTGATGGCCTTGAAGTCCATCGGCTTGATGTCCGGGATGATCTCCATGGCGACGTTGAACTCGAGGTCGGCGCCATCCTCGAGCTTCACGATTTCGACCTTGGGCTGGCCGGCCGGACGCAGGTTGCGCTCGTGCATCAGCTGGTGCGAGCCCTCGTTGACCGATTCGCTCACCACGTCACGGAACACGTCCCGTTCGTAGCGCTTCTTCAGGACCTGCATCGGTACCTTGCCGGGGCGGAACCCATCCAATTTCACGCGCTGGCCGAGCTCGACCAGCTTGGTATCGACCTTGGCCTTCAGGTCGCCCGCGGGCACCACGATCTTGAACTCGCGCTTCAAGCCGCTGGTATTGGTTTCAGTCACCTGCATGATGGTCCAACTCTGCTCTTTCGCTGATGGATGGAAGCGGCCGAGTTCCAGGCCCGACCGCCCGGCACCCGCCGACTGTCTCTCGTCGGTTCTCTGGCCGGATCATGGTGCGGGCGGAGGGACTTGAACCCACACGACTTGCGTCACGGGAACCTAAATCCCGCGCGTCTACCAGTTCCGCCACGCCCGCCCGATGCGCTTCCGTGAGCCGGCTGAACCGCCGCAGAAGCCACCATCCGGCCGGCCCGGCTGCGGCTTCTGGCGGCGCCCTCCGACCACGGAAAATCCGGTGAAATCAGGGCGCGGGTGTATAGCACGAAATGGGTGGGCACAAGTGAATTCGAGGCCGGTGTCAGGTTCTACAAGATCCGCGGGTCAAGCCCGCGGATGACGGAAGAAGGAGCCATTATCACCCCGCTTGACCCGGCGATCTCATGGGCCGTCACTTCCGGAGCCGGACCCAGGGGCCGGTATCAGCTATCCCCTCCCCCACCTCGCGCCAGCCCAGATGGCGGTAGAAGGCGATCGCCCGCTGGTTGGCCCGGTCGCATTTGAGCTCGCAGACGCCGCGAGCACGGGCCAGCACCGCCTCCAGCAGCCGGCGCCCGATGCCGCCGCCCTGTCGGCTTGGCCGAACATAAAGGCTGTGGATGAAATTTTCCGGCCAATAGATTGATAATACAGCAATAATCTCACCGCCCACCAGCGCAACGAACTGCTGCTCCCCGGCGATGCTGTCGTAATAGAGATTGGGGGCGTAATAGTCCGGCGAATGGTGTGGAAAGGCCTGCCGGTAGGCTGCCAGGAAGACGTCGGCGCATGCCTCATGGTCGCCGTCCCGGGCGGGACGGATGGCCAGGTCGCCCGCGCCCGTGATCGGGGCGATGTCCTTCACCTCATACAGGGCCTGCCTCTTCGTCCGGCTCGGCAAGGCGGCGCAGCACTTCCGGGATCATCTCCGGCAGATCTTCCGCGATAAGGCCCGGACCGAACAGGGCACCGGCCTCACCGTGCAGCGAGACCGCAGCGGCGGCCGCCTCGAAAGCCGGCACGCCCTGGGCGAGTAGGCCGAGGACGAGGCCGGCAAGCACGTCGCCCGAGCCTGCCGTGGCGAGCCATGCCGGCGCGTCGGCGTTGATCGCAGCGCGGCCGTCTGGCGACGCGATCACGGTGTCGGCGCCTTTGAGCACGATGGTGCAGCGCGAAGCGGACGCGGCGGCGCGGGCGCGGCTGAGCTTGTCCGGCATTTCGGCGAGATCGGGGAAGAGGCGGGCGAACTCCCCCTCGTGGGGCGTGAGCACGATAGAGGTGCGGCCGAAGCTGGCAAGCGCCGACGATCCCCCTGCAAACGCCGTCAAGCCGCCCCCGTCGATCACCATGGCCCGACCGGCCTCCGCCGCGGTCTCGACCTCGGCGCGGGTCGCGCGATCCGGCGGCAGGCCGGAGCCGACCAGCACCGCGGTGACGCGGCGGTCGGCGAGCAGCGCAGCGAGATCGCGGCTCCCTTCCGAGGCTCGGACGATGAGACCAGGCTGATCGGCGAGGTAGAAACCGTGCGCCTCATGCTTCGCCGCCACGGTCAGCATGCCGACGCCGATCCGGCGCGCAGCACGTGAAGCGAGACGCGCGGCGCCGGGCATGGCGGCACCGCCCACCACCAGCGCATGGCCGCGCGTGTATTTATGGTCCGCCGCCGACGGGGACGGCAGCGCGCCGAGCCAGAGCGGCGCGCCATTGACCCGCGCGGCTTTGGCGAGATCGGGCAGGTCCTCCGCGCGGCAGCCGATATCGGCGATGCAGAGATCACGACTCCATTCGCGCCCCGGCAGCAGCAGATGCCCGCGCTTCGGCCAGGCGAAGGTGACGGTCAGGGTCGCGCGCGGTGCCGCACCCAGCACCGCGCCGGTATCGGCATCGATGCCGCTCGGCACGTCGACGGCGACGATCGGGCACGGCCTGCCGTGCAGCGCGTGGATGACGGCCTTGACCTCGCCCTCGACCGGCCGCGCGAGGCCGATGCCGAAGATGGCGTCGATGACGACGCAGTCGCCGTCCTCCAGGCCAGCGAGCGCACCCGGTTCGAGGCTGGCCACCCTGCCCTCCCAGAGCGCGGCGGCGCGCGCCGCATCGCCGGTATAGGCATCCTTCGGCCGGGCGGCGGCGACGTGCACATCCCAGCCGAGCGATCGGAGCTCGCGGGCGACGATGAACCCGTCGCCGCCGTTGTTGCCGGGGCCGGCAAGAACGAGGGCGCGTTTGAAGGGTGAGGCCCAGCGGGCACGGATCGCCTCGACCACGGCGAGGCCGGCTTGTGCCATCACATCGAAGCTCGGCGTGCCGCGCGCGAAGAGCGCCGCCTCGGCGGCCCGCATCTCGGCGGCACTCACCACCGGGAGCGCCGCGATCTCCTCCGCGCTTCGACCGTGACGATGCCAGCGCAGCCGCATCTCCGCCTCAGTTCCTCGGATTCTGCGCCGGTCCTTGGGCCTTCACGTGGGCTACCGCGGCCTCGCGCAGCAGCGATACGTCGGAGCCGCTTGCCACCATGTCGAATCCGGCGGCGAACAGGGTCTTGGCGTCGCGCTCCTTGGTGGGCACGGTGCCGAGGAACTTGCCCTTGGCCTTAGCGGCAGCGACGATCCGGTCGATTGCCTTGCGCACACTGGGATGGTCCATCTCGCCGAGATGGCCCATCGCCGCCGAAAGATCGTTGGGCCCCACGAAGAGCAGATCGATGCCATCCACCGCAGCGATCTCCTCCACCGCTTCGAGCCCGCCCAAGGTCTCGATCTGCGCCATGATGAGTTGACGCTCGGTGTAATGGTCGAGATAGTCCTTGGTATCGACGCCATATCGGCTGGCGCGAATGCCGCCCGTGGCGATGCCGCGGCGGCCGACCGGCGGATACCGGCAGGCGGCGGCAATGGCCTTAGCATCGGCCAATGCATCCACCATCGGGAACATGATGGTCTGAACCCCGAGGTCGAGCAGGCGCTTCACGTGGTTCGGATCGTGCGACGGCACGCGCACCATAGTCGGCACGCCATGAGCCTGCGCGGCCAGGAGCTGCACATGGATGGTCTGCACGTCGACGGGACCGTGCTCCTGATCGATCAGGAGCGCGCCGTAGCCAGAAACGGCCATCACCTCCGTGGTCACCGGGCCGAGCCCATAGAGCCATCCGGCCAGGATCTTCTCACCGGACTTCAGGCGCTCCTTGATGCTGCGCACGGTCACGTTCGATCTCTCCTCGCGTCAGGTTGGAAGGTGGAAGGATACGCCCGGACAGGCGTGATTCAGTTGATGACGGGCCGGCACATCTGGCCGCTGTCGCGGCTCTTGATCTCCTTGCAGATCGCCTGCGCCTTCTCAACGCTGTCGACCGGACCCACATAGATGCGATAGCTCGCGCCGGCCGTCACGAACTCGCGGATCTCGAGGGCATAGCTGTCCAGGGTCGGCGCAAACTTGCGCTTGACGTCCTCATAGGCGCGCTTTGCCGCCTCGGACTGGCCGCTCTCGCCCAGCCAGACGTGGATCACCTTTTGACCGGCACTCAGCGAATCCGCCTGTGGCAGGCCTGCCTGCAGCGCAGCGGATTGATCTGCCGGCGATGGAGCAGCCGGCGTGGTCGAGGTCGGGGCGGTCGAGGTCGG
>Ga0335069_10009895_pt1 | contig 13551 bp, 14 predicted proteins | sample Lox_Sample_11_FD_206714 | JGI IMG/M metagenome (GOLD analysis project Ga0335069, IMG submission 206714) | Soil microbial communities from Loxahatchee National Wildlife Refuge, Florida, United States - Lox_Sample_1.1 | ecosystem: Environmental > Terrestrial > Soil > Wetlands | place: USA... | reverse complement strand
ACGGGAAAATCGTGACGCCCGCTTTCCCAATGCTCGATGGCGACGCAATTGATCCAACACAGGCAGGAAAAAAGAATGACGGTGATCACGTCGGCGCGCGTCTCGACGCGAGTCCAAGCCGCGACCGACGCACCCAAACCGAAGATCACGGCGACGGCGGCTTCCTTGGGCCACTTCCGACGGGTGGCGTGCACCGCGACGAAGTAGACGCCGACGGCTGCCGTTATCCATGCGCCTCGCTCAAAGACCGGGCGGGGCAGACCAGTCCAGGCGAGCCAGCACGCTAATCCGAGTACGGCCGTCCATACGGGAAGAACCAAGCGCCAATGGCGGCGATAGAACTGATGACGCGGGCGAAGGCCGGAGCCGCTCCAGGCGTCGAGCGTACGGTCAGCGGCGTAGATGAGCCAGACGGCGGAGACCAGCAGGGCGGGCGTCAAGAACTGCGATGAGGCGTGGAAGCAGCGGATGAATAATGTCTGCCACAGCAGCGCCACCAGCGGCGCATCCAAGCTCAGCAGGTTCGGCCACAGCCACAACCGATCGCCCACATTTCTATTATGCGGTCTGATTCCAGAGACTCACGACACGCGTCTCGCGCTCCCAGCCCAGCACGCTGACGGAGCCGGTCGAAAGGGCAAGCAAACGGCCGGAATCGGGCGTGAGGCCGAGCCACCTCGCTCCAATCACGCGCAGCATGTGACCGTGGCCGAACAACGCCACCGGGCCTGCGGAATCGAGGCAGCGATCGATGACGCGATCGGCGCGCGACGCGACTTGCTCGGCCGATTCGCCGCCGGGCGGCGTGCCGGTCCAGATGGTCCAGTTTGGAGCGGTTTCGTGAATCTGTTCGGTTGTCAGGCCTTCATAGGAGCCGTAATCCCATTCGTGGAGATTGGTCTCGATCTGCGGCTCGAAACCGGCGAGGCGGCAGGTATCGATGGCGCGGCGCATGGGGCTCGAGAGTACCAGCGCGAACTTCTTCCCGGCGAGCAGTGCACCGACGGCTCGGGCGCGGCGCTGGCCTTCATCGGTCAGTGGTAAATCTGTGCGGGAGGTGTGCTGGCCGGAGCGGCTCCATTCGGTTTCTCCGTGCCGGATCAGAAAAATTTCGCCGGGCATAGGGCTTCCTCTAAGATAGAGAGTTTCCAATGCAGAACGATGAAGCGGCACTGATCGAGTTCGAGCATGTCACGGTGATGCGCGGCGAGACCAACGCTCTGGACGATATTTCGCTGAAGATCGGCGCGGGGGAGCACGTGGCGATCATCGGTCCGAACGGATGCGGAAAATCGACGTTCATCAAGGCCATCACGCGCGAATGTTATCCGCTGGCGCGCGAAGAATCGTCGCTCAAGATCCTGGGCGGCGATCATTGGAACATTTTCGACCTGCGGTCGATGCTGGGGATCGTGACGAGCGATCTGATGACGTTCTGCATCCGGGACATCACCGGGATGGACATGGTGCTCTCGGGATTTTTTTCGAGTATCGGCATCTGGCCGAATCACGAGGTGACGGAGGAGATGCGCGCTCGCGCGTGGCGCGCGCTGGATCAGCTGGAGGTGCGGCGCTTAGCGGATCGAACGACGGATCAGATGTCATCGGGGGAAGGACGGAGGTTGCTGCTGGCGCGGGCGTTGGTGCACGAGCCACGCGCGCTAATTCTTGATGAGCCCAGCACCGCGCTGGATCTTTTCGCACAGCAGGAGCTTCGCGGCACTTTGCGAAAGCTGGCGCAGTCGGGGATCGGGATCGTGATGGTGACGCATTTTCTTTCGGATCTCATTCCGGAGATCGAGCGCGTGATTCTGATGCGGCAAGGCAAGATCGTGGCAGACGGGCCGAAGCGGAAGATACTTACCTCGGAACGTTTGTCGGAGCTGTTCGGACTGAAGGTCGAACTCGCCGAGCGCGACGGCTATTACAACTTATGGTGAGGCGACGGGAACACTGAGCGATCCCGCGGTCCCGGAGGCTGCGTCCTGGGCGACGATTCGAACTGAGCGCGTTCCTGCCGGCAGCGGTTTATCAAGCGTTACCAAATAGCCGTCCTTCGCGGCGGCATCGAATTGCTCCTGGCTTAGGCTCAAGTTGGTAACCGACGAGGACGGCGCGGACGAAGCTTGACTCGTGCCGGAGAAGATGAGACTCAGAGACACGGCGCCCGTGTAGGAGTTCCCTGAATGTTGGAGCGCCAAATCGCGGGGGTCGATGTGGATCTGGAACTTCGCCGTGTTTCCTTCCACGTCAATCGACGCGCGCAGGCCGATGTCGGCTGTATCGAAAGGACGAGAACTCACCAGCCGGAATTGCTCGTTGGATATGTCCTGCGAAGAAAGCGCCGCGTAGGTGTCTTGCGCGAGGATCTTGACGCCCTTGCGCGTGGTGGAGACGCGCAGCTTGTGGAATTTGCCATCGGCTTCCTTTGCAGGCACGTAGTAGCCCGCTTCATACGTCGCACGCGCATCCGTTCGAGCCTGGTTAAGCGCCGGGCCGATCGAATCATTCTCGAACCATCGTCCGCCGGTCAACGGGGGCAGGGTTTGTAAGGTTTCGCCGCTATCGACGCCTGTGGTGGAGCGATCCTGCTGATGGACGGTGTAAATGGAGACACCTTCCCCGCTCAGCGACGCTCCGAGCATTTTGAGTTGCGGCGTGAAATCCAGCGGGCCTTCTGGAGTGGGAACCGTGAGTGGCACACCGTGCGTCACCCAAATGATGCGCTTCTGGCCGGGCAGCGCAGCATATTGACCACCGAGAACGGAGAGCGCCTGGTAGGTCGGCCCGACAGTGAGTCCGGGAGCGGCGGTCAGATCCGTGGGCTTCACTCCTTCCACTGCACGCAGTGCGTCATTCAATCGAGCGCGAGCGTTCTGGGTCCATGGAGCGCCAGACTGAGCTGGTGGAGCTTCTCCTGGCGCGGGCGGAGGCTGCCAGGCTCGGACCGGATATAGATTCGCGTCCGGAGTGATCAGGTAAAGGAAAATATTCTCGGGCGCTTCCTGCTTGTCGAGCGCGTTGACGGTCTCATTCCATGCAGCGCCGCGTTCCGTGATGTTCGCATTCAGGAGGTCGAGAAGAATCAGGACGGAGGATTGAAGTGCGCTCCGATTGGAATATTCGCGCGGTCCCAATTTTTCCTGTGCCGGCGCGGGACGAAGCAGGAGGCGCGAAAAGACCAGCGGATGACGCTTGCCTTCGTCGGAGACTTCGATCTCCTCCGGGCGCAAGTCGGTCACTGGCTGGCCGTTAGATTCGGTTGCGACGAAGCGGAAGCTTCGCAGGATTTGAGCGGAATCGAGCTTGGAGTTTTGCGCAGGGGCCCTAACGGGCGCTCCAAGCGAGGCCAGGAGCAGCAGACAGCCGGCAACGCGGACAGCCATTTAACACCTCCCCGTTACTACACTCAGTTTAGATGGACGAAGGGCGAGGCCGTAACGCGCGATTATTTCGATCCGCGAAGCGCAACCGAGAGGCGGCTAATGCACCAGTTTTTCGAACTGCCAGCCTTTGTTTCCCAGGCGGAACTCCAAGACGGGCGAGGCGTCCTGGGTGAATCGTCCTTTGCGGACGCCGAGGAGCGGAAGCGGATCGCCGAAGCAGGCATGTCGAATCATCACCACCAGCTTGCCTTCTACGAGTTTGCCGTCCGGGCCATCGTCCCGGATAGTAGGTCCGTCAGCCAACTGCGCATTGAAATCGCCGCGGATCTGGGCGTAGGGCCGGCTAAACCCAGGCTCGGATACGACAACGTCATCGTCGAAGTGAAGGGCGCGGCCCGCGGGCAGAAGGCGGGCGGTGGTATGCGTTGCGCCGACTACGCCGCCGCCCCCGCTAGGCTGTTCCCAAAGGTCCTTCTCCACGCCGCAATCGACCTGAGACTGGGTAAGCGTAACTTGCTCGGCGTCGAGGTGAATTGGACCCGACGCGATAATGGCTTGCGCCTTGGCGTCCGGAAAATCTGTCTGAACGCAGCCGGTGGCGGCAAACGCCAAAATAGCCACGGCAGAGGCGGATAGACGAAGTAACCCCACGGCCAGAGAATACTGGTACCTAGGCGCTCTGTCAAGTTGGACATTAGCCTTAGATTACGCATCAGACCTTAGACGCTTCGATGAAAACGAGGTAGGTAGGGCGATTGGCTCGAGAGAATTGAGTACCGCATGCTACGCATGGCGGTTCAGTCGCGGCAACGAACCGCGAACAACGCGGGTAACACCTGCGATAAATCAGGGAAAGCCCACAGTTGCCCTCGCGTAGTGGGAGAAGCGTATCGTAGAATGCGAATTCATGACCACACCCTTTCGATTGGATGGCCTGCGAGCGCTGGTTACCGGAGGTGCGAGCGGGATCGGCGAGGAGACGTGCCGCGTGCTGACGGAGGCAGGGGCTGCAGTAACGATCGCGGATATCGATCAGCCTCGCGCGGAGGCGCTGTCGAATGAGCTTCCGGGATCGTCGGTCATCGTGGTCGATATCACCGATGAGGACGCGGTCAATCGAGCCTTCGCGGGCATTCCGCAGCTTGACATCCTGATCAACAATGCGGGCATCGGGCTGGTGGGCAGTCTGGAAGAGACCGCGCACGAGGATTTTCAGCGGCTCTTCCGCGTAAACGTGGAAGGTCTCTATTTGGTGACGAAGGCGGCCATTCCGAAGCTGCTGGCGTCGAAAGGTTCGATCGTGAATCTAGGGTCCGTGGCGGGGCTGGTCGGGCTGAAGCGGCGTTTCGCTTATTGCGGGACGAAAGGCGCGGTGGTCGCGATGTCGCGGCAGATGGCGCTCGATTATGCCGGGCGGGTTCGGGTGAATTGCGTGTGCCCGGGAACGATCGATACGCCGTTCGTCGATGCATATCTCCAGAAATTTCATGCCCACGAAATCGAGAAGACGCGCGCGGAGCTGCACGCGCGGCAGCTGGTGGGGCGGATGGGGAAGCCTCGGGAGATCGCCTACATGATCTTGTATTTGTGCTCGAAGGAAGCGGAGTTCGTTACGGGCTCGTGCCCGACGATCGACGGCGGGTTGACTGCGGCGTGATGCATGGCTGATTCACTCAGAGATCGCGTAGTTGTCGTGATTGGCGCTTCGAGCGGAATCGGCCGCGAGACCGCGGTGCAGTTCGCGCGGGAGGGCGCGAGAGTCATGGCCTCCGCCCGGCGCGAGGATCGATTGAAGGATCTCGCGATGGAAATGGCCACGGCAGGCTGCCCGATCGAAATTCATCCTGCCGATGCCACGCGTCCGGCCGATATGCATGCGTTGATGCAAGCTACGGTAGAGCGGTTGGGCGAAATCGATGCGATGGCTTATGTCACGGGGGATAACACGCCGGATCGAACCTTGAAACGGCTCACTCCCGCGATTTGGGACGCGATGGTGAGCGTGAATTTGAACGGCGCGTACTATGCGACTCACGCGGCGCTGCCGGGGATGCGCGAACGCGGACGTGGGCATTTGATCTATGTCGCGTCTGTTTCCGCGCTCTGGGGCGATCCTTCGGGCGCGGCGTATCAAGCGGCGAAGCGGGGTATGCTCGGGCTGGCGCATGCGGTGCGCTACGAGGAAAAAGAAAACGGAATTCGAACCAGCGTGATCTGTCCTGGGTTGACGGAGACGGACATTCTAAAGAAGCGGCCAGTGATGCCACTGGCGGAAACCATGGCCAAGGCTCTTCAACCTATCGACGTTGCCGACGCGATTCTGTCCGTGGCGAAGATGCCGCAACGCGCGACGGTGATGGAGCTGCATCTATACCCGACTCTGCTGTGACCGCCGGAGTCAGTCTGCGCCTCCGCGGTGTGCGGAAAACATTTCAGGATCTTGTGGTCATCGCGGGAATGGACCTGAGGGTCGGCGCGGGCGAGTTTCTTGCGCTGCTGGGACCGTCGGGCTCCGGGAAATCGACGGTGCTGCGAATGATCGCGGGATTGACTGCGCCGAGCAGTGGAAGTATTGAGACGGAACCGGCGGCCGGCCAATATCAAAGGGCGTTCGTGTTTCAAGATGCGCATCTGCTGCCATGGCGCAACGTCCTGGACAATGCCGCCCTTCCTTTGGAACTGATGGGGGTGGGGCGCACGGAGCGGCAGAAGACCGCGCGCGTCGCGCTGGAGCAAGTGGGCTTGATCGAGGCGGTCGAACGCTTTCCGGCGCAGCTCTCCGGAGGAATGAGGATGCGGGTTTCGCTCGCGCGGGCGCTGGTGACGGAGCCCCAACTTTTGCTGCTGGACGAGCCGTTCGCCGCGCTGGACGAGATCACGCGATTTCATCTGGACGTGCAGCTTCGGGAATTGTGGCGGGCGCGGAGGATGACCGTGATCTTCGTGACGCATTCCATTTCCGAGGCGGCGTTCCTGGCGGATCGAGCGGTGGTGATGTCGAAACGCGGCGGAGCGATCCGGCTCGACCGAAAGATGGATCTGCCGGATGAACGAACCAATGAATTGCGCAGCGATCCTCGGTTGGGCGTGGAGATGAAGGCGCTTCTGGGAGCGATCGAGTGAAGATTATCCGTGCGGCAGTGCCTCCCTTGATTCCGTTCGTCGTGCTTACGGCGTCGATAGAATTTCTTGTGCGCGGAGGAGTGATTCGGGGATTCTTGTTGCCTGCGCCGTCGGCGGTATTCCTGGCGATATGGAATAACTGGGATGAGCTGGCGCGAGCGATGCTCACAACCTCGGCGAGCGCGCTGATCGGGTTCTTGCTCAGCACGCTGGGAGGAATTGCGGTAGCCGTGTTGCTTTCCTCCTCGCGTTGGGTGCAGCGGGCGTTTTATCCTTACGCAGTGTTCTTTCAAACCGTGCCGATCATCGCCATCGCGCCGCTTCTGGTGATCTGGTTCGGATACGGGATGAAGACGGTGATCGCATCGGCCTTTGTCGTGTCGATTTTTCCGGTGATCGCGAATACGCTCACGGGCATTCTCTCGACAGATCCGGCGCAGCGGGATCTATTTCAGCATTACGGAGCTTCGCCAACGGTGACGCTGTTCAAGCTCCGCTTTCCGGCCGCGCTGCCGCAGATCTTGACGGGGCTGCGCGTGGCGTCGGGCCTTGCAGTGATCGGCGCGATTGTGGGCGAGTTCATCGGTGGGGGCGGGCTCGGGTCCGTGGTGGATGTCGCACGGACGCAGCAGCGGATCGACAAGGTGTTCGCGGCGGTGCTGCTGGCGTCGCTGTTGGGACTGGCGTTGTTTGGCTTGGTCAATTTGATCAGTGCGTTGACGTTGCGGCGCTGGCATGCGTCCGAGCAGGCTTGACGAGCGCCAAAGTAAGATCGATAAATGCATCGCAGAGCTTTTCTGGGGATTGGTTCGGGACTCGCACTGCTGTCCGCTTGCGGCAAGAATTCTAAAACTCGGCTTGCGTTGAACTGGAAGCCGGAGCCGGAGTTCGGCGGATTCTACGCGGCGCCTTATAGCAAGTACCACCTCGATGTCGAGGTTCTGCCGGGTGGCACGGGGACGCCGACAGCACAGATGGTGGGCGCGGGCTCCGCCGAATTCGGAATCGTCCAAGCGGATGAGATCGTGGTGGCGAGATCGAACGGGAATCCCGTGGTCGGATTGTTCGCGGTCTATCAGCACTCCCCGATGGGAATCATGGTGCACGCGGAGCGGAACGTGAATTCGATCGCCGACGTGCTTAAGGAAGGGACGCTGGCGGTGCAGGAGGGTCTGCCTTACGTGCGGATGCTCAAAAAGCAGTACGGACTGGAGCATGTGCATGTGGTTCCATCGCCCGGCGGAGATCTCACCGCGTTCTTCGCCGATCCCAATTTCGCGCAGCAGGTATTCCTGACCTCGGAGCCTTTGACGGCGCGGAAGAAAGGAGTCGCGGTGAAGGTCTTTCCGATCTCCGATATCGGCTACGATCCGTACACCAACGTGCTTGCTACCAGCGACGACATCGTGAAGAAGAGTCCTGAGATCGTAAAGGCGATGGTGGCCGCGTCGGAGGAGGGATGGCGCGGTTACCTCAACAATCCATCCAGCGCCAACGCCACGATGCATCAACTGAATGGTTCGATGGATTTGGAGACGTTCGCCGCCGTCGCCGAGGCGCAGAAACCGCTGATCGAGACCGAGGAGACGCGCAAGGATAAGCTCGGCACGATGAACCAACAGCGCTGGGAGACGCTGATCGCGCAACTGAAGGATCTCGGCGATATTCCAAAGAGTATTCCCGCCCAGGAATGTTTCCGATTGTTGTAAGGGCGTCGGGTCTCACGCTCGCGGTCAACAAGCTGAAACTCGCGGAGGTGTAGAGTCGAGGCATGGACACGGAGCAACTGAGAAGAGGATTGCGAGATCTGGCGTTGGATCTCCGTTGGTCGTGGAATCATGCGGCGGACGAGCTGTGGACGCAGCTCGATCCTGAACTTTGGGAACTCACTCACAACGCGTGGGTGATTCTGCAGACCGTTTCCCGCGAGAGGATGGACGCCTGCCTTGCGAATGCGTCATTCCGCAGCAAGCTGGAGGAGACGCTGCGGTTCTACGAGTATCACAACACGCGCACCCATTGGTTTGAGACTGCGCATCCGCAATCGCCGCTCACCGCCGTTGCTTACTTCAGCATGGAGTTCATGCTGAGCGACGCGCTTCCGATATATTCGGGCGGTCTGGGCAATGTCGCGGGGGACCAGCTCAAATCCGCCAGCGACCTGGGCGTTCCGGTTTATGGCGTCGGCTTGCTGTATCAACAGGGTTACTTCCGGCAGCGCATTGACGCGGACGGGCATCAGGAGGCGCTGTACCCGTACAACGATCCCACGCAGTTGCCGATTTCTCCGCTGCGGCAGCCAAATGGCGAGTGGCTGCGATTGTCCATCGCACTGGCGGGCGCGCGGCTGTGGCTGCGGACGTGGCAGGTTCAGGTCGGGCGTGCGCGGTTGTTTCTGCTGGATTCGAACGATCCGGCGAATCTTCCCGACAATCGCGGATTCACTTCCGAGTTGTATGGCGGCGGTCCGGAGACACGGCTGCATCAGGAGCGCATCCTGGGGATCGGGGGCTGGCGCTTGCTGCGAGCTCTGGGGATCCGTCCGGAAGTCTGCCATCTCAACGAAGGTCATGCGGCGTTCGCCGTCTTGGAACGCGCCCGCAGTTTTATGGAGGATAGCAAGGTGTCCTTCGATGCGGCGTTGACGGCGACTCGGTCGGGGAATCTGTTCACCACGCACACGCCGGTCGAGGCCGGCTTCGATCGCTTCCCCGCGCCACTGATCGAGCGCCACATGCGCCGTTACGCAGAGCAGCGGCTCGGCATCCCGTTCTCGCAGTTAATGGCGATGGGACGTCTGCATCCGGAAGACGATTCGGAACCGTTCAACATGGCGTATCTCGCGATTCGCGGCAGCAGCGCTGTGAATGGAGTGAGCCGGCTGCATGGAGAAGTCAGCCGCCGCTTGTTCCAGCCTCTGTTCCCGCGCTGGCCGGAAGCCGAAGTACCGATCGGCTATGTGACCAACGGCGTACATGTCCCTACCTGGGATTCGGAGGCCGCGGATCGAGTCTGGACCGAGGTGGGCGGCAAGGATCGATGGCGCGGAGATCTGGAGGAGCTATCAGGCGCGCTCGATTCGGTCCCCGCCGTCGATCTGTGGACGATGCGCGGAGAGGGCCGGCGGAATTTGGTCGAGTATGTGCGGAAATACTTGTCGCGGCAGTTCGCCGGGCATGGAGCGTCGCAGGAGGAGATTGAGCTGACGGCACACCTGTTCGATCCCGACACGCTCACGATCGGATTCGCCCGGCGCTTCGCGACCTACAAGCGCCCCACCCTGCTGCTTCGCGATCCGGACCGGCTACTGCGCATTCTTACGAACGCCGAGCGGCCGGTTCAGCTTATCCTGGCGGGCAAGGCGCACCCGCAGGATATCGAGGGTCAGGAAATGATCCGGCAGTGGATCCAGTTCATTCGCAATTCGGCGGCTCGCCGGCATGTGATCTTTCTGGCTGATTACGACATGAAGATGACTGAGAATCTGGTTCGCGGCGTGGATGTTTGGCTGAACAATCCGCGGCGGCCATGGGAGGCGAGCGGAACCAGCGGAATGAAGGTTCTGGTCAATGGGGGTATCAATCTCTCGGAACTGGACGGCTGGTGGGCCGAGGCGTATTCACCGGAAGTGGGCTGGGCGATCGGGGACGGCAAAGAGCACGATTCCGATCCGGCGTGGGATCAAAAGGAGGCCGAGCAGATTTATTCGTTGCTGGAACGGGAAATCGTACCGATGTTTTACAACCGCGATGCCGCCGGCGTACCGGTTGACTGGATCGAGCGCGTGCGGGCAAGTATGTCGCGACTTACCACGCAATTCTCGGCAAATCGAGTAGTGCGCGAATACACGGGGAAGCACTACCTTGCGCGAGCGAAAGCGTACACGGATCGGGCGAAAGACGTGGCGGCGGCGGGCGATCTGCTCCGATGGCGTCAAGCGATCGAAACGGAGTGGCGCGGCTTGCGGTTCGGGGCGCTTGATGTGGCTTTGAATGGCGATGACTTGAATTTCGCGGTGCAGGTTTTTCTCGACGGGCTGCCGGCGGACGCGGTGCGGGTGGAACTATACGCAGATGCGTCGGGCGGGAACGCAGAGATCGTTCCTATGCAGCGCGGCGAGCAATTGGTAGGCGCGACGAATGCCTACAACTACTCGGCAACGGTAAGAGGAGACCGTCCGGCGACGGATTTTACGCCACGGGTCGTGCCGTATCATCCGCTGGCTTCGGTGCCGTTGGAGTGCGCTGAAATCGTTTGGTACAGGTAGCGGGTGGCGGAGAGGGAGGGATTCGGATCGCCACGGCCCGTTTCCTTCTGTAGGTTGCTGACTTGACGCTCTGACGACTCCCGGCTTTCCCACAACTGCCGCGCGGGGTCAGCGACCGTTGCCCTCAGGGCCGAGCCGCTTTAGTCTTGGCCGATTAAGGAACTCGCCGGCACAACGGAGCCTGGGGCGGTCGGACTGGGGCGAGTTCTTCCCCGTTCTGAGGGCCGCCCCGGCCCTGTGGCGGCTAGCTAACCTGCCTTGAGCACTTCCTCAACGGTTTCGGGATACTTGGCGATTACGGCCAGTAGCACGCGCGTGGGAGCGTCCGGGCGCGCCCGCCCTTGCTCCCAATTGCGGAGCGTAGCGGGTGGGAGTCCGAATTTCGTGGCGAATTGCGACTGGCTCAGTCCCATTCTGGTGCGCACCGCCCGCACATCGACCTCTGGCACCTCGATGAGCGTTACTTGAACTTTCTTGTTGTTTCCACGTGTCCATGCCACAGCCTGTTCCAACCCTTCAATGATCCGGCTCCCTACGGTTGAGGCGCGTTTCGCTAGGGGCTTCGCCTCTCTAGCTGTGGACTTGTTTGCCTTCGGCTTCATGGCGTCCTCCTTCGCCCGGCTTGATATTGCTGAGCCAACATCGGGACAAGCTTGGCCATGGCGTTTCGCTCGGCCTTAGTCAAGTTCGCCTTCTCGTTCTTACCGTAGGCCGCCAGCAGAAAGACGGGCAACTTCTCGCTATGGAAGTAGTAGATCACTCGCGCTCCACCCCTTTTACCTCTGCCCGGAATCGCCCAACGGAGTTTCCTCACGCCGCCGGTTTCGGGAATCACGTCGCCCGCGGTTGGATGGAGTGCGATGTACGCAACCAAGTCCAGCCGCTCAAACTCAGGCATCAACGGCTGCACGTCCCTCAGAAAACGGTCCGTTTCGACGACCGTCATCGGGATGTGCCTCACAACCTTGAGTGTACGCAAATTGCGCACGGAGCGCGAAGCATCGAGGAACACAATCGTCGGCGACCACCGGTTGAAGATAGACCTATGCAGATCCCTGCGCGAGCGCCGCAGTCCTGCGAGGAAGTCTTCCGGCGCAGCGCCTCGTCAGATGGACCGGCGCTGGATGCGGTCGAGCAAAGGGATGGCGGAGAGGGAGGGATTCGAACCCTCGTTAGAGTTTCCCCTAAACACGCTTTCCAAGCGTGCGCCTTCAACCACTCGGCCACCTCTCCAGACTTGAGTCGCAGTACTCAGTCTAACGCAGGCGGTACAGGTAGTCACGAATTCGCAGGTACCATTCGGGGTCAGAGGGTCGCGGATCGTCGCAGGTACCCGCCAAGCGCAGGAGGTCGTCTCGCCTCGCGTACTGAAGGAGATCAGTGTCTTGAAGTGCGTTTCGAAAGCGCATCGCGAGCACTCCACCTGTGTCCGGCCCGTAGGAGACAAACGTGCGGGGCGGGGCGCAAAGCCAGTCGTGGAGCACTTCCCACGGTGACTTCGACCCCACGGCCTCGCGGGGCCCGCCAGATATCGTCGCTTCCATCACCCGACCTTCGATGGGATAAATTACCCAATCGTCGTCGACCATGAGTTCCGGCTCGATTTTGATCCGCGCGATTGGCGCATTGCGATCGGTCCATACGTCCAGCCACAGAACCTCGGTGCCGGAGCTTTGGCGCGGGACGTCCACCGGCTCAAGCTTGCCTGCCGATTCGCGATACATCGTGACCTTCACGGAGTCGGCCGGGTTCTGCCCGATGAACAGCCACCACTTCTTGTCAGCCGGGGCCTCGACGACGACCTGGAATGAGGTGAATCCATTCCTGATGAGGGCGGGCGACAGGATCTCGCGCGGCGTCTCTGGGGCGATGACTTTACCAGTTGCGTCGATCTCGGCGAGGTCGGAATACACGGTCAGGGGCTGCGCCCAAGCAGCCGCCGCAACCAGGAACCCGAGGAGGATTTTCACTGTTTTGCTATTGTACAAGTGTGGCCGCCCACCGGCATGAGCGCGTGTCTGAGAACATGCGCGAGGAGCTCAATGAGCTGATTTCCTATGAGCTATCCGACCCGCGAATTGGAGAAGCGGCGGTAACCGAAGTCCTTATTTCGCCGGATTTTCGCCACGCTTACGTGCGACTGTCTTTGGGCGGCGACGCCGAGGAGCAGAACGCCACGCTGGAAGCTTTGGTTCACGCTAAGCAGTTCTTGCGGTACCAGTTATCGGAACGGCTCCAGCTCCATCACATGCCCGATTTGCACTTTGAGGCGGCTCTCCCGGCCGAGCTCGCGGCGAAAGTGCCACAGCTTTTGAAGCGGCTGAAGCGCGGACGCCCGAAATCGTAAAAAAAAACGGCCCAACCGCTTTCGCTGTGCTAAGTTGGGGTACAGGCACCCCTGGGGACGGGCGAATCGCGCCGGCCCCGAATCAGAAACTCATCAGTAGGAGTTGATTGAACTTAAATGCGCGTGGCTCCCATGAATAGCCGCTTTCTTGAAGCTTGCCGACGGCGTCCGACGGATGTCCGGCCGGTATGGTTCATGCGGCAAGCCGGCAGGTACATGAAGCAGTACCGGGAGATCCGCGCGAAGCACGGGATCCTGGAGATCTGCAAGCGGCCCGACCTGGCGGCGCAGGTGACTCTGCAACCCGTGGAGATCCTGGATGTGGATGCGGCGATCATCTTCGCCGATCTGCTGCTTCCGGTGGAACCGATGGGGTTGAAGCTGCGGTTCGCCGCGGGCGAGGGTCCGGTGATCGACAATCCGGTGCG
>Ga0335069_10009894_pt1 | contig 13551 bp, 10 predicted proteins | sample Lox_Sample_11_FD_206714 | JGI IMG/M metagenome (GOLD analysis project Ga0335069, IMG submission 206714) | Soil microbial communities from Loxahatchee National Wildlife Refuge, Florida, United States - Lox_Sample_1.1 | ecosystem: Environmental > Terrestrial > Soil > Wetlands | place: USA... | reverse complement strand
CTTTAACCTCTTCAATACATTCTTTTATTTCTAAATCTCCCAAAATAGGTGTAGATCCTGTTAATATTTTTTTATCTAATTTTCCTCTAATAGTATAAAGTAATAAACTTCTACTCATAAAAGGGAGGCTTAAATTACTATCAAAATCTCCATTATTTATTCTTTGATTTATTTTATTAAAAAACACCTCATTATTAATATTTTTCATAAATAGATTTTTAATATTTATTTACATTAACCATTATAATTAAACAAGATATATCCCTTTAACAAAATTTTAACAGCATAAAGTTTAACAAGAATTTAACCATTTTAACAAAACCCTAACATCAGCAACCATATAATAAGTACCAGAGCCTCTAGGAATGTATATACTCTAGACTCTAGAACTCGTGCACCTCGATTTTTTCTTTTATAATTAATGTCTTTAAAATCCAATAGGAATCTATACAATCATCTATAGTAGGTAAATAATTTGTTTTCTTTTTTAAAATTTCTGGATTTTCCCTAAGATTTTTACACAGTAGGTGATTAATATTTTCATTTTTGAATGCTTCAATCATGCAGTTTTTTCCTTTGTTGGCTTTAGAAGCACAACCAGCTATTGATTTAATGGTTAGAGGAGCATAGGTAAATATATTTTCTAAATTAAATATTTCATCCAAATAATCCATTAAAATATAGCGATATCCTGCCAATTGAAGTCCAGCATCACCCTTTGATCCAAATGATGAACCTTCAATTCCTATCATAGCACCATAGCCACCTATAATATCTTTAATATCAAATAACATTTGATGAGCCAAAAATTTGGCCATAGAAATATGTATACGAATTTTTTCAGAAGAATTTGTTCCCTCTGGCATTCTTACTCTATTGGTTATTGTTATATTGGATTCTCTAAGAATTTGAGTAGATTTATCGTCTAACTCTAGGGGCCATGCTAAAAAATGATAGGTGTTATTAAGTAAAATACATGCTGCTGGTTTATTGCAGGAAAAATCAATTCCTATAAGTGCATTCATTATATTATATTTTAAAAGTCCTTAACTAATAAATCATCTGCATCTGATCTTTGAAAAAGAAGTTTAATAGGAGTAGGCTTTAGCAGAGCCAATTGGAAGGTTTAAAACCAACTGTCCCTCTTTTATATTTATCGAGCTAACGCTGCACCCATCGCTGTAGTTACAAGCCTACTGGTTAATAACTTACCCATGGGACCATCTTCTTTAATTCCCAATACCGCACAAATTGCTTTTCCTATGGCTGGCCCAACTAAAAATCCAGCAGTACCACCAATAATACTTCCCAATAAGCCTTCTTCTATAGGTTCTCCTTTTTGAAGCTTTTCAACCAATATATTATATGCATTTTCTGCTTCTTTGATTTGATCTGGAGTTAAATCTTTTATTTGTTCTGCTTCAAAAATTTTTGAACTATTGGAATACTTTAATTCATAGTATGTTGGAATGGTTTTCATGGTTATTTTTTATATTTTAAACTAAAAATATCTGACATTATTTTTATCATTTTATCAGGTTCAGTATTTTTATTTTCTGCTTTAACTGTAAAGTTTCCTTTTTTCTCTGGACTGGAAATTATTACTGATCCTATTATTTTTTCTTCTATTTTATTTATAGTAAATTTTACATTAAATATAATTTTTCCTACTTCAAGTGATGCCGATAAAATTCCTTCTTCCTCATTTACGCTTTCTATTTTAATATTTTCAAGTTTTAAAGATTTTCCAAATTCAGTTACTTTATGATCCTTAAGGGCAATAAATAGTTCATTTGTCCAATCCTTAATATTTCTATCATAAGTTTTAATTTCCTTTAGAAGCTTATGAACATGTTTAATTTTTTTATGTTGCATTTCATAAAAAAATTATTTTAGTTTAACGATTTAATTACTATTGACATATATAGAATTTTTATTCTATATATTCTTTATTCTACCGAGGTAATTGGATTTATTTGATTGAATAGTCTCCTTACAATATTATAGCGATTATAAGATAAATTTAATGTAAATGTATTAAATTCGCTTGCTACCGTTGCATAGCTTACACTAAAAGGAGATAGACCCAATGGAATAATTTTTTTGAATTCAAATGACATTAGTTCAAAGCCATGATGATCCAAAAAACTTATGTAAATGGAGGGCATAAAGGGTGTAGTGGTTGAATATTTTTGAAAAAGTTCAATTTGTTCAAATAACATCCAATAGGATATAAAGCCTTCTGTTAATTTAAAAACTATGGAAATATTTTTATCAAGTATAGGTTCCAATTCTTTTCCACCCCTATAGCGAATTTGAAACATTGTTTGAGGTTGTATTGCAGGTGATAAAATTATTTCTGGAAATGTTAAACTTTGTACAGTAGCATTTAAAAAATCTTCTAACGTTAAATAGGGTAGCTTTAGTTTTTTAACAATAGGGTCCCATCTTTCTCTGATTTCCGGATAAATAAAATCCTTTGGAAACCATACATAAAACATATTAAGCTTCGCGTTAACTAAAGACATAATTTAATCGATATTTTCTTCATTTGTTAAATATATTCCTATATATTCATCATTAGGTCCAGCATCATCAGTAATAAAATAATCATCATTTTCCACATCAAAAACTTTAAATAGTTTATTATGTTGTTTTTCAGAAATTTTACTACTTGGAATTAAAACTCCTCCTGTATTTGAAAAATAAATTTTTATGTTAGGAATAATAGCTTTAACTTTTTTATAAATATTTATTAATATATTTGCTTCTTCATCAGAAGAATTTTTATTAATAAATATAAATTGTTCAGGAGTAATTTCTATATTATCTACAAATACTTTAGCATCTGTAAAATAGTTTGGCCTTTCTTTTTTAAGATTAACTAAAAAATTTATAGTTCCTTTTTTATTTTCAGAGCCATATATTTTTTTATTATTTAATATTATTTTATATGATTCATTTAAATTATTTTTAACTAACTTTGCTTTCATAATAAATCTTATTTTGCTTGTAATGCTGCGTTTTGAGCAGTTAAACTATTAACTTGCGCTTGTAAATTAGCTATTTGTGTTTGTAAATCTGTTACATTAAATAAACTTTGATAATTTGCCATTACTGCAGTTTGATTTGTTATGCTATAGTATACACCTTCATAAAATGTATAGGAACTTCCATTAGGATTTAAAACTACAATGGAATAATTATTATTCTTTTGAGTATTTAATAGACTTATTAAATCTACAGTTAATGCAAATTCCAATTCTCCAAGTGTTGTATTCATATTGGTGGAATAGGTGGGAGAAATTTGTTTTGTGGTATTGTCATCTAATTTAAATACTAAAGCATAATTATAGGCTCCAGATAAATCCACATTTACACTATTACCATTCGAATCTAATTGTTCAAATTTAAATAGATAGGTTGAATTCAATGATTTTAAAAATAATGGTCCAGTTCCCTGGGGAAATACTTCGTTTTGGGCATTTAATGTTACTTTTGTGGTATCAAAAAATACTTTTACATAGGTTGTTTTTTCCAATCCAGAAGAATTTGCTACAGTATTTACTGCTTCTGGTTCAATCATATTAAAAACATTGTAGGGCAATAAATTTTCAACAGTTAATCTTGTAAAATTAATTCCATATTTTTTAGGATCTGTTGATGCAAATGAAGCTTTTCTAATAATTTGTGTACCATCCATTCTATTGGTTAATCTACAGGTATATTGAATGGTATAGGATGAATCAATATCAGAATTTACCAATATGGGTCTAAAATAATTGGGAGTGGAAAATCCACTATCTTGAGTAAATGAATATTTTTGAGTTACCAATGAAGTTCCTCCTGGAATATTTTCAATTACAGAAATTTCATGAATAATAACCCATTTTGCTGAATTTGTACCATAGGAATCTGTAAAATTTTGATAATTGTCATTGGGATTATTGGAGGTATAAAGTTGTATTCTTCCACTTTCTATATCTCCCATGTAATTTCCTATGATGGTATTTGCCCAGGTAGCATAATATTCTATAAAATCACCGGCCGTGGATTCAGCAATAAAACAATTAAAATTATCTGCAACACTAGTTACAGGTAATTGCACATTAACTGTATCATCTGGAGTAAAAAATCCATTTACAATATCAAAAATTGTGCTATAGGTAACGTAAACATCTGATCCAGCAGAAATATTAAGTGTTCCACCTAATGCAGGAGAAGGGGTTATATCTCCTCCTAAAGATTGAATGGAAGGAACCTTAAATTGAATATATTTATCATAAAATCTATTGCCAAGATATAATGTATTGGAATCAAAATTAATAACACCATTTGCGATGGCATTAGGTTGTTTAATATATGCAAAATTCGCCAAATCAACCAAATTGGATGAATTGTCCATTGCTCTAATTTGAAGCAAAAATCCACCTATTTCGTCAAAATTATAGCCTGAAACTATATGTACTTTTATAGAATCACAAGTATATAAAACAGGAGTAATGGCTATAGAAGAGTCCCAGTATGCAGGATATGTAAGATTAGGCGTATCAATATCTATAAACCAGGTTGTTCTTTGATCATTGGTTGGAACTGCATTTAAAGAAAGAATATTATTCGTTCCTCCCAAGGCTCCATTACCTTCATAGAAATAATTTGTATCTAAAGCTGTTGTTACAACAGTAGGACTTGTTAGTGTTGTTTGTGTTCCATCTCTATTAAATTCATATTCGAGTAGTAAAAAATCACTCAAAGCGACATATTTCGAAATATTAGTAGCCATACAATTTTATTTTATATATTCTTTAATTTACAATTTTTTCCATGATATAAATTATACATATAATCTGCAAATTCTTTTTTACAATATACACAAAATATTTTTGGACGGGTTTTTCCTAATCTTGCTATTCTACACTTTTCTTTATGTTCTAAAGATTTAGGCTTTCCTTTTGCAGCTAATGACATTTTAGCTTTAGTTTCTTCTGTTCTTTTTTTCCCTTTATTTTTTTCACTTATTTTAGATTTTGTTTCTTCGGAACAAGGTATGCCTTTATTCCATGTTTTTATTCCCTTTAAGCTTTCACTTATATGTTTTTTATGTTCTTCAGAAAATTTTTTATTTTCCCAATATTTAACTCTTGCATTATTAATACTTATTAATTTTTTTGATTCTTCAGTATGATGTTTTCCTTTAAATGGGGGATTAATTTTCCCTTGTATTTTTCTTTTTTCTATTAATTCTGATTTATTTTGAGCTATTTTTTGAGCATTAGACATATTTTCTAAAGCTTTTTTTGAACGTTTTTTTCCGATATTAGATTTATTTCTTTTTTCTATTGTTTCATTAGATTGTTTTTTACCTTTTAAAGAAATTTTATTTGCGGTTCCTATTTTTTGTTTTGTTTCTTCAGACATACTTCCTTTAAGCCTATGTCCTCCTTTGGGACTTATATTATAACCATTTGGAACTAAAGTATTATATTGTTTAATATATTTTTCTTGTGAAAGAAATGCTTCTAACCGTGTAGGAAAAAATTCAAGAATTTCTTTTTTAAAATTTTCTTTTCCATATTGTTTAAGAGCTCTTTTAAAATATGGCCTTCCACTTCCTAAATATGTATCTTTTTCTGGATCGCAGTTACAAGTTCTATCACCTACATATTGTTTTCCATTAATAAGATTTGTTGTTAAATAAACATAATGAAAAGTTTCCATAGAATATAATTTTATTTATATATTCATAAGAAAAACAATTACTTGTACATTTTTTGAAATCTTATTAGATATTATTCTTTTGAACGTATTTACTAATATTTGTAGGCATTGTTAAGTATTATTTTCTTTAGCACCATATTTTTTTAATAGATTTATTATATCTATATTCATGTAGGTATTACCTTCAGCTAATGATAATGCAGTATTGTTATTATTAGCTTTAACATTTACATCTGCTCCAGCCCGAAGCAATATCTCTATCACATTTTTATGACCAGCAGTTACAGCCCACATTAAAGCAGTATGACCTCCTTTACTTTTAACATTTACATCTGCTCCAGCTTTAAGTAACAATTCTACTATATTTTTATGGCCATAATTTGAGGAAAATATTAGAGAAGTATTACCACCATTAGTTTTAGCATCCACCTCTGCTCCAGCCTGAAGTAATAGTTCCACCACATCTTTATGGCCATTAGATGAAGCCAACATTAAAGCAATCCAACCATTATGATCTTTAGCATTCACATCTGCTCCAGCCTGAAGTAATAGTTCCACAACTTTAATATTACCATCTTTAGATGCAGATATTAATCTTTCATTCTTTTCTTCTTGAGACATAAGTTTTATGCTATCTAAAACTTCTTCTTGAGACACTGGCTTTAGAATATCTCCAATTTTTGCTTCATTTATATGTTCTCTAACTAGCTTCATTCATTTACCAGTTATATATGTTCCAGGATAATGTTGGACCAATTACCAATCCATAGCCTCCTGAAGTTACATTAAATCCTCCGGTTGCTCCAATTCCCACAGAAAATCCGGAAAACCAATGTTTTTTCTTATATAAATCTTTAAAAAATGGATCAGATGAAGGATCTATTAAAACTCCTGAAAGTTGAGCTACAGTAAAGCCCGGATATTTACTCTGAATAAAAACTCTTAATTTATCATTTTCAACCTTTTGGCCCCAAATTAAATCAATTTGAGTAGTTCTCTTTGTTAATTCTGTATTTGCATGAACCAATTCAAGGGGGTCTTTATTGGTAACACCTATGTATGTTTTTCCTTCAAAAATATCATAATCTAAAGAATCATAGCGATAGGTTAATATCCAAGGAGCGGCATAGGTATGATCATCAATTTTTAATAGTTCTTCTATTTTAGATTCTTTTTCAACCAAATATTTTCTTAAAACATCTGTATCTTGAGAAAGTTTAACTAAAGATTCATTTAAAGATACAATGGTTCCACTTTGCTCTTTAACTTGATCTGCAAGATTTTTATTTAAATCTTTTAGTTCTTTTTCAGTGGCAATAAAACTTGCTATGGATGCTTGAATAGATCCATTTTTTGTTTTTTCATATTTAATGGAATCATTAAGAGCAGTAATATTTTGATTGCTAATTACCTGCTTGTTTTTTAAATCATTTATTCTTTTACATTGATATGCGCTTATCATAAGAAGCAATAGAATAGTAGCAATTGGAAGATATTTCCAAATGGTAGGTAATAAAGTTTTTAATTTTGTAAAAAAAGTTTTTAAATTCATATATTTATATTTTAGTTATTAGCCATGAAAAGCAACTGTTGCAGAGGGTAATGAAGAACCTGCACTTATTGTAAATGTGCTAGAATATTGTCCTGAACCAGAAACTCCTCCACCCCAAGTTTGATACCTTGTTGTAGAAGCACCATCTATTACTGATATATGCTGAGCATTAAATCTATAGGTATAATATTGAGCATTAATAGTTCCTTCTGTTTCAGGTGTAGTTATATGACTTGAAGAATATACTGGATGTATGCTTGGTGAAGTCCAAGATCCACCTGTAGTATCAGTCCATACTCCTCCTACATATACTTCAAGAGTTACATAGCCTATATAGCCATTGGAACCACCGGTTGCTCCACTCCAACTTGCTGTAAGTTTAACAGGTTGTGTAGGATTAGGTGGACCGTTTTGTGTTATATTTACAGTTCTATTAATTGTACTTCCAATAATGGAAAGAGTAGCATATCTTGTAGAGCCAGTAGTTAAAAATGTATCAATTTTAATTGATGAATCATGTGGCAATGCTCCCCAAGATCCTCTGGATACATCTGCTACACCAAATGATGTACGACTTGGATGTACCCATGTTCCACTATCAGTAGAAACTGTAACTGCAACGTTAGCAGATAAATCTAATATATAAACTCCTCCTGAAGATGAACAGATTAATGAGGTTGCATTTAATGGTTGAGATAATCCACTTCCCAAACTTGCATTTAAATATGGAGATAGTCCAGGGTATATTTTAAGCCTGTTTGTATCTCTCTCCCATCCATTTTGATAAATTTTTATGTATGATGTATAGGTATTTCCCGAATTTAATCCAGTAATTCCCAATACACCTGAAGAATTAATTCCTCTAAAAATTATTACAGATGAGTCTACAGCAATTCCATTAAAATTATATAGTGTTGTGCTAACTATGGGAATATCTTTTATTACATAAAGATCTGCAACAATATTTGAAGTGGTGCCTGCTATATCTTGTAAATTCCAATATAGAGATATATCTGTAACTGCCGCTCCAATTACCCAATTAAATGATGAAGGATTGCTTACAAATACTGGATCAACTAAGTTATTTATTTTTAATTCATTATTGGATAATAAACTTCCAGTTGGAGCAGAAGAAGTAAAATATGATCCTGTTGTTCTATTTACTATTAAACCACTTACATCAAATATTAAATCTACATCTCTAATTAATCCTGAAGGATCTAAATTTCCTAATCTAAATTGATTTGCATTATTATCCCTTACAAGAGCAAGTGATTGATTATCGGCTACGCCTGAAGTAAATAAAGTAAATGGATTATAGGGATTTGAAGGAATTACATCTGAATATTCTATTCTTTCAAAATTAATGGGGCCTATGCCATAAATTGTATTGGGGTAGGTTGTATATACTATTCCAGGATTATTGGAATATACAGAATCAACTATCGTATCATTAATATCATTAAATTTATTGGAATATCTTAAAAATCCTGCAGCATTGGTAACATTGGAAACAAAAATATTAGATGTATTTAAATATGCTCCAGTAGAAATAAATTTTGTTAATAATGTTAAATCTATTTTATAGACTATGCCCTCTGTATCAACAAACATATCTCCTGTTTGATAAATTCTTCCACCTGGCAATGGACCTGGAGAAGAAGAAAGTAGTACATTATTACTGTTAATATCATTTGTAATGGTTATTTGATCTGTGGTTCCATTTAAATCAGTAAAATACATACATAATCCATTAGAACCTGCAGATCCATCAGCTCCTTGTGTACCATAGCCAGGAAGCCCTGGTGCATATTTAAATTTTTCCATTGCTTTTTATTTATATATTTTTATTTTTCAAATAATGTAAATTTTATAAAATATGAGTAATTGTTAGAAGAAGGTATACTTATATTATATATGTATTCATCATTTTTATATGTTAGTTGTGGACTGTAATTTAATTTTAAATCTTCTATAAAATTTGAGTCTATAGTAGAATAAAGTATTTGTGTATCAAATGTTTTATGAAATATTTGCACCTTTATTTTTGGTATGCTTATATTATAATAAGACATTATAGTATCATCTATATAGGCAGTTATAATATTATCTGCATTACTTAATCCCGCCCAATTATTTAAAAACGTTGAATTGCTTTTAAATATTTCTGCTATTGCTCTAGAAAGATTAAATGAAAATGTTAAATAGGATGTTCTGTTTGCCGCGGTAGCATTTACAGAACCTGTATTGCTATCCCATGAAGATAATTCTATGTAAGCGGGTAATTTTATAAGTTTAGAGCCAAAGAACGCTGGAAGTTCTTCTGATGCCTGGTATCCTGCTACATATGTATTAGTTTGTGAATTATAATAATAATTTGCATCCCATTGAGATTTAAATACATCAAAATCTGGATAATAGGAAATAGCATTTCCTGCGCTAGCATCACCTGAGGTTACATTATTAACTACATTATTGTACCATACCTGATCAAGTTTATTATAGCCAATTAAATCAGTGTTACTTAATATAAAATCTTGATTTACAGTTTCTATTAAATTGCTATCTTCATTATTTTTAAATTCCAAAATATTTTTAAATTTAGGAGAAAACCATCCATTATATGTATAAAGATTGTTAAATTCACGAGGAGAATTAATGGTTATTTCTATGGGTGGTTCATAAAAATCAATGTTAGATAATATAATATTTTCTCTAATAATGTAAAATGAAATATAGTCTTGATTAGGATCTATAAATTCTGAAAAAGTAGCCAATTCACATGTATTATTATAATATAGATTTTCATTTGTCTGATATTTATAGCCGTAATTTATTATATTATTTCCGAACGTATTAACATTTGGATAATAATCATAATTAATTATTTGGCTAAAAGTATTATATGATAAGCCACTATTAAACATTCCATTGAATAGGGTATTATTTTTTGTAAATGCATTCCAAATGGAATTTACATGGTAGGGTCCATAATTTAATTGTGCATAAGGATTAACTGTACTACTATCATATTGAGAATAATCTCCATATAAATTATAAAGAGGTTTGTATGCCTTAGAATTATTTACAAAAAATGGAGTTTTAATGAATGAATAATTAGTATTGGTGTTTATGCCAATATCGGTAATAATATAATTACTACTAGAATCCATTAGAGATTTTCCAGGTAAATAGGATGAATTTCTTAGTGTATAGTTTAAAACATCATTACCTTGATACCATACCATTAAAATAGTTTGAGTATTTTCATTAATTATTACTTCAATAGGCTTTCTTGTATCTCTATTTTTTGAAGATGTAGATACTAAAGAAAATCTATAGTTATCATAATTTTTTATGTTAATTAAATTTTTTGCACTATCTTTTAAAGAAAAAGATAAATTTAATCCTAAAAATATTACACTAATCGACTGATTGTAATCATTATAATTAACTATAGATGAACGATTTTTTACACTATTAACATTATTATTATAATAAATTAGTTTTGAAAATATATCAGTATAAGGTTTTAGAAACATTAATTCTTTTATAGTATTATAAACAGATGTGTCTTCAAAGTATTGAACACTGTCATTAATATCATTGAATATGTAATCTTGCCAATTTCTAACTCCTGGAGTTAAATATTTATAGGAAGGATAGGTAAATTCATCTGTAAATAATGTATCGTAGGGAATATAGTTAGATTGAATTAAAAAATTATCGTCAAAAAGAGATGCATTAAAATTTAATCTAAAATCATTATTGCGACAATCTGATCCTAAGCCTACCCACTTGGAAACAGTTGGAGTTATTAAACTATATTTTAAATTAAAATCATCAATAAAATAATCTGAGATATTTTCTTCTGTTACACCAGAAGTATAGCCTGAATAAGTTTTATTTCCATCTAGAATATTATATGTAACTATTGTATCTGTTGCAGCAGTTAATGTAATATTTCCAAAAAATGTATTAAAATTACTTCCAGACGTATATAATGTATATGATCCATTTGATAGTATTGTTCCTGTTCCAGAAATAACTACATAAGAGTTTCTTATGGAAAATACACTATTATTTCCAGCAGGAATTAAAATTTGATAGGTACTAACATCATTATCTCTAGCATATTCATATTCACTTGTAAAATTTAATGTACTACTATCATAAACAACATAATCTATATCTTTAACTGAGTTAATTCCCATTAAAGAAATATTTATAGGCGTTAAATCATATGCATTCCATGTATTATTTAATGTTTGAATATCTTCTTTTGCTTGTATTAAAAATTTATTTTCTAAACTCAATGGATCTAAAACATATTGATAATTATAGTTATTTAAATTTGTATTTATATTGAAATATTGAATAGGCTTATACCAATTATCATAACCTTGATATAGCAAAGGATCCTCAAATTTAACTAAAATACTTGTATCATAAAAACTATATAGTAAATCATTTTGTTGGCTAAAGAAATCTATAGAGATAGATCTTCTATTTCCATATATTTCAAAATTAATTGGACCATAAGATGAATCGAATTTAATGATTTCAACATCGTTGTTTGTTGGAGTAAATATTCCAAAAAAAGTAATATCGCTTTCACTGGATGCTCCGTTAAATCCTGAACTAGGATCTATAAAAGTATTTAAAGTTTGTGAAGTTATTCTTTGAAATACCCAATTATCACTTGGATTGGCATCATTATTTAATACCAAAGAAATCCAATTATTTCCTCTTATTCCTACACTAAAAATATTATCTTCATATTGAGAAAATAAATTAAATGCATTTTCTATTGATTTTAATTGATATTCAATATTTCCTGAAACATCAAAATAAGTTTGGCATATTGTTGGGTAATTATTATTAGAGTATGTTGAAATATAATTATCACAACCCAAAGAATTATTTATGCCATAAATTTCCCAAATTTTATTTTTGGTTTTATTAACTACTCTTAAATGTTCTCCCTGGCGTAATGGTGTATTAAGTGTTAAAGTTATAAATGGATTATAGTTTTTTTCTATTACTGGAGTAGAAAATAAATTATTGTTTGGCACACTTACAAAATCACCTTGAGTTATTTGATTTGAGTTAAATATTCTTTCTATATTTTGTCCGTCATTTATAATAAAAATTCTATTACTATAGTTAGAATTTATACTACCATCATAATCAAATATTCCAGAATTTAAAAATGCACTAATATCTTTTCCATCAAATGAAACTATATTAACCGAAGATGTGCTGGTATCTGAATAATATCCTATTTTATAAAGTACATTTTCAGTAAGATAAAGACCATAGTAACGATTCATTGTAAAGGTGCTAACATCTTCATCATTAAAAATATATTCCAAATTTAATAAATTGGGACATAAAATATTATTTCTCTCAAATCCTTGTGATACAAAGGCATTTAATTCAGTGAAATTATTAATTTTTTGATTAAAAAAGTAAGGTGTTTCTGATCTTCCTGCAATTACTCCACTATCAACTGTAATTCCATACCAGGTATTGGGATCTGACTCTGCTGTAGATATGCTAGGATCTGTTAAAGATAAAAATACAGGAGCAGGAATATTTGTTAATTCATTAAGGTGTGTATTTAAATATTTACCCAAGGGTGATGCAGGCAATAAACTCCAACTTTTAATTAATTCGCCTTCACTTAAATATTTATTTGCTAAATTTGTTGAACTATTATCATATGTTTCAGGGTTATAAACTCCTGGAACTCTAAATACACAAAAATAATTAGGTAATGTATTGTTTAACCAAAGGGGCGCTAAAATAGCATTATCTTGAGGATATAATTCATCTTCCAATAATCTTGCTCCATAGTTATATGTAGTATCATATTGATCTGCATATTTTGTTTTGGGTATTGATATGTTGGTTATATCTTTTTCCAAATTAAATAACTCACCTACAGGAAGACTAGAAAATGTATTTCTTATATCATTTGATAAAATGCTATTTGCAGATATTTGTTGATGTCTATATTTTTTGTTGGAAAGTGTATCTGAAATTTTAAATGTATCTAAAAAAATATTATTACTAGTATCAACAACTATTTTAATATTTCCAGTAAATTTTGGATTAGATCTTAATATTAAATATGATGCATTACCATCTACCAAAACATTACTGTTATCATAAACATTTAAATTAGCATAATCAGGCCTGTTATAAATTGAAACATCAATATAACCTGAAACATCAGAATTATAAACTAATGTATTTATAGCGTTTGCAGAATAAAA
>Ga0335069_10009893_pt1 | contig 13552 bp, 10 predicted proteins | sample Lox_Sample_11_FD_206714 | JGI IMG/M metagenome (GOLD analysis project Ga0335069, IMG submission 206714) | Soil microbial communities from Loxahatchee National Wildlife Refuge, Florida, United States - Lox_Sample_1.1 | ecosystem: Environmental > Terrestrial > Soil > Wetlands | place: USA... | reverse complement strand
ACGACCAGCGTCGCGCGACTACGGTGTAGCCATTGCGGCGCAGGTAGAAGAATGCAGCATCTTCGCCGGCGTATCCGGTGATGAGGTGAGGCGGTAGGTCGGGACTGGAGCGACGACGCCGGGCGATGCGGTCGAGGCTGCCCAGCGCGCGCTCCAGCGGGTTGATTCGCAGCTGTGCAGCCTTTCCCATCGCGAATATTGTCCGCCCGGGAAAGGCTCCGCGCTAGAGCGCAGATCACAGCTCAGAGACAGGAACCGGCTCGCCTAGGCCCCATTGCCAACGGCGGCGGGCTCGAGCACAAGGTTCTGCTCCTTTTCCGCCACTGCGAGCGATTCTTCGAGGATGTCGAGGGCCACCGAGGCTTCCTCGGAGCTGACAACCAGCGGCGGGCAGAGGCGAATTGAACATTCACCGCAGCCCAGGACCATCAGGCCGCGCTCGAAGGCCAATTCCTCGACGCGATTGCGCAGAGCGGCGGCAGGTTCGCGCGTCGCTTTGTCCTTTACGAGTTCGATTCCGATCATCAGGCCGCGGCCGCGGACATCGCCGACGGAGGGATGAGACTGCTTCCATCCCTGGAGGCGCTGGAGGATTTCACCACCGACCTTAGCTGCGTTGGCAATGGCTGCGCGCTGCAGGATGTCTATGGTCGCCATGGAGGCCGCGATGGAGACGGGATTGCCGCCGAACGTTGAGGCATGCGAACCCGGCACCCAGTCCATGATGTGGTCTTTCGTCATGCAGATACCGAGCGGCATGCCGGACGCAATGCCCTTGGCCATGCAGACGATGTCGGGCTCGACGCCGGAGTGTTGAATGGCCCACCACTTGCCCGTGCGGCCGGCACCGCTCTGCACCTCGTCGACGACGAGCAGAATGCCATGGCGGTCGCAGATCGCGCGCAATTCGCGCAAGAAGTTGGTGGGAGCGACCACGTAGCCGCCTTCGCCCTGGATAGGTTCGACAAAGATGGCGGCGACTTCTTCGGGCGGAAGGATTGTCTTGAAGAGCTTCTCTTCGATGTAGCGCGCGCAGCCCAGGCTGAAGGCTTCTTCTTCCTGGGGACCGCCGGTACAGCCGCGGTAGGCGTAGGGATACCGGACGTGGGTCACGCCGGGAACGAGGGGAGCAAAGCGGCGCTTTTGCTGCGGCTTGGATGCGGTAAGAGAGAGCGCGCCCATGGTGCGGCCGTGGAAGGCGCCGAGGAAGGCGATGATGTTCTGGCGGCCGGTGTGGTAGCGCGCGATCTTCATGGCGCACTCGATGGCCTCGGCACCGGAGTTGCCATAGAAGAACTTGTGAGGGCCGGGCATGGGCGCGACGGCGGAGAGCTTCTGGGCAAGGTCGGTGAGGGGCTCGTTGTAGAAGTCGGTGCCGGAGATGTGAATGAGCTCGGCCGCCTGCTTCTGGATTGCGGCGACGACTTCAGGATGGCAGTGGCCGGTGGAGGTCACGGCGATGCCGGCCGCGAAGTCGAGGAACTGATTGCCGTCGACATCTTCGACGCGAATGCCGCGACCGCTCTTGGCTACGAGTGGATAGGAGCGGGTGTAGCTGGGCGAGATCCAGCGCCTGTCCGCTTCGACGGCGGCTTTGGCTTTGGGTCCGGGCAGCGGACAAACCAGTTTCGGTCCAAACTGAGTGTGCATTTCTTGCTTGGTCATCGTCTTCTCCTCGGCAGATCGGTTGTGCGGCTCAGCGTCCAGCAGCAAGATGGAGCGCGGCCCGCCGACCCTCTTCTCGAAGGTCGTTCCATTCCGCAGACCCCTGGGGTCCGGTAGGCAGGCGAGGATCTTCGGCGGTCTGGTACTAATCGCCGCCGAAGAGGCTAGGTCGTGTGCGGGTGGGCAGAACGCGCAGGTGCCGGCGAGGGCAGATGCAGCGCGCACGCAGACCAGACCAACTCTTTCGAGCCGGAATCGACGGCATCGTGCATGCAGCCAGCATTTGCATGGGTTTCCCGCTACCTATGAGGATACCACGCGGTTAAAGCGGGCGAAGGCAGGAACCTAGGTCCCGGGCTTCTTGGCAAAGGCGTCGGAGGGCACCAGCACTGTGGGGCTTTCGCCTTCGAGGACCACGGGACCCGTTTCGATCACCTTCAGCGCGTCGTCGTCTGCAGCCATGGCCATCCAGCAGGCCGCCCCCTTCTTGAGCAGCGTGCAGGCAATCTCGACGGTATAGGGAGCCTCAGGATGACCTTTCGGTGTACCTTTGGCGCGCTCGATCCACATGCTGTGAGTGCCGAGCGTGTAGTCGCCGTAGATGGGATCAGTGATATCGAAGTTCTGCTTGATGCCTTCGGAGGCTCCCTGGGCAAAGCCGGGCAGATCCTTGGTGGTCATTGACTGACCGAAGCAATCGAAGGGCAGCTCGACGATCACGAGAACCGAGGCTGGACTGCCATGCCTGGCCGTCAGGGCAATCTGTACACAGGCGACACCCTTCTTCTCTTCATCGGAGGATGCGTTTTTCTGTGCTTCTTCCTTTACGCCGGGAAGCGTCGAGGTGGCGTTCACGACGTCCCAGTCGCTTGGGAGCGAATAGGAGAAGCCAAGTTCGCTGGCATGTGCCTCGGAGGTTACGGGTGACTGGCCGGCGAGAAGAGCTGCGCAAAGCAGCAGAACGAAGGCAATGGAGACTGCTCTCATTTCGCGGCAAGTCTATCACGCAGGCGCGGAGCGTCTCAGTGCAGGCTTTCTCATCGCTGCGGTGCGACGATCGTGGCGTTGTCCTGACGCACGAAAGCCCGCCAGAGTTGGTGGCGGGCTTCTGTGCAGGCCCCTTATCGGCGGCCATTGGTTAGTGGTGAAGGTTGTTCCCCAATTGATGAAACTAACTTAGCTTGTATCGTTCTTGGGAGCAAGTGAATTCCCTTGTTTTGGTATAACTTGGCGCGAAAGTGTAACGCCGTTCTACGGCTTTCGTAACGTGTAAATCCTGCGCTGACAGACCTTCAACGAAATTGGAACTGCACCCGTAACTATAGTCACTGATGCAGGAATGAGGCGGAGACAGCGGAGAGGATTCCAACCGTTGCAAAGGCGAGCCCGAAGTACCAGTACAGGCGGCTGCGCGTGAGCAGAGTGACCGAGGTGATGACCAAACCGATCTCAAGCAGCGCCTCGCCAAAATCGAAACGCGTGGCACGCGATTCAGCCTGGGCCACGGAGGCTTCAAGGCTGTCGGCTTCCGTTTTCAACTGATTTAGATCCTCGTTCCACTTGGTCTGATGCGCGGCATACTCATCATGAATCTTCTGCGCAGCGGCCGGATCGGAGATCGTGACTACGCTCAGGAGATCGGAGATCAGTGCGGTGTTGTTCGATCGAATCTTGTGCGCTTGGTATTCGTTCCATTTGTCGGTGGCTTTGTTCTGGTTCAGCACGGCATTGGTATGCGCGCGATGTCCAAGAACTGTTGTGACGGCAACCAACACCGCGAGGACACTCATGGTGAATGCCACGGGACGCATGGTCTGGCCGTGCTCGGCGTGCTCGCGCAATTCTTCTGCTTCGTTGGCTGCCATCTTCGATTGGTCCTGATCCGGTCTTACAAGGGGGTGTAGCCTTCAGCTACTTGCGCTTCCAGCGGGTTCCTTCTTTGGAGTCTTCGATCACGACGCCCTTTTCGGCGAGTTCCTTGCGGATCTGATCGGCTCGGGCGAAGTCACGTCGCTTTTTGGCAACGTCCCGTTCGGCGACAAGCGCATTGATTTCATCGTCGCTAGTGGAGGCGCTTGCGAGGAGTTCCTGGGCCACATCGGCCGTGCGCCCCGCCTTCTCAGCCCACGCCAGCGCGCGCTTTGTGGGTTCGGCATCGTGATCTTCGATGACATCGAAGACCGAGTCGAAGTCCCGCAGGACCGGGAGAACGGCATCACGGTCGGCGGTTGAGAACTGCCCTCGGTCGAGTGCCGTGTTCGCTGCGCGGACGAGTTCGAAGATAGGCGCCCGTGCGTCAGCGGTATTCAGATCGTCGTTGAGTGCCTCGAAGAATTCCGCGCGCGCCTTGACTGCCGCTGCCTGGATTGGGCTTTCGCTCTCCAGGCTGGGCGTCATCTTCGCGGTGGCGAGACGCTGATGGAATGTGCGCAGACGCTCAATGGCGTTGGTTGCCTCGGTCAGTCCCTCGAAGGTGAAGTTGAGCTGGTGGCGATAAGGCACGGAGATGAGCGCGAGCCGGATGGCCGACGCCTTGTATCCCTTGAGCAGAAGATCGCGGAGAGTGAAGAAGTTGCCTTCGCTCTTGGACATCTTGCGCCCGTCGACGAGCAGGAAGCGCACATGCATCCAGTGTCGCGCGAAGGGCTTGTGGGTGACACTCTCGCTCTGCGCGATCTCGTTCTCGTGGTGCGGGAACATGAGGTCTTCGCCTCCGGCATGGAGGTCGAAGCAATCGCCCAGAAACTCCATGGCCATGGCAGAGCACTCGATGTGCCAGCCGGGGCGACCGCGTCCGATGGACGTCTCCCACGAGGTTTCGCCGGGCTTGGCCGCTTTCCACAGGGCGAAGTCGCGGGCCGAGTCCTTTTCGTACTCGTCGACATCGACACGCGCGCCGTCTTCCATGCCGCTGAGGTCCTTTTTGCTGAGCTTTCCGTACTCGGGAAACGCAGACAGCCGGAAGTACCAGCTGCCGTCGTCGGTCTTGTACGCAGCTCCGGATGAGGCGAGCTTTTCGACCAGTTCCACCATGCGCGGGATGTGCTCGGTGGCTCGGGCAACGATCTCGGGCCGTTGGACGCGCAGGGAGGCGAGGTCCTCGAAGAATGCGTCGATGTAGGGGGCGGTGTAATCGCCGATGGCCAAACCGCTCTCGCCGGCGTTACGGATGATCTTGTCGTCAACATCGGTGATATTCATCACATGACGGAGCGACATCCCCTGCAGCTTAAGGAAGCGGCGCAGCACGTCGATCTGGAGAAAGGTACGAAAGTTGCCAATATGCCCGTAATCGTAGACGGTGGGTCCGCACGCATACATGCGTAAGGCTTTACCGTCCGAAGGGGCCAGTTCGTCCAGTTGTCCCGAGAGGGTATTAAAAAGGCGGAGAGTCATTCCTTAGTCATTACTCGTGCGTCACGTTCGGCCAACACTTTCGCGCAATACCAATCCAGATTGTAGCAGCGCAAAATATTGAGTGAATGCGAGGATGTGCGCAAGATACTCCTCAATTGGTGTATAGATGGGGAGAATACTCCCCGATTCTCTTCCGCTCGAAAGGAGGTTATGGAAAGCGAAGTCCTGAGTCTGCTCTGTGATCCGGATACACGTTACGACTTCGAGCTGGAAGGGAGTACTCTCCGCAATACTGCTACGGGCCGTGTCTATCCCATTCGCGACGGAATACCTTTATTTGTCAGTACATTGACCGGGCCGAACCTGAAGAATCAGGCTCTGTACGATCGCCTTGCCTCCGGCTACGATCTAGCTGAATCGTTTTACCGAATCGTACTGCGCAGACCTGACTTTCGTCGTGAAATTCTGTCGGAATTGGAAGTGACCCCCGGAATGCGTGTGCTCGAAGTGGGCGTTGGAACCGGGGCCAACCTGCGCTATCTGCCGCGGGATATAGAGTTCTACGGTCTCGACATATCGTGGGGCATGCTGCGCCGTTGCCGCAAGGCAATCAAGAAGCGGAACTGCAAGGCGCAGCTCTTCCACGGTGAGGCAGGACGGCTGCCGTTTCGTGCCGAGGTCTTCGATTGTGTGTTCCACGTACACGGGATTCACTTGTTCTCCGATCCCGCCCGCGCCATTCGCGAGATGATCTGGGTAGCCAAGCCGGGGACAAAGATCGTCATTGCCGATGAGACGGAGAGGGTTGTGCGCGAGAACCATCAGAACAGGCCGAAGCCGGCCTCTGTGCCGGGAACGGAGAATGTGCGCTGCCCGATTGACCTCGTTCCGGAAGAGATGGAAGACATCAGAGCCCGCGAGGTTGCGGGCGGCAAGTTCTATCTGCTGAGCTTCCGCAAGCCTTCTAAATCCACGCGCTAATCCTCCGGCCCGAGGCGCCGGCTATCTGCCCAGCACGAGAGAAGGGTCGGCGGATAGATTCTCCGGTGCAAACTCTCCAGCGACGTAACGAGGCCACGCGGCGGCGGCGATCATGGCCGCGTTGTCCGTGGAAAGGGCCAGGGTGGGGAATGCAACTTCGGCGGCGCGGCGGACCGCCTCCGCAGTGAAGCGCTCACGCAATTCACCGTTGGCAGCGACGCCTCCGGTAACAAGGATCCGCGGAACATCCAGTTCTTCGGCCGCAGTGAAGGTCTTCTTGAGTAGATCGCCGACGACGGCGTGTTGGAAACTGGCGATCAGGTCGAGCGTGGTGGGATCGCACATGGAGAGCGCGTCTTTAATTGTGGGCCGCGCGGGGGCGTCGGGCCCGGTGAAGAGGGCTTCGCGCCGTGCCTCTGCCTCGGGCTTGAGGTTGTGGAGTTCCACGTAGCGGAGGACGGCAGTCTTGATTCCGGAGAACGAGAACAGAAAACGGGGATCGAGTTCAGCGATGGGCGCTGTCCTGGCGGCTTTTGTCCGCGGCGCCGCTCCATGCAGGTGGACTTTGGTCTTGACCTGGGAGAACGCGAAGGGCACGGCCTTGGGGTCGCCGAAACGAGCCAGCCCGTCGATCCATGGCCCACCGGGGTAGCCGAGGCCCAAAAGCTTGGCGACTTTGTCGTAGGCCTCGCCGGCGGCGTCGTCGAGCGTGCGTCCGACGAGGGTATAGCGCCAAGTACTTTGTAACGGCCGCGCGAGATAGAGATGGGTGTGCCCGCCGGAGACAACCAAGGCTAGAGCCGGCTCGGGTTCGGATGCGCTCGGTTCGTCGAATTCCTCGAGCTTCATCCGCTGGTTCAGGAGGACGGCGTGGATGTGGCCCTCAAGATGATTGACCGCGATGAGCGGCAAGCCCTGCGCAAAGGCCAGGCCCTTGGCATAGGTGATGCCCACCAGCAAAGCGCCGGCCAGCCCGGGACCATTGGTGACGGCGATCGCTTCGAGATCGGCCAGCGTGACGCCCGCTTCGGCCAGAGCCGCATGCACGACCGGCACGATGGCGCGCAGATGCTCGCGGCTGGCCAGTTCGGGGACCACTCCACCATATTTGGCGTGGGTGGCGATCTGCGAGGCGACTACAGAAGACAGCGTGCGGGCGCCTCGTTCGACGATGGCCGCCGCCGTCTCGTCGCACGAGGACTCGATGCCGAGAATGAGGCCCGAACCGCCCATCATTTCAGTTTAGCGGGAAGAGGCTGAAGGCTGACCGCGCGACAATAACTGGAAGGGCATGCCTGTATCGGGTCAATTCGAGTCGGCTCTCCACATTGTGGCGACATTGCGCGAGCGAGGCTATGAGGCTTATCTCGCAGGCGGCTGTGTGCGCGACCTGCTGCTCGGCCGGGAGCCCGCGGACTATGACGTGGCCACGTCGGCCACGCCGGATGTCGTGCTCGAGATGTTTCCGAACACGTTTGCCGTGGGGGCCCATTTTGGCGTGGTGCTGGTAGCAGATGCCTCGGCCACAGCCGAAGAGTCCTCAGCGAACGTCGATCGGATCACAGAAGTGGCGACGTTTCGTTCCGACGGTGTTTACTCGGACGGACGGCACCCCGACGAGGTCCGCTACACGCTGAGCGCCGCCGAGGACGTGCAGAGGCGCGACTTCACGATCAACGGGCTGCTCCTGGCCCCCCCGCTCGGTAGGCTTGACTCTTCGGATCAGCTCATGGACCGCAGGGCGCTCCGCGCCGCCGTTGTCGATTATGTGGGTGGTCTCGAAGATCTCAATGCAGGGATACTCCGCGCCATTGGAGAGCCAGAGCGCCGCTTTCAGGAAGATCAGCTCCGGCTGTTGCGAGCGGTCCGATTCGCTGCGCGGCTCGGCTTCACGATTGAGGCGGGCACGTTGGCCGCGATCCGCGCGCTGGCGCCCAAGATTCATGCGGTCAGCCGCGAACGCATTCGAGATGAGTTGACGAAGATGCTGACCGAGGGCAAGGCGCGGCAGGCGTTTGAATTGCTGGATGAAACCGGCCTGCTCAGCGAAGTCCTGCCCGAGGTCGCGCGCATGCGAGGTGTTGCCCAGCCCCCGCAGTTCCATCCCGAGGGCGATGTCTGGATTCACACGCTGCTGTTGCTGGAACAACTCGTTCCGGGCTGTCCGCTCACGCTCGCTTGGGGTGCACTGCTGCATGACATAGGAAAGCCGCCGACATTTCGTGTCGCGCCGGACCGCATCCGATTCGACAATCACGTGGAAGTGGGTGTGGCGATGAGCGCTGAGATCTGTCGCCGCCTGCGCTTTTCGAACGACGACACACACCAGATTCTCGCCCTGATCGAGAACCACATGCGCTTTGCCGACGCGCCACAGATGAAGGACTCGACCCTGAAGCGCTTCTTCCGACTGGATCGGTTCGACGAGCATCTCGCGCTGCATCGCATGGACTGCCTGGCTGCACACGGCAATCTCGGCATCTGGGACTTCGTGCGCGAGCGCTACGAAGCTACGCCCTCGGAGGTCGTTCGTCCGACGCCTCTGCTCACCGGGCGCGACCTCATCGCTGCCGGCTATACCCCGGGCGCGCTTTTCAAGGAGATGCTGGGGACGGTGGAGGATGCGCAGCTCGAAGGAACGATCACAACAGCAGATCAGGCGCTTACGCTTGTCCGCGAGCGCTTTGGACGGGCCATTACACAGGCGTGATGCGGCGCACTGCCAGGTCTGTGGGCCGATGCGATAAAGGGTTGTTGGTTTCTCCGGGCTGAAACGAGAAGCTTCCCTCCCCTCTTGCGCAGAAGGCGCCTGGAGACCTGCGGTCTTGTACTCCCAGGAAAGTGAGATCTTCCGATGGCCACTGCCGCCGCGAGCCAATCCTTTATCGATTTCCAGTCCGGCTGGGCCGACCTCGATCTACCCCCGCATGTGCGCGAAGTTCTTGCGGCGGCGCCGCTGGTGCAGACACCGGAGAACCGTCCTCAACTCCTGGACTGGGCACTAGGCCGCTCGACGGGAACCACGGACTGGACGCTCGGCAATCGGGCGGACCATGGAGTCTACGAAGCCGTCTTTCATCTTCCCGGCCAGTTCAATGGCGGGCGACGCATCGTCGAAGCGGAGGTGACCAAGGCGCGCAATGGATTGGCCATCAACTTCCCAGACCCAGCGATGCGGCGGCGCGATCCCGATGCGATGCTGATTGGCGACTCGCTGCCGACGGACAAGCCGCGCTACGAAGAGCGTTTCGGCGAACCGTTCGACAGTACACGGCAGCAGACCCTGGACTGGCTGAAGACACAGGAACTGGTGGCGATGCCGTTCTACGCGGGGACGGATTCTCTCGGGTATGGCTCGCTGCTGATTGCGCCGCGCCAAGCCGCGTTTTTCGCTGCTGCGCTCGCCGATTTGCAGGGCATGATTCCCCGCAGCCAGGTCCCTGCCGACTTTAAGATCACCGGCGGCGTGCTGTTTGTTGCGCCGCCATTCCGGCATACGCACTTTGGCGGACGGCAGATTGTGGTGCACGACCGTGCGGCGACACACCAGGAGGTATTTGCGTACAACCTCTATCCCGGGCCGAGCGCGAAGAAGGGCGTCTACTCGGTACTGCTGGATATCGGCGAGCGCGAGGGATGGACGACCAATCATTGCGCAGCGGTCGCGGTGGTCACGCCGTATGAGAATCAGCTGATCCTGATGCACGAGGGCGCGAGCGGCGGCGGCAAGAGCGAGATGACCGAGCACATCCACCGCATGGAAGATGGGCGGTTGCTGCTCGGAGAAAATGTCGTAACGCATGAACAGCGAACGCTGAATTTGCCCGAGGCCTGCCATTTGCGACCGATTGCGGATGACATGGCCTGCGCGCACCCGAAATATCAGGGCGCCAGCAAGCGGCTTGTTGTTGCGGACGCTGAGAATGCATGGTTCGTGCGCGTGGACCACATCCACAGCTACGGCACGGCGCCGAATCTGGAGCGGTTGTGCATCGATCCGCCCGAGCCGCTCCTGTTCTTGAACCACTACATTGTTCCGGGAGGCACGTGCCTGACCTGGGAGCACGTCGAGGATGCACCCGGCAAGCTGTGCCCCAACCCACGCGTGATTCTGCCGCGACGGATGATCGAGGACATTGCCGCAGGCCCCCGGGCCGTGGATGTGCGCAGCTTTGGAGTGCGCTGTCCGCCGACGCACAGCGGCAGCCGACTATATGGGATTCTTGCCATGATCCACGTGTTGAGCCCGGCGCTGGCCTGGCTGTGGCGGCTGGTGGCTCCGCGGGGGCACGCCAATCCGAGCATCTCCAGTCCCTTGCAGGGGGGCGCACTCTTGGATGAGAACATTAGCGGGTCTGGTCCGATGGAGTCTGAAGGAGTCGGCTCGTACTGGGCTTTTGCGACGGGCCGGCGCGTGGATCAGGCGAACCTGCTGCTCCGCCAGATTGTGGCAACACCGGAGACGCGCTACGTGCTTCTGCCGAACCAGCACATCGGCGCGTGGCGGGTGGGCTACATGGCCGAGTGGATTGCACGCGAGTATCTGGCCCGCCGCGGCAGCGCGAAGTTTGGCCGCGAGCAGGTGAGCGAAGCGCCGTTTCCGCTGCTCGGGTACATTCCCAACCAGTTGCGCATCGAGGGCTCGATGATCCCGCGCGTGTTTCTGCGCGTGGAAGAGCAGATTCAAGGCGGCATGGAGGTTTACGACGAGGGTGCGCGGCAGTGGCGCGAGTTCTTTGCGGGCGAGCTCAAGCCGTTTCAGGTACCGGAACTCGATCCGCTCGGTCATCGCATCATCGAGGCGTGTCTCGACGGGGCCCATCAGGAGGACTACCGCCGGCTGATTCCGCACCCGATGTTCCGCGACGACGAGGTCTGATCCAGCTGCTGCACTGCGGTCGGCGACAATCGAAGCATGACCTCCGCTGCGCGCCCATTCGACGTGATCGTTCTGGGCGCGGGTGCGGCCGGGCTGATGTGCGCGGCTGCGGCTGGACAGCGCGGTCGGCGCGTGGCTCTGCTCGAGCACAATGCGCAGCCGGGGCGCAAGATCATGATCTCGGGCGGCGGCCGCTGCAATTTCACCAACATCCACTGCACCCCGGCGAACTTCCTCTCGAACAATCCTCACTTTGCCAAGTCGGCACTGGCGCTGTATCGGCCGCAGCATTTTCTGGAGCTTGTGGAACGCTGCGGGATTCCCTGGCACGAGAAGACGCTGGGGCAGCTGTTTTGCGATGGATCGGCGCGGGCGATTCTCGACCTGCTGCTGGCCGAGTGCGCGAAGGGCGGCGTGGAGCTTGTGCTGAACGCGCGCGAGATTCGTGCAGAGAAAGCAGGCGCGGATTTTCGAGTTGCTTCGTCGTCAGGCGAGTTCACGGCTCACACACTGGTGGTTGCGACGGGGGGCCTTTCGGTTGCGAAGATGGGCGCGACGGGGCTGGCTTACGATCTGGCGCGGCAGTTCGGGCTGCGTGTCGTTGAGCCGCGTCCGGCTCTGGTCCCCCTGGTTCTGGGCGGAGATGAGGCTGGCTGGACTTCGCTCGCCGGCGTTTCGGCACAAGTTGTTGCACATGCCGGCCGAACCCAGTTCCGCGAGAAACTCCTCTTCACGCATCGCGGCCTGAGCGGCCCGGCTGTTTTGCAGGCATCGTCGTATTGGAGCGCGGGCCAACCGCTTGTCGTGGATTTTGCGCCGGGATCGAATATTTTGGCTCCGCTTCTGATTCAAGGTGCGCGACGCGATGAAAACGCGCTGCGTCAGTCTCTACGCGCTGCACTGCCGCAGCGTCTGGCCGAACGTCTCACTGAGACTGGTACCCCCCCGGGCTGGACCAACGTCGCGCTCGAAGCTTGCGAGCGGCGATTGCATCGCTGGGAGTTTCACCCAGTGGGGACGGAGGGTTTCGAAAAGGCCGAGGTGACGGCGGGTGGGGTGGATACGGACGATTTGAACTCACGCACGATGGAAGCGCGCGGCGTGCCGGGCCTTTTCTTTGTGGGCGAAGCGGTGGATGTGACCGGGCATCTGGGCGGCTTCAACTTTCAGTGGGCCTGGGCATCGGCGATGGCGGCGGCGAGAGCACTGTAGTTGCCGGGAGCGGAGCCCATTGGGCATGACGTGGTGGCAGGTTTGATCCATCGTGCGTCCTTTCCGTGGAGATACCCCCTCCCGTCCCCCCACCCCCGGGTGTTTTCCACAATCTTGTGAATTGAATGCCCTTGCGGGTGCGGACCGATGCAAGGTCGCTCTTTTCAAGAAGCTGAACATCAAAATCGTCGAACGAGAGAACTTGCGTCCGGCCGGACTTCGAGCCGGTATTGGAGTGCGATGAGTGTCAGGTGTTCTCTATTGATAAGCGTAGCGAATTCGGAGAATTAATCTGCAAAAGAGCCGGATTTGCCCCGGACTGTTTGTGCAGTTGCCGCTCTTCCGGAAAGTGCCCCTCGCCCACATGGGTCGACAAAGCATGAAGGTAGCCCGTGCTATTCCGCTGGGGCCAGGGGTTTGGCAGGAGGCTTCAGGACGAATCCTTTGCGCACGAGGACGAAGCCGGGTTGGGGCAGTTCGGCCTGAAGCAACTGATTCTCGGATCCGGCGAAGAGATCGGTGTGGTCGCCGTTGATGGTCGCCACCAGATGATGCACCTGAATCGGCTGGCCGTCGAGTGTGCCTTCCTGATCGGGATACGTTGCGAGCATGACGGGTGCGATCGAACCGGTCTGCTTGGGGATCACGGCCCAGAGGCCGCGATTGTTGTGGGCCACGGCCAGAGCCAGCAGCGTTTCGAGGGCGCCGGGATCGAAGTCGGGCAAGAACACGGCCCCGCTGTGGGCTTCGAGGCGCGTGGTTGTGCTGCGGCCGTTGGCGGAGATGTTGAGGAGCAGCTGCGCCGCATCGGGTTTGACGGTGACGCTGACAGCCTGGTCGTTGACGGTCGCGCTGAGCAGAACATGTTTGAGTTCGTTGGCCGAAGTGAGCTCTTCGTTCTTGGAGAGGGCGTAGTCGAGGCCTTGCATCGCGACCTTCACGGTCGAGCTTGCATCGTAGCCATCCGCGGTCGCGGCGATGTGGAAGGCTGCCGCGCCGACTGCCTGGCCGTGCTGGTTGACCGTGAAGCTGGCGTCGGACGCTGGGCCGGAAGCCGGCGCAGCTCCTGCAGCAACGGAAAGAAACGAGGCAATCAGTACAAAAGCGAACGCAGAGGCGCGTGCAAGATAGGTCAGGGCAAAACGGCGCACAGTCTTCTCCCCAGATATAGACGTGCGACTGGCGGTGCGAGTTGTGGCACAGGCTCACGGCGTGTCCCGGCCTCGCGCGCTATTCTCTTTCTTTGAGGAAACCATGACTGAAACCGGCAATGATACTGCAATTGGGCGTCCGCAACTTGCCTACCTGACGGCAGCGCTAGACGAGCTGCGAGCCAAGGGCACACATTTCAAACTCCGGGTGCTGGACGACCAGCAGGCGCCGGTTTGCCACTACGACGGCAAAGAGGTGATCAACCTGGCCAGCAACAACTATCTGGGGCTGGCCAACCATCCCAAG
>Ga0335069_10009892_pt1 | contig 13553 bp, 10 predicted proteins | sample Lox_Sample_11_FD_206714 | JGI IMG/M metagenome (GOLD analysis project Ga0335069, IMG submission 206714) | Soil microbial communities from Loxahatchee National Wildlife Refuge, Florida, United States - Lox_Sample_1.1 | ecosystem: Environmental > Terrestrial > Soil > Wetlands | place: USA... | reverse complement strand
CAAACCGAGTCGCTGATGTCGCGCGCGACAACCCTCGATCTGCCCTCGCATGAACGACTCCCAGCCCGGCTCGATCTGCAGCAATGCGCCAGGCGACACACGCTGGACCTCGGCGATCGTCGCGCCGATCTGCCTCAGCACGCTCTCCTTCTGGTCTTCCGGCAGTACCGGCCACGCCTCCGCTCCCAACACGCCGGGCAGACGGGTGATCACCAGATACGGCCACTGGTCGCGCTCGCCTTCACAGACGATCTCGGGAATCGGCACACCGAGCCGGCCGGCGAGCAGGGCCAGCGCACCGCGTTCCGACACGAACTGCCCGCGCAGCATCGGCGGGAATATCTTCAGGATCAGCCGGTCATCCAGCGCGACCACGAGATTGGTGCCTGTCCCGAACACATGCGGCGCGCTCGCAGCGAGGCCGTGGACGCGGGCAATATCGATCGCCACCGGCAGCCACCGCGACGCGCCGCTGCGCCAGGCGCGATACATCTCGAAATCCGTGAAGCGTGGCAGCGAGAGCGAGGATGCAGTCCGCAACGTCACCGGTCGGGGCTCGCGCGTTCGAACTGGCGCAGCAGGCGGTTGCCGCGTTCCACGGCTGAATCCAGCGCGGCCTGCGCCGGCTTCTTGCCGCTAAACGCCTGTTCCAGTTCGTCCTCGATCGCGTCACGGATCAGCACCATGGAGCCGAGCCGGATGCCCTTCGAATTCTCGGTCGGCGGATGCAGCGTGATCTGCTCGATCGAGATCGCGGTGCCCGGATTGGCATCGTAAAAGCCCTGCGACCGGGTCAGGTCATAGGCGGCGCGGGTGATCGGCAGATAGCCGGTGTTCTGGTGCCAGGCCGCCTGCACCTCCGGCTTCGACAGGAAGGCGAAGAACTTTGCGACACCGCGATATTCCTCGCTCGGCCGGTCGCGCAGCACCCACAGCGTCGCCCCGCCGATGATGCTGTTCTGCGGCGCCCCCGCAACGTCGTCCCAATACGGCATCATGCCGTAGCCGACCTCGAATTTCGAATAGGCCTTGATGTCGGCGCGTGTCGCCGACGAGCCGATGAAGATGCCGCACTCGCCGTTCTCGAACCGCGGCTCGGCAGACTGGGCGCGGCCGCTGTAATCAAAAATCTTCTTGGTCTGCCATTCCGCAAGCCTCGCGATGTGGCGGACCACGACGGGATTGTTGAAGGTCAGCACCGCGTCGATGCCGGCAAAGCCGTTGGCACGTGTCGAGATCGGCAGGTTGTGAAAAGCCGAAAAATTCTCGACGTTGATCCAGGACGGCCAGGACGTGGTGAAGCCGCAGGCCGCCCCGGCCGCGCGCAGCCGCGTTCCGTCGGCACCGACCTCGGCCCAGGTTTTTGGCGGCTTTTCCGGATCGAGCCCCGCGCTGCGAAACAGCGTCTTGTTGTAGTAGAGGATCGGCGTCGACGCGTTGAACGGGAACGACAGCATGTTGCCGCTGGCGTCCTGATAGTAGCCGGCCACGGCCGGCAGATAGGCCTCCGGCGTGAACGGCTCGCCCTGGTCGCGCATCAATTCGAACACCGGATAGATCGCGCCCTTCGCCGCCGTCATGGTCGCCGTGGCGATCTCGTTGACCTGCACGATGGCCGGCTGGCTGCGCGAGCGGAACGCGAAGATCGCGGCCGTCACCGTTTCGGTGTAGTTGCCCTTGTAGGAGGGCACGATGCGATAGTCGGACTGCGAGGCATTGAAATCGGCCGCGAGCTTCTCGACCTGCTTGCCGAGTTCGCCCGACATCGCGTGCCACCAGTTGATGTCGGTTGCCGCCCATGACGGCGACATCAGGCCCAGCAGGCTCGAAACAATCGCAAGTTGCAGGAGACGGCATGCTGCTGTCACGATGGACCTACTTCAGGTTCTGGCGATGGCTTGAAACTGATGATCTTTCAGGCCCTCTTAAGACCGCGGACGGCAAGTTTCAATCCGCAAGGCCATCTTCTGCATCGCACCATTGACGACCATTGCCGTCTTTGCAGAATGACCTTGGCCGCGCCTGGCCAAAAAAGATTTGAACCTTTTCGTCCGACCGCCGACATCATCCCAAGGGGATCAGGTTTTGTCTGTGTACCGCGCCAGCATTTCGCGGACCGTCGGTCTTGTCGTCGCGCCGTGTGAGGCGGCGAGCGCAAGAGGCCAGAACGCGCCGCGATTCCGTGTCGGCAAGCCCCGGAACGACGCCAAGCCGTCCGCCCTGGCTTCGGGTTCCATGATTCCCCCGACCGAGCGACGCGGCGTCCTGTCCCCGATGCGATCAGTTGATTCGCGCGCGAGCGGCCGACCGGCGGGCGCCGTTGCACGGACCCACATGGACGCGCTCGTGAACGCCTGCGCGCTGCCGGTCGAACGCAATGGCAAGGTGGAGTGAGCGGATCTTGGCGACGCCGCAACAGCGCGATACTGCGGAACGGCCGGTCAATCTGGCCGCCCAGGTTCGCGCGCGCACGGTCGGCCTGCTCCGTGCGGTGCCGATCCGCTGGCGCATCCTGTCGATCGCCGCGCTCAACTCGGCCGTCGTGATCGTGCTCGCCGCCCTGATCTGGAACGGCGCGCAGGTGCTCGGCTCGGCCTGGGAAGACGTGCGGCAGGTGCGCGAGTCCGACAAGATCTTGGCGCGGCTGGAGAGCGAGACCAGCCGGCTGCAGAACCTGATCCACCGCTACATCAACCAGCCGAGCTCGGAATTGTTTGCCGAGATCCTGCTGCTGCGCGAGGCGGTATTGGGCACGCTGACGCGGCGCGCATCGACCGATCCGATGCTGTCGGGATCGGTGGAGCAGCTCGAGCACTCCACCGAGCGCTTCCTGAACGGCTTTGGCGAGCTGCGCGGCCTGCAGACGACCATCAAGAAGACCTATGACGAGCAGGTGCAGGCGCCCGCCAAGGACATGGCGGGGCTGTACTCGATCATCGAGGGCGCCACCGGCCACCGCGATGCCCAGATCTGGCCGGCGCTCGGCAAGTCGCGCGAGGCCTTTACCGCGATGCTGGTCGCGGCCAATTCCTACTATCTGACGCTCGCCACCGCCTCGGCCGACGACGCCCAGCGCAACACCGAGACCATCGAGAAGACCATTCCGGTCATGCTGGACCTCGCCGACAACGACCTGCAGCGGATGGCCCTGCAGCGCCTCGAGACGCGCACACAGGCGCTGCAGGAAGGGCTGACCAAACTGTCCGAGCAGCTGTCGAGCCGCACCGATCTGCTCCGCAACACCATCGACGCCAGCCAGGCGGAGGCGATCGGGGAGATCGACGAATTGTCGATCAAGATGCGCCAGCGCGAGCAGAAGGCCCAGGAAACGTTCGATCGGACCCTCAACGACATCTCCCGCCGCGTGCTGTCGATCGCCGTCATCTTCCTCGGCATCATCGTCGCCGCCGGCGTGCTGATCGCGCTCTCGATCCGCCTGCCGCTGCAGCAGATCATGACGGCGATGCGCGCGATCGCGCTCGGCGATTACGGCCGCGAGGTGCAGGGCATCCAGGCCCGCGACGAGGTTGGCGCCATGGCACGCGCGGTCGAGGTGTTCCGCGAAAACGCCATCGCCAAGCGCAAGACCGAGGACGAGCTGCGCACCTCGAAGGAAAAGGCCGAGAGTGCGCTGTTCGAACTGAACACCGCGCAGCAGAACCTGATCGACGCGGAACGGCTGGCAGCGCTGGGCGGCCTGGTCGCCGGCGTCGCGCACGAGGTCAACAATCCGATCGGCATCAGCCTGACGGTGGCCTCGAGCTTTGCCCGCCGCAGCGAGATTTTCGAGACCGACCTCAGATCCAACGGCCAGCTGCGCCGCTCGCAGCTCGAGGAATACGTCCGGACCTCGCGCGACGCCGCGCAGCAGCTGGTCGCCAACCTGCACCGCGCCGCCGAGCTGATCCAGTCCTTCAAGCAGGTCGCGGTCGACCGTTCCCATGCGGAACGGCGGCAGTTCAACCTCAGCGAGGCGACCGACCAGATCATTGCGAGCCTGCGGCCGGTGCTGAAACGCGCGCCGATCGGGCTTTCGGTCGACGTGCCCGAAGGACTCATCATCGACGGCTACCCGGGCTCCTATGGCCAGATCCTGACCAACCTGTTCCTGAACGCGGTTAACCATGCCTTCACCGACGGGCGCTCGGGAACCATCGCGATTTCGGCGCGTGCGCGCGGCGCTGACGATGTCGAGATCAATTTCACCGACGACGGCGCCGGCATGACCCCGGATGTGCAGCGGCAGGCCTTCGACCCCTTCTTTACCACCCGTCGCAACGAGGGCGGCACCGGACTTGGGCTTCATATTGTGTATAACCTCGTCACCCAGCAGCTCGGCGGGCGCATGATGCTGGAGTCAAGGCTGGGACAAGGCACCACATTTCGCATTATCATGCCCCGGACCGCCAAGGGCGGCGAGGCAACAGACGAGACGTTAGGCGACGGAACCGCGCAATGGCCGAACAGGACGATGTCCTCCACCTGATCGACGACACGGAGTACGTTCCGGAGGATTCGTCGGCCCGCAAATGGAAGATCGCCGTCATCGACGATGACGCGGCCGTCCACGAGGGCACCCGTTTCGCGCTGTCCGACTACAGCCTCAACGGCCAGGGGCTCGAGATCCTCTCCGCCTATTCGGCCGCCGAAGGGCGCAAGCTGATGCGCGCCCATCCCGACATCGCAGCGGTGCTGCTCGATGTCATCATGGAGACCGATGTCGCGGGCCTCGAGCTCGTCGAGTTTATCCGGAACGAGATCAAGAACGAGACGGTCCGCATCATCCTGCGCACCGGCCAGCCCGGCCAGGCGCCGGAGCGGCGCGTCATCGTCCAGTACGACATCAACGACTACAAGGCCAAGACCGAGCTCACCGCCGACAAGCTGTTCACCTCGCTCACCGCGGCGCTGCGCAGCTACCAGCAGCTCGAGCGCATGGTGCAGACCAGGCGCGGGCTCGAAATCATCATCGATGCCGCCTCCACGCTGTACGACTTCAAGTCGATGCAGCGCCTCGCTGAGGGCGTCCTGACCCAGCTCGCCTCGCTGCTCAATGTCGACTGCGCCGGCATTTTGGTGCTGCGCGACGACGGCAAGACCACCGACGACGATTTCGCGGTGCTGGCGGGAAGCGGCTGCTACAGCCGCTTCATCGGCTGCGCCAGCGCAAAGTCGCTCGATACCGATCTGCGGACCATGGTCGAGGCCGCGTTCAAGCGCCGCAAGAACGAATTCGCCGACCAGCGCACCGTTCTCTACATCCGCACCGGAAGCGGCCGCGAGGTCGTCGTGCTGCTGCAGGCCGAACGCCCGTTGTCCGATACCGATCGCTCGCTGGTCGAGATTTTTGGCAGCCGTCTCTCGATCGCCTTCGACAATGTGATCCTCTACCAGCAGCTGCAGGCCGCCAACACCCAGCTCGAGGACCGCGTCACCCAGCGCACCTGGGCGCTGAAGCAGGCCAACAAACGCATGTCGGCGCAATGGCTGCGGCTGCAGCGCGCCAACGGCTTCAAGAACGAGATTCTTGGCACTGTCGCCCACGACCTGAAAAACCCGCTCGGCGTCATCATGGGCCGCACCGAGATGCTGACCGAGCTGATCTCGACCGGCGCCTCCGGCGAAAACATCACGACCCAGATCGAGCATATCCGCGACGCCGCGCGGCGCCTCACCGCGATGGTCGATCATCTGATTTCGGATGCGATGGCGGACGCCTTCGACATCACGATACGCCGCGAGGCCGTCGACATCGCGACCCTGGTCGGTGAAGTCGTGGAGGCCAACCAGCCGCTCGCGACCAACAAGCAGCAGACCATCGAGGTCGCGGCGCCGCCGCATCTTGCGACCATGTGCGACATCGACCGGATCCGGGAGGCGATCGACAATCTGGTCAGCAACGCCATTAAATACAGCCCGATCGGCGGCAGGATCGTGGTCCTTGTCACGCATGACGATGCCAGCCTCATCATCCGCGTCACCGACCAGGGGGCCGGTCTTTCGCCGGAGGATCTCAGCCGGCTGTTCGGCCGCTTCCAGCGGCTGTCGGCAAAACCCACGGCCGGCGAGAGCTCGACCGGGCTTGGCCTCTCGATCGTGAAGCGGATCGTCGACATGCATGGCGGCGAAGTCACCGCCGAAAGCGGGGGTCCCGGCAAGGGATCGACCTTCTCCATCACACTGCCTGCGTCCGAAATGCCATGAGCCAGAGCCAGCACATCATCATCGTCGACGACGAGGCGCCGGCCCGCGAGATGGTCGGCGACTATCTGAAAATGCACGGTTTTACGGTCACCTTGTGCGACGGCGGCAAAAGCCTGCGCGGCGCGATCGAGAACGGCCTGCCTGATCTGGTCGTGCTCGACCTCAACATGCCCGAGGAAGACGGCCTGTCGATCATCCGCGACCTCAAGAGCCGCAGCAATATTCCGGTCATCATGCTGACCGCGACCGCAAGCCCGATCGATCGTGTGGTCGGGCTCGAACTCGGCGCCGACGACTACGTCGCAAAGCCCTGCGAGCTGCGCGAATTGATGGCCCGGATCCGCTCGGTGCTGCGGCGCGCCGCGCCGGCCAAGGCCGCGGCGGGCCCGGCCGAGACCGCGGCAGCAAAGGTCGCCAAGGAGCAATTGGTGCGCTTTGGGACAAAATGGCTCGATCTCGAGGCGCAGGCGCTGCGCGACGACGAGGGCAACGAGCATCCCTTGACCGCTTCCGAGTTCAGCCTGTTGAAAGTGTTCGCCGCCAACCCGAAGCGGGTGCTGTCGCGCGAGCGGCTGCTGGAGCTCGCCAATGCGCGCGATGCAGAGGCGTTTGATCGCGCCGTCGACCTCAGGATCATGCGCATCCGCCGCAAGATCGAGCTGGATCCGACCAAACCCGCTGTCATCCGCACCATTCGCGGCGGCGGCTATTTGTTCTCGCCGGTCGGCGACAAGGTGTGAGCGGGAGCCACCTGCCGCGCATTGGACTCGTGATCCTCCGCAATCTCCGCTGTCGTCCCCGCGCTATGGGTCCCGGATCTGCTCTCGCGAGAGCGGCGCGGAGCGTCGCTTCGCTCGCTTGTCCAGGACGACAGCGGAAGTCGATTTTGCACCGTCGTTGCGAGACGCTGTAGCGGCGATGTTTGCGCACGCAATGCCCGAAAGAAAACGGCCGACAGGGGCGAATCAGTCACGCCGATTTCAACTTGGGAGGGTGGCCTTTCGGATGATTGACCTTTGGGCGACCCATCCCTCCAGCGAATGGCTGGCATGAAGCAATGCGCGGCGCCGAAGCGCGATTTCCGGAGACTTAATAAGGTGTAAGGCGGTCGACGGCGCCCGCAATTATCACCCCCGCAATTTTATTCCAATTTTCCGCTCTTTGAAAAAATTCACATTTTTGCCTTGAGTGTTTCGTCGCAAGCCGCGCGACGAAACATTTCCGCGCGCGCACGAAACCATTTTCCCCCTTCCGTGCAGACATCCCGAAACGCTGGCCCATTAACACTTTGGCCAACAACGCGGCCGGCGCAAAACGCCGAACTGGGAGCCTGTCATGCAAAACGTCATCGCCATCAACGACGCTGCCAGCCAGGGCATCATTGCCGCTCAGGCGACGTCGGACGAAATGCTGCTGGAGCGCATTGCCGACGGCGACCGCACCGCGATGCACACTTTCTACGCGCGTCACAACGTCCGGGTCTATCGCTTCATCCTGCGCATCGTGCGCGACGCCACGATGGCGGAAGACCTGGTCAGCCAGGTGTTTCTGGACGTCTGGCGCACCGCCGGCCAATTCGAGCGCCGTTCGCAGGTCTCGACCTGGCTGCTGTCGATCGCGCGCTTCAAGGCGCTGACCTCGCTGCGCCAGCGCCGCTACGAGGACATCGACCAGGACGAGGTCCGGGAAATTCCCGACGACGCCGACACCCCGGAAACCTCGCTGGAGCGCCGCACCACCAGTGCCATCCTGCGCGCCTGCATCGCAAAACTGTCGCCGGCCCACCGCGAGATCATCAACCTCGTCTACTACCATGAGAAGTCGGTGGAGGAGGTCGGCGCCATCATCGGCATTCCGCAGAGCACGGTGAAGACCCGGATGTTCTATGCCCGCAAGCAGCTCGCAGACCTGCTCAGGGGTGCCGGCGTGAACAGCATTGCGGCCTGAAAGTTCATTTTGTTCAACAACTTGAGCGAGTCACGAAAAGTTTAGCAGTTAACCGGTCCTCACTCGCGATGAAACAAATGAAACAATTCGCGAAATCACGCTGAAAAGGTCATCTGCTACAAAGATCCTGACGGTTTTGAACCTCCCAAGTACCTCCAACGGCCCGGCAGGGATGCCCCCCTCCGGGTCGTTCGCGTTTGAGGCCTTCACTGCGAGGAGCGCGATTGCCGTCTCGAAACATCCGAGACCGCGACGTTTGCGATGACCTCGAATGCTCTCGTCCACGCAGACCGGCTCAAGCCAGCATGAATAGATCTGCAGGCGCTCGAGCGTAAGCAGCGGATCGTCCACACGCCGTTCATCGTTTGCTCGTTGCTGCATCAAGTCGCAGGACATTCGGCTTGACGGAACGCGGCACCTCATGGAGGTTGGCCCGCACCTCTGACGCCAGATTTCCGACCACAAAGTCTCTGCTGACCGGCTTTCGATGGACAAGGCGGCCACACCGGACGCGACGACATCAGGCGACGTGCGCCTGCGCAAGGGCTCCTCGCTTAGGGAGCGGCTGGTCCGGGCGGGTTCCGGGCTCGTGGTCCTGCTGATCGCTGTCCTCAGTTGGACGGGGTCCGATTCGTTACCCGGCATCGCCGTATTCGTTGCCCTGCCGCTCGGATTCTTTCTGATCGGCGGCGCCGCGCTCGAGCGCAACGTGGCCTGGATCATCACGCGCGCCGGCATCATCACCGGCGAACAGCGTCCACCGGGCGAGGTGCGCAAGCGCCTGATCGAAACCCGCGAGATCGCCAGCCTTCAGGTGCGCAAGAACAGGCTTGCCTACCCGGCAAGCTTCAGCCTCGTCTGCCGGCTTGCGTCAGGCGACGTTCTGGTCTCGCCACCGCTGCCGGACGTCACGCGGGTCAATGAGACCTGCGCGGACGTGGCCCGCCTGCTCGGCCGTTCGGACGTCACGCCGGTCGACAATCCGCTCGATGCCATGAATGCCGAAATCCGGCTCGGTTCACCGATCAGCTTCGACCACGTCCGCGACATCCGCAACGGCATCGTCGTGCTGGCCGGCCTCGTCAGCCTTCCGCTCGCGATCGCGCTGCTCGCCGGACTAGTGTCCTGGGCCGGCGCCGCCCTGTGGGCGCTCGGCCTGCTCGTTGCCCTGGCACTGCATCGCTACGCGTACCTGATGGTCGGCAAGGCCTGGGTGATCCGGCAAGGCGAAATCAGCATCCAGCGGATCGCGCTGAACGGGCAGCCTTCGGCGCAAACCATCCGCAGCAGCGACATCGAAGCCGTCGACCTCGGCCGCAACCGCTCGGACGAAGGCAATCTCTTCACCATCAAGATCCGGCTGCGCAGCGGCAAGACGCTGCGCAGCCCGAGCAGTCACGACGAGGACCAGGCCCGCGCGGTGCGCGCCGAAATCATCCGGCGGCTTGGACTTCAGCCGCCCGGCGTCGAGGCGGCGGCCCGTCCGAACTGAGGTGCTCTCGGTGCCTTGAAAACATCGTCAGGATCGACTTTATGAGTGTCGCATCGACCCCCGGGACGTCGCCGACCTCTTTGAAGGCGGGACGATCCTTGCGGGGCGATCACGACAGGAGCCCCTGATGTTCGATGGCTTCGACCCGGTGATGCTCGCCCGGGCGCAGTTCGCGTTCACGATGTCGTTTCACATCGTCTTTCCCGCCTTCTCGATCGGGCTTGCGAGCTACCTCGCGACACTGGAGGCGCTCTGGCTCTGGACCGGCCGCTCCGTCTATCTCGATCTGTTCAAATACTGGCTGAAAATCTTCGCCATCGGTTTTGGCATGGGCGTCGTTTCCGGCATCGTGATGTCCTACCAGTTCGGCACCAACTGGTCCGTTTATGCCGACAAGACCGGCCCGGTGATCGGCCCGCTGATGGCCTATGAGGTGATGACCGCGTTCTTCCTCGAGGCGGGCTTCCTCGGCGTCATGCTGTTCGGCTTGGAGCGGGTCGGGCCGCGGCTGCACTTCCTCGCCACGCTGATGGTGGCGATCGGCACACTGATCTCGGCGTTCTGGATTCTCTCCGCCAATTCCTGGATGCAGACGCCCACCGGCTACGCGCTCAACGCCGACGGGCAGTTCGTGCCGGCGACTGGTTCAAGGTGATCTTCAACCCGTCTTTCCCGTACAGGCTGGTCCACATGGTGCTTGCCGCCTACCTGACCACGGCGTTCGCGGTCGGCGGCGTCGGCGCCTGGCATTTGCTGCGCGACCCGCACCAGGCAGGCAGCCGCGTGATGTTCTCGATGGCGATGTGGATGGCAACCCTGGTCGCCCCGATCCAGATTCTCGCCGGCGACCAGCACGGCCTCAACACGCTCGCGCACCAGCCGACGAAAATCATGGCCATGGAGGGGCACTTCGAAAGCCATCCGGACGGCGCGCCGCTGATCCTGTTCGGCCTGCCCGACGAGAAGGCGGGCCGCATGGACTATGCGGTCGAGATCCCGAAATTCGGCTCGCTGATCCTCGAGCACAATCCGGATGCGCCGATGAAGGGGCTCGACACCGTGCCGCGGCAGGACTGGCCGCCGGTGTTCATCCCGTTCTGGTCGTTCCGGATCATGGTCGGCCTGGGGCTCTTGATGTTCGCGCTCGGCCTGTTCAGCGCCTGGGAGCGCTGGCGCGGCAGGCTCTACCAGTCACGCCTGCTGCATGTGCTGGCCATCCTGATGGCGCCCGCCGGCTTCATCGCGGTACTGGCGGGCTGGATCACGACCGAGACCGGCCGCCAGCCGTTCACGGTCTACGGGCTGCTGCGAACCGCCGAGTCCGCTTCGCCGCTGGCCGCGCCCGCGGTCGGATCCTCGCTGATCGCGTTCGCGATCGTCTATTTTGCAGTGTTCACGGTGGGCGTGGTCTACATGCTGCGCCTGATGGCGCATCCGCCGCATCCCGGCGAGCCAGGCGTACCGCGCGACATACCGGCCCGCGCCGCCGGCATCGCGCCCGCAATCGAGAGTGTCGTGCCATGAGCGCATCGATCGACCTCACGACCGTCTGGGCGTTCATCATCGCGTTCGCAGTCTTCGTCTATGTCGTCATGGATGGTTTTGATCTTGGGCTGGGCATCCTGTTTCCGCTGTTTCCGGCGAAAGAGGACCGCGACACCATCACCAACACGGTAGCCCCGGTGTGGGACGGCAACGAGACCTGGCTGGTGCTCGGCGGCGGCGGACTGATGGCGGCGTTTCCGCTCGCCTATGCGGTGCTGATGCCGGCGCTCTACACGCCCATGATCGCGATGCTGGTCGGCCTGATCTTTCGGGGCGTCGCCTTCGAATTCCGCTGGCGCACGACCGCGCAGCGCAACCGCTGGGACATCGCGTTTGCCGGCGGCTCGTGGCTTGCCGCGCTGGCGCAGGGCGTAGCCCTCGGCGCCATCCTGCAGGGCGTGCATGTCGAGGGACGGCACTATGCCGGCGGCTGGTGGGACTGGCTGACGCCGTTCAGCCTCTTGACCGGCGTCTCGCTGGTGGTCGGCTATGCGCTGTTGGGGGCGACATGGCTGGTGCTGAAGACCGAGGACCGGCTCCGCGACCGCGCCTATGACCTCAGCTGGTGGCTGTTGTTCGCCATGCTCGTGGCCATCGGTGCGGTCAGCCTGGTGACGCCGCTGCTGAGCATTCACTATTCGCAGCGCTGGTTCGCGTGGCCCAACATCATCGCCACCGCGCCGGTGCCCGTAGCAGTGGTTGGGGTAACTGTGCTGCTGCTCGGGAGCCTCGCCAAGCGGCAGGACTCGCGACCATTCTTCCTCGTGCTCGCGCTGTTCGCGCTGTCCTATGCCGGGCTCGGCATCAGCATGTATCCCTATATCGTGCCGCAGAGCATCACGATCTGGCAGGCCGCGGCCCCGCGCGACAGCCAGCTGTTCTTGCTGGTCGGGGTGTCATTCCTGATTCCGCTGATCCTGATCTACACCGGCTGGAGCTATTGGGTGTTCCGCGGCAAGGTCAAGGCTGGGAGCGGCTATCATTGACGCCCGACCGCCGCATCCTGGCGCAGCGCCTGTTATGGTTTGCCGCGCTGTGGCTGCTGGGCGTCGGCAGCGTTGCGCTGCTGTCGTTCGGCTTGCGGCTCTGGCTGATGCCGGGATGAACGCGTTGTCGCCGGCTCGATCCGGGACCACGCATGACCGATTTGTGTCCTATCGGACAATTCCCAATCCGAAAATTCCGTGGCATTGCAGCGAAGTATGAACACACTGCCATGACCTTGCCATCAAGCTCGCCCTGAGATTTGATGGGTGGAGAAATCTGGATTTTGAGGCAACTTGGCGGCCGAGCCGCGAGGAGCGCTTTGCATGATGGAATTTCGTCACCTGATCTGCGGCACGATCGCAGCGATTGGTCTCATTTTCGCGAGTTCCCACAGCTACGCGCAGCAGCCGCAGGATCCCGGCGATCAGCCCGGCCTCATCGCCGACGACACCTATGAACTCGATCCGGAATGGCAGAAGCAGGTGGTGTACTACCGGTCGACCGAGGCGCCGGGCACCATCATCATCTCCACGGCCGAGCGCCATCTCTATCTGGTGCAGCCGGGCGGCCGCGCGATCCGCTATGGCATCGGCGTCGGCCGCGATGGCTTTCAATGGCAGGGCCTTCTGAACATCACCAAGAAGGCGGAATGGCCAGACTGGACCCCGCCGCCGGAGATGATCGCGCGCCAGCCCTATCTGCCGCGCTTCATGGCGGGCGGCCCGGGCAACCCGCTCGGCGCGCGCGCGATGTATCTCGGCACCACGGTCTACCGCATCCATGGCACCAACCGGCCGGATACGATCGGCACAAAAGTCTCGTCGGGCTGCTTCCGCCTGGTCAATAACGACGTCAGCGATCTCTACGATCGCGTGCCCGTCGGCACCAAGGTGGTGGTGCGGCAGAAGCCCGAGCTGTAACGCCCCGGGCTTTCGTTTTCCCAAGTCCATTTTTCCCGGTTCATTGGCGAGAGTTCAATCATGCGCACATTTCGAGGCGGCCTCCTGATCGGGCTCGCGGTTGCCGTGCTGGTGGCAGTCGTCGCAATCGTCTACGAGTTCTATGACACCCGCACGCTGAAGCGCACCGTCCGTCGCGGCGAGGTGTTTTGCGGCGTCAATGTCGGCCTGCCCGGCTTCTCGAGCCAGGACGAGAAGGGCAACTGGACCGGTTTTGACGTCGATTTCTGCCGCGCAGTCGCGGCGGCGATCTTCGACGATCCGGCGAAAGCGAGATTCATCCCGCTCGACGCCAGTGAGCGTTTCAAGGAATTGCAGAACCGCAAGGTCGACATCCTCTCGCGCAACTCGACCTGGAGCATGTCGCGCGAGCAGAATTACGATCTCTATTTCCCCGCGGTCGCCTACTACGACGGCCA
>Ga0335069_10009891_pt1 | contig 13553 bp, 11 predicted proteins | sample Lox_Sample_11_FD_206714 | JGI IMG/M metagenome (GOLD analysis project Ga0335069, IMG submission 206714) | Soil microbial communities from Loxahatchee National Wildlife Refuge, Florida, United States - Lox_Sample_1.1 | ecosystem: Environmental > Terrestrial > Soil > Wetlands | place: USA... | reverse complement strand
TGGCCTGGGAGGAGGGCGGCCAGCGCTCCGAGGACTACGGGCGCGAGCTGAACGAGCGCCGCTCCGAGTACGAGCGCGGCGTCGCCCAGCTCGAGGTGGCGCTGCTGGTGAAGGGCCCCGCCGCCGGCAACGGCGAGCTGGCCGAGTGGCGCGACGCCTACCGCACGGCCGAGGAAGCGTACGTCGCGGCCGAGCGCGAGCACGAGGCGCTCCGGGTGCCCTACGAGGAGGGCCAGCGCGCGGCCGAGCGCCGCTACGAGGAGGCGCGCGCGCAGTACGTCGCGGCGGTGGAGGAGATCCGCGAGGAGCTCCAGAAGGCGCCGCAGGAGTACGAGGCGCGCTTCAAGGAGAGCCTCGAGAAGTTCACGGCGAGCTGCGCCGCCGAGCGCGAGAAGGTGCACGCCGCGGGCGGGCTCCACATCCTCGGAACGGAACGTCACGAGGCGCGCCGCATCGACAACCAGCTCCGCGGCCGCGCCGGCCGCCAGGGCGACCCGGGGTCGTCGCGCTTCTTCCTCTCGCTCGAGGACGACCTGCTGCGCATCTTCGGCGCCGACCGGATGCAGGGGCTGATGGAGCGCCTCGGCATGGAGGAGGGAGTGCCGATCGAGCACCGCCTCATCACCCGCGCCGTCCGCAACGCGCAGGAGAAGGTCGAGGCCCACAACTTCGACATCCGCAAGCACCTCCTAGAGTACGACGACGTCCTCAACAAGCAGCGCGAGGTCATCTACACCCGCCGCCGCGACATCCTCGGCCGCGAGGACCTCAAGGACGACGTGCTCGAGATCGCCGACGGCGTCGCCGCCGACCTGGCGGGCACCTACGCGGACGCCGAGGTCGCGTCGGAGGAGTGGGACTGGAAGGCGCTCGACGACGCGGCGTTCGCGCAGTTCAACCTCCGGCTGAACCTCCTCGAGGCGGAACGCGAGCGGCTCCGCCCCGAGGGGCTCGTCGACATCCTCCAGGAGCGCGTGCGCAAGGCGTACGAGGAGCGCGAGCAGCTCTTCGGCGCGCCCATCATGCGGCACCTGGAGCGGTTGATCCTCCTCCAGACGCTCGACGGGCTCTGGCGGGAACACCTCCTCGGGATGGACCATCTCAAGGAGGGCATCGGGCTCCGCGGCTACGGCCAGGTGAACCCGCTCCAGGCCTACCAGAAGGAAGGCTACGAGATGTTCGAGGAGCTGATCCGGCGCTTCGAGTCGGACGTCCTCGAGAAGCTCATGAGCGTCCAGGTGCAGACCCAGGCGGCGGGCGCGGCGCCGCGCGTGGCGGTCGGCGGCGCGGTGGAAGCGCCGGCCGCGATGCCGGCCGAGCTCGCCGAGCTGGAACGTCGCCAGCAACAGCGCACGGCGCGCGTCACGCTCTCGCATCCGGGCGCGTCCGCAGCGACGCCCGGGCAGCCGCAGAAGGTCGAGACCGTCCGGCGCGACGCCGAGAAGGTCGGTCGCAACGATCCCTGCCCGTGTGGCAGCGGCAAGAAGTACAAGAAGTGTCACGGACAGGCGGCGTGAGCTTCGTCGGATGAGGCTCCGCCGTCGCGCCCACACGGTGCGGGTGCCCGGTTTCCGGTTCGCGGGCGTGCGCTGCGGGCTGAAGACCCGTGGCCCCGACGTCGCCCTCATCGCCTCCGACCGCCCGGCCGTGGCGGCGGGCGTGTTCACGACCAACCGCGTGACGGCGGCGCCGGTGCAGGTCTCGCGCCGGCGCATCGAGGGCGGGGTCGCGTCGGCGGTGCTGGTCAACTCCGGCAACGCGAACGCCTGCACGGGCGCGGGGGGACGGCGGGTCGTCGAGGCGTCGACCGGGCTCGCTGCCCGCCTGCTGGGTGTGCCGGCCGAGCGCGTGCTGGCCTGCTCGACCGGACGGATCGGGATGCCGATCCCGCCGGGGGTGCTGCTGGCCGGCGTCGAGAAGGCCGCCGCCGCGCTCTCGCCCGCCGGCTTCGCCGACGCGGCGCATGCGATCATGACCACCGACGCGTTCCCGAAGACCGCCGTCCGCCGCCTGCGCCTCGGCGGCCGTCCGGTCACCGTCGCCGCCCTCGGCAAGGGCGCCGGCATGATCGCGCCCGACATGGCGACGCTGCTGGTGTTCGTCGTCACCGACGCCCGCATCGGGTGCGGCGCAGCGGCGCGCGCGCTCCGCGCCGCGGTCGACGCGAGCTTCAACGTCATCACCGTCGACGGCGACATGAGCACCAACGACACGGTGCTGCTGCTCGCGAACGGCGCCGCCGGCGGCCGCGCGCCGAGCGGTCCGCGGGAGTATGCCCGCTTCGCGCGCGCGGTGGCCGACGTGCTCCAGGAGATCGCCCGCCTCGTCGTCGCCGACGGCGAGGGGAGCAGCAAGGTCGTCGAGGTGACGGTCCGCGGCGCGCGCACCGACGCCGACGCCGCGCGCGTGGCGCGCGCCGTCGCCAGCTCGACCCTCTGCAAGGCCGCGTTCGCCGGCGGCGACCCCAACTGGGGCCGCTTCACATGCGCCGCCGGCACGGCCGGCGTCCCGGTCGACGCCGACCGCACCACGGTCGTGATCGGCGACGTGACGGTGGCGCGCCGCGGCCGGCCGATCGCGGGCACGTTGCCGCGCGCGCGGCGCCACATGCAGGGGCGCCACGTGCGGATCGCGCTCGACCTGGGCCTCGGCCGCGGCGTGGCCCGCATGCTGACGTCGGACCTGACGACCGAGTACGTCCACTTCAACGCGGCCTATACGACCTGAGTGAAGACGCTCGGGCTCCTCGTGCTGGTGCTCGGCGTGCTCGCCGCGACCACCGTCGCGAGCCCCTGGGTCGCCGGCGCGCTCGGACCGGGCTTCACGTTCGGTCGGGTCTACGACCGCGTCTTCGAGGCGCTGCTGCTGATCGGGCTGGTGCTCGCGTGGCGGCGGCTCGACCTGGGCTCGCCCGGCACGATCGGGTTCGAGCAGCGCGGCGCCAGGCGGTGGCTGGCGGTCGGGCTCCTCGTCGGCGCGGCCGGGATCGGGGTCGGGCTGGCGGCGGCGTGGGCGGGCGGGGCGCTCGCGCCGGCGCTGCGCTTCCCGCCGCTCAAGACCGTCCGCAAGGCGCTGCTCGGCGTCGCGGCGGCGCTCGCGATCGGCACCGGGGAGGAGCTGCTCTTCCGGGGCGTGCTGCTGCGCCGCCTCGGCCGCGACGGCGGGCGCACGTTCGGCGTGCTGACGACCGCGGCGCTCTACGCGATCGTCCACCAGATGCGCGCGCAGGGCGGGAAGGTGCCGCCCGGGATCGGGGCCGGGCTGGCGCGGACGGCGTCGTTGTTCTCGCCGCTCGCCGACCCGCTCGCGTGGCCGGCGGTGGCGGGCCTCTTCGGCCTCGGGCTGCTGCTCGCGGCCGCGCGCCTCCGGAGCGGGAGCCTCTGGCTCCCGATCGGGATCCACACCTCGTGGGTCGCGGTGTTCCGCGTCGGCCGGCTGTTCTTCGACCTGCGTCGCCGCCCGGTGTGGCTCGTCGGCCCGGGGTGGCCGCCGCTGGTCGGGGGCGCAGCGGGCCTCGCGGCGTTGCTCACGACCGCGGCGCTGCTCGGGCGCGCCGCGCGACGGCGCTAGCGAGCCGCTCGCGGCGCCCGCGTCGAGCTGATAGCGTGGATATATGGGACCCAATGTATAATCGGCCGGCCGCGCGGGACGACGTCCGCAGCATCCTCGACGGTATCCGGCACGTCGTGCGGGTGCTCAGGCTGTCGGCGCGCGCGGCGGAGCGCCGGGTCGGCGTGAGCGGGGCGCAGCTCTACGTGCTGCACCAGCTCGCGGAGCGCCCGGCGACGTCGCTCAACGCGCTGGCGGCGCGGACCCACACGCACCAGAGCTCGGTCTCGGTGGTGGTGGCGCGGCTCGTCCGGCGGGGGCTGGTCGAGCGGCGGGTGTCGGTGGCCGACCGGCGCCGGATCGAGCTGGCGCTGACTGCGGCCGGCCGTCGGCTGGTCCGGCGCGCGCCGGGCGCGGCGCAGGAGCGGCTGGTCGTGGCGCTCGGCCGCCTGCCGGCCGCCGAGCGGGCGGGGCTGGCCACGGGGCTCTCGCGGCTGGTGCGGTCGCTGGGCGTGGCGCGGCAGACGCCCGGCATGTTCTTCGAGGAGGGAACCGATGGGAGCGCGTGATCAGGGGCTGCTCGCGCCGACCGGGGGACTCACGGTGGCGCCCGCGCTGGGACCGGCGCTGGCGGCGGCCCGCGTGCCGCGGCGGACGGCGCTCGTCGACCGGCGCGTGCTGGTGGTGAGCCTCCTGGCGATCGTGGTGGCGGGCGTGGCGGCGGTGGTGGCGCAGGCGCTGGTCATGCTGATCGCATCGGTGACGAACCTGGCGTACTTCGGCGTGCTCTCGACGGCCGCCGCCGATCCCGCCGCGCATCGCCTGGGCGCGTGGGCGGTGCTGGTCCCGGCGGCGGGCGGGGTCGTGGTCGGGCTGATGGCGCGATTTGGCTCGGCGGCGATTCGTGGCCACGGGATCCCGGAGGCGATGGAGCAGGTGCTGGTGAACGACAGCCGCATCGCGCCGCGGCTCACGTGGCTCAAGCCGCTCTCGGCGGCGATTGCGATCGGGACCGGCGGTCCGTTCGGGGCCGAGGGACCGATCATCGCCACCGGGGGTGCTCTCGGCTCGCTCGTGGGCCAGCTCGTACGCACGACCGGGCTCGAGCGGCGGACGCTGCTGGCCGCGGGCGCCGCGGCCGGGATGGCGGCGACGTTCGGGACGCCGGCCTCGGCGGTGCTGCTCGCCGTCGAGCTGCTGCTGTTCGAGTTCCGGCCGCGCTCCCTGGTGCCGGTCGCGATGGCGGCGGTGACGGCGGCCGGCGTCCGGGTGGCGGTCGTCGGCAGTGCGCCGTTCTTCGCGATGCCCGACGCGACGCCGCCTGCGGGCGCGGCGCTCGCGGCCTACGTCGCGATCGGGACGCTGGTCGGGGTCGTGTCGGTCGGCGTGACGCGCGCGGTGTACGCGATCGAGGACGGCTTCGAGCGGCTCCCGCTGCACTGGATGTGGTGGCCGGCGATCGGCGGCCTCGCGGTCGGCGGCGTCGGGCTGCTCGCGCCGCGCACGCTCGGCGTCGGCTACGCCAACATCTCCGACGTCCTCGGCGGACACGTGGCCGGCGCGGCGCTGGGCATGCTGTGCGGGCTCAAGTTCGTATCGTGGGCGATCGCGCTCGGCAGCGGCACGTCGGGCGGCACGCTCGCGCCGCTGCTCACGATCGGCGGCGGGCTGGGCGGGCTGCTGGGCGCGGCGCTGGGCGGGCTGCTGCCGGCTGCCGGCGTCGACCCGCGCCTGGCGGCGCTGGTCGGGATGGCGGCGCTGTTCGCGGGCGCGTCGCGCGCGCTGCTCGCGTCGGTGGTGTTCGCGTTCGAGACCACGCGCCAGCCGCTCGCGTTGCTGCCGCTGCTGGGCGGCGGCACGGCCGCGTACCTGGTGTCGTGCCTCACGATGCGCAACAGCATCATGACCGAGAAGATCGTCCGCCGCGGGCTCCGCGTGCCGGCGGAGTACCACGCCGATTTCCTCGAGCGGGTCCTGGTGCGCGACGCGGCCAGCCGGCCGGTCACGTCGGTCGGGGCGACGTCGACGGTGGCGGCGGTCCGCGACTGGCTGGCCTCGGGCGCGCCCGGCACCACGCACCAGGGGTTTCCGGTCGTCGACGACGACGGGCGCCTGGCGGGCGTGATCACGCGCCGCGACCTCTTCGGGGCGCGCGTCGATCCCGCGGCGACCGTCGCCAGCCTGATCACACGAGCGCCGGCCGTCGCCTACGAAGACAGCTCGCTCCGCGAGGCCGCCGACCACATGGTCCTGGAGCGCGTGGGGCGGTTGCCGGTCGTGAGTCGTTCCGCCCCCTGGCGCGCCGTCGGCATGCTCACCCGGAGCGACCTCCTGGCGGCGCACGGGCGGCGGCTCGCGGAAGCCTGCGAGCGTCGCGGGCGGCTCAAGCCGGTCCGGGACGGGAGTGGCCGGGAGCCCGTGGAGCACGCCGCTTCCTAGCCACCGATTTTCCTTGAGTTTCGTCCCCGAGGAATGGTGTAAGCGGCGCCATGCCGACGAAGCCCACCGGAGGGAGGGATGCCGCCCCCGGCGACGTGCCCGCCGCTCCCCTGAGGGACCCCGTCATGCGCCGACTCGCCTGGCTTCCGCTCGCCGTCACGCTGCTCGCGTCCGCCCCCGCCGGAGCGACGTTCCCGACCGGCTTCCACTGGGGCACCGCCGTCGCCGGCTTCCAGACCGACATGGGCGACGGGGCGCCCAACGACGCCAACTGTGACTGGTGGACCTGGGTGCACGACCCGGCGAACGTCGCGGCGCACCGGGTGAGCGGCGATCTCCCCGAGAACGGCCCCGCGCAGTGGGTACGCTACAAGAAGGACGCGGTCACCGCCCGCAAGCGTCTCCACAACGACGCGATCCGGCTCTCGATCGAGTGGAGCCGCGTGTTCCCGACCTCGACCGCCGGCGTGGACGCGAGCGGCGGCATCACGCCCGCGGTGCTGGCGCAGCTCGACGCGCTCGCCGACCAGAGCGTGGTCGCGCACTACCGTACCGTGCTGACCGAGTTCCGGAACCAGGGGCTCTCGCCGCTCGTCACCTTGAACCACTTCACGCTGCCGCTCTGGATCCACGACCCGATCGCGGCCCGCGACGCCCTCGCCGGCCGCGACGCGAACGGTCCGCTGCCGACCGGCTTCGGCCCGGCGGGCTGGCTCGACCCCGCGACGGCGGTCGAGATGGGCAAGTACGCCGCCTACGTCGGCTGGAAGTTCGGCGACCTGGTCGACGACTGGGCGCCGATCAACGAGCCGGTGGTGGTCGGGATCAGCGGCTACCTGAACGTGCCCGGGCTCCTCGCCGGGAATTTCCCGCCCGGGGCCTTCAGCTTCACCGCGCTGCTCGCGGTGCTCACCAACGAGCTGGCCGCCAACGCGGCCGCCTACGACGCGCTCAAGGCCTGGGACACCGTCGACGCCGACCACGACGGGACGGCCGCGAACGTCGGGCTGGTGGCGAACCTGGTCGCCTTCCACCCGGCGAATCCCGCCTCCGCGGCCGACGTGACCGGCACCGAGCACGCCGATTACCTCTACAACCGCCTCTTCCTGAACGGCGCGGTGCTGGGCGACGTCGACGCCAACGCGAACGGCGTCGTCGACCCGGGCGAGCATCACCCGGAGCTGGCCGGGAAGGCGGACTTCATCGGCGTGAACTACTACCTGCGCGCGACGGTGGCGGGCTTCGGCGTGCCGCTCACGCCGGTGATTCCGCTGCTCGATTTCGCGCCCACCATCGGCTACCGGACGCCGCTCCAGCCGACGCTGCCGCCGTGTCCGTCGGTGTGCTCGGACTTCGGCTGGGAGATCTATCCGATCGGGCTCCGCGAGGTGCTGGCGATCGCCGGAAGCTACGGGCTGCCGGTCGCGATCACCGAGAACGGCATCGCGGACGCGAACGACGACCAGCGCCCGGCGTACCTGGTGCAGCACCTGGCCGTGCTCGAGCAGGCGATCACCGACGGCGTCGCCGACGTGCGCGCGTACTACCACTGGTCGCTGGTCGACAACTTCGAGTGGGCGAGCGGCTACTACCCCGAGTTCGGGCTCTACGGCTTCGACGCGGCGACCAAGCGGCGCAAGGGACGGCGCAGCGGCGGCTACTTCGGCCGGATCGCGAAGCACAACGACATCACCTCCGGCCTGCGCCGGAAGTTCCTCACGCCGTAGGCCGCGCTGGCACATGCGCCGCGCAGGTCCCCCGGCGCGCGGCATGTGTGTTGCTTCCTCCGAGTCCGCAGCGAGCGAGGTACCCGGAAGTGCATGGCGGGGCCCCGTCGGTCGCCCTGCGGCCGCAGCGAAGGCGTCACGAAAGTGCCGGCGAGCACCCACAGCGCGTACCTGGTCGAGCGACGGCGGGAGACGTTAGTGCGTCTCCAGCAGTCGGCGCCCATCGCGCTGGCGGCGATCGCGGGAGCGATCCTGATGCACCTGCTCGTGGTCTCCGACCACCTCCGGGTCCGGCTGATGGCGTTCGGGATCGAGTGGGGGGTCAGCCTGGTGGTGGTGCTCGCGGTCCGCGGACGACGGGCCGAGCGCTGGGCGATCCCGCTCGCGATCGGCTACATCGGCACCGTCGGCGCGATGCTGTTCGCGCTGATGTCGCTGGTGCCGGCCGACCTCGACGTGCTGGTCGGCTCGGTCGACACCACGATGATCACCGCGGCGCTGGTGCTGCCGTGGGGCGCGCTCGCGCAGGGGATCGTCGCCGGCGGATTCGCGGCCGGTTATGCCGTCCTCGTCCACTGGTCCGCGCTCGACGCGTCCCGCCGGGTGAACGTGCTGGTCTCGCTCGCCACCGCGGCCGGGGTGTCCGTGTTCGGGGCGCTGGTGCTCGACCGCCACCGGCGCGCGACGTTCGTCGAGCGCGAGCAGTCGCGGGCCGCGGCGCGCCAGCGCGAGCTGCTGCTCGATGCCGGCCGCGAGTTGAACGGCACGCTCGCGCTGGACGCGCTGCTGGGCGCGATCGCGAGGGTTGGCCGCGAGCTGGTGGGTTGCGACACGGTCACGCTCACGCTGATCGACGAGCGCCAGGCCAACGCGCGCATCGCCGCCCACTGCGGCGAGCTCGACGACGACAAGACCGAGGCGATCGTCGGCCTCGAGTTCCCGACCACCGAGGTGGCGGCCCTCGTCTCGCACCTCTCCAGCCGGCACGTCATGGAGTTCCCGGAGGACCTGGAGCCCGGGGACGACAGCGGCGTCGTGCTGCGGCGGTGGGGCGTCGCCCGCACGCTCTGCGTCGCGATCGAACGCGAGGGCTGGGTGCTCGGCTATCTCAACTTCAACCAGTGGCGCGACGGCGGGCGCTTCGCCGAGCAGCAGGTCCGTCTCGCGCTCGGCCTCGCGCACCAGTCGGCGGTGGCGCTCGCGAACGCGCGGCTCGTCGAGCAGCTTCGCACCGCGAGCCGGATCAAGACCGAGTTCGTCTCGACGATGTCGCACGAGCTGCGCACGCCGCTCAACGTGATCATGGGCTACACCGAGATGATCCTCGAGATGCCGGCGCGCGAGCTGCCTGAGCTGGTGAAGCGCATCCGCGTCGCGAGCCGCGAGCTGCTCGAGCTGGTCGAGGCGACGCTCAACCTGAACCGCCTCGAGTCTGGCCGCGACATGGCGGAGCTGGAGCCGATGCCGCTGGCGCCGCTCTGGCAGGAGCTGGAGGAGGAGTTCGCTGCGCTCCCGCGTCGCCCTGAGGTGGCGCTGCGCTGGACCGCCGTCGGCGACGTGCTGCTGCTCACGGACCGGCGCAAGCTCAAGATCATCGTGAAGAACCTGGTCGGCAACGCGCTCAAGTTCACCAGCACGGGCGAGGTGGCGGTGCGGGTCGCGGTGACGGGCAACACGTGCGCGATCGAGGTCCACGACACCGGCGTCGGGATCGCGCCCGAGCACCTGTCGAGCATCTTCGAGATGTTCCGCCAGGTCGACAGCTCGGACCGCCGCTCGTACGGCGGGGTCGGGCTCGGGCTCTACATCGTGCGCCGGCTCGTCGACCAGCTGGTCGGGGACGTCACGGTCGCGAGCCGACCGGGGGAGGGGACCACGTTCACGGTCACGCTGCCGCTCGCGGCCGCGACCGCGGGCGACGGCAGCCCCGACGTCCGCGGCGCGGCGTAGGCGGCCGCTAGCGCGCGTCGGTAGCGGCGGGCAGCACGAACGTCCCCGGCCGCGCCAGGTCCTTGGCGCCGTCGTCGCGCACGACGACGTTCGACAGCTCGGTGGTGACCCGCACGTCGGCGCAGTTCTTCGGGAGGCACGCGATCGGGAAGAAGGTGCCGGTGCAGCGGCCCTTCCGGCAGTCGAGGCCTGCCACGAGACTCGCGACGTCGATCTGGATGGTGGCGAGCGCACAGTTGCTGCTCGGGTCGGTGCCGAAGGTGGTCTTGTAGGCGACCTCGGCGGTGAGCGCGCCCTTGCCGTCGAGGAGCGCGCCGTCCTTGGTCACGCCGGTGAGCGTGACGGTGCCGGCCGGTGAGTCGGCCGGCAGGCCGGTCTTGGGGCAGGTCGGGCCGGGTTGCTTGCCGCCCTTCAGCACGACGTTGCCGGTGGCGAAGGTGAGCGTCGAGCAGGGGCCGGGCGGCATGGTGTCGCACTGCGCCTGGACGAGCGGCATCTTGAGCGGCGGCGGCGCCTTCTTCGCGGTCTGCGCCAAGCCTGGCGCGGCCAGCGTGACGAGCACCAGAACGACGAGCGTGCGCATCGGGGGGTCTCCTACGGTGTGATCGCGAACGGCTTACTGGTCGCGACGCCGCGCTCGAGGTCGTTGCTCCACACCACGACCTTCACGACCGCCTGCGTGCTGACGTCCTCCGGCGGGATCACGAAGCGATAGCTGTGGAGCTTCCCGACCAGCCCGCCGCTCAGCAGCGAGAACGTGGTGCCGCCGTCGAGTGACAGCCAGACGTCCTGGAGCTTGACGCCGTGCTTCACGTGGGCGCGCCAGCGCACCGCGAGGGGGCGGCCGACGTTTCGCGGCTTCTTCCCCCGGGGCGCCTGGAGGCGGACCTTCGGAACCGGCGCCGACGCGCCGGGCGCGGGGATCGTCACCTGGGTCATGCCGCTGTCGTTGTCGTAGTTCGACTCGGGCAGGAGCTGCGCGGTGTTGAGCAGCACCCAGAGGTCGTAGTCGCCGGGCGGCACGTCGGTGACGTCGATCCACTGGCAGGGCAGGGAGCTCGGGTAGAGGTCGCCCCAGCCGGCCTGGATGCCCTGGTTGCTGCAGTCGTAGCGGCGCGGCGCGGTCGAGGTCGCGGCGCGCGTGTCCTCGACGCAGAAGGCGCGCTTGCTGCCGGTCTTCACCACCGTCGGCTGGTTCCGGGCGCGCAGCTCGTAGCGGGCGAAGCTGTTGAAGTGGTAGTGCCCGTGGCACGCGCTGTACACGAACAGCGGCTGGCCGTGGGAATCCACGGGGGGAGGCTGGCGGCTCGGATCCCCGAGCACGAGGTCGGCCGTGCCCTGGTTGATGGCGAAGACGTCGAAGCGGAGGAGCTTGCGCGTGCCGGGTCCGTCGATGCAGAGATCGGCAGCCTGGAGCTCGCAGGCGGTGGTGGCGAAGGGCAGGACGTCGAAGGTGACGCTGCTCGAGAGCGACTGGGCGTCGAGAACCAGGTCGGGCTGGTCGACGGCGGGTGCGGCGGTGGCCAGCGCGGCCAGCAGGAGCAACGGGACGAGTCGACGAAGCATCGCGGAGGAGGCTGTATGCCGAAGCTGAAATCCTATCAAGGGTTGCGGGCAGTGGTGACCGGGGCGTCGAGCGGCCTCGGGCGCCTGTTCGCGGTCCGGCTGGCCAGGGGCGGGGCGCGCGTGGCGCTGGTCGCCCGCCGGGAGGCGGAGCTCCAGTCGGCGGCGGAGGACGTCCGCCGGGCCGGCGGCGAGGCCCTGGTCGTGCCCTGCGACGTCGGCGACCGGGCGGCGGTCGACGCGGCTGCGCGGCGCGTCACCGCGACCTTCGGCGGGGTCGACCTGCTGCTCAACAACGCCGGCTACGGCGGACACCACCCCTTCCTCGAGTGGGACGTCGGCGACATCGAGCGCATGATGCGCGTGAACTTCCTCGGCACGGTCTACTGGACCAAGGCGCTGCTTCCGGCGATGGTGGCGCAGCGGCGCGGGTGGCTGGTGTTCATGGCGTCGGTCGCGGGCCGGATCGGCGTGCCCGACGAGAGCGCGTACGCCGCGACCAAGTTCGCGATGGTCGGGCTGGCGGAGGCGATCACCAGCGAGGTCGAGGACGCGGGCGTGCACGTGCTCACCGTCTGCCCCGGCGCGATCCGCACCGGCTTCTTCGACGCCGCCGCGCTGGCGCGGATGCCCGCGGTCGCGAAGCGCTCGATGATCGAGCCCGAGCTGGTGATCGACGCGATGGTCGACGCGCTCGCGCGCGGCAAGCACGAGGTCACGGTGCCGAAGCGGATCGGCGTCGCCTACGTGGTGCGCGCGGTGGCCCCGGAGTTCCTGCGACGCAGCACGAAGCGGCTCACGTTCGACCAGATCCAGAAGCCGGCCGGGTCCTAGTCTTCGGCGAGGCGGCGCATGACCTCGCGCCAGGCCGCCTCGGCGGTCGGCCCGACGCCACGGAACACCCGGTCGAAGCGCGCGCGCTGATCGCCGGAGAGCTGGCTCTCGAGCCGCACGCCCTTGCGGCTCAGCCGGAGCAGCTTCGACCGACGGCTGTGCGGCGCGGGGCTCGACTCGATCCACCCGCCGTCGGTGAGCTCGCGCAGCGGGCGGTGGAGCGCCTGCTTGGTGACGCCCAGCACCCGCAGCAGCTCGCCCACGCTCAGCCCCGGGTTCCGCCCGACGAAGTAGAGGATGCGGTGGTGCACCCGCCCGAAGCCGTAGCGGCCGAGCAGCCGGTCGGGCGTCGCGATGAAACGGCGGTAGCCGAAGTGCAGCAGCTCGAGCGCGCCGTTCAGCTGCGACTCACGGGATTGGTCAAGCTGCTTGACTCGTGTGCGTGCGCGCGGCATGGCTGGGCATGATGGCCGACCCGCTCCGCGGGTCAACCGGGCCGCGGAGGAACGCGAACATGGAGATCTACCTCGACGGGCAATGGGTGCCGCCCGAAGCGGCCCGGGTCTCGGTCTTCGACCACGGTCTGCTCTACGGCGACGGCGTCTTCGAGGGCATCCGGGTCTACGGCCGTCGCGTCTTCCGCCTGCAGGCGCACCTCGACCGCCTGTGGGCGTCGGCGCAGGCGCTCGCGCTCGCGATCCCGCTCGCCCAGGGTGCGATGGCCGGGGTCGTCGAGGAAGCGGTCCGCCGCAACCGGCAGGAGGACGGCTACATCCGGCTGGTCGTCACCCGCGGCACAGGGTCGCTCGGGATCGACCCCGGCAGCTGCCCCGTGGCGACGGTCTTCTGCATCGTGACCGACATCCACGTCTATCCACCGGCCCTGTATGCGAACGGCATCAGCGCGATCACGTCGGCCACGCGGCAGGTGTCGCACGAGGCCTTCGACCCGCGCGTCAAGTCGCTCAACTACTTGAAGAACGTGCTCGCCAAGATCGACGCGCAACGCGCCGGCGCGCACGAGGCCATCCTGCTGAACGCCGCCGGCTACGTGGCCGAGTGCTCCGCCGACAACATCTTCGTCGTGAAGAGCGGCCGTCTGCTCACGCCGTCGCCGCAGGACGGGGGCCTCGAGGGCATCACCCGCGGCGCCGTCCTCGAGCTGGCCGCGGAGGCCGCCATCCCCGCCGCCGAAGCCCGTCTCACCCGCTACGACCTCTTCACCGCCGACGAATGCTTCGTATCCGGCACCGGCGCCGAGCTCATGCCCGTCACTACGATCGACGGCCGCACAATCGCCGACGGCACCCCCGGCCCCGTCACGCGCCGCCTGACCCAAGCCTTCCACGCCCTCGTCCGCCACGAAGGCACGCCGGTCTGGTAACAACCGATGGCGGGCGAGCCCCGGCTCCTCCTCGGCAACGGTGGGGTGCGCGGCGCGGCGTTCTGCGGTCTGGCACCGATCAGCGGGGTGGGGGTGTGGGGCGACGG
>Ga0335069_10009890_pt1 | contig 13553 bp, 9 predicted proteins | sample Lox_Sample_11_FD_206714 | JGI IMG/M metagenome (GOLD analysis project Ga0335069, IMG submission 206714) | Soil microbial communities from Loxahatchee National Wildlife Refuge, Florida, United States - Lox_Sample_1.1 | ecosystem: Environmental > Terrestrial > Soil > Wetlands | place: USA: Florida... | reverse complement strand
TAGACGGTGAAGGTCACTCCTGACTTAAGTAGCCAACGGTAGCTCCTGACGGTGGAAACATGAACGGGTAGGGGTCCCCGTGGGCTTCGCAGGGGGCAGGCCCTTCGACTGCGCGTGGCTCGCTTTGCTCACCACGCTCCGCTCAGGATGACATTTTCGAATTTGCGACACTACCGATTCGATTTCGGCCGAGGCAGCTAGAAGATGCTAGGATCGCGTCGCGTCAGGATGACGCGTTCGAGTGTGAGTTCTTCGCCTACAAAAATGAAGTTGTAGGGTGAGCCGTTCAGGAGCGCGGACAATATTTCGCGCGCCGGTCCCGGACCGAGGTTTGCTACGACCTGCTCCTGCTCGGCACCGGCGGGGATGGCGATTTCGGCCTGGGTCTTCTGATGTACTTCAAAGAGCACTTGCGCCAGGGTCGCTTTGTCCGACTGGATGCTCAGCATCCCGCCTTCGTACGTCACATGAACACTGGGCTTCGGAGGCTCGGGAACCGCTTCCGGCGCGGCAGGCGCTGATTCCGCGCTCGCTTCGCCCGCATTTGCCTCGGCGTTGTTCGCTGCCGGAACGTTTACGGGCGGTACGTTCATGTTCGCGTCGTTCGTGCGCATGGCGGCGACAGCTGCGCGCGTTGCGGGCGCCAGCTTCACTCCCGGAATGCTTGTGGTCGTGGCCAGGGTCGCGGTTTGCAAGCGCGCGCGACCGATCACTGGCGTAGGCGCAACCTGCGTTGACGCGGCTGTGCGCTGTGTCGATGCGGATGGACTCGCCACTCGGCTTGCCGCCGGTGTGCTCGCAATCTGCGTGGTTGCGGCCGCAACTCCGCCCAATCTCACGACGGTCGTGTTCTGGTGAGTGGAAATTTTATAGTCGCGGGCCTCGGTGAGATCGAGCACGATGCGCGCGATGGGAGGATTACTGAAGAAAAGTCCGGAGCGGACGCCTTTGAGCACGCCACGATTCACTTTCAGAGCGCGCAGAGCCTCCGACGGAACTGCGCCGGGAAAGTCGACGACGATTCGGTCCGGCCCGACAATCGCCTGCGTGTTGGGTGAGATGGGACCCGAAGTCTGAATCTCGACTTCGATGGCATCGCCAGAGCTGCGCACCTCGACGTGCTGCACGGTCGCATTGTGCTGCGACGAATTGTTTTGCCCCATCGCCGTCGCGGACACGAGCGCGAGAGCCAGGAAAGCCCGGGAATAGGCCGTACGAACTTTGCGTAGACCCAGCATGTGTCTCTAGGGGAAAGTCTAGCAGTTACGAGGCCAGAGCGGTCACTCGGAAGTCGTAGCACTAAACGCCTACAGGATGGAGACGCGAGACTATGCGTTGGCTGGGCGATAAACGGATCGATAACGCCACAACAGTATCGCGAGCCCCGTAGTCAGCAGCAGCATGGAAGCTGGCTCGGGAAGCTTCGGGTGTTTATGCCGATGCGGATGGCAATGGCGGTCCAGTTGTCCATTGTTAAAGCGGCAGGGTTCCGGCACGGCCGGCACAGCTGGGGAAATGTAGGGGAAGTAGAATCCACCCGCGAAGAGTTTAGGGGCGATGGGCTGGCCGGAGGGCAAATCGGCGGGCGCGAGCACGGGGCGAACCGGCATCGACGGGCCCAGAGGGTCGACGGCGACCGGCTCATCGAGCACATCCTCTTCAGGCTCTTCCTCGGAGACTTCGGGCTTGGCCGTATCGGAAACTTGATTGCCGCAGTGGGCGCGGGCGGCGATCTTGCCGTCGGTCAGGAGCATCTCGCCTTTGTGCAGGCGGACTTTCTTTTTGGTCCAGAAGATGGTGTCGCGAATGCGATACGAGACGTAAACTTCGCGGTCTTCGGCAAGGCGGATCAGGCGAGCGCGATGAAAGTCGAAGTGCGCGTAGTGGCGGGCGAGGGACTTGTCACGGGCCACTGCCTCGCGCAGCGCGTTGGAATCCTTAATCCCTCCCGGTACCACGGAATAGGGATAGACGCCCGGAATGCGGGCGACAAACTTGACCCGCTTGGCCTGATAAGGAGGTGTCCAGGCGAGCTCCTGTCGAAGGACGGAGCGATTCCGGAACGAATCTGGAAGGATCTGGGAGGTTGTTACGGAGGGCAGCGACAGGATTCGGGCTGCGTTCTGCCAGCACAGCGCGGCGATGACGAACACCAGGCCAGACGACATCAGAGCCCGCCGGAGCCGGAGCCTGCGTTGGTACCAAGTCCTCCTCCGACGCGGCTTTCCGTCCATCACCTTTCCTTCCAAGCCTTGCTCCTCTCGCGAGAATCCCATCTGAGGTCCAGCACCCGAGCATCCAAAAGGGGCCGGTACAACCCACCCCAATGCAGGGATTTACAACCAATGTACCCGAAAAACTAATGGAGCTGTGCAGCGAATTTCACTCTGTTTTGGCTCTGGAGCAAGCTGCCGTCCCAGTTCGGAAAAAGCTAGCACCCCAAGAACAATACCATTGGCGGTGGAAAAGCCATATGGCACGTTAGCGGAAGAATCAACAGGGCCACAGTTTGCAGCGACAGACTACAATCTTTTCCTTGGGCCGCAGTGAAAAAAGCACAAACTATTTTCGCGCTGGTGATGGTGCTGGGTTGCTGGAGCGCGGCCCAAGCCCCGCCTTCGGGCAACAAGCCGGCGTTGCGCTCTGCCGTCCCGCTGCTATGTACAGAAAACACGTTCGCGGGACGGACTCGGGTGCGGGGCACGGGGGTGATTGCCGACTCTTCCGGGACGTTGCTCACGGCGGCCCACGTGATCTTACAGGCGAAGTCGAGTTGTACGCTGAGCGTACTGGTTCCCAGTGCCGAGTGGGCGAATTCAGGAAGGCTTCGCGGATTTGTTGTCTCGAACTGTCATTTGAATCAGCCACTGGATCTGGCGGTGTGCCGGATTCAGCCATCGGGGAATGGTCACGACTGGGCTTATCTCGTTGGAGCTCGCCTGACCGCGCGGGCGGCGGTGGCCGGCGATCCGGTGTGGGTGACGGCATTTACAGGTTGGGGGCTGTTTCCACTCACGCGCTGCGGTCGCGTTACGGGACGCCAGGACTATCGACGCGCCGATGGATGCCGGTGCAATTTTGCGACGGACATTGTTGCAGTTGAGGGGATGAGCGGCAGTCCGGTCATCACGGCGAGCGGGCAGGTCACTGGCATCCTTACCCTAGCCGGAAGCGGCAAGTTCCGCGGCACGTCGTTTGGTGTCAGTTTCGAAGAAGCTCGAACATTTCTGACAGCCGAAGGCGTGCAGCTTTCGTCAGCGTCTGGAGGGGATAAACCGTGAAATGGCAGCAGGCTTCTGTCGAATTCACGTGAGCGACGGGCCGGTCCCCGCCGAACAGCCGCGAGGCGCCAGCGGCACAGTCGCTAGGTTACTGAGCCGTCTCGGTGAAAAGAGCCGGGGATGGCACGCCGCTTACTGTACCCGTAACGTTCACCACACCCGGGACGTTGGGTAGCGTATAGCTAACGTTCGCCTCCCCTGAGCTATCCGTCGTCGCGGGATTTGGAGTGGGGAAGGATCCCCCCGCTACTCCGTCGCTAAAGGTGACCGAGGCGTTCGATACTGGATTCCCATACTGATCGGCGACGAGAACGCTCAACGATTGCGGAAGTGTCGTACCTCTGGGGCCGCTCTGGTTGTTGCCGCCAGCCACAGTAACGCTGGACGGCGACCCGGCGACGGAGTATTCCGGAAACTTGATGCTCTTCAAGCCAGCGGACAAGGCAGTGACGGTGATGGTGCCCGTATAGGTTGGCAACTGCAAGGACGTGCGAGCCTGGCCTTTATCGTTGGTGACTGTGGAAGGTGGAGTAAGAATTCCTCCGGTCGTGATGAAGGAGACGGAGACTCCGGGGACGGGATTCTTATAGGCGTCCTGGGCTTGAGCGACGATGTCGTTGGGCAAGAGTGTGCCCGCGGCGCCGGTTTGTTTTGCGCCGCCAAAACTGATGAGCTTAACGGCGGCGGCGGGAGTGGCGGTTGCGGTGGCTGTCACGTCACCGAAACTGGGGGCGGAAGCGGTGAGGGTGTAGGTTCCCGATTTCTTGGGGAAGGTGTAGCGCGTGAAGACCATGCCGGCGGAATCGGTGGTGGCGGAGGGCGGATCGAATGTGCCGGCTTTCCCCCCGTCGGTAAAGGTCACGGTAATGCCGGGCAAAGGTTGACCCGTGTAGGGATTGTCGGCCTCGATTTGCAATGGAGCGGGCAATTGAGTGAGCACCTGCGCGGTCTGGTTATTACCGGAAACTACGCTCAAGATGTGAAACAAGCCGTAGGCTTCCACGCTGTTTTGCGTGCCGACATAAACCCGCCCGTCAGCGACGATAGGAGTGGCAAAGTGAGCAACAGGGGGTAATTTGTCACGCGTGCCGGCTTGCGAAGAGTTGTAGAGAAGTTTGAAGGAGAGAGCGTCGTAGGCGGCGATTTTGCCACCGGTGATGAGCCAAACGATTCCGTTGGATGTACCATTGGCGGAAATCATGGGTGAGTGGGCACCGGTGAGCCTCTGCGTCGTTTGCCCAAAGGAACTGAACTGGCCATTTACGATCTGGAAGGCCTGGAGAGGAGCGCCGTCCGGGTAGAAGTAAGCCATCTGATTCCAGAAAACGGGCGAAGCCATGAGTTCGCCTGCCGTCTGAATCTGGAACTCCTGGATGATCTGACTGTCGTTTACGGCGAACATGCCCATGTTGTCTCGGTTGAGAACGTAGATGATGCCTTGCTTTCCACCCGCGATGAGTTCGTGGGTCCAGGGGCCGGGCTGGTCAGGCAAGGCAATGGGCGAGGTCGTGCTGACATCCAGATCGTGCGAATTCAGGAAACTCACGCTCCAGGGAGTGAAGAAGTCGTTCAAATTCACGGCACCTGGAGTGAGTTTGAGAATGGAGTTACTGTAGCTCTGTCCACCGGAGGGAGGATCGTAGTTGTTGCTCTCTGCCGTCGAGGCAAAAATACTGCCGCCACTGTCGGCAGTAATCCCGCCACCGGTCTGCCAGATTGACGTCAAGCCAGAATCGGGCGAAGTGTTGAAAACGCCAACCTGCTGGAGAGAGTCGGCGTCGTAGGAAAGGACCCAACCGGAATTACCGTCGTTGCAGCCGTTGGAACCGAAGGCGAGGTAAAGGACGCCGTTGTCCAGCAGGAGTCCGGGACGATTCTTCTGATGGAGGCTGTTGAAGTTAGTAACGTGCCCCTTGTTGCTGACACTGGTGGCGGAAATAGTGATTGGGCTTCCGGGGCGATCGGCCCCGGTGGCAATGTCGATGGCGTGCAATCTGTGCTCAACAACACCGGCGATGACAACTTTCGCCACGAGGTACATGGTTTTCGAACCGGCGTCAATAGTGGGAGTCCCGGCAATCCCTTCCTGATTGAAGCCTCCGAGTTTGCCACATGGCAGCAAGGCGCCGCTTGCCGGAGTACCACCCTCGAGCATACTGGCGTACCAAAGTTGCGATCCACTAACGGCATCAACGGCGTAGACGGAGTCGGTCATCGTAACCACGTAAAGGACGTCGTGAATTCCCTGTCCCGGTATGGAGACGCTGGGCACATAGAGAGGTTGTGCGAGGACCTGATAGTCGACCGGAAAGCTGAATAGCCGGCCGAAGCTTCCCTTCGTTACGTTGCCGGGAGCGAGAAGAGTTTCTGTTGTGTTGGCTCCGGTACGCGCGTTGTTTTGACGGCTGGTAAGAACAGCAGTCTGTCCAAAGGCGCCACCGACAACAACAGCTAGCACGAAAAAGCATAAAAACCAGCGTGAATTTGCTAGTTTTGCCATTCTGGCGGGAAAAATATTAGAGTGCATCGTCCTGGCCTCCAGCAGCAACTTGCCTGGGAATCAAGCACTTTCTACATCCGGGGAAGGAACTTCGAGAGCGTATGAAAGTATGCTGTTTGTGGTCAATTTATACTTCAATGAACACTTAGTTGGCAATCCCACGAATGGGCGAGCCGCAATTTTGATGCAGCATCGAGGTTTTGGTGTTGTTTATCCACCCCCGCAGAGATAGACCTTCGCAAGGAAGCTCTATTTCATGGTTGCGCAACCGCGAGTTCACTGCACATTGACCTTGAAGTTCGCGGATTTGAGACCAGGCGAAGAGGCGACGATGGCGACACGACCGGTCTTTGAGCCTGTCGTGTAGTTCGTGGACACAAGCCCGTTGGCGTCCGAGACGCCGGTCCTGGAAGAGAAAATTCCTCCAGCTCCTTTGTCGTCGAAGGTTACAGTTACGCCGGAGATTCCAAAGTTCTTGGCGTCTGCCACTCTCACAACAAGTGGATTTGGCAGTTGCGTGTTGATGGGGGCGGTCTGATTGTTACCCGAAACGATTATCACGTGGGTGGGGGGGCCGGTGGTAACGGTCTCACTGAAGGTAGCGCTGACGAAATTTTTGTTGGAGCAGGTAATGTTGACGGTCTGGGGCTTGCCGGGGAGTTTGTAGGTAAAAGTCGCAATGCCGTTGGCATCGGTCACCTGAGTTACCGGGGTGAAGTCGCCACCAGCCTTGCCGTCCTTGCAGGTAACGGAAACGCCGGGGATGCCGGAGGGGACGTAGGCATCGGTAGCCCGAACGCTCAATCCGACAGGTAGAACTTGGCTCTCGATGCCGGTCTGGTTGTTCCCGGCCACAGCGACAAGGGCGGGGAGGAGTCCAAAGACGCTCAGATCGGCTTTGCCGCCGATATAGACCTTCCCGTTCGAGATGGTGGGGGTGACAAAGCGGGTGATCTTGGCGAGTTTGTCGCGCAGGCCAGGAGCCTGCGTGCTGTCATAGAGTTTGTTGGCGAGATTGGCGGCGTCGAACGCGTAGAGAATCTGATTGCTATGTCCGAGCGCCCAGAGGATGCCGTTGGTGTTTCCGTTGGCACTGATGGAGGTCGAAGCCGGACCGGCACCCATGAACGGGACGGTCGTCTGCGCCACCGGAGTGGAGGTGAGCATTCCGTTTACGAGAGAGTACTGCTTGATGAAATCAAAGTCGCCGCCGAGGTATACACTGCCGTTCCAATAAGTGGGGATGCCGTTCAATTCCTCCACCACGGCGTGGGGGATGGATTGAACAACATTGTCAGCCGTGCCGTTGAACTGTCCCATGTTGTCGCGATTGATGAGATATAGGGTTCCCTCTTTGCCGCCCGCAATCAGCTCATGAGGATAAGGTCCGGGCTGATCGGGAAGGATCAAAGCACCGGATGATCCAAGATCTTCGTCGTTCTTCATCAGGTCGAACTGGTTGTAGGGCGTGAAATAATCGAGCACGCTAAAGGCACCATTCCATCCCAGCTTCAGCACGCTATCGCCAAAGTCATTCTGCCCGGGACCGTCGAAACTGCCGTTAGCGGTTACGACGTAGATGTTACCGAGGCTATCGACCGCAGGGGCGCTGCCACCCTGCCAGATTCCCGCCTTTTTGCCGCTGGGAGAAACCTGGAGGACGCCCTGGAATTGCAGAGAAGTGGCATCGTAGGCGAACAACCAGCCGTCATAAGCATAGAGATCGCAGCCGTTACCGCCAAATCCGATGTATATCAAGCCGTTTTGGTAAAGGAGCGCGGGACGCTGCAATTGATAGATCGCATTGAAGGCTTCGCCTCCTGGCCCATTCCCCGCGATGATGGATGGTCCGCCGAGAAGCTCGCTGCCGGTTCGAATATCGAGAGCGTGCAGACTGAAATTGCGAACATCGCCAGTAATCGTTTTTGAGACGACGTACATGACGTTCTTGCCCGGATCAATCACGGGCGTGCTGGTGATGCCGATCTCGGTGTAGTGGGTGCCCGTGCAGCCGTAGTCATCGATCGGATCAGGGGTGCCGGCGCCGTTAAGGCTCACCTGCCAGATAGGAGATGCGTTCGCCCCGAGGTTGTTGTCAGCGTCGAAAGCATAAACAGTGTTGTGCTGGGTAGTGACGTAGACGACGTTGTGCACCAAGCCGTCGCCCATCAGGATGCTGCTGGCATAGAGCGGCTGTCCGACAATAATTCCGTCCACGCTGCGGGAGAAAAGCTTGCCAAACTGAGCGGCATTGACGTTTGCCGTGGTGAGCAGCGTTTCGTTGGGATTCAACCCGGTGCGCGCGACGTCGTTGTGTTGGGTGAGGACGTCGTTGTTCAACAGCCGAGTTCCGCCGGAGGCGCTGCCAACCATGAGCACAGTAACGCAGACGGAGAAAACCAGCCAGGCCGCGACTATGCTGCGTTTTTCTTGCGCAGAATTCGCTCTCGGGAGAACGGCTGGAGCCTGGACGCCTTGAAATCGAATCATAACTTCACATACCTCTTCTAAGTGAATGGGTTGGGCAGTGCGGGCTATCATGCGCCGCTTATTTTTGCGTTGGGGAACAGGCCGGAGGGGGACCCGGCGCAAAGATTCTTGCATACCGAGGGCCGAACTTCAATCGGCGGAATTGTCACTTTTTTGTAGTTGCGGAGAACCCCAATCAGGTTGCGATGCCGGGATATTGTCTTGGATCACTCCTGGAATCAATGACATACAACCTACAATTCAACGCTCGTTTTTCGAGTCGACCCGACTTGTCGAGCCTGATCCAGAGCCGAGTCCGTAGTCCACCTGCACAGCGCCGCTAATGATGCAAGAAAGTGCAACTTATGTCCCGAGCAGTTGCACTGGGTAAAGGTTTGCAGGAAAAAATGTCCGTCATCCAGCGCTGACTTCTGCGGCGGGCTCGACTTTGGAGATGAGTTCTCCGGCGTTTAGCGCACGATTGGTGCGGTACGCCCAGAGAAGACCTGCACCGTAGACGAGTCCGGCCAGCAGCAGGTGCAGGGAAAGCTGGCGATAGTTGTGCGGGACGAACCATTGCTTGAGGAGAAGCAGCGTCGCAACGAGTGGCAGCGTCAGAAGGAATGGTGTCGTGTAGGCCTGACGGATGTAAGTTAACGGGTGGATACCAAGCAATTTCGAGACGTGGCGCGGCATGAAGTAAATAGTGCTGAGGGCGAGAGGAATGGCGGTGCCAATGGCATCGCCAACGATCCCGTAGTAGGGGATGAGAGCGATGCTCAGGATGAGGTTGGCGACACCTTCGAGCAGAGTGATTTTGGCCCATGTGCCATGCTTGGACATGCCGAAAAGCACGCGGCCGGAGGCGCTCTGCGACCACCAGAGAGTGCAAACCACGATCATGATGCAGAGCACAGGATAACTGGCGGAGACATACTTTTTACCCATCCAGACTTCGATAAGGGATTTGCCGAGGATGAGAAGGATGGCGCAGATCGGGAAGATGATAAATGCGCAGACACGATTTCCTACGACAAAGATTTTGCGCAGGCGATTGATGTCGCCTTTCGCTTCGGACTGGCTCGACATCGGAACGAAAACCGCGGCGAGAGTGGTGACTACCTGGCCGGCATAATCGACGATACGGTTACCGATGCTGAAATAAGTGATGGCAGCCGCGGACATCATCGTGCCGATGACGACCTCGTCGCTTTTGAACTTGAGGCGGCCCGCGACCATGATCAGAAACGTGGAACTGCTGTAATTGGCGATACGGCGAAAAGTCCCCTTCTCGACGTAGCGCAGGCCAATTGGGACAGGGTGGAGATGCAGGGCGATGAAGACACGAATGATAGCGGCAATCAGCGGAAGGATGACGGTGATGAACGCCAGCATCACAAGTCCGTAGCCGCGACCGAGGAGGACGAAGATCAGCACGGTTCGAGCGATCGTGGCGACGATATTGGACCAGCTCGTGACGTAGAAGCGCTGCAGTCCATCAAGAAATCCGCCAAAGACACCCAAGGGGAAGTTGACGGCCACAGAGGCGCCAACCATGAGGAGCAGGAGTCGCGCGGTCGGCAGCATATCGGCGGGCACTTTGCGGAAGATGTGTTCCACGTTAAAGGCCAGAAGCAAGGTGAGGAGAAGCGTAACCAGGCCAATGCAGCTGTAGCTGAACAGGCTGGTGTTGATGACTTTGGCCAGTTCTTCTTCCTCGTTGGTGGCGGCAAATTTTGAAACGTAGCGCACGACCGAGGAACGGATGCCGAGGTCGAAAAGACCGTAGTAGCCGGTGACGGAAAAAATCAGGACCCAAATGCCGTTGGCGGTGTCTCCCAGGCGGTGGACAATGAACGGGGAGACGATGATGCCGGTGATAACGTTGACGGCCAGCGAGAACCAGTTCGAACTGATGTTCTTGATGATCTGGCCTTTTTCGAATTTCCGCATGAGTTTGGTCGTCTGTTATCTGGCCACAGGGGTTGAGCTACGCCCTACTCTTGAAGGCTGGCCTTCGTAGGCTGCCAAGCCGCTTGCATCGCGGCGATGGAATTGGGGAGGCAGTTCTGACCGCAGACTCAAGATCATGGTTGACTGCTCGGCATCAAGGACGCGAGTTCGACTCTTTCGCTGGCCTCTCGCGTTGCCAACTCGTATCCGAGGAAGGTCATGATGTGACCCCATTTGGCTTCAATCAGCCCGGCGAGATTTTCGGGCAGCTCATTTCTCCAGCCGCCTGATTTGGCAGCGCGCACAAAGGAAAGTTCCTTGCGTGAATCTTTGGTGAGCGAACTCTTGTCGGCCTGTGCTTTCTCCAGTTTGCGCATGCGATCGGCTGCACTGCGCTCCACCGCTTGCGTGACGCGATTGTCATCGGCGGGAAAGTTGAGGAACTTCGACACGCGCGTCATCTCGCGATGCGGGTCGGCCACCATCTCTTCATACTTGAGAAGGAGGAAGCGCGGATCGTCGTGCCGGGACGTCAGCCAGGTTGTGGCATGTTCTCCCCAGGAGCCATGGGGACACGTTTGTCCGGCCAAGAAACGATGCACAAACTGCTCCATGGGATATCCGTCTTCGATCTTCTTGCATTTGCGATGGTAGTGATACTGCGAGATGACAACATCGCGGGGGTCACGGATGATGTACATTACGCGCGGGTAGCGGGGATCGAAGCACTCGTGACTCTTGATGATGCGCGGCCGGGGCAAGTGTTCGAAATCGGCTTTCCAAGTGACGAACGGATCCGGAACCAGGCGGTGGATGTTCTCGAAGCCAACTTTCTTGTCGGGGTGGGCCAGGTTGGCAATCAGGAAACGAGCCCAGGTGTTGCCGGACTTGGGAAACGAGACGAGAAAAACATCGTCTGGCCAGATCTGCAGATCGCGCTTCGGCCGGTATTTTCCCAGCCCCCGGTTCACTCCGGCAATGACTCGACTAAACATGAATCTCTCTCCAGAATCTGTCGTGCCTCATGGACGTTGCCGCAAGGTTAACGCCGCTGAAAACTGCCTGCCGGGGGTCAGAAAGCCGCGCAGTATGCTGTCGGGCGCAAGATTCCCGGAAATGCGCGCCGACATTCCTTCGGCGAAGCAAGGCTAGCTTGAATTTTACCATTCCGACTCCCTGGTCGCGCCGAGGTTCGGTAACCAAGGCGTACCCAGCATCCCGAGTGGAAATTGCAATTTGGCGGCCTCCGGAGCAACGGAGATTACTGGCTATGGTGTTGACAACAGGCCGGTTACCGGCGAACGGCAGGCGCAGGCAGGGGACCTGTGCAAGGCGTTGCACCAGGTTCGTGGGGAAAAGGGGAATTCGATTGCTTACTTTTGCCCCAGTCCTGGTTGACCCCGCGTTTGGAGTATTCACAATGATGATCGGAATCGCCCGCGGTTGATCGTGTACGCTAAGGTGAATTGCAAGCATGAATGGATTTGCCATCCTCAACAGCCGCAAGCGTGGAATTATCGCGCTGATCCATTCGGTCGCCTTTTTGATTCTGGCCACGTGGCAGATGGTCGGAGGCACTCCTGCGCGGGGAATGCTGGGAGAAATTCACCCATCGGTCGGGACCGATATCGTGTGCGGCATATACGTGGTGGTTTCGAGCATCTTGTTGTGGCTATTTGCAATCTCGCGCGGCTGGATGGAACGGGCTTATTTTCTCCTTTGTACGGTGAGCGCGAGTTCCGGATTATTGCGCACGATCCTTGGGGATCAGTCGTTCTTCTCTGCGCGCTACATCCGGGTCGTGATGCTGACGGCTGCGGTCGTTGTTGGCATGGCCATCGTACGAGGGCACTCGCAGATGGTTGAGAGCAAATCGGAAGTGTAGGGGCGACAGTGGCTTCGGACGCGCGGAAATACAGGGTGATCGCGTGATATGATCTCGCCTGTACGGTGGATTTTCGCGGAGGAATCCACCCGGATCGCGCATTCCGCGAGCGCCTGAAGCGATCTTCTGAGCGAATTATGAACCCAGCCGCTGTAACCGCTGAGAATCAACCCGGATCTCTACGAACGACTTCGGCGCGCTCGAAGGCGCCTGTCTTCGTGCTGGGGTGCGGGCGGTCGGGAACCAAATTGCTGTACCACATGCTGCTCTCGTCGGGCGGTTTTGCCGTCTATCACACGGAAAGCAACGTTTTCAACCTGCTTGCGTGGCGTTTCGGTGATCTGGCGAAGCGCGAGAATCGGCGGGCGCTGCTGGATCACTGGCTGCGATCGAAATTGTTTTACCGGACGGGCCTTTCGCGCGAAGAAATCGAAAGCAAGATTCTGGAGGAGTGCCACAATCCGGGAGATTTCCTGCGCATCGTAATGGAAACGACCGCGCAGAAACAAGGCGTGGAGCGATGGGCGGAATGTACGCCGCTTCACCTGCTTTACTTGCCCTTGATCAAGAAATTGATCCCGAACGCACTGGTTGTCCATATCATTCGAGACGGCCGCGACGTGACTTTATCGCTGGATCGGATTGGTTGGATTAAGCCGTTCTCCTGGGACAAGAAGCGCAAGCTCCTCGCTCCGGGGATTTTTTGGCGGTGGATTGTGGGGAAGGCGCGACGCTACGGGCAGGCAATGCCGGGCGACTACATGGAAATTCACTACGAGGATGTGGTGGAGAGGCCGCGGGAAGCACTGGCCCGCATCGGCCAGTTCATCGAGCATGACCTGGACTACGACCGCATCCAGCAGAACGCGCAGGGCGCGATGGTCGATCCCAACACATCATTTCGCGGCGACGGGCAAGAGAGGGAATCGAATCCAGTGGGGCGCTGGAAAACGGTTTTGTCGTCCGATCAGGTGGCGCAACTGGAGAGTGTGATTGCGGACCGGTTGCAGGAGACGGGATATGAGCCGGTCACGGCTGAGTCTGGGAGGCGCCGGACTCTGCCCGTCGCGCTGATGAGCTTTCTCTATCCCATCTACTTCGGCGCCAAGATTTGGTTGAAGACTTATACCCCGCTGGCGCGGACTGCCAACCTTGGGCGGATGGGCATCGATCCCGAATAAGGCCGGCGTGGCTCTTCCGGCGAGACCCGAATTGGCAGACGCCTCTTCTTATCCTTGTACGCTTGCATGGGTAGTCGCGGGTCTTTGCAACTGCGCGGGTAAGCTGCGAATGCGCTTGAAGCGGTAGTCTCGGAACTGGGATGGGTTCCCTTCCCGGCCGTCGCATGCGGCGAGGATGATGTTGGCCATTTCGCGGGCGGAAACGAAATGCACCGTTTCGGCACGAGCGGCGGCTCCCGACACAAGTCCTTCCAGAAAAACTTTGAAAGCATTGCCAACGACGG
>Ga0335069_10009888_pt1 | contig 13554 bp, 9 predicted proteins | sample Lox_Sample_11_FD_206714 | JGI IMG/M metagenome (GOLD analysis project Ga0335069, IMG submission 206714) | Soil microbial communities from Loxahatchee National Wildlife Refuge, Florida, United States - Lox_Sample_1.1 | ecosystem: Environmental > Terrestrial > Soil > Wetlands | place: USA: Florida... | reverse complement strand
TCGGCGACACGCTCAGGTCCGGCAAAAGATTCACCAGTTCATACAGAGCCCCAATTGGCCTCAGATTCGAGCTCTTTTTGACCAAGCTTTCCCAAACGCTGCGCATCTCTCAGACAACAGAAAAGCCGACCTCATCATTTGGGCGTTATATGACCCATGATGGGTCACTTTACGGAATAGAGCTGGAGTTAACGATGCACTTAGGCGGACTCCCGACCCAGGAACAGCTTCTCGAGCGGTGCTATTAGCTGTTCATTGAGTTGCGTGAAACGCTCAAGACATCTCGAACGCGAGCCGCATCATTTTCCATTCTTTGACAGCAGCGAACTTACGGACATCGACCGCAAGATTGGCATCCTTGAACGGATGCTCGACGAAACCGCCGGTTCGCATAGCGAATGCGTGTAGGTGGTCAGTTCGAGTTAAGGCCGGTAGCACGCGTACCGAGCTTGTGCTTATACAGCGTTTCGCGCACGAGAACTTCATCACGCGACATCGTCTTCGGCAGAACTTGGAGAACCGAGAAGCGGAACTGTTCCGGGTAGCGGGAATCGTTCTTAATCAAATCTCGAAGCCGGACATTGCCGCCATCTCCCGAACTCGCATAGTTCCGCCAGCGGCCCCAGATCCCGGCCGCACCGTACGCTGTGCTTGTCAAACTCAAACTCGAACATATTGATGACGCAAACCGCCCAGCCAGGGCACCGCCGCGACGCTGCCGACCGTTTGAGCACGCCGAAAGCTCGGCGCGTCCTTGTTCAGTGACAGGTGTGTTCTGACGTCGTTGTAATACGAAGCATAGGTCTTCAGAACACGACGCAAGTGCGCCTCTCCGAACACCACAAGGTGGTCGAGAGATTCGCGACGTATTGATCCAATCAGCCGTTCGACGTGACCGTTTTGCCAGGGCGAACGTGCCGCAGTCGGATGATCGCGTATACCCATCGCGTGAACTCGCCGGGTGTACGCCCACCCGAACGCACGGTCGCGGTCACGGATCAGATGACGCGGCGCTTCGTTCCACGGAAAGGCTTCGGTCAACTGGCCTGCGATCCATTCGGCGGTCGGATTAGTGGTCACGGCGATCCTTGCCAGCCGCCTTCGGGCGTGGTGGAGGATCACGAGTCCGTAGAGCAGCTTGAACGAGATGGTTCTGACTACGAATAGATCGATGGAGGCGATCCCGGCGGCCTGGTTGCGCAGGAAGGTCTTCCAACCCTGCGAGCGCGGTCGCCGCGTCCGGACCATGTATCGTCCAACGGTTGATTCGCTGACGTCGATCCCGAGCATCAGCAGTTCGCCATGGATCCGGGGCGCGCCCCAGAGCGGATTTTCTCTGCTCATACGGCGGATCAACTCGCGGAGCTCGTGATCGATCCGGGGCCGTCCGCCACTCCGCCATGACTTCCAGCGCCAGTAGGCGTGGAACCCAAATCGATGCCAGCGCAGCACAGTCTCAGGCTGGACGATGACTATGGCATCCAACACCGACGGGAAGAGCCGGGACAACCAGACCAGGATCAGGCGATCGATGTTTTGCAGCCGGGTGCGCTTTGGGGCCTTGCGCCTCAGAACCAACAGCTGCTGGCGTAGGACGAGGATCTCGGCTTCACGCGAGCCGCGAGCAGCAAGCACCGACAGGAGCGCACGCAAAACCCGAGTCAGTAACCCAAACATTGTGCGTTCGACTATCACATGCGCCGAGCTTCGTCACGCGGATGACGTTTTGACGAAGCACAGGCCAAATGCTCTGGCGCAATGCCCATGCCAGATTTTCAATTTGCCCTTCCTTTCCAATCGTTGTGATTTCGTCGATTCTGATCGCAGGGTGACACTTATGGGTCCGTCACAGAGGGCACAATTCAGTCTGTGCAGAGCGCGCGCAAGATGCGCTCGAAAATCAAGTTCCCGGCATCGGGCACCGTTAAGAGAGCGATCAATTTTATTCTCTTGTTTCCCATTAATCCCTCTTATCCCGCCTCCACAGTTCCTGCTCTGCGCAGATTCAATCTTCGTCCGTTAGGCCGAGTCGGATGACGGCCTCGTGAATCGGTTGAGTAGATACTTGTATCATCCCGTCGAAGGGATGGTCTAACTCCACGATCAGAAAGATTGCGCCCGAAACCGACAGTGCACAGAAGGCTAGTACAACGATGACAGTTGCGTGCGGAGGGGCGAAGAGACCAAGGATGGCGAAGATCATGATAAGCCAACAGACCAGCATCGCCAAGGGGGCCGGCATATTGCTGCTCGCTTGTTCGAGGAGGAGCGCGCGCGTCTGCGCCATCTCGAAGGCAACCTGGAGCGCCTCGGCTTTGAGTGAGCGTTGTAAGTCGTCACCTGGCGAGAGTCCCTGAATTTGTTTATAGAAGCCCGCCGCTCCGACCCTCCACTCCGGCGACCCCAGCCTCAATCGATAAGTCTTCTCTGGCCACGTCCGGTCCAACCCAGCCGCGACCGACCGCACGACAATGCGGACGCCCTGTGTCTCCGGTCCGTAATTTGCCAGCACGCCGTCAAGCCGTATGAAATCGCCCGCGAGCTGTATCACTTCGCGGCTCTGCGTGTCATGAGAGGTCTTCGCCGCGTCGATTAACAGGGCGAGGACAAGGGCCGACATCGTCGCGGTCACGCCCATCCCCAACATTACTATATCCTTTGAATCTGAAGTCAGGTGATGCTCGGGCAGACGGCGTCGAACAACCATCCCAAGCAGCGTTCCTCCAAAGACGCACGCGAATACGATGCAAGCGGTTACGACGGGAGCCACGTTTCAGCCGGAATTTCCGTTTTGATCTCCAATTCCATTAGTCCGAAGGACCTCCAGCCGCAAGGCTTTTGGCGCGGCTTTGGTCCACGGTGCCCATCGCTGCGCCAGCACGGGTCGTGGCCTGCCCCCGAAAACTCGGCCGAAATGAGGTAGAGTCCGTCGCCTGATGACCCGCCCCGCGAACCTCGCTCGAGCGGCTGAACTGGGCGAGTGTCCAGGCAATCTTTCTCCAGTGAAAGAGGCGTTCGGGTGCGATGGTAATAGTCCTCATACTATGAAAGCACGCGGTGTAGATGACGCTCGTCGAACACGACGACATAGTCCAAACATTCGCCCCGGATCGAGCCGATTACCCACGCGACTCTTGTTGATCACTATCGCTGTGTGGCGGCTGCTCGTCGTTGCCCTTGGATATTGGCGGATGTTTTAAGCATGGAAATGGGGAAGTGTTGCGGTTTTCTTCACCCAGAATGTGCCTCTACTCGGTTTCCTCCTGATCATATTGTTGGTGCTCGAGAACTTGTACTTTCGCCGGCAAGGTTCGTTGCGAAACGGGTGTGGCGCGTTGGCATCTGTGCGATCGGAAATCGACGGCCGCGCGTCTGTAGCGAAGGCGAACCTATCTTTAATCAGCGCGAATACTGAGATGCCCCAAGGAGGAACATCGGGTACAGATTGCTCCCAGCCCTTGAGCAAAGACGTCTTGAGCGTCATGCCATGATACCGGTTGCATCATTATATCCGGCTCGGTAAATGGGGCGTCGTGATTGTCCCGGGCCGTGATGGACTTCCGCGCGTCTTCATTGCCTTAGCGAAGGCCAGGAGAATCCTCGTTGGTATAGCACTGATCTTGGTCCTTACAGCGACCGCGGCCCTCGTCGCGCCCAAGTTCATCAAGCTCGCTCCGCTGCGCGAGCAACTGGTGACGCAACTTTCCGCGCAGTTGCATGCCAAGGTCGACCTCGCATCGTTGCACGTTTCACTGTTTCCGCTGCCCCACTTGATGCTCGATAAGCTGCGACTCTCGGTTGCACCGACGCTCGACGCCACAATCGAATCGGCGGCCGTGTATCCGAGACTGCTCCCCCTGCTCACCGGCAACGTGCAACTCGGGCAAGTCAGCGTCGCTGGAGCGAGTGTGCAGATGCGACTTCCCAGCGGGTGGGCCATCGAGTCCACAACCGACAATGCCATCGCTACGCGTGGGCTGCGAGAGATGCTAGCGGCGGGGCTCGCGATGGTGTCGTCCGTGGCGGCACGAGCCCCCGACTTGGCGGTGCGTCTGACGCACGGTGCGCTGAATGTCACCACGGCGGAGGGGGAGGCATTCGCGTTCACCGACATTCAAGGTGACATCGACTTGCCACTGGGTCGGCTCAGCATCGACCTCGCCTCTGGCTCAAACATGTGGGAGCAGGCCACGCTGCGCGCCGCGATGGATCCCGCTAGCGTCAACGGCGACGGACGAATCATGTTGACGGGGCTGCGGGCGCAAGTAATCAGTCGCTACCTGATGCCGGCGGACCTGGAGATCGGGAACGCGACAGCAGATCTCGATGTTCACCTGACCGCCGACGGGCTCGACGCGTTGCGTGCCGATGTCGAGGCGACGGCTCGCACCATAGATATCTTCGAAGGCAGCAACGATTCGCGCTTGAGTGAGGTTCGCGAGGGTAGCCCGGAGCCACCGACAGGAGTGGCCGGTAGAAAAGGCGCTGGCCGGAGCCCGCCGCGAGCCGGGAAGCATTTGAAGCTTGAGGGCGCCCACGTGAACGCCACCGTCAAAATCGATGAACAGACCACCGGTGTGACGTTCAACGAGGTGCGTCTTGCCGCCCCGCCGCTGCAACTTTTCGGGACGCTGATGCTGGATCGCCGCACGCCACAAGTGCGGTTGCAGTTGGATAGTAAGGACCTGGACGTGGCGAATGCGCACGAAGCCGCCGTCTTCTTTGCCACGAACAATCTGACCGCCCAGGCGATCTTCAGAATTCTTCGCGCCGGCAAGGTGCCGCAACTGAAAATACAGGGGCAGGGACGCACGCCGGGGGAGCTGGGCCTGGAGGCGATGCTGGTCCGCGGCACATTGGTTGGCGGACAGGTGCGTATACCCGGAAACGGCCTCGAGCTTGAAGACGTCAATTGCGAGGTCTCGGTGGCCAAGGGCGTCCTGATTGGCGAGCATGCCTCCGCACGGCTGGGCAACACGCAAGCGCGCGACGGGAGCGTGCGCATTGGCTTGACTGATGAGTCGCACGAGCTGTCCGTGACCACCACGGTGCAAGCGGATGCGAGCGACCTGTCGGCGGTGCTGAGTCGAGTGGTCACAAACGAGACACTGCCTCGCACGCTCGACCGGCTCACCGAGGTACAGGGCAGGGCAAAGGGACAATTGACGCTCCGCGGTACGACCGACGCACCGACGGCGGCGGCGGAGGTTTCGACGCTGAGCGTGTCCGCAAAAGTTCGCGATTTCGACCGGCCCGTGCGGATCGAAGGCGGAACCCTTCACTACGACGCAAACGGTGTTGCCGCGAGCGGTCTCAAGATCACCACCGGCGATTCATTCCTGTCTGAGGTCTCGGTTCGTGCCGATACCAGCGCAGCTCTGGCGAGTATCGAGGTCATTGGCGGAAGCGGCCGCATCGCTCTTGGCGAAACTTATCGTTTGGTGGCAACTTCCGGGTGGCTACCTAGTTCTGTATGGGCACCGAAGACACTGTCAGGCACGTTCGCTTTAAAATCCGTGCGCGTGCGTGGCCCCGCAGCGACGCCGAGCGACTGGCGCATCGAGACAACTGGTGCGGTCGAACGGCTAGACTTCGATGCGCCGCGGCTGCGGCAAGTGGTGAATATACGCTTTCCTGTGACTCTCTCCGACCTGCGTTTGGTGCACGATTCAGGAGCGAACACGTTAGCCGCGAGTGTCGCGGCTGCTGATGGGCTGACCGGCAACCTCGACCTGAGGTGGGGTGCCGAAGGGCTCGACATCAAGCGGCTGTCGGTGCGTGACGCCGAGTCGAACGCGACCCTGTCTCTGCGGCTGAAGGAACGCGAGTTCGACGCGACGTTTGCGGGAACCTTGCGGAGCGCTACGCTCAAGGCCTTGCTTCCGAACGAGCACAACGTCGCCGGATCGATGCGCGGTGAGTTCAGTGCCCGGGTGCTCCTGGATCAGCCCGCGCTCTCGACCGCAAAGGGTCGGCTCGAAGTGGCGCACGTTGCGGTGCCCGGCCCCGGCGATCTGAGGGCGCACATCGCTCGCGCGGAGTTGCGAGCTACTGGCGGCTCGCTCGCCATTGATGCCGAGGGTGAAGTGAGTGACGGGCTGCTGCTGCACCTTCACGGCTCGCTACGGCCGGCGGTCGATGCCTTCATTGCCGACCTCGATGTATCCACCGGCCTGGTCGAGTGGGCACGCCTCGAGCCACTGCTGCTGGCGTGGCATGACGACGGCAAGAGCACGCCGACAGCCTCGCACCCGATGCCAGTGCGCGGAAAAGTGCGGATCAGCGCCGACTCGTTCACCTACGCCGGCTACACTTGGAAGCCGGTACGTGCGGTGGTGGACTTGTCGGGCGGGACGCCGTCCATAACCATCACACAAGCCAGTCTGTGTCGCATCTCGACGCCAGGGACGATGGCGATGACGCCGGGAGGCACGAGCGTACGATTCAAGCCCATGGCCAAGAATCAACGGCTGGAGCAGATGTTGTCGTGCCTGACTGGCAAGCCGGCGCGCATGACGGGAAAGAGCAGCCTCATTGCACAGATCGACGCGGCCGGGCCAGGCCCCGAGATTATCGCATCGGCAAAGGGGCAGGTGCGGTTCACTACCAGGAACGGGAGGATCTACCAAACAGGTGTGCTCGAGAAAGTTCTCGCGGTGATTAGCGTTGGCTACGGTTCGTGGAACATCCTGTCGGATTTGACCGACGACGGATTGCCCTACAACACGATCGATGCGAAGGGCGATTTGCGCGAGGGCAAGCTGGTTCTGACGGAGGCAACCATGGATGCGCCCTCTATGAAGATGGTGGCCGAGGGCACCGTCGACGTGATGCGCGGAACGATCGATGTGACGTTGCTGGCGGCCCCGTTGAAGACCGCGGACAGCGTGGTCAGCCGCATTCCAGTTTTCGGCAACGTCGTCGGCGGCAGCCTCTTAACCATACCCGTAAAGGTGAAAGGTCCGCTGCAGGACCCCTCGGTTACGCCACTTGACCCGTCAGAGGTCGGCAACGGGCTGCTGCGGGTCATGACGAGAATCGTCAAGCTGCCATTGCGTCTCCTGGACCCGTTTCTTCCCGGTAGCGGCAAACCCTATTGATACTCTCACCTCCTGAGTATCGGACAGTGGTTGAAGTTGATCTCAATGCTGCCGTAAACACATCTGAATTCAGCATACATAATGGGAGGCACCGGTGAGGAGGATATCTGTCAAACAATGCGAAGCCCGGCCCTTGAGCGAAAGCGTCGGATTTTTTCAACGTGCCCCAAGATTTCAGCGTGCTCGATGCCAGAATCAGTTCTCCCAAGAAGAATACAAGCGTATTTGTGAGGGGGGAGTTCAAGAAAAGAATCGTGCGTGGAGATCAGGTAAACGATGCTTTGGCAGCTGGCCTCGGGGTCGGCATAGTCGCCGCACACTGTCGAAATTTCAGCAGCCGATCTCAACCATGAAGGGGTGCTTGTGGTCGAAGTTAAACGAATCAGCCAAACGGGCAACTGGGGCTCGGCATCGCTGAAGTATTGCAGCTACTGAAGGGAGAGGCATCCATGACCGCCGAGCGCAGTCGCCTTGAAGAAGCCCGCGAGAAGAATATTCCTTGGCGGAAGTGGGGACCGTACCTTTCCGAACGGCAGTGGGGCACGGTCCGCGAGGACTACAGTGAAACGGGTGACGCGTGGAATTTCTTCACCCACGATCACGCTCGTTCGCGCGCCTACCGCTGGGGCGAGGACGGCATCGCCGGTCTTTCCGATGACATGCAGCACCTGTGTTTCGCGCTCGCCCTGTGGAACGGGAGGGATCCCATTCTCAAAGAGCGCCTCTTCGGGCTCACCAACGGCGAAGGCAACCACGGCGAGGACGTCAAGGAGTACTACTTCTACCTCGACAACACGCCGACTCACTCGTACATGAAGTACCTCTACAAGTATCCCCAGGCGGCCTATCCGTACGCCGACCTGGTGGAAATAAATCGCCGCCGTTCCCGCAACGAGTTTGAATACGAATTGCTCGACACCGGCGTCTTCAATGATGACCGCTACTTCGATGTATTCGTGGAGTACGCCAAAGCCGGTCCGGAAGACATCCTCGTGAGGATCACTGCAATCAACCGGGGACCGGAAACGGCGGAACTGCACCTCCTGCCGACGCTGTGGTTCCGCAACGATTGGGCGCCGTGGATCGCTAAATCCAACAGAGCGCCCGAGAAACCAAACCTCAAGCAGATCGCGGCAATGGCGGGCACGAGGGCGGTTGCGGCGACGCATCCGCTGCTCGGTGAGTTCGTCCTTTCTTGCGAAGGCGAGGTGCCGCTGCTCTTCACCGATAACACAACAAACCACGAGCGGCTTTTCCCCGGGCAGAAGAACGAGAGCCCGTACGTCAAAGACGGCATTAACGATTGCGTGATACAGGGCAATCGGGGCGCAGTGAACCCCGGAAAGCAGGGCACCAAGGTCGCTGCGCACTATCGTGTGACGATTGCTCCCGGCCAGTCGGCGACCGTGCGGCTTCGCCTTACCAGCCAGTCCGCTGCGGGTAAGAGTGGCAAAACCATCCCATCATACTTCGGCGCGGAGTTTGATAGGGCGCTGGCCGTCCGGTTGCGGGAGGCGGATGAATTCTACCGTTCTGTGACTCCGCCTTCGGTATCCCCGGACGCGGCCAACGTGATGCGCCAGGCCATCGCCGGCATGCTCTGGAGCAAACAGTTCTTCTTCTTCGACGGCGACAACTGGCTGGATGAGCACCACTCCAACCCTCTGCATAGTGGATATCATAACTCCCGGAACTCGGAGTGGTTCCATCTGCTGAACGAGGACATCATCTCCATGCCGGACAAGTGGGAGTACCCCTGGTACGCCGCCTGGGACCTCGCCTTCCATACGCTCCCGCTCTCGATCGTGGACCCTGATTTTGCCAAGCAGCAGTTGGATCTGATGCTCAGAGGCTCCTACCTGCACCCCAGCGGCCAGGTACCCGCCTACGAGTGGAATTTCAGCGACGTGAACCCCCCGGTCCACGCCTTTGCGACCCTGTTCCTCCATCGCACCGAGCAGGCACTGCGTGGCGAAGTGGATCTGGACTTCCTCAAGGTGACCTTCAACAAGCTGTTGCTGAACTTCACGTGGTGGGTCAACCGCAAGGACCGCTTCGGCAAGAACGTCTTCGAGGGTGGCTTCCTCGGCCTCGACAACATCGGCGTGTTCGACCGCAGCGCGCCGCTTCCCACCGGCGGCCACTTGGAGCAGGCGGACGGCACGGCGTGGATGGCGCTGTTCAGCCAGAACATGTTGGAGCTCGCTGCCGAGCTTGCCGTTCACGACCCCAACTACCAGGACATGGTCTTCAAGTTCGTGGAGCATTTCTACTTTATCGCCGCGGCTATGAACCGGTCCGGCCAGGACGGCATGTGGGACGAGGAGGAGGGCTTCTACTACGACCTGCTGCGGCTACCCGACGGCAGCGCCACGCGACTCAAGGTCCGTTCCATGGTGGGACTCTTGCCCCTGTGCGCCACCACGGTGATCGAAAAGCACCAGCGGGAACTCGTTCCGCGCGCAATGGCCGCGTTTCTGACACGCCTGAGCCGCATTCCTGAGCTCATGGAAACCATGCACCCCACGGGCCCCGGGCATTTAGGCGTAGCCGAGCGGGGGATGATCGCGCTGCTCAATCCTGATCGGCTTCGCCGGATCCTCACGAAGATGCTCGACGAGAACGAGTTCCTAAGCCCCTACGGCATCCGCTCGCTCTCCAAGTTCCACGAGCAGCATCCTTACGTTTTTCGCGTGCAAGGTCAGGAGTACCTGGTGGAGTATCTGCCGGCCGAATCGAACACCGGCATGTTCGGCGGCAACTCCAACTGGCGCGGCCCGGTCTGGATGCCGGTCAATGCCATGCTCATCAGAGCCTTACTCAATTTCTATGCTTACTACGGCGATAACTTCACCATCGAATGCCCGACCGGTTCCGGCATGATGATGAACCTCTTCGAGGTGGCCAAGGAGATCTCGGACCGGCTGACGCGCATCTTCCTGCGGGATCCGCAGGGTCGGCGGGCTGTTTACGGTGGAACGGAGAAATTCCAGACCGACCCGCACTGGCGCGACCATATCCTGTTCTACGAATACTTCCATGGGGATAACGGCGCGGGGCTCGGTGCGAGTCACCAGACGGGATGGACGGGTTTGGTGGCGAAGCTGATCCAGCTTTTCGGGTTGCTCGATCCGAAGAAGTTGCTTGAGGCTGGCAAGGAAGCGGCCTTCGTCCGTGGAGGCATGGCCCAGAAATGAAGGCCTTACCTGCTCAGCCCTCGCTCTATCAGATCAACACGCGCGTGTGGCTGACCGAGCTGTCGCAGTCTCTTGTCCGGCCGGCGACGCTGGATGACATACCGGACGTCGATCTGGACCGCCTCGCTGAAATGGGGTTTGACTGGATCTGGATGTTGAGCGTCTGGCAGACCGGCCCGGCGGCGCGGCAGGTTTCACGCAGTCACCCTCAATGGCGCAAGGAGTTTCAGGAAACGCTGCCGGATCTGCGCGAAGAAGACATTGCCGGGTCCGGGTTCGCGATCGCCGGCTACACGGTGCATCGTAATCTGGGTGGAGATGCGGCTTTGGCCCGGCTGCGCGAGCGGCTACAAAAGCGTGGGCTGCGGCTTATGCTCGACTTTGTCCCGAACCACATGGCGCCTGACCACCCCTGGATTGACGAACACCCGGCCTACTTTGTCCATGGCAGCGAGGGTGATTTGGCACGCGCACCGCAGAACTACTGTCGCGTGCAAACGAAGAGCGGACCTCTGGTGCTCGCCCACGGCCGCGACCCGTACTTTGACGGTTGGCCCGACACTCTGCAGCTCAACTACGGAAACCCGGACTTGCAGCAGGCGATGATCGGTGAGCTGGCGCGAATCGCCGGACAATGCGACGGCGTGCGCTGCGACATGGCCATGCTCGTCTTGCCCGATGTGTTCGAACGAACGTGGGGCATACGGGCTGACCCGTTCTGGCCGAAGGCGACCGAGTCCGTGCGGCGCGCACATCCGAGCTTCCTATTCATAGCCGAGGTTTACTGGGATCTGGAATGGACAATGCAGCAGCAGGGGTTCGATTACGCCTACGATAAGCGACTGTACGACCGCTTGCGCGAGGGGCACGCCCGGCCGGTGCGCGAGCATTTCCACGCCGGGTTGGATTACCAGAACAAGCTGGCGCGTTTTCTGGAAAACCACGACGAGCCGCGGGCGGTCACCACATTCCCCCCGGAGATTCACCAAGCCGCGGCCGTCATCACTTTCCTGTCTCCGGGACTGCGTTTCTTTCATCAGGGGCAATTCCAAGGACGAAGGAAACGGATATCCCCCCATCTGTGTCGAGGTCCGGCGGAACCGGTGGACCAAAATTTGGAGCAGTTCTACGATCGCCTGCTCAGGGTGTTGCGCCAGCCCGTTGTCCGCGATGGCCAGTGGCAATTGCTCGAGTGCATACCGGCCTGGGAAGGCAACTGGACCTGGGATTGTTTCCTGGCCTTCGCCTGGCAAGGTCACGACCGTGAGCGGCTGCTGGTGGCGGTTAACTATGGTCCCAACCAGAGCCAGTGCTACGTTCGGCTGCCGTTCTCGGATCTGGATGGCAGTCAATGGCGCCTCGTCGATCAAATGGCCGAAATCTCGTACGACCGAGACGGCCGCGATTTGCAAACGCGCGGTCTATACCTCGATGTTCCTCCTTGGGGCACCTCGGTTTTCGCGCTGATGAAATAGATGGCGGTGTGAAGCGAGCGCCGGGTGGGAGGTTGAGCTGTGCCTTGCTAGCCAGATGCGGGGAGGAGGCCGAGTTGTGGAGCATCGGACATGCCTTTGCTAGAGGCGCGGGAACACTATTTGCGATCGCGCCAGTACCGGCCTGCCGTACTCAGTCCGCAATTAGTCTCGCCGGCGAAAGTACAACCTCTCAAGCATCACAATATGATCAGGAGGAGGCACAGTAGAGGTACGTACTGGGTGAAGAAAACCGCAACACTTCCCCATTTCCACGCGTAAAACATTCGCCAATATCCAAGCGCGAGTACGAGTAGTAGCCACACAGCGATAGTTGTCCACAACAGCCGGGTCTTGTAAAAAGCGGCGGCAAGCACGGTTCAGTCGCCCGAACCGGCTAGTGTCAGTTCTACGCGCCGGTTTTGCGCCCGTCCCTCCTCTGTATCGTTTGACGCGACGGGGTCTGCGTCACCCAAGCCTTGAGCCGACACCAAGCTCGAATTGACTCCCTGCGAGATCATGAACTGCATTACGTTGTCCGCCCGTTTCTGTGACAGAATCAGATTGCTTGTAATGCCCTGGCGCTTCAGCCCCGAGCCAATCGGTACATTGTCAGTATACCCGCTCACGAGAATCTTGGTCTGCTGCATGGGAGCCAGGATGGGAACCATTTTCGCAATCGTCTGCTGCGCGGCATCGGGCATTTGCCAGCCGCCCGATGGAAAAAGGAGCTGATCATTGACCGTGACTTTGATGGCATTTTGAAGTCGCTCGATATGCATCTGTTTTGCGCTTATCTGCGACGACATTGTCTGATTGAGTTGCTGATATCGGTCTTCAAGCGCGTCGTATTTCTTTTTTCTTTTGCGAGACGCAGCCGGCCGGCAACAACATGAACACGAACATCAGTGTGGCACGTCGGCGTAATTTCAACCCGGACATCTTGCACTCTCCTTCATTGGGGCAGCGGTATCTTTCCGAACCTACAGAGGGACGATGCTTGCCAGTTCTCGAGACGTACAGGGTAGAGCAGCAGCATCATCAGCTGGCAGATTCCTTGTCGAGCGACACAGCGACTGCCCGCGAGACGCTGACGACCAGTTCATCTCCGACTTTGATCAGTTTCAGATTATTTGGATCTCTCGCTTTGACTGTTTCCACGGCTCCGTCCGGACCCTTTACGGCCACTGTTCCATTTGCCGCGTCGATCTCAACCACGGACACGACAAGTTTCACTTGTCGACCGACGGCCGCGCCCGGGATTTCGCCCGGTTTTGCTGTGATGATCCCTTCTTTTACCGAAGCGCTCGGGACCGCTTCACCAGGTTTTTTCTTTCTGATTGTAACGATCTCATAAAAGTGCGCTACGATAGGTTCGCCAACTTTGGCCGCTTCAAGATTATAGGGGTTCTCAACTTTGAGCGTGACTTTGCGACCGCCCGGACCTTCGAGAACCACCAACTTCTCGGCTTTATCCACTGCGACGATCTTGCCGTGTATGGTCAACACAGTTGCCGAGCCGACACCTTCGGTCTTAGCCTTTCCCTGCGTTTCAGGTGGAGTCTGTGCGCGCGCGCACGGGTAGTACGCTCCAAGCCCCAGGCTCAAAATACCCACAAACAGCATCGCGCATCGTTTGTTCATAAATCGTCTCCTCGTTGACTCCAAATTCATGCACCATAGGCTCCAAAACGCAACCCAGCTCTTGTCGGATTCAACTCGAACAGCGCTACAGATAAGGGATCGTCGGAGCGTTCTGATCCAGCAAAGGCGCATGCTAAATCG
>Ga0335069_10009887_pt1 | contig 13554 bp, 17 predicted proteins | sample Lox_Sample_11_FD_206714 | JGI IMG/M metagenome (GOLD analysis project Ga0335069, IMG submission 206714) | Soil microbial communities from Loxahatchee National Wildlife Refuge, Florida, United States - Lox_Sample_1.1 | ecosystem: Environmental > Terrestrial > Soil > Wetlands | place: USA... | reverse complement strand
CGGCGGACGGCGGCGGAAACTACTACGTGCCGCTCGCGTACGTGCGCGTGGCCTCCGGCTTCAATGCGTCGAGCACGATCACCACGGACGACATCATCGATGCAGCTCCGGTGCCTTCGATCGGCGCCGCCGGCGGCGCGTCGGGCATGCGTCCGGCGAATCAAAGCGGCCTGATGGGTGGAACGGTGCTCACGCCGGCCGCGGCTGCAGCATGGGCGAACGGCGGCTACAAGCCGCGCGCGCTGCTCCCGTCGACGTGGGTCGGCGGCGAAAAGATGCTCGTCACGATGAACCTGAGCGGTGGCACGCCTTCGAACTGGTCGCACCAGAACGGGAGCGTCGTCGATGACTCGATCGACTGGCGGTATCGCTGGTTCCGAACGTCCGCGATGGCCAACGGTCCTACGGGCACCGGCTCTCACTTCCCGTGGGACAAGAACAGCGCGAACACGCAACTGATGTCGCCGGCGTTCTCCGAAGTCGCCACGACGTTCACGATGACCGGGCTCGTCGCATGGGAGATGGGGCAGTCGTTCCAAAACGACGCGCAATACCTCCCGTCGGGCGGCATCGCCGCCGGCGGAGTCGTTTGCTACTTCACCGAATCGCAACTCGCGATCCTCGGCTCGACGTCTCCGGACGGAGTCGGGATGTACGTCGACTATGCAGACGGCAAGCTCAAGACGTCGATCCACGGAACGACGCTGACCTCGATCATCTCGTTCGTCGTCGAGTATTCCGCGCCGCTGCCCAACTACTGAGAGGTCCTCGATGGACACGAAGATCGTCACTCAGCTCGCCGTCGATTCTCCCGTGAACCTCGGCGCGAGCTACGAGTTCGACAAGAGCGATCGCAAGTACATCGACGATCAGATCCGAGGTCTCGAGCAGCATGTCGTCGACGATCTGATCAACGGCGTCATCGCGACGTGGTACCAGATCGACAACTCGTCCTCGCAGCTCGCGGTCGGCGACAATGTCACCTTCGCTGGGACGCAGACGACGCCGACGGTGACGAAGGCGATCCCTTCGTCGATGTATGGCTACTCCGTCCCGGCCGGCATCGTCGTGCAGGTGTCGCCCGCCAACGGCAAGGCGAGGATCGCGATGGAAGGCGCGATCCCGCCTTCGATCACCGGACTCGCGACCGGGTCGCCCGGATTCGTCCGAATCGCGTCGAATGGACGATGCGAGCGCATCGCGTCCCCGTCGACGTCGGACTACGTGATCGGATCCGTCGACCAGGAAGGCAACCTGGCCTTCGCGCGCACGATCGGAACGTACCCCGGAAACCCGAGCATCCCTCACGGAACCGGCGTCGTCTTCGTGCACGGCGGGAGTTTCGACGCGAATGGTTCGATGGGCACCGCCAATCAGGTGCTTACGACGAACGGAACGGCCACGGATGTCGGCTGGTCGTCGTCGCTGTCGCTGTCGGCGCTCACGCTCGCGGCTACGCTCACGCTGTCGGCTCTCTCAGGAAGCGGCGCGGGGCTCGCCTCGATCGACAACTCGGGTCACGTCGGATTCGAGAGCTTCTCGTCGCTCGCGGGCGCGATCACTCTCGCCGGCGACGTGACGCATGCGGCGAATGCGAACTTGGTCGAGAAGCTCACCGGATCGGGCGGCCTCGTACAGGTACCAAACGGGACGTCGATCGAGTTTCTCGACGGCTCGAGCCACACGGCAGCGAGCGGCAACCTGCGCATGCCGAACGCGACGACGATCATCGCTGCGCGCGACCAGGCGAACACCGGAGATATCAGGGTCCTCGCGACCGACTCGTCCAACGTCGTCACGCTCGGGGACAACGCCGGCAACGTTGCCGGCGTGAACATCCTATCCAACTCGCTCATTCAGATCGCAAACACTGGATATACGATCTCGCTCGACAACACGGGCGCCGTCACCTTCGCAGCAGTCGACACGATGCTTGGCTACACGGGGTCGACGAGCGGGTACTACTTCAGCGGTGCCGTGTCCGCGGCGAATGTCGGGTTCAACTCGGCGCACGCGACCGGGGCTGGCACCGGGCTAGCGATCAAAGCGCAGGATGCGCACTCGGGTAGTGGTCTTTCTGGTGGCCCGCTCAAGCTTTACAGCGGCATCACCGACTCCACGTCACCGAGCGTCGGGATGGGCGTGATCGAGATGTGGGGTGGTAGCAACCTCATCGGAACTTGGCGGATCACCAGCGACTCAGGAGCAAACACAAACGACACCCGATTCACTCTTGGATCGACAGCGGCACACTTCCTCTTCTCGGCTCCGAACAGCGGACAAGCGCTCTTCTTCCAAGCGTTGGCTGGAACGGTCGGATTCGAGACAGGGCAGGTCAACTTCTACGATGCCTCGGTTGCTCTCGCTGCGCAGTTGAACCTCAACGCTAGCGGCACGACGTCGCTGTCTGTTTACACGACGGTCAGCACATTTGCGATCGGCTACTCCGGGGCGGCGTCTGGTGCCGGCGGTGCGACCAACATCAGCGGCCAGGATGCAGGCGGAACCGGAAACAACGGTGGAGACGTCAACGTCGCTGGCGGCGCGCACACGACGACTGGGCACGACGGAAAGGTCAACCTCAAGAGCGCTAGCACCACGGTCTTCACCGCGGGGCCTGATTCGTCCGGTGTGGATGCGTCGCAGGTGCTCGGAGCGATGACGTGGGCGGGACGAAGCGTATCGGGATCGTACACCGTCGACAGCTCCGGCCCCGACCTCGTTCTCGAGGTCGATGTCTCCGGAGGCACCTCGGCGATCACCTTGCCGACGCCGTACGCGGGTCGACTTGTCATCGTGAAGGATGCGAAGCAGAACGCGGCGACCGACAACATCACGGTCACGCGAGGCAACGTCGCGCACTACATCGACGGCATTCAGGCCGATCTCGTGATCCAGGCGAACAACGCCTGCGTCTGGTTGTATGGCGTCGACTCCACGCACTGGATCACGATCGCGGCGAGGTGACCGAATGGCGCGCGTCTACAAGAAGTTCACCAGCGGTTCGACCAACGACATCGTGATCCCGCCCGGGGTCTACTACATCAACTATCGCATGTGCGGCGGCGGTGGCGGCGGAGGCTCCGGCGGCACCGGTGGCAGCGGCGGCGGCATCGGCGCGGGCGCGGGCGGCGGCGGTGGAGCGGGCGGCGGAGCCGGACGAGTGCAGACGGGGATCCTTGCCGTCACTCCCGGCCACACGATCCGATCGGCCGTCGGCGGCGGCGGGACCGCAGGATCGGGAGGAGGCTCCGGAGGCGTCGGCGGAAACTCGACGATCTCGGACAACACGGCATCGACGACGCTGAAGACGGCCTTCGGAGCCGGCGGCGGCGTCTTCGGGACGAGCGCGAGCGGGAACACACCAGGCACCGGAGCGACGACCGGCGGCTTCGAGAACCAATACGGCGACGTCCTCGCGGGCGCGCTCGTCGGCGGCGCCGGCGGCGACGGCAAGGCCGGCAATAGCGCCGGCAACGGCGGCAAGATCGGGTCGAGCGGGACCGGCTCGCAGGCGACCACTACGCCCGTCTCTTCGGCCTCTTCGGGAGGAACCGCCGTCTCTCTCGGCGGCGGCGGCGGCGGTGGCGGCGACGGCGCGCAGAACGACCAAGCCGACTCGACTTCGAGCGCGAGCAAGGGCGCGAACGGCGGCAACGGCGCTTCCGGGACGGGCGGCACCGGCGGGACGGGCAACGCTGGCGTAGACGGTACCGGAAACGGCGGCGGCGGCGGTGGTGGCGGTGGCGGTGGTGGAAGCGCCGCCGGCCTTCCAGGGCCGGGCGCGAAGGGTGGCACCGGCTTCATCGAGATTTGGTTCGACCAGTAGGGTCGTGGTACGGTCCTCTTTGCAAATAGGAGGGCCGTGCCCATGCGAAGAATCGTTCTGCTCCGTCCCGAAGAGCATCCCGAAGCACGTGTGCCGCGCAAAATCGTCGTGAAGGGATCCTTGATCGACGTCCAGGAACCGGTGACCTACTCGACGATCGCGCTCATTCGCGCGGCGCTCGGGACCGACTTCTGGGACAAGCCCGATCAGGAGACGCGGCAGGAGCGCGCGGTCGAGATCAACCGTGCTCTCTTGGCCGCGACGAAGGAGCTTTCGAAGCAAATCGACGCTGCCCTGATCGCAGAAGGGAAGGTCGAAGAGGATGGGAAGCCGACGTACACCGAGATCGTCGACGAAGGGCCCGAGAAGATCATCCGTCGGCTACAGCCAGATGTGTGGCCGGAGGTCGCGCTCACGGTCGAGAGCCTCGAGTTCGACGATCTCATCAAGGCAGTCGCCGAGATCAAGTTCGACGACTTCTACCGCACCTTCGCGCGGCCCTTCGTGCTGGCGCTGCGTAGGTCGAAGAAGTTCGAGCCGCCGAAGAAGGTTGAGACGGAGGCAGCACCTCCGCCTGCGTGATGTGGACAAGGGGGCGGGAGAAGGAAGCGAGCCGTGACAGAGTCACAAGTGACCGCGGGCGATCCGTGGGACGATCGCGCCGAGCACACCCCGGAAGAGTGGGCGCAGCGCGCGGCATGGTGGGCTAGGTACGCGCACGCCGAAGCGTCGCAGGCGAATCACCGCGCCTTCGCCGCTGCCAATGCTGCGACCCACGGCTATCACATGATGGGTCGCATGATGGCGGAGCTGGGCAAGCAGGCCATCTCGCTGAAGGCCCTTCACGTGAAGGTAGATGCGCTCAACGACGATCACGCCAAGACGAAGCGCGAGACGCAAGAAAGCCTTCACGACATCGCGGAGCATCTCGAGGAGAACCCACAAGACAACACCGGCATTCGCGACCTCAAGGCGATCGTGCGCGCGCAGCGCCAGAAGATCGCCATGGCCGAGAAGAAACGATCCTTCTGGATCCGCAATTTCACCGCGGCGGTCATCACGGCGCTCGGCATCGTCCTCGCCGCGCTGATCACGCACTGGTTGAACCTCGACGGGTCTGCGCATCATGCGGAACCGCCGCACGAACTGATTTCGAAATAGGAGAACACACACCATGCAGTCGTCGAAGATCCTGAAGATCATCCTCATCGTTTCGAGCGCGCTCGCGGCAGCGCTCCCGCACCTCGCCATGTCTGCTCCGTCGGCAGCTCTCGCGCCGTGGCTCCTTTGGGCTGGCAGCGTGTTCGCCGTGGTCACCGGCGTTTGCGGTTCGATCTCCGATTCGTTCTTCCCGAACATGGCGAAGAAGGCCTCGGATGCCGCAGCGAAGAGCGCGAGCGTCGTGACGAAGCTCTTCATGTTCGTCTTCGTCGTCGCGTGGTTCGCGCTCGTGCCTGCGTTCGTGCATTCGGCTGCCCCGCTCGCGAGTGACGAAACCGAGGGATGCACGCCCCAGCAAGAGGCGAAGGTGGCGGCTGACCTTTCTCCGATCGGCGCTTGCGTGCTGCAGAGCGCCCTTGCCGGGACGCCCCCTCTCGTCGTCCTCGCGCAATGCGCACCGGTGACGATCCAGGGCGCGATCGATATCGTGTCGACGTTCATGAGCGCCAAGCCGACGTCGGACGGTGCCGTGCTGATGACGCCGGCGCAGGACGCGGTCTTGAGAGCATGGCTCGCCGACGCCAAGGCTCTTGCGGCGCAGCGGGAGGCGGGAAAGTGAAAGAGCACTTCTCCCCTCACCACGGCCGAGCGATGAAGCTCGGCCGTGTGCGCCATCCCAATCCGCCGAACACGCTGAAGCTCGCGAAGTACATCAGGCACGCGGAGCTTCCGCCGGCGCCGGTCGTCTGCGACTACTCTGGTCCTGCGCGGGAGATCCTCGCTGACGTGATGCTCAACGATCGCTTGGGCGATTGCGTGATCGCAGGGCGCGCGCACATTCGCGGCGTGCACACCGCGAACGCGGGCGCTCCGGTGCACATGACGCCCGAAGAGATCCTCGCGGACTACTCGGCGATCGGCGGCTACGTCCCGGGGGATCCGAGCACCGACAACGGGTGCAACATGATCGCGGCACAAGACTTCTGGGTCCAGCGCAAGGATCTTTGGGGCTACCTCGCCGTCGATGCGAGCAACGTCGCCGAAGCGCGCGCCGCGCTGAACATTTTCGAGAACCTCTACATCGGGATCGAGTTGCCCGATGCGTGGCTCTCTCCGTTTCCCAGCGGCCCCGGCTTCGTCTGGGACGTCGGCAGACCCGACCCGATGAACGGGCACTGCGTGATGGCCGTCGGCTACAATGAACGAGGCATCCAGATCTGCTCGTGGGGCATGATCGGAACGCTCACGTGGGAGGCCTTCCAATCGCTTTGCGTGCCCACTGCCGGCGGAGAGTGCTTCGTGCAATTGAGCCCCGAGCAGTTGGCGAAAGGCCAGACGAAGGCGCCGAATGGCTTCGAGTGGGCGGACATCATCGCCGACTTCGACGCGCTCGGAGGAAGCGTTCCGCTCCCGCCGCCGCCGACGCTGCCCACGCCTCCGTGAGCGAGGCAGATCCGCGCCCCGGCGAAGAGCACGTCAAGCGCACGCGGAAGCTCTTCGCGATTCTCATGCCCGCGCTGCGAGAGATCGCGCGTCGCCACGGCTACGCGCTCGCGGTGCATGGATCGCTCGAGCGTGACATCGACCTCGTCGCCGTACCGTGGCGCGAAGGAGCGGTCACTCCCGAGACCATGATCGGCGAGTTCCTTCGCGCGTGCGCAGCGATCGTCGGCTACGCATGCGGGCCGCAAGGCTGGACGGAAAAAGAGACGTTCGCGCCGCCGCCGGGCTCGCTTCCGAATCCCGCTCGCAAGCCTCACGGGCGGCTCGCATGGTCGATCATCCTCGGCGGCGGTCCGTACCTGGACGTTTCCGTCATGCCGCCCGCGACGGAGCAGAAGAAGAAACGACGATGAGCATCGACGACGAGAAGACGCCGGTAGAGCCCGCAATCCGGAGAAGTTCCGCGCAGCACCGTCTTGCGATGGAAGACTGTCCGCAGTGCAAGCGCGACGGCTATTCGATGACGTGTTCGCTCTGCGGCGGAGGTCGCAAGGTCGCTGCAGACACGGCAATTCGATGGACCGTCGAGCACGGGAGCGATCCGCCAAGCAAAGGAGAGCCGTAATGCTGCATGGAGTCGACCTCTCGGTGTACCAGCGAAATGTGGCCTATGACGCGCTCGCCGAAGCCATCGACTTCGCCTACGTGAAGTGTTGCGACGCGACGAACCACAATGGGATCTGGGTCTGCTACGAGGACGCCCAGCATCAGACGCACACGACCGAGATCCGCAAGCGCAAGAAACCGACCGGTGACTACGCCTTCGGACATCCATACATGGACGTGTCGAAGCTGGCAGCGTACTTCGTCGCTCACGCGATGCTCGACATGCTGCGACCGGTGATCGACATGGAGACGCTCGCGGGAGGCGTCGTTCCCGCGAACGCTGCATCCTGGTGCCTCAAGTTCCTCGACGCGGTCGCGACCGCCACGGGAGGAATCGAAGGCATCATCTACACCTCGACGTCATACGGAAAGGCGATGCTCGCGCAGGACTCGGCGATCGGAAACTTCGATCTCTGGGAAGCGCAATACTCCGGCTCGCAGACTCCGCCTTTGGTGCTCCCGGCCGGCGCGTGGCCTCGAGTCGTCGCCCACCAGTGGACGGGGACCGGTCGCATTGCGGGCGTCACCGGCAACGCCGATCTCGACATCGCCGAAGACATCAATCGGCTCTACATCGTGCCGATGGTCGATCCGGCTCCAGAAGCGAACGAGCCCCCCTCTTGACGAAAGACATCAGCCTGCGTACCTTCTGAATCGCGCTGGTTCTCCCCCCCGCCACAAACGCCGCTAAGCCTTCGGGCTTGGCGGCGTTTCTTTTTTTGTGCGCGCGCGCCACGCGACGATCTCAGACGCGATGACGAACGCGATCGGGAACGACAAGAACCCGACGATGAAGATCGCGACGGCGTACGCGATCGCTACCGTCCCACGCATCGCATCGGGGCCGCCGTCCAGGACGGAAGCCAGGAGCACGGAGCATCGAACCATACCCATACGGCGATCATGCCGAGAAGCACGATCGCCGCGAAGAAAAAAGCGTCGCGCGTGCCCATCTTTTAGGGCTCGCAGTCGATGACGTCGATCAGGGTCTTGGTCAGCTCGCGCATCGCTTCCGCGAGAATCCGGACGTCGCTCGGCTTTGCAATCTGCGCGCACTGCGCGAGGCTGCTTCTCGCGTCTTCGATCCGCGCTAGGGTCACGTAGCACTGGCCGACGAAACGGCGTCGTTCTTCCCTGGTCACGCGAGGACCTCGTCTTTCGGCTCGATACGCTCCAAGTACATGCCTCCCGAATCGACTCGAGTGGCGAGCAGTTGGTAGCCGTCTCGCGTCGCCTCTCGAAGGAAGAGATCGTAGTGCGCGGGGTCGAGCGCTTCGAGCTTGTCGACGATGAGTATCTTGCTCGACGCGTTCGCGCGCCTCGCGATCTCGATCGCGAATCGAAGCTGCTCGGCGCCGCACAGCGAATCCAACGTCTTGCCGTCGAGCGTGACGTCATCACCGTCGATGCCAAGGCCTGGGATGCCTTTGCACTCGGAGAGAAGCTGCGTCGGCGCTTCGATGCGCAGAAGGTCGACGATGCGCGTGAGCGCGGATGCCTCCGACTCGGAGCCCTGCAGGTCTTTGCGCATCTTCTCGAGCTTGGCCTTCTCGTCGTTGAAGAACGCGAGCGCCTTGGCATCGGCAAGAACCGCCTCGGCGGCGATGACCTTGGCCTTCGCCTCGGCGATCTCTTCGTCCGTCGGCTCCTGCATCACGTGATCCGTGATTGTCGCTTGCCAGGCGCTCGCCGTCTCGCGCTCTTGCGATGCGCGAAGGCGCTTCTCGTGGAGATGATCGCGAAGCGACTTGGCTTCCGAGGCGATCGACTTCGCCGTCACGAGTGAAGCCTTCGCTTCTCGCAATCCCCTCTCGAGCGATTCGATCTGCTCTTCCACGCGGGCGACGTTTGCAGCCGCCGCATCGACGGCCGCCGCCGCGGAATCGCATGCCTCTTGCGTCGGGGCCGACATCGAAGCCGCCGAAAGCATGGCGTCGATCTTCTCCTGCAGCGAGGCGAAGCGGCCGCGCTGCTCGGCGGCGAGCTTTTGTTCTTGTTCGAGCTTGCTGACATGAGCCACGGCCGCGTCTCGGTGATTCTGGGCGATGTCGACCGTCGGGGTGGACGGCTTCGTCTTGGAAGCAAGATCGCGAACCAGCTCGCGCTGAAGCTCCATCTTTGACTCGAGCGCGCGCACGTCGCTGTTGGCGGCCGCGCGATGCTCGTAGAAGAACTTGTGAAGCTCGGTGCAGGCCTCGAGGCCGTGCTTTTCGAGCATGTCGGCGATGCGCGCCGGCGGGAGAAGCTTGCTGTAGGCTTCCGGGATCCAGCGGGCGATGTGGTCCGCCGAGAGCTTCACCGGAAGCACGTCGAGCACGAGCGCCTTGCGCTCGCGAGGCGTCGCCAAGTAGAGCGACATCGGATCGAGCAGCGGCCCGACAAGCTCAGAGAGCCACTTTTGGGGCGATCCGATCTTGGTCTCGCCCTGCTTGACCACGAGCTTCGTCCGGTCTTGCGTGATCGTCCTCGACACGGAGACATCGTCCATGTTGACGAGGATCTCCGCGCGATCCGAGCCGTGGCGAATGGCGCCGGCGTCGATGCCTCGGCCGGCGAGCGCCGCTTGAACGGCCTTCAGGAAGCTCGTCTTCCCCTCGCCGTTCTCGCCGCGTGCGACGACGCCCGCGGGCGCGATATTCGCGTCCAGCTCTTCGATGCCTCGATAGTTGCGAATGTAGATCCCCGTGATTCGTCGGTCCATTTGGTCAACGCCCCTTCCTTTTCGTCTCGACACGAAGCACGAGAAGACCGGCGGCGACCGCCTGCTTCGTGCAGTCCTCAGTTCCCGCGCCTCCCGGAAACGCGATGCATGCCGCCACGCCGAGATGCGCCGCGAGGCGCACCATCTCGCGATTGCGGATCGGTCCCGCCGCTCGGCCGTGCTTCTTCCAGTCCGCGACGAAGATCTTCATTCGTCGATCTCCGCGTCGGGCGGAAGCGCGAGCAGAAGCGGTTGCTTCGACGGGTCCGCGGCGTCCGTCCGAAATGTCGTGTACTTCGTCGTCGTCCTCTCCTCGAGACCATCGGCGTCCTTCAGATCGGCGAAGAACCGCCGTACCGTCGCGGCGCCCTGACGCTTGATCCCGCGCGCGCGAAGGACGTCGCGGATCTTGGTCTCGACGGCGTCCTTTGACATCGTCACCGTTGACCAGATCGCGGCCTCAGCTTCATCGCGGTTGCCGTTGGCCAAGATCGTAGCGAGGATCGGAAGCGCGACCTTCGGACGAAGTGACGTGCGCTTCTCGACGACGGCGCCCCACGCGAGGCCGTTGCCGAGATCGATCGGCCCGTTTTCTTGGCAATGCTCCACGAGGACCTCTCTCGCGCGCGCGGCGAAGCGCTCGATCTCCTTCAGGTGAGCGGCAAGCCACCGCACTTGCTTCTCGTCGAACACGCGCGGATCCATCGGAAGAGGATCGCCGGCGATCGCCTTGAACGTGGCGATCTTCGCGGGGCACGCGAGAGACGCCTGGCAGAACGTGCACCATGATCCCTCGTTCACTTCGAGCTTGGCGGTGCCGTTCACGATCGCGAGCCGGCGTCGCTGCACGTCGACGATCCGTCGCTCGAAGATCGCGAGATTGTCGAGCGTCCAGGGCGCTTCGGGCACGTCCCATTCGCCTTGCGGTCCCTCGTTAGGGAAGATGATTGCCGGCACTACGCGACGCGCCTTGAGCCATCGCGCCGCGAGAACCGCGGCCCCCTGTAGCTGCATGTTGGTCAGCACGGGCGCAACGTTCGCCGGATCTCCGCACTTGTAGTCGGCGACCCAAAGCGTCGACGTCGGCGGACACATGGGCGCGCCATCGCTTCCGATCACGATCGGATCCGGTTCGGCCCAAAGGACGTCGATCGTGCCAGCGGTGACGGTCCCGGGAGGGGCCTCGTATTCGCCCCGCGCGCCCTTCACGCGCGCGACGGAGCCGTCCTCGAAAAGAGCAAGCGCGACTTCCGCGATCGCGCCCGTGGGCGGAGACCATTCGAATTGACGGCAGCGCCACGCGAGGATCGACGCGTCCTCTTCGGAGAGCCCCCACCGCGCCGCGACTTCCGGCAAGCGTCTCAAGGCTTCGTCGACGCCGATCACCGCGCGCATGTGCAGGTGCCCATGCTGCGCGCTGCCCATGCTCGCGGCGTCCGCCTGACTCCGTACCTGCGGAAGCAGACCGGATCCGGGGCATGCGTCTCCGCGCCCGAGCGCGGAGAGCGAGTAGAAGTCGCCCACGGCAGCCTCCTACGGATCCTTCGCCGGGGGGGGCGGCGATTTGTCGGATCCTTCTTGGGGAGACGGGGAGGTTGCCGTGGACGTCTTTGGCTCACTCGCCGGCGGCGTAGGAGCGGTGGCCGCTGCAGCGGTGGCGGCGTTCTTCGTCTCGTAGAAGGAGCCGAACACTTCGTCTTTGACCGCGACGCGATCGCGAAGCGCGTTGAAGAGGCCTTGCAGGCGCACGAGATCGGCCGGCGTCCACTGCGCGAGCGCCGCGCCCACGTACCATTCGAGCGCATCCAACTCGATGCCGCCCTTCTGGAAGCTCGCGATCGCCTTCTTCGCTTCGCCGGGGACGTCCTTGAACTTCGACTCCGCGGCTTCCTTCGCAGCGTCCACACATTGGTTGTGGAACCACACCGGCAACGCCTTCACGATCACGTTGCGCTGCGCCTTCGACTGCCCGATCTGGAACGCGATGTCGAGCGCGCGGTCAGCGTCCATCTTGCCGGTGCTCTGCGACTTGCGTTGGCGGAAGAGCCGCTCGACGTTTACGCCGGTCTCGAGATCGATGAAGGTCGCCTTGAACACCCAGTGCGCGGGCGCGTCTTCGACGATGTCGACGGGGACGACGGCGTTTCCCCAGTTGCGCAGCATGACCATCGCGCCGTCGATCGACGTCCCTTCGATCACTTCGGGACCGTTCTTCGACTTGACGACCCACGAATAGAGGAAGTCTTTGCCGGCGAGCGCCGCTTCACGCGTGGCCGCGGCCAGCGCCGCCTTCGGATCGCGCGGCTTCTGCACGACCATCGCCGCCTGGTAGGCCGTGCGCGTCGCGACCATGCCTTGGTGCGGAACGCGCGCCAGCGAATGGTCCTCGTCTTCGAATGTGCCTTCGACCGCGGCGGTAGCTTCCCCGCTCACGTTCGGCTTGCCCGGTGTACGTGCCATGATGTCTCCGTCTCCTCGTGCCTACCGTAAGTCATCCCGCGCGGGAGTCAAGCGGGAATCGCTCGCGTGCTCCCGCACCGCGAACAGTTGCGCAACTCGAGCCTCGGGCTATCGCTCTGATAGCCGATGAAGCGGAGTCGGTACCACGCGGCGCGCGTATAGCGCTCGCCACATCCGCAGTCTTTGACGATGTCGGTAGCCTCATGGATTGGCTCCGACTCGACGCGCGACATGAAGACGGCGACCGGCTCCTCTTCAGAGGCCTCGAGAGCGCGCGCGTAGATGCCATGCTCGCAAAGCTCGCGCACCGTCGTGCGCGCCGAGTCTTCGGCGAACCACTGCCCGACGAGCTTCCACGAATCGTGCACCACAATCGCAATCCACCATCGATCAGTCATGATCCGTTCTCCGTTCCCGCGTGTGGACCTTGGACCGAAGGAGCGCGAGGATCGCGCGACCTTTGGGACTCCATCCGTGTCGATCGGACCACCAGCCGCCCGCGCGGAGTTGATCCGTGTCCCCGCGCGTCGCACGATCGTTGATCGCCGCCTCGAACGCCTCGCGCTCGAGCGGACGGAGGTCCGAGAGCGCCCAGTAGTTGCACGACACGTGTGAATGTCCGACGTGATACGTGCGGTGAAGGCATGCTTGCCCGAGGTAGATCAGACCCCCGCACACGCGGCAAGGCGTCGACGTCGCCCCGGTCGCGATGGCCGACGCCTTCAGAATTGTTTCGCTTGTCGTCGCGGGTCCGAGGCGAAGCCGGCCGGTGCGAGGGCGCGAGAGCATGTATATCCCATACGACTCCCGCGGGGGATTGTCAATCGGCTTGACGGATCCGCCACAAGGGGATACCTTCTCGCGGTCCCGCTAAGGGAGACGAGAGGAGACCAGCATGGAGACGAAGGCTCAAGGCTCGGAAACGAAGTCCATGCGAACGGCGACGTGGACTGTCTTCGCAGTCGCGGTGATCGTCTACGTCGCGCTGCGCATCGCGATCCCATGATCGACGCTGCCATTGTGCAAGAGATCGCCGCGTTCGTGTACGACGCCGGCGGAGCGCAGAAGCCGATGCCGACAGAGGTCCGCGACGCGATCGCGGCCGAAGCCGATGACGAAGCCGACGCGGCGACTCTTGCGCTGTGGACCTTCCGCGAAAGCGGCTGGAACCCAAAGGCCCGAGGCGACTGCTACCGGTGGAAGCTCAGGCCGGATGGCTCGAAGGGCGAGTGTCTCGCGTGGCGGTCGAAAGGCCTTGGTCAAACGCCTTGGGGCCGCACGCCAGACGACGCCG
>Ga0335069_10009886_pt1 | contig 13555 bp, 11 predicted proteins | sample Lox_Sample_11_FD_206714 | JGI IMG/M metagenome (GOLD analysis project Ga0335069, IMG submission 206714) | Soil microbial communities from Loxahatchee National Wildlife Refuge, Florida, United States - Lox_Sample_1.1 | ecosystem: Environmental > Terrestrial > Soil > Wetlands | place: USA... | reverse complement strand
GGACGGTAACGCGCGGCGCCGCGTCGCCCGATTTCGGAACGAATGGGCAGGGACGGGGAACTCCTGCCCACGAGCTGCTCCGGCAACGAACCGGCAGTCCGTGGGCGGAGCCGCGCGATCGGGCTCGTGAACCGGAGGAACTGGCACCCGTTGCACGGATCTTGCACCGCTCGCGTGTCGCTGGAATTCCGGACGCCGGAGGTTCGTCTCATGCGGCAGATGCGTTCCGTCGCGCTCGCCCTCGCTCTCGCCACGAGCCTCGGCTCGTTCGGCTGCATGTCGATCAACAAGCAAGAGCGCGACGTCGACCGCACCCCCGTCGTCAACACCGGCGCCGGAGCCACGATCATCCTCCCCGGCCGCTCGATCGCGATGCCGCCTCCGGTGCATCCGCGCGAGGTCGGCGCGCCCGTCGCGCCGGGCGCGTCTTCGGGCTCGTCGACCGGCTATCCCCCGTCGCAGCCGCCGCAGGGCTACCCGCCGCAGAGCGGCGCGCAGGCACCGGACTCCCAGTCCTATCCGCCTTCCGGCGCGCCGGGCTCCGCACCGGAGTACGCCTCCGCGCAGCCCTCGGGCGGCGGCGGCCTCACGATGATAGGCGGCACGTCGATCGAAGAGAGCGACCATGCCCGCGTCGACGAGGAGCCGCTGTACTTCAAGTACCTCGAGTTGCCCTTCGCGCTCGTGGCGGCGCCCTTCAAGTACGTCTACGAAAAGGCGCGCGGCGAGCACGAGCCCGGTCCGCCCGTGCCGACCCTCGACAAGACCGCGCAACCGCCGCAGCCGAGCGCCGCGCCGCAGGACTACGAGACGCGCCAGCTCGCGCAGATGGAGCGCGAGCTCGCGCAGCAGCCGCCGCAGACCGCGCCCGCGGAGAGCGCCGCACCGCCGCAGGCTCCGGCGGCCAGGCCCGTCGCGCGCAGCAGCGGGCCGTCGCTCGCCGACGAGCTGAGCATGCTGCGGCAGCCCGCGGCACCCGTGGTCGCGGCGTATGCGCCGGGCTCTGCGCCAGCTCCCGCTCCGGCTCCCTCGGATGCGACCGCGAAGCCGGTCGCGTCGCAGCCCACCTCACCCGCTCCTGCGCGTGCGACTCCTTCCGGTGTCGTCGGCGCCAGCGGCGAGGTCGACCGCAACGGCGACGGACGCCCCGATCAGTGGATCTTCCGCGCGAATGGCGACGTCGTGCGCGAGGTCTTCGACGAGGACTTCGACGGCCGTCCCGATCGCACGGTGATCTACGATCCCACCAGCCACGAGGTCGTCGCGATCGAGGAGGACACCGACCACGATGGCCAGGTCGACACCTGGACCGCGTTCCAGAACGGTCAGGTGCTGCGCCGCCGCATCGACTCGAACGGCGACGGCCAGGTCGACACCTGGGAGAGCTACCGCGACGGCCAGCTCGTGCGGATCGAGCGCGATACCAACGGCGACGGCTTCCGCGACCGCATCAGCTACTACGAGAACGGCCGGCTCGTGCGCGAGGAAGAGGACGACGACGGCGACGGCCGGATCGAGGCGACGCGTTACTACGACGCCTCGGAGAAGCTCTCGCGCGTCGAGGAGGACGTGAACGGCGACGGCACGATCGATGTGATCTCGCACTACGAGGACGGCAAGCTCACGAGCCGCGAGATCCTCGACCCGGGTATGCTGAAGAACACCGCGGGGAAGCTCTAGTGCCGCGCACGCCGATCCAGGGTCTCGCCTTCCTGCTCGGCTTCGCGATCGCGCTCTGGCTCGCGCCGAGGGCCGTCCAGACGGAGCCGCTCTCGGATCCCGAGGCCGTCCGCCTCGAGGCGCAGCTCTACGACCAGGTGAACGCGCTGCGCGCGCAATACCACCTGCTCGCGCTGACGAGGCGGCCCGAGATCGACGGGGTCGCGCGCGCGCACAGCGGCGACATGGCGGCGCGCGGCTACATGGCGCACGAGTCGCCCGAAGGCGCCAACCCGCTCGACCGCCTCGCGCGGGGCCACGTCGATGGCTTCAGCATGGCGGCCGAGAACATCGGCATGACCAACAAGCAGACGCCGGCGAGCGAGATCGTCGCCGCCTGGATGCGCTCTCCCGTGCACCGCGTGAACCTGCTGGCGCCCGCCTTCAACACGACGGGCATCGGCGTCGCGCGCGCACACGACGGCTCGTGGATCGCCACGCAGCTCTATCTCACGTATCCGCGCTGACGCGCGCGCTCGTCGGCTAGCGTCCGCGGGTGCACATCCACCTGGTCGACGGCACCTACGAGCTGTTCCGGCACTTCTACGCGCTCCCTCCCGCGCAGGACACCACCGGCCAGGAGGTGGCCGCGACGCGCGGCGTGCTGGCCTCGCTGCTCTCGCTGATCGAGGAGGGAGCGACGCACGTCGGCGTCGCGACGGACCACGTGATCGAGTCGTTCCGCAACGACCTCTACGCCCGCTACAAGACCGGCGCTGGCATCGACCCCGCGCTGCGCTCGCAGTTCGATCCGCTGGAGGAGGTGCTCGCGGCGGCGGGCTTCCGCGTGTGGGCGATGGTCGAGCACGAGGCCGACGACGCGCTCGCGACCGCGGCGGAGACGGCGGCCGCCGACGCGCGCGTCGAGCGCGTGGTGATCTGCACCCCCGACAAGGATCTGGCGCAGTGCGTGCGCGGGACCCGCATCGTGCAGCTCGACCGGCGCAAGCGCACGCTCTGGGACGAGGCCGGCGTCGCCGACCGCTTCGGCGTCGGGCCCGCGTCGATCCCCGACTACCTCGCCCTCGTCGGCGACAGCGCCGACGGCTTCCCCGGCCTGCGCGGCTTCGGCCCGCGCACCGCGGCGGCGCTGCTCGCGCGCTGGGGCCACCTCGAAGACATCCCCGACGACCCCGCGCGCTGGCAGGTCGACGTGCGCGGCGCGGCGCGCCTGGCGGAGACGCTCGCCGCCGGCCGCGCCGACGCCCTGCTCTTCCGGCGCCTCGCGACCCTCGTGCGCGACGTCCCGGGCCTCGGCGGCGTCGACGACTGGCGCTGGCGCGGCCCGACCCCGGAGTTCGACGCGGTCTGCGGGAGGCTCGGCGCGGCCGGCCTTCGCGAGCGAGCGAACAGACTGGCTTCTAGCTCCGCGGCTGCAAGGTCGCGGTGATGCGCCGGTCGTCCCAGTAGACGTCGAGGGGACGCGAGAGGTCGACGTTCGCCGGCAGCACCACGTAGCCGAGCACGCTCTGGCCGGCGGCCTGCGGGCCGGGCGTGCCGGAGAGCACGCCGATCTGCTTCGCGTCGGCGGGATCGGGGTGGAAGGCGACGTGACCCTGCACGAAGGTCAGGTTCGCGAAGAAGTCACCGGGCTCCCGCGCCAGCGACTGGAAGGCGAGCACGGCGCCGTGCGCGGCTCCGCCGCTCTGCGCGAGCGCGTCGGCGATGCGGCCCTCGAGCGCCGCCGAGTGCGCGACGCGCAGCAACATGCCTTGCGGCGCGGAGGCGCCGGGCTTGACCAGCGTGGCCGGTGCGCGCGCCTGCCACGCCTCGACGATGCCGGCGAGCTGCGTGATCTCCTCCGGTGCGAGCGAGACCGAGAACGCGGCGGCCTGCGGCCGCGCGCTCGCGACCGCGACCGGTGTCGGGGTCGGCGACTCGGGTGCCGGCGCCGGATGCGGCGCGCTCGAGGGCGTCGCGGAGGGGAGCGGCGGCGACGAGGTCTGCGGCGCCGTCGCCTGCGGTTGCTGCGGCGTCGTCCCGCGCGTGATCACCTGGTTGTAGGGGTTGTTCGGATTCGTCTCGCGCTGGAAGACGTCCCAGCCGTACGGACGCGGCAGGAACTCCGGCCGCATCGGCGGCACCTCGTGCGGATCGACGAACTTCGGATCGCGACACGGAACCGCGGAGCGCGACTGCACGACGAAGACGCTGCCGTCGGGACACACGCCGGTGATGGACTCCGCGCGCGCCGTCGCGAGAAGCGAGAGCGCGAGGAGCGGAGCGAGAGCGGGCCAGAGTGCGCGCAGCATGGGTCACCGGAGCCGCAGAGGCGCCCAGTCTACTCCCGAAAACGCAATGAATTCAAGTGGATGGAGCGTCGCCCCGGGGTCCGTGCGGGCTCCGCCGGTTCCGCTTTCGCCGCCCCGGCTTGGCGCCCGAGCTGCGCGCGGACTGCGCGTCGCCCGCGCGCGACAGCACGCGCTCCGCGAGCGCCTCGAGCGCGCGACGCTCGCTCGCTTCGAGTCGCCGCGCCGCGCCGCGCGCGAGCCCTCCGAGTCGCAGCGGGCCGAAGCGCACGCGCCGCAGCTCGCGCACCGGATGGCCGAGCGCCTGCAGCGCGCGTCGGATCTGGCGCTTGCGCCCCTCGTGCAGGATCAGGTGAAAGCGCGTGGTGTCGGACTTCGGCTCGTGCTGCGCGCGCGTGACGCGCGCCGGCGCCGTCCAGCCGTCCTCGAGTCGCACGCCGCGCGCGAGGCGCGCGCGCTTCTCGGCGTCGAGCGCGCCGCGCACGACCACCTCGTACTCGCGCTCGACCTCGTGCGAGGGGTGGAGCAGCGCGTGCGCGAGGAGCCCGTCGTTGGTCAGCAGCAACAGGCCCTCGCTGTCGCGGTCGAGCCGCCCGACCGGAAAGACGCGCGCGCCGCGCTCGGGCACGAGCTCGAGCACCGTCCGACGCCCTTCCGGATCGCGCACGCTCGAGATGACGCCGCGCGGCTTGTGGAGGATCCAGCTGACGGGGCGCTGGGGACGCAGCGGCTCGCCGTCGAGCGTCACATCGTCGCGCCAGGGATCCGCGCGGTCGCCGAGCTTCGCCGCTCGCCCGTTGACACGGACGCGCCCCGCGCGGATCAGCGCCTCGGCACCGCGCCGCGCGCTGATGCCCGCGGCGGCGAGGATGCGCTGGAGCCGCACGCCGGACGGCGCGGGCGGCGTCTCGCTCAGGCCGACGTTTCCGGCGCGCTCTCGAGGGGCGGCTCCGCCTCGGGCGGCGCAGAGGACTGGGCCGGACCGGCTGTCTCCTCCTCCTCGCCGACGCCGAGCTCCTCCACCTCGCGCAGCGCCGGCAAGTCGCCGAGCTTCGCGAGCCCGAAGACCTCGAGGAAGCGACGCGAGGTCGCGTAGACCATCGGGCGTCCCGGGACCTCGCGGTGGCCGGCCACGCGGATCAGATCGCGCTCGAGCAGGCTGTGGAGCACGGCCCCGACGTCGACTCCGCGCACCTGCTCGAGCTCGGCGCGCGTGACCGGCTGCCGATAGGCCACGATCGCGAGCGTCTCGAGCGCCGCCTGCGAGAGGCGCAGCGGGCGCGTCTTCTGGATCTGGCGCAGGTACGGCGCGAACTCCGGGAGCGAGCGCATCTGGAATCCGCCGGCCACCTCCCAGATCTCGAAGGCGGAGTGGCGCGACGCGTATTCCTCGTTCAGGTCGCGCACGATCGCGCGCACCTTCGACGGGTTGCAGCGCGGCAGCACCTCCGCGATGCGCGCGGCCGAGATCGGGTCCGGCGAGGAGAGGATCACGGCCTCGACGATGCGCCGCTGCGGATCGCGCTCACCCGCCTCGCGCGCCTCCGGCTCCACACTGCCTTCGCCTTCCACCTTCGCCTCCTTCACATCAGATCCGAGATTCGCTCCTGCCAGGAGCGATCCGCGGGGTTGCTCTTCCGCCGCAGGTGGATCGGACCCACTGGGACGCCGAGCGCATCGACCCCCTGGTACACGCCGATCGCCTCGAGCCGCGCGAGCTCGAGCACGGCGAGGAACGTGGCGACGAGCACCGGCCGCGAGATCGGCTGGCCGGCGTCGAAGAGCACCTCGTCGAAGTCGCAGCTCTCGCGCGACGCGAGCACCTGCATCACCGCCAGGATGCGCTCGCGCACCGTCACGCTCTCGATCTCGACCTCGTGCGGCAGTCCCTTCGGGCCCGCGCGGAGCAGCGCCTTCCGGAAGGCCTCGACCAGCTGGAAGATGCCGACCTCGATCTCACGCTCGGACTCCGGCACCGGCTCGGGCTCGGCTCCCTGCGCCGGGAAGACGTCGCGGCCGAGCAGCTGGCGGCCGTCGAGCTCGGCGGCGACCTCCTTGAAGCGCTGGTACTCGAGCAGGCGCGCGACCAGCTCGGCGCGCGGATCGCCGCCCTCCTCTTCGAGCTCCGACGGATCCGGCGGCAGCAGCATGCGCGACTTGATCCACGCGAGCGTGGCCGCCATCACCAGGTACTCGCCCGCGACGTCGAGATCGAGCTCGCGCATCAGCTCGAGCGCCTCGAGGTATTGCTCCGCGATCAGCGCGATCGGGATGTCCGTGATCTCGACTTCGTTCAGCCGGATCAGGTGCAGCAGCAGGTCGAGCGGCCCTTCGAAAACGGGCAGCTTGACGGCGTAGCCGTCCGCGGTGGCCGCAGCCGCCGGGCTCCAGGGTGCGTCGGGCGTCGGCGCCGACATGCGCGCTCCGCAGGCATTTTCGGGCGGAGGAGGGAGGGGACGGGCGGCAGTATGCGCGAGCCCGATCGAGCGAGCAACGCCGTCAGGATCGGCGGCGCGCGTGGCGCCCGCATTCGGCGGCGAGCGCGAGGGCCTCGTCGCGCGTGCGCACCAGTCCGTCGAGCCACGCCGCGCGCACCCGCGCGAGCGCGCGGCCGACCTCCGGCCCGCGCAGCCCGAGCCCCACGAGGTCCGAGCCGTCGAGTGGCGCCCGACGCGCGCGGTCCTCGGCTGCGAAGCGCGCGATGCGGTGCCGCGCCGTCGCGTCCGACGAGGCGTGCAGCGCGACGAGTTCCTCCTCGCGCAGCGCCCCGAGCAGCGCGTCGATGGCCCCGCGTCCGCGTGCGCCGCGCAGCGCGCGCGCGCAGCGGTCGCGCAGCCGCGGCCATTGCGCGATCCGCTCCGCCGGGGCGCCGTTCACCCCGAGCCGCGCGAGCGCTCGCGCCCGCAGCCCGGGCGCGAGCGGCGAGAGCCAGAGCGCAAGCCCCGGCTCGAGCGACTGCCAAGCGGGCCCCGGCCACGCGGGATTCGCGAGCGCGCGACCGAGGCGCCGCAGCGGCGCCACGGCCGGTGGCGCCAGGCGCAGCCCCGGCTCGAGCGCGCCGAGCACGTGCGAGGCGTCGAGCGCGCGCAGCGCGCGCGCCGGATCGAGGCCCTGGCGCGCGTCGTCGAAGAGCCGCGCGAGCTCCGCGCGATAGCGCGCGCCGCTGACCTTCGAGAAGGCGCCGTCGCGGAGCGCATCGCGCAGCGCCGCGCGACTCGAGCGCGAGAGCGAGAAGCCGAGGCGCGGCGCCAGCCGCGCGGCGCGCAGCGCACGCGTCGGATCATCGTGGAAGCTCCGCGGATGCAGCACGCGCAGGCGACGACGCGCCAGATCCGCGGCACCGCCGGTCGGATCGACCAGTTCGGCGTGCGCCGCGCGCGCCGCGGCCGAGACGGGCAGCGCGAGTGCATTGACCGAGAAGTCGCGGCGCCAGAGATCCTCGTCGAGCGTGCCCGGCTCGACCTCCGGCAGCGCGCCGTCGTGCGCGTAGCGCTCGCGCCGCGCCGCGGCGAGATCGAGAGCCGCCTCTCCGCGCTCGACGTGGAGCGTGCCGAAACGGGCGTGCGCGACGAGGCCTGCGCCGGGCACGGCGTCGCGCGCGAAGGCTCTCAGCGCGGCGGCGCCGCACGCGGAAACGAGGTCGACGTCCCGGAGCGCTCGCCCGAGCAGCAGATCGCGCACGGGTCCGCCGACCAGGTACAGCGCGAGGCCCGCGGCGTCCGCGGCGCGCAGCAGGGCGGTCAGCAGCTCCGCGGAGGGCGCCGGCAGCGCGCGCAGGATCTCGGCCTGCGGCGGCGCCCTCACGCCGCGCCGCGTCGCCCGTGCGACCCGCGCGGGTGTCGGCGCTCCACCGTCTCGCGCAGCCTCGACCGGCTGACGTGCGTGTAGATCTGCGTGGTCGCGAGATGCGCGTGCCCGAGCAAGGTCTGCACCGCGCGCAGGTCCGCGCCGCCCTCGAGCAGATCGGTGGCGAACGCGTGTCGAAGCACGTGCGGCGACACCCGCTCGCTCGGGACGCCCGCGCGGCGCGCGAGCTCTCGCAGCCGCAGGAAGAAGTTCTGGCGCGACATCGCCGTGCCGCGGCGCGAGAGGAAGACGGCCTCGCTCGCGCGCGCCGCGGCGCGCGCGAGCTGCGGACGGCCGCTCTCGAGATAGGCGTCGAGCGCTTCGAGCGCCGGCTCCCCGATCGGCACCACGCGCTCCTTGCGCCCCTTGCCGCGGACGCGCAGCCAGCCGGCGCGGCGGTCGAGCCCCGAGAGCGGAAGCGATACGAGCTCGCTGACCCGCAGCCCTGCGCCGTAGAGCACCTCGAGCATCGCGCGGTCGCGAAGTCCCAGCGCTCCGTCGGGAGCGGCCGCCTCGATCAACGCGGCGGTCTCGTCGGGACGCAGCACACGCGGCAGCGGCCGATCGCTCTTCGGCGACGGCACGCCTTGCAGGGGATCCTGCGCGCCTCCGCTCGTGCCGGCGTGGCGCAGCCAGCGCCGCGCCGCGACCAGCGCGCGAGCGCGCGAGCGCGGCGAGAGGCCGGCCCTCTCGAGCGAGCGTGCGAACCCGACCACGTGCTCACGGCGCACCGCCGCGACGCGCGTCACACCCTCGTCCGCGAGGTGCGCCGCGAAGCGCGCCAGGTCGCGGCCGTAGGCCTCGATCGTGCGCGGCGCGAGACCGCGCTCGACCGCGGCGTGCGCGAGAAAGGCGTCGACAGCCGCGCCGAGCCCGGCCTGCGAGCTAGCCACGGCTGCCCTGCGCCGCGGCGAGGAGATCGCGCTGCAGCGCCTCGAGACGGTCCGGATCGTGGATCTTCCGGCCCTCGCGGTCCTTCAGGTAGAAGGTGTCGGCCACCTGATCGAGCACCGAGGACGCCTTCGAGATGTAGATCTCGAGGTCGTGGTCGGCGATCACGCGTGTCAGATCGTGGAGCAGGCCGAGCCGATCGTTCGCCGCGACGTCGACGATCGTGTAGAAGTCGGACTCCTCGTTGCTGATCGAGACGATCTCCGGCTTGCGCCAGGGCTGCGGCATCGCGCGCACCGGGCGCCCGCGCCGGCGCAGGATCTCGTCGACGCTGCGCTCGCCCCGCAACACGGCGACCAGCGAGTCGCGCAGCTCGTGCCACACGATCGCGTGCTCGTCCTCACCGCCCGGCGGGGTGGTGAGTCGGTAGACCTCGAGCGCGAGCCCGTCCTTCGTCGTGTAGACGTGCGCGCCGAGGATGTTGATGTGGTGCGCGCTGATCACGCCCGCCACGTTCGAGAAGAGTCCGTGCACGTCGCGCGTGCACAGGATCAGCTCGGTGAAGTCGCCGCGGAACGAGCGCACCGCGGTGACGAGAGTCTGCGCGCGGTCGTAGTGCATGCCGACCTGCGCGTGGCGCACGATCTGCGACGGCGAGTGCGCGGTGAAGTAGCGCCTCGGCAGCGACTCGAACCAGGCCTGGACCTGCTCCGCGTCGGCGCCCTGCTTCGCCAGCTCGGCCGCCGCCGCCTGCTGCCGCGTCTCGACGCGACGCTCGATCAGGTCGGCGGCGCGCTGGAGGTCGTCCTCGCCGGTCTCGAGGAACTCGGAGGTGCGCTCGAAGAGCTCGCGCAGCAAGGTGCCCTTCCAGTCGGTCCAGGCGCGCTTCGAAGACGCGCGCACGTCGGCGACGGTCAGCAGGTAGAGGTTTCGCAGGTTGGTGCGGTCGCGGACCAGGCGCGCGAACTCGACGATCAGCCGTGCGTCGGAGAGGTCGCGCCGCTGCGCGAGGTGCGACATCACGAGGTGCTGGTCTACCAGGAAGACCACGCGCTCGACCAGCTCCGGGTCGAGCCCCATGCGCTCCATGCAGGCCCGCGCGCGCACCGCGCCCTTCGGCGAGTGGTCGCCGCCGAGCCCCTTGCCGATGTCGTGGAACAGGCAGCCGAGGTACACCGCCGTGAGATCGGGCACGTCGCGGATCAGCTCGGTCAGCGCCGGCAGCTCCTTCTTGTAGTCGCCCTTGTAGAGCCGCCGCAGCTCCTCGACCAGGAAGATCGAGTGCACGTCCACCGTGTAGGTGTGGTAGACGACCTGCTGCCAGCGGTTCACGATGTGCTCCCACTCGGGCAGGAAGCGCCCGAGCAGACCCACCTCGTTCATCGCGATCAGCGAGCGCGTGACGTGGTGCTCGGCGCGCAGCACGCGCAGGAATGCCTCGACGGCCTCGGGTTTCGAGCGGAAGTCCGCGTCGATCAGGCGCAGATTCTCGCGCACCAGTCGCAGCGCCTTGCGCGTGAGCGGGACGTCGTGCTTCTGCGCGATCGCGAAGACGTCGAGCAGGAGCACAGGATCCTCGCGCAGCTGGCGCGCGTGCGGGATCTCGAGCTGGCCGTCGGCGATGCGGAGCCCGCGCTCGATCTGCACGCGCTTGCGCCGCGACGGCGCGCGGCGCACGCGCGCCAGGCACTGCTCCATCACGAGATCCGAGCAGGTGCGCACCGTGCGCGCGTGCCGGTAGTACTCGCCCATGAAGCGTTCGACAGGGAGATCGTGCTCGTCGTCGCCGCCCGCGAAGCCGAGCGTCTGCGAGATCGCCTCCTGGAGCTCGAACGAGAGCTGGTCGTTCTTGCGCCCTGCGCGCAGGTGCAGCTCGTTGCGCACGCGCCAGAGGAAGTCGAGCGCGGCGGAGAGATCCGCGAGCTCCTCCTCGGTGAGCAGGCCCTGGTGCAGCAGCTCGGAGCGCTCGCGCGCGAAGGCGCCGGAGGCCTGCATGGCCCAGCAAGCCGCGTGGTAGTCGCGCAGACCGCCCGCACCCTCCTTCAGGTTCGGCTGCAGCAGATACAGCGTGTCGCCGTAGCGTGTGTGCCGCTCGGCGAGGCCGCGCGCGATCTCGGCCACGAAGCGCTCGGGCCGGTCGAGGAGCTTCCGCCGCGCGAGCTCGACGAACTGGTGGTAGAGCACGCCGCTGCCCGCGAGATGCCGCGGCGCCAGCACCGACGTCGCGACGCTCTGATCGTTCGCGGCGAGGTCGATCGTCTCGTGGATCGTGCGCGTGGCGCCGCCGACCGTCACCTGCGCGTCCCACAGCCAGAGCTGGAGGCGCTCGGCCACGGCCGCCACGTGCGGCGTGATGTGATCGCGGTAGAGGAAGAGCAGATCGACGTCCGAGTGGATGCTCATCTCCCGGCGCGCGTAGCCGCCGACCGCAGCGACACAGAGCTCGGACGGACCCTCCCCGCCGTCGCCGAAGTAGCTCTCCTCCGAGAGGCGGAAGAGCCGCCGGATCAGGCGGTCGATCAGGTCGGAGTGCGTGGTGTTGACGCGCTCGCCGCCCGGGAGCGTCGCGTGCAGCTCGCCGAGGTAGGCGCGGCAGGCCTGCAGGTAGCGGCGCACGGCGCCCGGCACGTCGAAGCCGGCGTCGCGACCGTTCGCCCCGATCTCGAGCTGCGCGGGCAGGAACTCCTCGATGCCCGGCAGCCTCACTGCGCCACTCCGAGGGCGACCTTCTCGCCGTCGCCGCGGTAGGCGACCACGGCGTCGGCGATCTGATCGGCCAGCGCGTCGATGTAGCGCGGGTTGGCGAGGCGCGACGCCTCCGTGCTGTTGCTGAGGAAGCCCGATTCGACGAGCACTGCCGGCATGGAGGACAGAAAGAGCACGTAGAACGGTCCTTTCTTCGCGCCGAGGTCCGCCATCGGCTGGTAGAGGCCCGGCATGCCGGAGACGATCTTCTGTTGTATGAGCTCGGCCAGGCGCCGCGACAGCGGCGACACCTCGGAGACGCGCAGCTTCGCGACCTCGCGCTGCAGCGCGTTCACGTCGCCCTCCGGCACGCCGTTCTCGCGCGCGGCGACGGTCAGGTTGTGGCGCTCGTGATTCTCGTCGAGGTAGTAGGTCTCGATGCCGTGCACCGAGCGGCGCGGCGCCGCGTTCGCGTGCAGCGACACGAAAAGGTCGCCGCGCGCGGCCTCGGCCAGCGCGCTCCGCTCCTCGAGCCCGAGCTCGCGGTCGTCGTCGCGCGTCAGTACGACCTTGAAGCCGCGCGTCTCGAGACGCGGCGCCAGCGCGCGCCCGAGCGCCAGCGTCACGTCCTTCTCACGCACGCCGCCGACGCCGATCGCGCCCGGATCGCGCCCGCCGTGTCCCGGGTCGAGCACCACGGTCTGGATCGCGCGCAGGCCCGAGGGCAGCCGCATCGGGCCCCCGCCCGCTCCGGGCGGCGGCTCCTCGCTGCGCGGGCCGTAGACGTCGATCACCAGCCGGTCCGGATGCGAGAGCGTCACGATGCGGTGTTTCTGGTAGCGCTGGAGGTCGACGACCACGCGGATCGCGTCGCGCCGATTCTGCCCGATCCGGATACCTTGCAGGAGACCGTCCTGGACGGGGATGCCCGCGTCGTAGCGATGCCCGACCCACACCCCGGTGAGATCGACGAAGAGGCGCTCCGGGCGCGACGCCGCGGCGTCCGCGGGCAGTCGCTGCGCGTCGCCCGAGACGTGCGCCGGGCGGTCGAGCTCCACCACGACTCGCGTGTAGTCGGCGTAGGACCAGAAGCGCACGGCGACCACGTCGCCGAGCCCCGACGGTCGGTCCGCGCCGAGGAGCGGCACCGCGGCCGCGAGCAGCAGCAGCGGTCGGACGCGCATCAGACGCCCTCCTCGCGCAGCCGCGCCTGCCAGCGAGCGATCAGCGAGAGCGCCTCGAGCGGCGTCGTGCGCTCGGCATCGAGCACGCGTAGCGACTCGATCACCTCGCGCGCGGCCTGCGACTCGCGTCCCTCGAAGAGCCCGAGCTGCGCGCCCGCCGGCGCAGCGGGTGCATCCGCAGCGGCCGCGCCGCGCGCGATGCGCGCGCGCCCGCGCTCGTCGAGCTCGCCGCCTTCGAGGTTCCGCAGGATCTCCCGCGCGCGCGCGAGCACAGCGTCCGGCAGACCGGCCAGTCGCGCCACCTGGATGCCGTACGAACGAGAGGCGCCGCCTTCGACGAGCCGGCGCAGGAACAGCACCTGCTCGCCCCACTCGCGCGCCTCGAAGTGCGCATTGACCACGCGCGACTTCTCGAGGGGGAGATCGGTCAGCTCGTGGTAGTGCGTCGCGAAGAGCGTGCGTGCGCCGCCGCAGGGGGCGTCGTGCAGGTGCTCCGCCACCGCCCACGCGATCGAGAGCCCGTCGAAGGTGCTGGTGCCGCGGCCGATCTCGTCGAGGATGAGCAGCGAGCGCGAGCTCGCCTGCGCCAGGATCTCCGCCGTCTCGCGCATCTCGACCATGAAGGTCGATTCTCCGCGCGCGAGGCGGTCGCTCGCCCCGATGCGCGTGAAGACGCGGTCCACCGCGCCGATCGACGCGGACTCCGCCGGCACGAAGGAGCCCATCTGCGCGAGCAGCACGATCTGCGCGACCTGCCGCAGGTATGTGCTCTTGCCGGACATGTTCGGTCCGGTCAGTACGATCATCTGGCGCGTAGCCGGGTCGAGGCGGGTGTCGTTCGCGACGAAGCTCTCGCCGCGGGCCCGGAGCAGAGGCTCCACCACCGGGTGTCGGCCGCCGCGGATCTCGAGCGCCGCGCCCGCATCGACGCGAGGCCGCACCCAGCCGTCCCGGCGCGCGACCTCGGCCAGCGAGGCGAAG
>Ga0335069_10009884_pt1 | contig 13559 bp, 12 predicted proteins | sample Lox_Sample_11_FD_206714 | JGI IMG/M metagenome (GOLD analysis project Ga0335069, IMG submission 206714) | Soil microbial communities from Loxahatchee National Wildlife Refuge, Florida, United States - Lox_Sample_1.1 | ecosystem: Environmental > Terrestrial > Soil > Wetlands | place: USA... | reverse complement strand
ATCGCCCAGACCCTGGAGCGCCTGCGGCAGGAGGTGGCGCTGCGCGAGCGCGCGCAGGATGTGCTCTCGCGCTGGCTGGGACGGCCGCGCTAAGCTGCGCCGCCCATGAGCCGATCCGATCCGGCGCCCCTGCGCCCGACCGCGCCTGCCGTCTTCGCCGCCACCATCGTGCCCTTCGCGGCCGCGGTGGGCTACGGCTCGCTGGCGGTGCCGCGCTGGCTCGAGGACGAGCACGTATCGCTCGCGGTCATGGGAGTGGTCTCGGCGATCACCATGGCGCCCCACGCGGTGAAGGTGCTCTGGGCCCCGCTGGTCGATCTCGTGGGCGGGCGCAAGGCCTGGTACCTGTGGACGACCCTGGCCACCGCCGCGCTCCTCGGGGTCCTGGGCCTCTTGCCCGACCTCACCGGCCACCTGGTCCTCTTCACGGTGCTGTGCACCTCGGCCCAGATCGCCGGCACCACCGCGGCGGTGGCCGCCGACGGCCTCATGGCCTCGACCACCCGCACCGGCGACAAGGGCAAGGCGGGCGGGTTCCGGATGGCCGGGAACGTGGGCGGGACCGGGGTGCTCGGCGCTCTGGCCATCGAGCTGGCCGCCCACGCCGACCGGCGGGCGGCTTGCCTGGTCCTTTCGGCGGTGACCCTGGTCTCGATGGCCGCGGTGCTCCCCATCCACGAGGCCCGGAGGGCCCGCGGCGAGGCGGCCGCGCTCCGGGAGGCCCTGCACCGGCTGCGCGAGATCGTTGCCGACCTGCTCCGCACCCTCGTTTCCCGCCAGGGCTGGACGGGGCTGGTGATCTGCGCGGTGCCGGTGGGGGCCGGCGCGCTGACCAACCTCTTCTCGGGAATGGGTGCCTCCTACCATGCCTCCCTGGAGGTGGTGGCGCGGGTGAACGGGCTGGCCGGCGGGGCGCTGGGGGCGCTGGGGTCCTTGGCCGGCGGCGTGCTGGCCGATCGGATGAACCGCCGCCTGGCCTACGCAGTCTCGGGCGGGCTGACCGCGCTGACGGCCATGGGGATGTTCCTGGGTCCGCTCACGCAGGGGACCTACGCCTGGGGGACCCTGGCATACAACTTCGCCAACGGCATGGCCTTCGCCACCCTGGCGGCGCTCATCCTGGACATGGTCGGGCACTCACCGGCGGCGGCCACCAAGTACACGGCCTTCATCGCCGTCTCCAACCTGGCCTCGAGCTACGTGACCTACTTCGACGGGCTGGGCAGTGAGGTGGGCGGCCTGGGTGTTCGGGGAACGGTGCTCGCCGACGTGGTCATGACCGCGCTCGGCATCGTGGCGCTGCTTGCGATGGTGGCCGTCACCCGGCGGGAGGGCGCACGGGCGAGAGGGGGCGATGGCCGGGCGCTCGCGGGAGGGGCGGAGCCGTCCTAGAGACGCGAACAGCTGCGATGGCCAAGGGATCGAGATCTCGAGAGCGCCTCCTCGCGCAAGGTCTTTGAAACTGACCAGATTCCGGCCAGGTGTGCCTCGGCTGGCCGCATCCACCGGGGCGGGACGCGGGCCGCCCGTCCGGGGCAGCCGGAGAGGGAGCGGTCAGCGCGCCTCGGCCGCAGCGGGCGGGGGAGGGCGATGGTCCCGGGCGCGAGCGTGCTCGCGCCAGAGGAGGCCGCCGGACAGGACCAGGGCTGCGAGCAGCAGCGCGGCGAAGGCGCCGGCAACTCGCAGCCGCTCCTCCTGGATGAGCCCGCTCCGGGTCGCGAACCCCTCGACTGGAACGGGGACGCTCTTGGCCATGGGCGCCTCCGTAGCAACGCTCGTGCCGCGAGCTGGAGCATCGAACGCCGAGGGATTTCGCCGCCGGGCGAGGCAAGCCAGCAACGCTGTGCGTGGCACGGGCGACACGCCCCGGGACCCACGGGGTGAGGGAACGGAGGGGGGCGCGCCCCGCGGCCGGGCTCAGGTTGCACCCCCCGGACGCGGTCCTCTAGGCTCCGGCGAGTGATCGAGCTGGTCCTTCACCAGCGGCGGGTGGCGCGCCACGCCCTGAACGTCCTGCTGGGCGCCGTGGAGTCGTGCGCCGACACCGCGGCCATCCCGGCGGTCCTCGCCCGGGGGGTCCCGGAGCTGGCCCGCGCGGTGGGAGACGCCTGGAGGGCCGGCCGAAGGCCCGTGGTCGCCTGGTCGTTCTACACGGCCAGTTTCCCCGAAGCCGCGGCAGAGCTGGCGGAGCTGCGGCTCCGTTCGCCGTCCGGCGCCCGCCCGCTGCACGTGGCCGGCGGCCCGCACGCCAGCGCCGAGCCCGAGGAGGTGCTCCGGGCCGGCTTCGACCTGGCCGTGCTCGGCGAGGGCGAGGAGACCTTCCCGGCGCTCCTGCGGCGACTCGACGCGGGCGAGGGGCCGGGCGGTCTCCCCGGGCTCGCCTGGATCGAGGGGGGCGCGCTGCGGACCACCGGACGGGCACCGCCGGTGGACCTCGACGCCTTCCCGCCCTGCGCCCCTCGCGCGCGCCGCATCGGGCCCCTGGAGATCACCCGCGGTTGCGCCTGGGCCTGCCGCTTCTGCCAGACGCCCTTCCTGTTCCGGGGGCGCTTTCGCCACCGGTCGCTGGAGGGCGTCCGGCGCTGGGTGCGCTACCACCGCGAGATCGCCACGCGGGACCTGCGGTTCCTGAGCCCCTCGGCGCTCTCCTGGGGGTCGCAGGGTCCGGGCTGCGATCTCGAGGCCATCGAGGCGCTCCTCGCCGCCGCCCGCGAGGAGGCGGGCCTCGATCGCCGGATCTTCTTCGGCAGCTTCCCCTCGGAGCTGCGGCCCGAGCACGTGAGCCCGGCGGCGCTTTCGCTGGTGCGCCGGTACTGCGACAACCGGACGGTGATCCTCGGGGCGCAGTCCGGCTCGGAGCGGATGCTGGCGGCCATGGGGCGAGGGCACGGCGCCGAGGAGGTGGTTCGGGCGGTGGCCCTCTGCCGGGAAGCGGGCCTGCGGGCCAGCGTGGACGTCATCCTGGGCTGCCCCGGGGAAGACGAGGACGACCGGGCGGCCACCCGGGCTCTTCTTCGGCGGGTCAGCCTGGAGGGGGGTCGCGTGCACGCCCATGCGTTCATGCCGCTCCCGGGCTCGCCCTGGGCCAAGGCCGCGCCGGGCAATGTGGATCCGGCCACGCAGGCGCTGCTGGAGCGCCTGGAGGCCGAGGGAGCAGCCCACGGCCAGTGGCGGGCGCAGGCGCTTCGGGGCAGGGTGCGCGGCGGATCGTCGCCGATGTTGATCTGAATCAAGAGGACGGGATGTCGCAGGGCGTAGCTTGTCCGCCGCGGAGCGACGCCCACCCCCATGCCCACGCCCATGCCCCGAACGATCGCCAAGCTCGTCCTCGCCGCGGCGCTTCTCGGCCCCGCGGCCACCGGCCGCGCGGCCGAGGCCGGGACGCCCGCCGCCGGGCCGGCCGGCGGCCGGGAGAAGCTGGTCCAGGCCGAGACGCCCCCCTTCTCCGAGGGCATCTTCCCATGCAGCTCCTGCCACGGGGATCTGCCCAAGAACGGGGCGCGGCGCGAGCTCGCCTTCCACGACGAGCAGCAGTCGATCTTCTCCCACGACCCCGAGCACCTGTGGTGCCTCGACTGCCACGACCTGCAGGACCGGGACGTGCTGCACCTCATCAACGGCACCAAGGTCCCCTTCGCCGAGTCCTACCGGCTCTGCGGCCAGTGCCACGGCGACAAGCTTCGCGACTGGCGGTTGGGGATCCACGGGAAGCGGATCGGCCAGTGGGATGGGGCGAAGGTCTATTTCCTGTGCGTGAATTGCCACAACCCCCACTCCCCCCGCTTCAAGGGGGTGACCAACGTGGTGGTGGAGGGGAAGGCGACGGTGGCTCCCTCGCTCGAGTTCCTCAAGCCCGAGCCGCGGCCGAGGCGGCCGGAGGAGCAGCGCCGATGAGCTCGCGCCGATGGCCAGCAGGGGAGGACGGGGAGGGGGCGCCGCGCCCGGCCGGGCCGGTGCAGGTCGAGGAGCTGGCCGCCGGGCGGCGGTCCTTCCTGCGCACCGCCGCCGCCGGCGCGGCCGTGGCCGCCCTCTCCGGTTGCGGCGACAGCCTGGAGGACTTCTTCCGCAGGCGCTTCAAGGAGCTCTCGCCCGAGGAGGTGGCCAGGGTGCTGGAGCGGGTGGAGCGCCGGAACAAGGAGCGGTTCGGGAAGGACACCACCGTCCGGGCCGACGGGGCCCGGCCCGGGGTGGAGTTCGGCTACGGCCTGGACATCTCCCGCTGCGTGGGCTGCCGCCGCTGCGTCTACGCCTGCGTGAAGGAGAACAACCAGTCCCGCGAGCACCCCCAGATCCACTGGATCCAGGTGCTGGAGATGGAGAAGGACCACGGCGTCGACCTGGCCCACGCCGACCTGTACTACGAGGCCGATGCGGTCCCCCGGCCCGGCAAGTTCTACTTCCCGGTCCAGTGCCAGCAGTGCCGGAATCCTCCGTGCGTGAAGACCTGTCCGACCCAGGCCACCTGGAAGGAGCCGGACGGGATCGTGGTGATCGACTACGACTGGTGCATCGGCTGCCGCTGCTGCATGTCGGCCTGCCCCTACGGCGCCCGCCACTTCAACTGGGCCGTGCCCACGCTGCCGCCGGAGGAGCTGAACCCGGACCAGCACTACCTGGGCAACCGCCCCCGCCCCAAGGGCGTGGTGGAGAAGTGCACCTTCTGCATCCAGCGCACCCGCCGGGGCCGCTACCCCGCCTGCGTGGAGATCTGCCCGGTGGGGGCTCGCAAGTTCGGCAACCTGCTCGATCCCGAGAGCGAGATCCGCAAGGTGATGGAGACCAAGCGCGTCTTCATCTTCAAGGAGGACCTCGCCACGCACCCGCAGTTCTACTACTTCTACGCCACCTGAGGCGCCCATGTCCGGCGTGAGCGAGTTCCTGCGGGGCAGCGTCCGGGAGGTCACCACCGGGAAGCGCGGCTACTGGCTGTGGGTGGGCTTCCTGCTGGCGGCGGTGGTGGTGGGGGGCGTGTCCTACGCGCAGCAGGCGCGCCAGGGGCTCATCGCCACCAACATGCGCGACGACGTCTCCTGGGCGTTCTACATCGGGAACTTCACCTTCCTGGTGGGCGTGGCCGCCGCCGCGGTGCTCCTGGTGGTGCCAGCCTACGTCTACCAGTGGAAGCCCATCAAGGAGGTGGTGGTTCTGGGGGAGCTGCTGGCGGTCAGCGCCCTCACCATGTGCCTGCTCTTCATCGCCGCCGACATGGGCCACCCCGAGCGCTTCCTGCACATCGTCCCCATCGTCGGCTCGCCCAACTGGCCGCGCTCGATGCTGACCTGGGACGCGCTGGTGCTGAACGCCTACCTGGTGCTCAACCTGGTGCTGGTCCTCTACCTGCTCTTCCGCACCTACCGCGGCCAGCCCTACCACCGGAAGGTGTTCCTGCCGCTGGTGATGCTCTCCATCCCCACCGCCATCTCCACCCACACGGTGACGGCCTTCCTCTACAACGGCATGGCCTCCCGCCCCTACTGGAACGCCAGCATCCTGGCCCCCCGCTTCATCGCCTCCGCCTTCTGCTCCGGGCCGGCGGTGATGATCGTGCTCTTCCAGCTCCTGAGGCGCACCTTCCGCTTCGAGATCAAGGACGAGGCCATCTGGAAGATCGCCGAGCTCATGGCCTATGCCATGTTCCTGAACCTGTTCCTGCTCGGGGCCGAGCTCTTCAAGGAGTACTACTCGGCCGGGGAGCACCTCCTCTACACCCAGTACTACTGGCAGGGGATCGGCGGGCACCGGGCGCTGGTGCCCTACGCCTGGCTGTCGCTGTCCTGCAGCGTGTTGGCCTTCGTGCTCTTCCTCGTCCCGCGGACCCGGCGCAGCTTCCCCACGCTCAACCTGGGTTGCCTCCTCATCTGGGCCGGGGTCTACATCGAGAAAGGGATGGGCCTCATCATCCCGGGCTTCACCCCCTCCACCTTGGGGCAGATCTACCCGTACACGCCCACGGCCGTGGAATGGGGCGTGGCGATCGGGGTGTTCGGGGTGGGCTTCCTCGTCTTCACCGTTCTGGTGAAGATCGCCGTGCCCATCCTCGTCGGTACGTTCCGGGCGCCGGGAGCGATCGCAACCGGGCACGACACCCCGGAGGGGCCTGGGGCCCACTGACCGCAGCCACCTCAGCCATGGAGGAGTTCCTCGAATGAAGAGCCTCATCGCCGCCGTCGCGTTCCTCGTCGCCACCGCCGCCAGCGCCCAGGACGCCGCCGCGCTGTTCCAGGCCAGGTGCAAGATCTGTCACGGGGCCGACGGGAAGGGCACGCCCTCGGGCATCAAGCTGGGCGCCAAGGACCTCACCGCCGCGAAGATCTCCGCGGCCGACGCCAAGAAGGTCATCACCGAGGGCAAGGGCAAGATGATCGGCTTCAAGGGCAAGCTCTCCGACGCCGAGATCGACGCGGTCGCCGCCTTCGTCGCCAACGGCCTCAAGTAGGCCGGCCCCGGACCGCGCGCGCTGCCGCCCGCCCGCGGCGGCGGCGCGACCGCAGCCGTGCTATCAAGGCGGCGGCTTGTCCGCGCCCGCCTCCGCCTCACCCCTCCCCGGCCGGCCGCCCGCGCCCTCCGCGTCCTTCGCGGCGGCCCCGCGCCCGCGGCTGGCAGCCCTGGACGCGGCGCGCGCCCTGGGCGTGCTGGCCATGGTCTGCGGTCACACCCTGGACGCGGTCCTGTCGCCGCAGGCGCGCGACACCGGGGCCATGACCACCTACTGGCACGCTCGCGGGTTCACCGCGCCGCTCTTCCTGGCGGTGTCGGGCTGGGCGGTCACCCTGGCCATCGCGCGAAGCGGCGCCCGCGGCTGGGCCGTCCCGCTGGGCCGCGCGCGCCGGGTGCTGCTGCTGCTGGTCATCGGCTACGGGCTGCGCTGGCCCGGGTGGGCGCTGGACCGGTTCCTGGCCCTGGACCGGGACGTGTGGGCCCACTTCCTGGCCTTCGACGCTCTGCACACCATCGCCGTCGCGCTCCTTTTGGCCTCCCTGGCCCTGGCGCTGCCCTTGGGCAGGGCCGCCCGGGCGGCGGTGCTGGCGGCGCTGGGCGCGCTGGCGGTCTGGCTGGGGCGCGGGGCGGGCATCCCCGGCGCCGAGCCGGCCACCGCCGCCGGCCTCCCCGCCTGGCTGCCGGCCATGGCGCTGGCCCAGGCGGTGGGCGGCACCTCGGCGTTCCCGCTGGTGCCGTGGTCGGCCTACTTCTTCGCCGGCACGCTCATCGGCCTGCTGGCCCCGGCCGACCGGCGCGGCGCCGTGGGCACCGCCTTCGCGGGCGCGATCCTGGTGGGCGTCACCGTGCTCTGGTCGGGCCTGGGAGACCGCGCCCCGGGCGACCCGGTGCTGATCGGGTTCCGCCTCGGGGTGGTGCTCCTGGTGCTGGGGGCCCTGGAGCTCGTCCCGGCCCGCTGGGCCGCGCGCGCCGCGCCGCTGGGCCGGAGCTCGCTGGGCGTCTACGCCATCCACCTGCCCATCGTCTACGGGTGGTCCACCGTCCCCGGACTCTCCTTCCGCCTCGGGCGGACGCTGGGCGTGGGGGAGGCTCTGGCCGTCGCCGCCCTGGTGCTCGGGGCCAGCTTCGTGCTCTCCCGGCTCCTGGCGCTGGCCGGCCGCCTGGCCACGGCGGGGATCAAGGGGCTCCGCCGCCCGGCCCCGCCGCCAGCTGGCTGAGGAAGGCGGCGGCGCGCTCCTCGGCGAAGAAGTGCGGGGCGGCGGGCGTCCCGGCCACGAAGCCCACGTGGCCGCCCTTCGGGGTGGCGAGGAGGGACACCAGGGGGTTCTCGCGCGCGGCCGCGAGGGGGAGGCTCTCGGCCGGAACCAGCGGGTCGTCGAGCGCCGAGACGGCGAGGAGGGGCCGGCCCACGCCCGGGAGGAAGGGGCCGGAGGAGGAGCGCGCCCAGTAGTCCTCGGCCGAGGGGAAGCCGTGGAGTGGGGCGGTGACCGCGGCGTCGAAGGCCGCGAAGGTGCGGGAGGCGGCGACCGCCGCGCGGTCCAGCAGGCCGGGGAAGCGCCGCTCCTTGCGCATGGCCTTGGCGCGGAGCGAGCGCAGGAAGCGGCCGCGGTAGAGCCGGACCCAGCCGCCGGGGCCGTCGAGGGCGCGGGCGCAGGCGGCCAGGTCGAACGGGACGGAGACGACCGCCGCTCCCTTCACCTCCTCGGGGACCCGTCCGCCGCGCTCGCCCAGGTACTTCACCACCACGTTGCCGCCCAGGGAGAAGCCGGCAAGCACCAGGGCTCGCCCCGGCCGCTCGGCGCAGAGCCGCGCCACCACCTCCGCCAGGTCGGAGGTCTCCCCCGAGTGGTAGAAGCGGGGCAGGCGGTTCTCGGCCCCCGAGCAGCCGCGGAAGTTCGGGGCCGCCACCGCCAGCCCGGCGGCGCGCGCTCGCGCCGCAAGGCCCCGGACGTACGGCGCCCGCGACGAGCCCTCCAGCCCGTGGCAGACGACGAGCACCGGCGCGCCCTCGCTTGGGCCCTCCAGTCGATCGACGTCGAGGAAGTCGCCGTCGGCGAGCTCCCAGCGCTCGCGCCGGAAGCGCGGTCGAGGGAACGGGCGCAGGAGCGCACCGTAGAGGGTCATGGCGTGGGGGCCCGGGAGCCAGGGGGCGGGAGCGTACTCCACCGCCCGCCTCACCGGAACTGCGGGTGCGCGCGGATCCGGGCCAGGGCGTCGGCCGGCGCGTCGGCAGGGAAGGGCGACGAGGACCGGGCCAGCCGGTCGAGCCAGCGGCCATCCAGCGGGCGCGCCAGGAGCGAGGGCTCCGTGGCCGCGGCGGTGGTCTCCTGCTTGGGGCCGCTGGGGTCGCCCGCGCCGGCGAAGAAGCCGGCCAGGAGCAGGGCGACGCGGACCCGTGTGGAGGTGCTGTAGGTGAAGAGCGTGGCCTGCGGGCCGCAGCGCTCCCGCACCGCCCGGAAGGCTGCCACCGTCCAGAGCTCGGGGTTCACCCGGGGGCTGTACGGGTCCCAGAAGACGACCTCGGCCTCCAGCGGCTCCTGGGGCAGGGTCAGGAGCAGGTCGCCCAGGACGAGGCGCCAGGTGGCGCCCTCCTCCTCGTGGCCGCCCCGCTCGAGCAGCCCGCCCAGGGCGGCCAGGTCCAAGGGCCCGAGCCCCAGCGCGGCGGCGCCTGCCGGGGAGGCCGAAAGCGCGGCCGCGCCCAGCTCGCGCTCGAAGCTCACCAGTTCCAGGCGGCGAAGGGCGGGTGCGACCGCCCGGGCGGAGCGGGCGGCGCGCAGCGCGGCCAGGGCGTTCGAGGCCGCTCCCAGCCCCACGTCCAGGGCCACCAGCGGCGGGCCCGGTCGGGCCAGGCGCTCGGCGAGGCGCGACTGCGCGACGTAGAGCCGGTCGGCCTCCGCCGCGGCGCCCACCACCGGGTGCATGACCTCCCCGGCCGCGGCGTCCCGCACCGCCGGCGCGCCGCTCGAGGTGAGCACCAGCTCGAAGCGGGCGGCGCCCGGCGGGGCCGGGGCCGGCACGGGCGGTGCGGCCCGGCGCCCCGGCGGACGCCGGCTGGGGTCGTGCTCGTGCCGGTCGATGGCCTCGAGCTGCGCGCGGGCGAAGGCCGGGTAGGTCCCGGCCTCGATGGCCGCCCGCGCGCCTGCAAGGAGGTCCTGGTAATGGGCCAGGTTGTGGACCGAGAGGAGCCGGGGGCCGAGGGGCTCGCGGCACTTCACCAGATGGTGGAGGTAGGCGCGGGAGTAGAGCCGGCAGGTGGGGCAGAGGCAGGCGGGGTCGAGGGTCTCCTCGCGGAGGCGGTGATCGGAGCGGGTGAGGCGGACCCGTCCGCGCGAGGTGAAGGCGGTGCCCTGCCAGGCCAGGGTGGTGGGGAGCACGCAGTCGAACATGTCCACGCCCTGGCCGATGGCCTCGAGCACGTCCGGCGGCGTCCCCACGCCCATGAGGTAGCGCGGGCGCTCCGGCGGCAGGGTCGCCGCCGAACGGGCCACCACCTCGGCCCGCTCGCCCCGGGTGTCGCCCACCGCCACCCCGCCGATGGCGAAGCCGTCGAAGGGATGGCGCGAGAGGAAGGCGGCGGACTCCGACCGGAGCTCGAGGTCGAGCCCCCCCTGGACGACGGCGAAGAGAGCCTGGCCCGGGGGGCGGGGCGCGGCAAGGCTGCGGAGCGCCCAGCGGTGGGTGCGCTCCATGGCCGCCCGGACCTGGGCCCGCGGGGCGCCGGAGTCGATGCATACGTCGAGGACCATGGCCACGTCGGATCCGAGGGCGGCCTGCATCTCCATCGAGCTCTCGGGCGAGAGGAGGTGGACCCGCTGGTCCACGTAGCTCCGGAAGGAGGCGCCCTCCTCGCCCACCGAGCGGTCGCGAGCCAGGGAGAAGATCTGGAAGCCGCCCGAGTCGGTGAGGACCGGCCCGTCCCAGCGCATGAAGCGGTGGATGCCGCCCAGGCGCCGGAAGGCCTCGGGGCCCGGCCGGAGCAGGAGGTGGTAGGTGTTCCCCAGGATGATCGGGGCGCCCACCGCCCGCAGATCCTCGGGGGTGAGCCCGGTCACCGAGGCCCGCGTGCCCACCGGCATGAAGCACGGCGTCTCCACCGCCCCGTGGGGCGTGGTGAGCGTGCCGCGCCGGGCGGGGCCGGAATAGCCGGGGGCGGGGGGGTGGAGCGCGAAGGGCATGCGCGCCGGTGTCTACGGCAAGTCCGCCGTCGGGGGCAACGGATCCCGGGTCGAGGCCGGGGTCACACCCGGTACCGGGCCACCGCCTCGGCGAGCTGCTTGGACATGCTGGAGAGCGAGGCGGATCCCTGCTCGATGACCCGGGTCCCCTCGGCGGTCTCGCTGATGGCGGAGGAGAGCTCGGAGACAGCCGAGACGATCTGCTCCACCCCGATGGTCTGCTGGCGGGTGTTGGCGGCGATCTGGCGGGCGGCCAGCGCCGAGTCCTTGATGACCAGGGCCAGCCCCTCGATGGCCTCGCCGGCGCTGCGGGACAGCTTCACGGCGGCGGCGGCCCGCTTGGCCCCCTCGTCGGTGACCGCGGCCGCGTCGCGGGTGCCGCGCTGGATCTCCTGGAGGATGGAGCGGACCTGCACCGCCGCCTGGCGGGACTGCTCGGCCAGGTTCCGCATCTCCAGGGCCACCACCGAGAAGCCGCGGCCGTGGTCGCCGGCCTTGGTGGCCTCGATGGAGGCGTTGAGCGCGAGGAGGTTCGACTGCTCGGCCAGGTCCTTCACCGAGGCGATGATCTCGCCCACCTGCTGGGTCCGCTCGGAGAGCTCGGCCATGGTGGCGGCGATGCGGTTCACCTGCTCGCCCAGCGCGGCGCTGGCCTTGACCGCCTCCTCCACGGTGCTGAGGCCGGCGCGGGAGAGATCGTCGGAGCGCTGGGTGATCTCGATGACCGAGTTGGCATGCTCGGTGGCCTGCCGGGAGGTCTGGGCGATCTCGGAGGCGGTGGTGGAGGTCTCGTTGATGGCGGCGGCCTGCTCGGCGCTCATGGCCGCCAGCCGCGCCACGCTGGCCAGGATGTCGCCGGCGCCCCGCCGGGTGGTATCGGAGGCCTGCGCCAGCTCGGCCACGAACTGGCGCAGGTTCAAGGACGCCTGGAAGAAGTACTCCGCCAGATCGCTCAGCTCGCCGCCGGCCTCCACCCGCGACACGCGCGAGAGGTCGCCGCTGGCGATGCCGCGGGCGGCGTCGCGCAGGGCCCCCACCGGCCGGACCATGGTGGCGGCCACGGCGTAGGCCAGCGCGGCGAAGACGACGACCGGCAGCCCCACCCCGAAGAGGGTCGACGCCAGCGGGCTCCAGGCCCCCACCCGGGAGAGGAGGCGCTCCGACAGCCCGCTCGCCAACGCCGCGAGGGCGACGAGGAGCGTGATCCTCCACCGGAGCGGCACGCGGACCAGGACACGAGCCATACGCGATCTTTACCAGGGAGCGCGCCGCCCCGGAAATCCGGGGCCGGCCGACCCGGGTGCGGTCGCATCACACCCGGGTCCTGCCTCGAAGGGGTGGTCCGGCCGCTCGCCGGCGCGGCGCCCGAGGCCCGGAAGTGGTCCACTCCCCGTGCGCAGGGCCCCGCGGGATGCTAGAGGTCTCAGAAGGGAACGCTCACGTGCCCCTCGCCCTGAACCTCCCGCCCCGCGTTCCGCTGGCCCGGCTCCCCACGCCGCTCGAGCCCTCCGCCCGCCTCGGCGCGGCGATGGGCATCGATCTCGTCTACAAGCGAGACGACCTCTCCGGGCTGGAGCTCTCGGGCAACAAGGTGCGCAAGCTCGAGTACCTCTTGGCCGAGGCGGAGGCCCAAGGGGCCCAGGTGATCGTCACCTGCGGCGGCGTCCAGTCGAACCACTGCCGGGCCGCCGCCTTCGCCGCGGCCCGGCGCGGGATGGCCTCGGTGCTGCTGCTCCGGGTGGCGGACCCGGCCCACCCCCCGGCGCTCGAGGCCAATGCGTTCCTCGACCACCTGGTGGGCGCCGAGATCCGCTGGGTATCGCCCGACGAGTACCGCCACCGGACCGAGCTGCTGGCCGCCGTGGCCGCCGACCTTCGCGCCGCCGGGCGCCGCCCGTACGTGATCCCGGAGGGCGGGTCGAACGGGCTGGGGAGCCTGGGCTACGTGCTGGCCATGGCCGAGCTCAAGGCGCAGCTTCCCGACGACTGGGTGGAGGAGCCCATCGCCATCGCCTACGCGGCGGGCTCGGGGGGAACCGGGGCGGGCATCGAGCTCGGCGTCCGGGTGCTGGGGTGGGAGCAGGCCCGTCCGCTGGGCTTCGCGGTGTGCAACGACGCCCTCTACTTCCGCCGGGCCATCGAGGCCATCTGCGTCGACGCGCGGCGGCGCTGGCCGACCCTGCCGGAGGTGGCCGCGGGCGAGGTGGAGATCGACGACGGCAGCGTGGGGCCGGGCTACGCGCAGGCGACGCCCGAGGGGCTGGAGCTGATCCGGCAGGCGGCCCGCCTCGACGGCGTGATCCTCGACCCCGTCTACACCGGGAAGGTCCTGCTCGGGCTGGCCGCGCGGGCGAGGAGCGGGTCGCTTCCCTCGAGGCGGGTGGTGTTCGTCCACACCGGCGGTGCGTTTGGGCTGTTCCCCTTCGCTGCCGAGCTCTCGGGGTGAGCCGGTTCGCGCGATCGCCGGACATGCCGCACCGCGGCGCCGTGGCTAAGAGTGGGTCGTGCACCTCGGTCTAGTCCTCACCGGCGGAGGCGCCCGCTCGGCGTATCAGGTCGGGGCGGTGCGGGCGCTGGCCGAGCTCGCTCCGCCGGGCCCGATCCCCTTCGATGTCCTGGCGGGCATCAGCGCCGGCGCCATCAATACCGCGGCGCTCGCCAGCGGTGCCGAGGACTTCCGCCGCTCCGCCGAGCGGCTGGCGAAGACCTGGATGGGTCTTACCCCGGCGAGCGTGTACCGCACCGGGACCCTGGGCCTGGCGGGCATCGGCGCCCGGTGGATCCTGGGCCTGTCCTCGGGCGGGCTGGCCGGGGCCGGTGGCATCAACTACCTGCTCGACGCCTCCCCCCTGCGCGCGCTCCTCGCCCGGGAGATCCCGGTGGCCCGGATCCGCCGCCACCTTCGGTCCGGGCGGCTGCGGGGGGTGGCCATCTCCGCCACCAGCT
>Ga0335069_10009883_pt1 | contig 13560 bp, 11 predicted proteins | sample Lox_Sample_11_FD_206714 | JGI IMG/M metagenome (GOLD analysis project Ga0335069, IMG submission 206714) | Soil microbial communities from Loxahatchee National Wildlife Refuge, Florida, United States - Lox_Sample_1.1 | ecosystem: Environmental > Terrestrial > Soil > Wetlands | place: USA... | reverse complement strand
CTCCAGCCAGCGATTGAGAGGGGCTGCACCACCGAGGGCTTGAGCACCGGCCGCTCCATAGTCCGGTTCGGCGGTCCTTGTCAAGCCCTAAATCAGAGCCCAATCGGCAGCCCCCAAAGGAGAAGGAGTATGACGCGGGCGCGGCACCGCGCCCGCGACCCATCGGGCCGCGGAAACACACGCAACCGTAACATTTGCTGCCGGCGTCGTTCCCGGCGTGCGCATACGTCGCGGGGGGGTATGAGTGCTCGAGCGCGGGAAGGCGAAAGCGCTCACGAGGGGTCACGTCGCGCAGGACGCTGAACGCAGCGCGTCAAGAAGAACGCGCTGCGTGATCGTCGGAGCGAGCTGACTCCGGCCGGTGCAGAGCGGGGCGAGATGGTGTGATGTCAACGACCATACGGTCTCACGTGCCTACTCGCACTGAGAATGGGCCAAGCTCTCCCCCTGCACGGATCCAAGAGAGCTGAAGAGGCAACAAGGTGAGCCCGCAAACCATCCCACTGCGTGGAGGACTGTCAGGGACAGCTGCGCGACCGCGACCGGCACTTTTCGCAGGGATCTGGGGGGATCGCCAGAGCGACATGGATCTGCCAAACGGTGCCCGCTTGCGATTGAGAATGCATTCGAGCAATGATTAACAAAGGAAATGGGTTGAGATCGTGGAGGGTGTGGAGGCCATTTCCTGGATGCGTCTTCAATCGCCCCGATCCAAGAAGATCTGGGCGAGTCTCAACCAAAACCGACTGGATTCTCTCGGTCATGAATTCAGTCAGACGAGCGGCTCTGGCAAAAACTTGCCGTTGATAGAAGATCACCTGTCACTGGGTCAGGCGGCGATGCAACACTTCGTCCGTCTCCCTATGCCCAAGTCCGGTGCGGCAAGGATTCGCCGCTCATGGCACGTTTCTTGGTTTCTTTTTGGAGTCGAGTCCTGCCACGTCGTGATGATACGCGCCAGACATATTCCGCATCGCTACCGCGCGGTCCCGTCCATTGTGGCGCTTCTACTCGTCTTCCTCGGCCGAGAGGCGCCGGCGCAGCAGCACATCTGGTCGGAAGGATTTGGACACTCGGTCGTAGGCGATGCGGCATCTGCCAACGCGGTCGCCTCGGATGATCGCGGCGGCATCGTGATGGGGGGCTCATTCCAGGGTAGCTGCGATTTCGGGCGGGGTCTCATGCGCGCCAGCGGCGGCCCGGATGGCTTCGTCGCCAAGTACTCCGATGCCAACGGCACAAGCCAGTGGGTCGCTCAAATCGGCGGCCAAGGAGCCGCGACGAGCGTCGCCTCCGTCGCTGTCGATAGTGTCGGTGACGTGTACGCTGCTGGATCGTTCAACTTGACAGTGAGTTTCTCTGGGGCGCCCCTAACGAGCGCTGGGGGAACCGACGGCTTTCTCGCGAAGTACTCCGGGGCCAGTGGCGGCCTCGTCTGGTACATGCGGTTGGGGGGTGCGAGCGCGGACAAGGTGTACGCGGTTGCGGTGGACGGGAACGACGATGTGATCGTCACCGGCTACTTCACGGGAAGCGCCAGCTTTGGCGCCGCGGCGGTGACGAGCGCTGGAGCCAGCGACATCTTCCTCGCGAAGTACTCCGGCGACGACGGCAGACTGGTCTGGTCGAAGACCTTTGGCGGGTCCGGCTACGACATCGGCGCCGGCCTCGCTATCAGGAACGACGGCTCGATCGTGCTGACCGGTACGTTCAGCGCCGTCACCGACTTCGGCAGCGGTCCATGGCAGAGCGCCGGAGGCACTGACGTTTTCCTCGCGGTGTACGACAGCAACGGCGCGAACCTCTGGTCGCGAGCAATGGGCGGCGCGGGTGACGATACCGCGAACGCGGTGGCCCTCGACCCCGATGGAAATCCGGTCTTCACCGGGTACTTCCTCAATACGGTCGACTTCGGCGGCGGACCGATCGTCGGCTCGACCGTACCGGAGATCTTTCTCGCCAAGTACACCGCGACGAGCGGCGCGCACGTCTGGTCGAAGGGCTTCCAGTCCGCGACCATCCCGCTCTTCGGTGGAAGTGGGCGCGCCGTCGCCGTCGGCGTCGACGGCAGCGTGGCCCTGACGGGGTCGATCACGGACGATGTCGACTTCGGCGGCGGTGCGCTGAACGGACCGTACACGTCCGACATCTTCCTGGCGCAGTTCTCCTCGACCGGGGCCTACCGCTGGTCGAAGCGGTTCGTCGCCAACTCCCGCGACGAGGGCGAGGGCATCGCGTTCGACCTGAACGGCGACCTCGCGGTCGCCGGCGTGTTCGCGAGCGCGGTGAATTTCGGCGGCGCGACGCTGAGCCCTGGAGGCTCGAGCAACGCGTTCCTGGCCAAGTTCTCGTCCACCGGCTCGCAGAGCAGCACCTCGACCCCGACGCCAACCGCCACCCCATTGCCCCCGACGCCGACAGTCGGCCCGCCGACGAAGACCCCGACTCGCACCGCGACGTTCACGCGCACGCCGATTCCTCCGACGATGACGGCCACACCGGCGGCCACGTTCACCTCGACCGCGGTGCAACCGACGCCGACCAGCGCGATCACCGTCGGGCTGAGCGGTCAGATCCGTTACTACGCCAACAACCAGGTGGTCGTGCCCGGCGTCAACGTCGGCCTCGTCGGCCCGCAGACCCAGATGGTCCAGACCGGCGCCACCGGCAACTACGGCACCAACGTTACGACCGGCACGTGGAGCGTCGAGCCGGCCAAGATGGGCAGCTTCGGCAGCGCGGTGAGCTCGCTCGACGCCGCGCGGGTGCTGCAGGCGGTGGCCGGAATCACGACCTTCACCGCCAAGCAGCGGCTGGCGTGCGACGTCACCGGCGACGGCAACCTGAGCGCGCTCGATGCGGTGCGCATCCTGCAGTTCAGCGCCGGGGTGATCGACCAGCTGCCGGTCGCACAGCTCTGCAACTCCGATTGGCTCTTCTACCCCGTTCAGGGCGAACAGCTCGTCCTGCCGGCGATCGGCGGCGGCAACTGCCAGCAAGGCAACATCGTGTTGCCCGAGCTGGACTCGTCGGTCAGCGGTCAGAACTTCGACGGCATCCTGTTCGGCGACTGCACGGGTAACTGGACCCCGAGCGTCGGCGCCTCGCTGCGCCAGCTCGCCGCCAGCGCGGTCACCGTCCACGCCGGCGCGCTGCGCTACACCGGCAAACGGGCTCGCCTCCCGATCTACGTCCAGGCCGCGGCGCCTTTCCAGGCCCTCGACGTGCGGATCAGCTACGATCCGAGCGTGCTCACCCTGAGCGCGGCGCACCCGGTCGGGACCGCCTCGGAGGCCCTGGCCAGCGCCAACGGCACGCCGCCGGGCGTGGTCGTGGTCAGCATGGCGAGCGCGACGCCGATCGACCCGTCCAAGGGCGCCGTCCTCGTGATCGAGTTCACGCGCGACGCCGGTGCGACCCGCACCGCCGTGCAGCTCGTCAGCGCACAGGTCGACGAGCACCCCGCCAGCGTCCTGACCCACGCCCGCTGAGGCGCGAGCCGGCAGCTCTCCGGCCCCCGCGCAGATGCCGTGCGGGGACGACACCGGCCTTCCCGACGCTCCCCGCCCCTGGCGGACGCGTTGACTTTGGCATTGACCGAGGTGCTGCACCGCAGATATCCACTTGACTCCGGTGCACCGCGTGCCCTAGAAGGTTGCGGGTCCATTTTTGGAGAATGACCCGCCGTGGTGGTGTACTCGGCCGGCTCGGAGGAACGGGGAATGGGGTTCTGGAAGGCGCGCGCTTGCAGGTTCGGTGGTCTCGCGGTCATCAGCGCCTTCGCGTTTCTCCTCGCCGCATCGGCCGCGTCCGCCGTATCGGTCAGCCTACCGACGAATGCCGCCATCGGCTCGGTCGGCGGAACCACGCCGGTGACGATGAGCATCGGCAGCGTGACCAATCTCGAGGCCGTGGCCGTCAGCTTCACGTACGACAACACGATCGTCACCGCGTTCTCGGTGCAGGCAGGCACGCTGGTCAGCACCTGCAGTGCGCCGGTGGCGAACCTCGGCACGCCCGGCCGCGTGACGATCACCCTCGCCTGCACGACCGCCGTCAGCGGCAGCGGCTCGCTGTTCGTGATCAACTTCCAAGGCGCCGCCAACGGGATCAGCGCGCTCACATTCAGTCCCACGATGGACGTGCCGGGCGGCTGCCAGCTCAATGAGGGAACGCCGACCTGCGAGTCGTCGGACGGCCAGATCAGCGTTGGCCCGGTCGCGCCGACCGGGACCGCTACGGCGACGGCAACCAGCACCCCGACCAACACGCCGCCGAGCACGGCGACCGCTTCGTCGAGCGCCACCGCGACCGGCACGCAGACGAGCACGCCGACCGTCACCGACACGCCAACCGTCGGCCCCTCGCCCACGCCGTCGCAGACCACCACCGCGTCGAACACCGCGACGGTGACGCAGACGCCGTCGGTGACGCTCACCCCGTCGCAGACCGCCACGGTCACCAACACGCTGACGGTCACGCCGACGCGCACGATCACCAACACGCGCACGGTCACGCCGACGCGCCCCGGCGCGATTCCGGTGGTGCCGTCGCCGGTCAGCCCGGCGGGGCTCGTGTTGATCACCAGCCTCGGTGCGGCGCTGCTCTTCGCGCTGCGGCGGTTGGCGCGCCAGCCGTAAGCCGCAACGGCGACCCGCTCCGGCGCGCACGGACAGGCGACCGGCGCGTGCCGTCTGGCCGCGCTGGCGGCTATGCGGTATCTAGCCTCGCATGAGCGATCTGGATTTCCGTCTGTCCACCGCGGTCCGCCCGGTGCGCTACGATCTCGGCATCGAGGTCGACCTCGATGCGTGGCGCTTTCGCGGCAGCGAAGAGATCGAGATCGGCGTGGACGAGCCGACCGCCGCCGTGACGTTGCATGCCGCGGAGCTCGAGATTCCCGCCGTCCGCGCCCTCCTCTCCGACGGGACACAGCTCACCGGGAGCGTGGCCTTCAACCCGGTCGCCGAGACCGCGACGCTGCGTTTCCCGCAGCCTCTGCCCCGCGGCACGGCGCGTCTCTGTCTCGACTTTCGCGGCGTGATCCTCGCCCGCCTGCGCGGCTTCTATCGATCACAGAAGAATGGCGCCCGCTACGCGGCGACCCAGTTCGAAGCCGCCGACGCGCGGCGTGCCTTCCCGTGCTTCGACGAGCCCGCGTTCAAGGCCCGCTTCGCCCTCACCCTCAACGTGCCGGTCGGGCTGACCGCCATCGCCAACGGCGCCGTAGAGCGCGAGACCGACCTCGGCGGCGGCCGCAAAGAGGTCAAGTTCACCGAGACGCCGCCGATCTCGTCCTACCTCGTGGCGTACACGGTCGGGCCATACGAAGCCACGCCGGTCGCCCACACCCGCGGCGGCGCGCCGGTGCGGGTCTTCCTGCCGCGCGGCATGGCTGCCAAGGGCGTGTACGCGCGCGACGCGCACGTGCGCTCGCTCGACTACCTCGAGCAGTACACCGCCATCCCGTATCCGTACGGCAAGGTCGACGCGATTGGCGTCCCCGACTTCGAGGCCGGCGCGATGGAGAACCCGGGCGCCATCACCTACCGGCTGACCGCGATCGCCGCCGATTCGGAGCGCGCCTCGACCACTGCGTTGAAGGGGATCTTCTACACCGCCGCGCACGAGCTCACCCACATGTGGTGGGGCGACCTGGTCACCATGGCGTGGTGGGACGATCTGTGGCTGAACGAGTCGTTCGCCACGTTCATCGGCTACAAGGTGGTCGCCGACCTGGTGCCCGAGTGGGGGATGTGGCGCGACTTCGTGGCCACCCTGGCGCGTCCCTTCAGCCTCGACGCCCTCGAGTCGACCCACCCGATCTCGTTCGAGGTGAAGAACGCCAAACAGGCCACCGAGCGCTTCGACGTCATCACCTACTGGAAGGGCGCCGGCGTGGTGCGCATGATCGAGGGCTTCCTCGGCGCCGAGGCGTTCCGCGCCGGCGTGCGCGCCTACCTCGAGCGCTTCCGCGAGGGCAACGCCACCGCCGACGACTTCTGGCGCGCGCTCAGCACCGCATCCGGGCGCGACGTCGCCGCCATCGCGCACGCGTGGATCGCGCAGCCCGGCCATCCGCTGTTGAGCTTCACCGGCACCGGTGGCAGCCTGCGCATCCGCCAGCAGCGGTTCTTCGCCGACCCCGACGCCGCCGGCGCCGGCGCGGTGTGGCCGACCCCGGTGGTGATCAAGTACGGGACCCGCGACGGCATCCGCGAAGAGCGCGTGCTGGTCGATCGCGCCGACACCACGCTGTCGCTGCCCGACGCGGAATGGTTCTACCCGAACGGTGAGGGGGCCGGGTTCTACCGCTTCGCGCTCGACGACGCCGCGCTCGCCCGCCTCGTCCCCGTCGTGCAGAGCGGGCTCACGGCGCCCGAGCGTTTGACGCTGCTCGGAAACCAGTGGGCGTTGGTCAAGGCCGGCCAGATCGCCGTCGATCAGTTCTTCGCCATCCTGGCCGGGTTCCGCAGCGAGAGCGACCGTGCCGTGCTGGCCGCGATCACCGAGCGTCTCTATTGGATGAGCAGCCATCTGGTCGAGGACGCCGCTCGCCCCGCCTTCGAGCGCTTCGCCGACGCCTTCTTCCGCCCGCACCTCGACACGCTCGGCTGGGCCGCGCGTCCCGGCGACAGCGCCGACGACCGGCTGCGCCGCGCCACCGCGATCGGGGCGCTCGGCGAGCTCGCCGGCGCCGCCGATGTCGTGGACGAGTCGGAGCGGCGGCTGGCGCGATACCTCGAGGACCCAACCAGCCTCGATCCCAACCTCGCCTCGGTGGTGGTCGGCATCGCCGCGCGCGGGGGCGACGCGGCGCTCTATCAGCGCTACCTCGAGCGCAAGCGGGCGGCGGCGAGCGACCCCGAGGAGGAGCAGCGCTTTCTCTTCGGCCTCACCGCGTTCGAGCTCCCGGAGCTGATCCAACGCACGCTCGCACTGACGGTGAGCGACGAGGTCCGCCCGCAGGACCGCGCCCACCTCTTCGCCCGCCTGCTCGGCGCGCGCTCGGCGCGTCTGTCGGCGTGGGCGTTCGTGCGCGATCGGTGGGCGGAGATCGTCGAGCGCCTCGACCCGATGCTGCAGCAGAACATGGTCCGCGCCCTCGCCCAGCTCACGCCCGAGCCGCCGGCACGGGAGGTGCTCGACTTTCTGCCGGCGCGCGCCAGCGACGAGACCCGAGAGACGGTCAGTCAGACCCTCGAGCAGCTGGCCATCGACGCGGCGGTCTGCCGCCGGCTCACGCCGGCGGTGTCCGCCGCGCTGCGGCAGCTCGTGTAGCCATGCCGAGCCCACCCACGCAGCGCCCCCCGGCCACCGCGCCAGCCGAAACGCACCTGGTGTGGGTCGATCTCGAGATGTCGGGCCTCGATCCCGACCACAACACGATCCTCGAGATCGCGACCATCATCACCGACGAGAGCCTGCGCATCGTCGCCGAGGGCCCGGTGCTCGCGATCCATCAACCCGAGTCGGTTCTCGGTGCCATGGACGAATGGAACCGCGAGCACCATGCGGTCTCCGGGCTCACCGCGCGCGTGCGCGCATCCACGCTTTCGATGGGCGACGCCGAGCGCCAGACGCTCGCCTTCGTCCGCCAATACTGCCCCGAGCGCTCATCGCCGCTGTGCGGCAACTCCATCCACCAGGACCGGCGCTTCCTCAGCCGCTACATGCCGCAGCTCGATGCGTACTTGCACTACCGCAACATCGACGTCAGCACGGTGAAAGAGCTCGTCCGCCGCTGGTATCCGGACGGCCCTCACCCGCCGGAGAAGCGGCACGCCCATCTGGCGCTCGACGACATTCGCGAGTCGATCGACGAGCTGCGTTTCTACCGCCAGCACGTATTCAAATGACGACGGCTCGCCCGCGCCTCGGCGTGCTCATCTCCGGCAGCGGCACGACCCTGCAGAACTTCCTCGACCAGATCGCGGCCGGCGCCTTGCGCGCGGAGATCGCCGTCGTGGTGGCCTCGCGGGCCGACGCATACGGGCTCGAGCGAGCGCGCCAGGCCGGGATCCCTGCCCAGGTCGTGGCCCGCAAGCCATACGCCGATGCCGACCGCTTCAACGACGCCCTGCATGCCGCGCTCGAGCCCTTCGCGGTCGACCTCGTGCTGCTCGGCGGCTTCCTGTCGCTCTTCCAGCCCCGCGCCCGCTACGCCGGGCGAGTGATGAACATCCACCCTGCCCTGATCCCGGCCTTCTGCGGCGCCGGATTCTACGGGCACCGCGTCCACGAGGCGGTGATCGCGTCGGGCGTGCGGGTGAGCGGTTGCACCGTCCATTTCGCCGACGACCAGTACGACCACGGCCCCATCATCCTGCAAGGCACGGTGCCGGTGCTGGACGATGACACGCCGGACTCCCTCGCCGCGCGCGTGCACACGGTGGAGAACGAGCTCTATCCTGAGGCGGTCCGTCTCTGGGCGGCGGGACGTCTGCGCATCGAAGGCCGGCGCGTGCGCATCCTGCCCTAGATGCGCGAGCCGCCCGCCAAACCTGCCGCGTCTCGGCGCGCGCTGACGCCAGCGGGTCCGCCGGGGACGCGAAGGGGGCTCGTCGCCCTTCCCTCCGTCCCCGCGCAGGGGCGGTCCTACGAAGCGGCCGGCGGGGCCTCGGCCTTCTCCGTCTCCGGAGAACGCGCCGCCTCGCCCGCGGGCTTCGCCGAGCTCGGCTTCGCGCTGCCCTCCTTGGCACCCGGCTTCGCGGCGCTGCGTTTGCGGCTCGGCGCCAGCAGGATGCCCATCATCCGCCCTTCCATACGCGGCGAGCTTTCCGCAACGGCGACGTCCTTCAACGCGTCGCACACACCCATCAGCTTCTCGCGCCCGAGGTTCTGATAGGCCATTTCACGACCGCGAAAGCGCAGCAGGAACTTCACCCGGTCGCCGGCCTCGAGGAAGGTGCGGGCCTTGGCGATCTGGCGTTCGATGTCACCGTGATCGGTGCGGTACCCGAGGCGCAGCTCCTTCACCGTCGTGACGGTCGCCTTCTTCTTCGCCTCGGATTCCTTCTTGTGCTGCTGATACTTGAACTTGCCGTAGTCGAGGATCCGGCAGACCGGCGGCTGCGCCTTCGGGGCGATCTCCACCAGGTCGAGCTGCGCCTGCTCGGCCAGCCGAATTGCTTCGTCGATCGGCACGATGCCGATCTGCTCACCCTGGGTGCCGATCAGACGGACCTGGGGAGTGCGGATCTTGCGATTGATGCGATGTGTTTCCTCGGGAGGGGGAACGAAACGTGGGCCTCGACCGCGATACGCCAAATGACCTCCTGGAGCGAGTGGTACGATCCGGAGACTACACCGGCGCTGACAGTGGGGTCAATTGAGGTCTTTCGCCGCCGGGCCCTGTGAACACCGCCTTTTTTCGCTTGGCACCGACCGGCTTTGAACACGCCCCGCCCGACGGTTCGGGCGCCCGGCAGCGGGCCCTCTCACGTCTCGCGCGGCTCGAGGGACACCTCGATGCAGAGTTCGCGGGCGATCGCCTCGAGCCGCTCGCGCAGCCCCTGCTCGTCGCTGTCGCCCGGCAGATCCATGGCGATCTGGACGGTGTAGATGGGCGCGCCGGACTCCGGCTCGCGGCGCGACTGCGTCTGCATCTGGGCGATGTTGACGCGTGCGTCGGCCAGACAGCGCGACAGCTTGGCGACGATGCCGGCCTTGTCGCCGCCGATCGCCTGCAGGGCGTAGCGGCGGGCGCGATGGCTGGCGCGATACGGAATCGGTTCGGCGTCGAGCGGCCGGAAGAAGACGGTGAGCCGTTTTTCCCACTCGAGGCGCTTGCAGGCCGCCGACAGCCGCGGCGCGATGTCGCGTCCCTCGCCGGTGAGGAGGAGCAGGACGGCGAACTCGCTGCCGAGGATCGTCATGCTCGAGTCCTCGAGGTTGCAATCGCACTCGTAGATCAGCTCGGCGAGGTCGGCGACGATCCCGGGTCGATCCCGGCCGATGGCGGAGAGCGCAAACCACTGCTTCATGGGGCCTCCATCCTAGTCCGAGACCGCCGGCGGCGGCAATTGGCAGCGTCCCGGAGCGCGCTGCGGCACTCGATCCAGCGCTCCCAGCGAGTTTTTCGCATCATCAATCCCGCCGTCGCGGCAGCCGACCCCACATGCTACGCTCGCGCCTGGAGGAAACACCATGTTCGGACTCGGAGCCCCGGAGCTGATCGTGATTCTGGTCGTCGCGCTGCTGATCTTCGGGCCGGGAAAACTCCCCGAGATCGGGTCCGCCCTCGGCAAAGGAATCCGCGACTTCCGCAAGGCGCTCGAGAACAAGAGCGACGAGCCACCCGCCGCCGGGGACAAAGCGCCGAGTGACACGCCCGACGCGTGAGCACCGCTCCGCGCGGCGCTGCGCACCCATCGCGCATCGCATCGGCGGAGCGGCCTTCCTCGTCTGCCTCACCCTCGCCCGACTTGCGGGCGCCTCGCCTCCTGCACCCTCGCACCACCTCGAGTATCGCGTTGCCTGGAACGGCATCCCGGCCGCTTGGGCGACCGTCGAGATCACGCCCGGCGAGCTGGCCGGCCATGACAGTCTGGTCGTCGAGGCGACGGCGCGCACCAACGCGTTCCGATCTCTTCTGGACCTTCCGCGGCACGGCGCGCGTCACGCTGCTGGCCGACGGCCTGGTCCCGCTGCATTTCGTCTACGACCGCCACATGAACGGCACGCCGTATGTGACCTGGATCGACTTCGTCGATCAGCGCGCCCACAGCGTGTACATCCGCGGGGAGCGGCGCACCGAGCTCGACCTCGACCGCGCCGGGTTCATCGATCCGATCACCGCCGTCTTCCGCGCCCGCTTCAGCGACGCCAAGCCCGGCGACGCGCTCCACTACGACGTCTGGACCGGCGAGGCGCGCTATCGCGTCGACCTCGCCATACGCGGGCTCGAGCAGATCGAGGTCCCGGCGGGACGCTTCGCGGCGCTGCAGGTGGTTCCCGAGGTGTGGAAGGTCGGCGACACGCCGGAGCTCGATACTCGCCTGCGGGCGGCCACGGTCTGGGTGGCCGATGACCCAGCGCACACGCTGCTGCGCATCCGCAGCCAGATCTTCGTCGGCGCGGTCACCCTCGACTTGGTCGCGCTCGACTCGGCGGCGTGACGGCTCCCAGCCCGCGCATCAGCGTCGTCCTCCCATTTCGCGACGGCGCCGACACGCTCGACAGCGCGCTGCACAGCATCGCCGAGCAGACGTGCGGGGGGTTCGAGTGCGTGCTGATCGACAACGGCTCGCTCGACGGCGCCGCGGCGCTGGCCCGCCGCCGGGCAGCGCGCGACCCGCGCTTCCGCGTCGTGCACGCCGACGGCGGGCTGGTCAACGCGCTCAACACCGGCATCGCGACCGCGCGCGCGCCGCTGATCGCACGGATGGACGCCGACGACCTCGCGCACCCGACGCGGCTCGACCGGCAGATCGCGGCCCTGCAGGCCGATCCCAGCCTGTCGATATCGAGCTGCCTGGTCGAGTGCTTCCCAGCCTCGGCCGTCCGCGACGGCATGCGTCGCTATGCGGCCTGGTTGAACAGCCTGCGCACGCCGGAGCAGATCCGCGACGCGCTGTTCGTCGAGTCGCCCATCGCGCACCCGAGCGCCGTGGTCACCCGCGCGGCCCTCGCCGCGGTCGGCGGCTACCACGAGACGGGAGGACCCGAAGACTACGACCTCTGGCTGCGCCTGGTGCTGAGCGGCCACCGTGCGGCGAAGGTGCCCGAGGTCCTGCTCTCCTGGCGCGAGTCGCCCCGACGGCTCAGCCGCGTCGATCCGCGCTACCATCGCCGCCGCTTTTTCGCCGCCAAGCTCGCGCACTTTCCATCCGCGGTCCCCCCCGCCGATCGCGTGCAGATCTGCGGCGCGGGTCCGACCGGTCGGCGCTGGGCGCGCGCCCTTGCGATGCGCGGCTACTCGGTGGAGCGCTTCATCGACGTCGCGCCGCGGCGCTGGGGCCGCACCCTCGACGGCGTGCCCGTCGTTCCCCCCGGAACCCCAGATCGCCGCGACGGCTTCACCCTCGTGGCCGCCGGCTCGCCGGGCGCGCGCGAGCGCATCGAAGGCTGGCTGCAGCAGTGTGGCTTGCGAGCGTGGGACGACTACCTGGCGGTGGCGTAGAGGCGCTCGACGCGACCGATCGAGCGGCCAGCGCGTCGGATTCAATCATCTGATTGACTCGGTGCGGATGGAAGTGGTAGCGCCAGTGAAATTTCACATCGCCGAAGAAGCTTGCGACGCGCGTCGGATCGCTCAGCAGGCTCACGCATCAGCTCTCGGCAGCGAGGGCGGGCGATCGGACAGGGAGGAAACGCATGCTTCTGAAGGACAAGGTTGCGGTCGTCACCGGCTCCGGCCGTGGCATCGGGCGCGGTATCGCCATCGCGCTCGCCCGTGAGGGCGCAAAGGTCGTGGTCAACGACGTCGGCTGCGAGGTCGACGGCCGCGGCGGCGCCAACGACCCCGCGCAGCAGGTCGTCAACGAGATCAAGGCCCTCGGCAGCGATGCCGTACCGAACTACGACTCGGTCTCCGACTTCGCCGGCGCCGAGCGCATCATCAAGACCGCGGTCGACAAGCTCGGCCGCATCGACATTCTGGTGAACAACGCCGGCATCGTGCGGGACCGCTCGCTGGCCAAGATGAGCGAGGACGACTTCGACACGGTGCTGGCCGTGCACCTCAAGGGATCGTTCAATTGCGGGCGCCACGCCCTGCCGATCATGAAGGAGCAGGGCTTCGGCCGCGTGATCAACATCACCTCCAGCGCCGGCCTGCGCGGCAACTTCGGGCAGACCAACTACGGCGCCGCCAAGGCCGGGATCATGGGCCTGACGCTGGTGTGGGCGATCGAGCACGAGAAGTACGGCATCACGGTCAACGCCATGGCGCCATCCGGCATGACCCGGATGACCGGCACGATCCCCGGGGTCGACAAGGAGAACCCGCCGCCGGAGATGAACCCGGAGCTGAACGGCCCCCTCATCGCCTTCCTCGCCTCCGACAAGGCCGCGCACGTGAACGGCCAGATCTTCGGCCGGCGCGGGTTCGGCTACACCATCTTCCAGCAACCGCGGCCGGTCGCGATGATGTACAAGCCCGGCGGCCTGACCGCGAGCGAGATCGCCGCCAACTTCAACGGGGTCTTCCTCGAGCACCTGCAGCCGATCGGCATCCCGGAGATGCGACTGCGGGCGCAGCCGAAGAAGGAGTGAGCGAGTCTGCGGGCGTGCGCGTGGGAACTCGCGCACGCGCTCACGCGCACACGCGCTCACTTTACAAGAACGTCGCGAAGATCGAGTCGGCGAACAGCTGCCCGCGCTCGGTCAGACGCCAGTGGCGGTCGACCGACTCGAGGAAGCCATCGCGCACGAACGCGGCGGCGTGCGGGAACGCGCTCGGAAAGTCGACCTCGAAGCGCTGCGCGAACACCGTCTCGTCGAAGCCGGCGCTGCAGCGCAGCCCGAGAAAGACGAACTCGCCGCGCGCTTGCTCGACGCTGAGTGCCTCCTCGGTGACGCGCGCGTGGCCCGCGCCGCGGACCTGCTCGATGTAGC